>Ga0256405_10000700_pt1 | contig 106041 bp, 64 predicted proteins | sample RumenRJG_02DNA_FD_189096 | JGI IMG/M metagenome (GOLD analysis project Ga0256405, IMG submission 189096) | Bovine rumen microbial communities from Lethbridge, Alberta, Canada - RJG_02 | ecosystem: Host-associated > Mammals > Digestive system > Stomach > Rumen | place: Canada: Alberta...
TCCACGATCTCATCTTCATACTGCTGTATGTGCCTGTAATTTCTTGCCATAACAAGACCTCCTATGGTTTCTATTATACCATAGGAGGTCTTTTTTGTCATTGTACGTTTTTTATGGTTCGGATCACCCCTCGGGGAGCTTTTCGTTTATATGTTTTTTCGAAATTTGGTCAGTGAATTATATGAGGAATTACGAGAATATATGCAAAAACTCCGACCAATTGGCCGGAGTTTTTGGGTTTACTCATCAAAGCTTTTGATAAGACCTAAAAGGAATTTCTGGATACGAAGTGCGTCATTTACAGTAAGACCGTTTCCGTCCGTATCAGCGTATTTGAAGCCTTCAGCAGTAATATGTGTCGGGCTTGTGCCACTGGTTCCGTATTTATTCGGATTTGCCAATGCCTGCATGATAAGAACTGCATCTGACATATCTAACTCGCCATCACCATTTGCGTCGCCGCGAACGCCTTCTGCAGGAGTTCCTGATGATGTTGTTGTGGTCTTGGCAGGCGTCGGTACTGTAGTTGTCGTAGTTGTTGTGACAGTAGTTGTAGTAGTAGTTGTTGTTGTTCGCTCAATACTGAAATCATCAGAACCATATGCAACAAATTTTATCTTTTTATTATTTGCATATTTTTCGGCAAAGCTGCCTTTATAACCGTAAATTGTATTAGGAGCAGATGTATTAAATGCATTATCTGGTATATTATCTATTTTTTCTGGTATATAAACTTTAGCTTCACCGGTTTGAACGAATGCAGAATAATCAATTGTTGTTATATTTTCGGAAAGGATTATCTTCTCAAGTGATGAGCACTGCATGAAAGCACCATAACCTATCGTGTTAAGATTATCAGTCAGATTAAGCTCCTTAACCTTATTACAATCGTAAAATGCATATTTGCTTACAGATTCAATAGTATCAGGAAGAGTTAGCTTTTCAAGGAATGTACAAAAAGCAAAAGCGTTTTCTGGAATCTGATATCCTCCTGTGATTGCAATTTCTTTAAAATTCTTTGGAAGATCGCAATCGCGCCAAACAGGAGCAGTAAGTGACGGCGGATCGTAATCAGGACCATTTGGGATATACTGATGACTTATGAATTTGTCTTGGTATTCATAATACTCATCAGGTTTTATAATTACTTCTCCTCGAGGTGCAATGCCAAATAAAAGATTAATAATTGTACCTATCTTAGAATCTTTTGTAGCACCTGCAAAAGGCAGACTAACTTTTTCAAGATTGAGACACCATCTGAATAATGAGCCTCCCATAGATTCTACAGAATTTGGAATAGTACAGGAAATCATGCCGTGGCATTCCTGGAAGGCATTTCCGCCAATAGATGTTACACCGTCATGCAGCTTGAAATCGCCGAAAGGTAATGAGCGACAATCTTCAAAAGCGTTATTTCCTATTTTTGTGATTGAAGGCGGAAGCTCAACTGCAACCTTTCCTTTATTTGGAGAACCTTCATATGTAATAGACTCAAGGTTTGTACAATTTCTGAAAAGATTATCTCCTATAGTTGTTATGACCTTGTCACCAAGTCCTGCAAGCAGTTCCTTCTTGAATTCAATAAGCTTGCCTGCATATTCAGTTTTATTCTCTTCATAATATTCACGGGCAATATCTTTTGAATTTGCATAGATATAATCATTTACCATCTCGTCAAGATATGGATCGTCTTTTTCGACTTCATAATCCTTATTGAGTATATCAACAATTTTATCTCTATGTTTTTCAAGATACAGCTTGGACATATCCTCGTGATACTTTTCAATATATTCATCAAGAAGAATTTCATTATCTGTATCAACAGCTAACTCGCTCATTAAACAGTGTGAATAATCTTCAAAAATGACATTTTTAACAAGTTTCCTGTTCTTGATCGGATCACTTGTAATATTCATCGGACCATATCCTGATATGTACAGAAGTCCATCAGGATATAATGAATAGAATACATTATCACCGAGCTGACCATATTCTAACATTAAGTGATCCGGGTTTTCTTCCTTGATCTTAGATATTACTGATTCAACTGTGTGTATCTCAGGATTTTGTGGCGGAGCAGCTGTAGTTGTTACTACAGGAGAGCTTCCTTCCTTTTTCACGCCACTATCAAGATCAACCTTTATTGATGAATACTCAGAACCAACTGAGAAAGAACCGCTCTTTATAACCTTTTCATCGGAATATACCTTATAACTATGGCTCTGATTAGGAGAAAGGAATAAGCTTACGCCGCCGCCAATTCCTGTATTGACCTTTTCATTATCGACTTCCAAAACAAGATTCGAGAGCTTCTCATCTTCTTTTCCTGTAATAGAGATATCTGTCGGATACAGGTAATGCTGGCATTCGCCTGATTTAAACTCGCCATATGACAGCGACCAGTGTAACGGAGTAAAATTCCATGTACGTTCAAGCAAGTCAAGATTGTAATTCTTTATAAACTTTAATGTAACAGAAATTTTGATTGTAAGACTTGGTTCAATACGGAAACAAGCCTTGCACGCATGGATAGGCTCAGATTTAGATGAACCGCTTGGTGCAACCATAGCAACAGTTCCGACTTTGACATTTAAATCGTCCAAATCCGGATCTTCATTACTTGCACTAAAGAAAGTAGCCTTTACCTGGTATTTAATAGGTGTTTCTATACCCACCTTTACAACCCCAAGGAATGACACCTTGAGCGAAGGAGTAAATGTTAAATAAAAATTACCGCTAACTTTCGCTTCGCTTTTTTGCTCTGAATTTTTATGTTCTGCAAAATCGCTGTCACTGTACAGTACTTCTCTGTCAGGTTTATCAGCATAATCCGCACTATGAGTATTAAAATAATACGTTCTGTTCGCAGAGATAGATATAGAGCATTCTGCTCCGATCTTGATCTCAGCACCTACTTCAAGGCTTAAACCAAGGAAAAGCGGTATAGGTACGACTGGATTGCCCAAAGTTAAGCATCCGCTTATAGCGCCCTTTGCTGTAAAATTAAAATCCAATGAACCGTCTATGCCAAGCTCTTTATTATTTTTAACCTTATAAATCGTAATATCCGCTTTAATAGTTATTGTTATCGAAGCTGAAAAATTAATTTTTCCGTCGATATCACAGTAATTCAGATTTTTGGTAACATAACTATGCTCTTTTTTAAAGCCGTCCCAATCTTCTCCTTTTTCAATTTTTTTCTCATACTTTTTGAATTTCTTATTACCATTTTCGTCGGTCTCGACATTTCCATTTTCATCGGTTTTATATGGAGCTATCTCAAATCTGAGAGGAACATTTAAAGTATTTCTTTTATCAGGATTTGAAAGAACGTTCCACAAGCCTGCTGACTTTGGGGTCTGTGTATCAGCATAGCTCAACATACTGTATCCTAAAGCAGGCTGACCGCTTTCATCTTCTACTACTCCTTCATACACAACGGAATAGTCTTCATTTTCGCTTGCCGGAACACCATTTACAGTAAGTTCCTTCTCTCCTGCAGCTTCTTCAAGTTTGTCAGGATCAATACTATCTTCGCCTATTTCGATCTTGATAACATCAAACATATCATCAATATCGCTGCCGCCCTTGATGGTAGCTGTATCACCGTCAACATCAATGCTCTCAACATTTACTGCAACTACATCCGTATCATCAGGCTGTGCATAAAAATAATCGCCTTCCGAAAGATAGCGGATACTGTCATTAATATTCTCAAAAACATATATTCCATTGTCATAATCAGCAGAAACAAGAGTGTTTTCTTCCTCTGTGCTGACTGCTCTGATCGTATCTTCACTCAATACAAAGAAATTAGTATCTTCGTTTTCATCAAGATTTACTAAACGATCATCATTATAATCATAGATGGTAGCTTCATTAAGCTCCTGCATAAAACGCATATACTTACTTAAAATATATCGTTCGCTAAGCTCATTGCCATAATTATCAACAAGAACAGCCCTGACTTCAAAGAATTCAGGCAATACGGCAGTGTCAACAGTAAGAACTGTTTCACTTCTTTCACCGACGCCTACAGGTGCTTTCATTTCATAAATATCCTGCGCATTATCATCATTTATAAATTCAATTTTCAGTGTGCAGGCTTTACTCTGTGTTGTAATTGCTGTAAGCTTCCTTGTACTAAGATCGAAATCAATACCTGCGACCTTGTATTCATCAACAGAAGCTTTGAGATTTAATGGCTGAATGCCATCTTTCTCTTCCTGCAAGGACATTTTCTCAATATATTTTCCAATTGAATTATTGCCCTTAACTGCTGCGTCATTTGCATTGTTGGATGTACTTTTGTCAATGTTTAGACCATTATCTGCATTTTGGATATCATTTGTACTGAAAGCCGTTGCAGTAATGAGTAAAGAAACACTTGCCAAAGCAGAAATAAATTTTTTTAACATTTCTTATCCTCCTTTATTATTGTTATTTTTTTCATTTTTTACCTCCTATAATAAAATTGATAAAATTATTATAGTATATTGTCAGATACCTGTCAACAATTTTATTACTAATACATATTTTTTTCATTCTTTTGCACTATAGGCGGAATTTCCCTGCTATTGCATTTATTACTTTTTTGAACTATTTTTAAGCTCGTCTGACACGTATAACACAACTAAAAAAGAATAGCTGCCCATTACGGGCAGCTATTATAATTCTTATTTCAAGAATTCTTCAAGTGTTTTCTTCGGTGTATCCTTAGTTGTGGAGGTATATGCGTAATATGAAAGAATACACGAAGCATCAACGGCGTTTATCAAACTGTCATGGTTTACGTCTGCTGCCGCCTTTTGAGCATCATCAAATCCGCCATCCTTATTTGTTGATATCATTGCATAATACGATAGAACAGTAGAAGCGTCAACGGCATTTATATTTCCGTCATTATTGACATCTCCCAGCATCATTTCAGGCTCGTTATCAACAATAAGAGAGTCCTTTATCTTGACAATCTTCTCACTTGAAGGCTCCGACGGCACACCGCTGTAGCTAAGCAATCCTTTGGTTATATGCAGCTCAGCCTCCGAGATAGTTCCCTTAGCGGAAATAAGAGTAATAATGTCAGAATAGCCTGTTTCGTTGGTTTCAGACTTTGAAAAGCTTATCTTACACGGAATAACATTTCCCTTGCTGTCGGTCAGGTAAACGTTATCCGCTATCGCCGTACTGTCAGTGATATACTGAGACATTTTTATATGTACGCCGTTTGAATAAGCGTCAATACTTTCTATCTTGGCTGCCGAGGTGCTCTTCAGCGGAATATTGACATCGGTCTGAACAGGAAGAACGGGAAGCCATTCGGTAGCATAGTTCTCATAGCCCTCGGCTTCTATCCTTACCTGCCATAGTCCCTCGGGAACGTCCCACATGAACCAGCCTGATGAGTCGGTGATCTGCGGATTGACCTGATCGTAATCCTCAGCATTCCATTTTACTGCATTACCGCTCTTATCCTTATAGTAGATAGTAGCTGTTGCACCCTTTATTCGGTTATCGGGAACAGCCGCGTATACGTAGCCGCTGGGATCGATACCGACATTAATCTTACCGTCGGAAGTCACAGGATCAATGACATCATCAATTTCTTTTTCAAGCTTGTTGTATGCCAGCTTCATTGCCCATACTCCAAACGTCAATGCTGCACCTGCAAGAAGCGCAGGCCAGAATGCCAGACCAGCCGCACCTGCTGCTGCAAGCGTGAAAGCGCCTTTTACTGCGAATGCTGCTATAGCTGCGCGTCCAGCAAACAATGCCGCAGATGTTACCATGAGCTGAGGCGCCTTATCCTGAACGAATGTGTCCTTTGAATAGGCTATTTTATTTACGCGATCACTGTGTGTGTAATAGTGGTCGTAAAGTTCATAACCTTCCTGAACAGCTGTAATAACTGCTCCTCCATATCCTGCTACATCGTTCAAACCTTTGGATTCAACACCCCATTTAAGAATGAACGCAGTACTTGCACCTACGTCAAGACTTTCAGCCAGTTCATCAAGGTCATCGTCGCCTGTCAGAGAAGTAGAATACGCAACCGTCATCAGTTCGGCTGTTTGAGTAAATGTGTTATAGTCCGCTATGGCTATTCCTTCGATTATACGTCCCATTTCCTTATCTGTCAGGAAGTCATTGACTGTTCTTGTATCAGAGCCATTGCTCGAAAGAGGGATACTCTTTGTGAGACTCTGAGCAAACTCATTGTCATCTTTGGTGAATACCCTTGCATAGTATTCGTGGACATTTCCGTTCTCGTCGGTAACGCGGGTGTTGGACTTTTCAAAATTATAGTCGTTGTGATCCTCGATTATATCTATCGGCTTGAGTGTTTTTCCGCCGATATTTACTGTCTCCGCCTTGCCCTCATAGACATTGAGAGTATCCTCGTCATCATCGTCGTCGGGTTCATCGTCATCAGGATCATCATCAGGCTCGGTCTTCTTCGGAGGATCAGTCTTGGTTTTTGACTTCTTTTTGAAGCTTACAGCGATATTGTTTCCGCCTGTATCAACTATTTTAGTTTCATGCTCCTCAACAAATTTTTCAGCAGGATCCTTCGGAGCATCTTCTTGTTTGAAAAGCTCCTTTCCGTCCTTGTTCTTTACAGAGCTGAGTGCGCCTTCACTGTCCTTTTTGACTGTCAGCATATCCGACTTGTTTTTCGGGACCGATTTTATTGAAAGATCTCCCGGAATAGATGTATCAAAGAAGCCGCTTCCTGTCCATTTGCCTGTTTCAGAGTTTCGCTCAAGCGGTACAAATGACTGTTTATCGCCTGTCTTTGATGCAACGAGTATTTGCTGAGAATTATCATCATTGTCGAGATCAACATCAAATTGCAGCGGATGATGAGGATTATACGAAACATATGGTGTATAGCCTGTTCGGAAAATATCCGTCATATTTTTACGCCATACGTCAACGTGTGTTTCGTGTGATACTTCAAAGTCCACAAGCACAGGCATATTCTCGTCAACGCTTATCTGCTTCTTGTCGGATTTTTTGCTGCCGCATACAGCCTGAAGAGTGATAACACCGTCAACTGGCTCGCAATTGACCGCGGCACTGTATTTTCCTGTATAAGCGTTTGTATCAACTGTTGAGTATTCCTCTCCGTTGACCATTATGGTGACCTTGCTTCCGATATCGGCATATCCGTAGATGTTGAAACTTGATTTTCCGTCCTTGACGCTTACTGTATCGGGTACATTAATAGTTACAGGTTCAAATGTTGTATCAGTGACTGTAAAGCACTTTTTATCCCATTCATAGGTTGGTTCCTTATGGACTCTCGCGCATAGCTCTGCGGTCACTTTTACAACATCGTTTTCAGGATTTCTTACGCTGAAACGGAAGATACCCGTTGTCGAGGTGAGATTGACCTTGAAGCCTACATCACCGGCTTTCAGTCCGTCAGGAAGGCTCTCGTCAATTACAAGATGCTTCCATGGCTGTACAGATACATCGAGACTTGCCGTATCAAATGTGTCGAGAAAATTCGGATTTATGGAATAGTAAATTGTATAATTGGTGATACCTCCTTCTGTATTTGAAGAAGACGATTTTGTCATAAAAAGGTCGCCCTTTTTGCAAATGCTGAATCTCTCGTCCCAGAGAGCGTCACATCTGCTGAACGCACTGTTCTCTACCTCTACATTATCCTGCTTCATTTCGACTGTTTCAAGTTCATAGCAGTTTGCAAAAGCATTTGCCTTTATCTTGGTAACGCCTTCGGGAATAACAACTTTTTTCAGCACATTACAGTTGATGAAGAGTCTGTCCGGGATCTCAGTGCGTCCCTCTGAAATGTATAAGGTATCAAGAGCGGGTGCACTTGAAAAAGCGTATCCTTCGCCCTTGAGCGTTGATGGAATCGTCAGCTCCTTTAGGCTTTTACAGTTGGAAAATACGCTCTGTCCTTCTATGGTAGTGATACCTTCATGCAGATCTATATTTGCCAGAGATTCATTGCCGTTAAAAGCATAACTGCGGATAGCAGTAACAGATTTAGGTATAACTATTTCTGTCAGATTCGGGTGACCGCTTGCAGTCATTGCATTGATCTCGGTTATGCCCTCTGCGAATTCCAATTTTTCGATCCCGCTCTTCCAGAAAGCTGAAACCTCCTTATAGTTGCCTTTTGTAGGAAGTTCCATAGGAACATACAGGTACTTCAGCGATTTCAGGTTTCCGAAGCTTCGCGAAGTCAGCTCCTTCAGATCAGTGGGCAGATCAAGGTGGGTTATCCCCTTACAGCCATCAAACGCGTAGGAATCAATTATCTCAACACTGTTAGGTATCTTAGGATCCTTCAGAGCATAACAATCCTCAAAGGCACGGGAACCTATCTTTGTCGGAGCCGTTGGCCAGTTTATGGTTTCGAGACTTTCACAATACTGACATATACACTGAGGTATCTCTTTTCTGTCAGGGCCGAAGGTTATCTCTTTCAGACCACATTTCTTAAAGAAACCATCTTTTCCCTCTCCGAATGTCCATGTATCAGGAACAGTAACAGAAGTGAGCTTCGGATTCTCAGCAAATGCGCAGCTATCAATGAAATCGAGAGTATCAGGCAGGTCGAGCACCTCAAGGTCGGGATTGTTATTGAACGCGCAGTATCCAATGCTCTTGACGCTGTCGGGAACGTGTATCTCCTTCAGCCCACTGATACTGGCAAAAGAACTATCACCGATTGTCACGACAGAATCAGGGATAACAAGCTCTCCCATGTAATCAGTATAGGAGAAGAGCGACTTGGGCACTGTCTTCATGCCATCCTCGATTATGACCTTGTTTATCTTACAGTATGTGAAAGGGCGTTCCGCCTCTTTCAGCGTTGCAGGAATAACGAGAGTATCCAATGCTTTATAGTCGTTAAAGCACCAGTTGTTGATCTTTTCAATGTGGTCAGGCAGCACTATTTCAGTGACAGTAGAATTGCTTCCGTAGGTGCTGTGACCGAAATAATTTGTATCTATCTCTGTCACATATTTACCGTCTATTTTAGACGGCAATACGATTTTTGTCTTGTCGTACTCATCTTCGCGTTCGGGATCGCGTCCTTTGAGCGTAATGCTGCCTTCATCATTGACTATGTAGGCAAAACCATCGTCTGTATAGAGATATTTCTCTTCTTCAGCACGGATCGACTGGGGCATACCAGTCATTAATGTTGTGACTGAGAAAACAGTGCTAAGCATCGCAGATGTTAAACGTTTGGCGAAAGATAGCTTCATATAAACACTCCTTTTATTCAAATTACAATCGCTCGTATAAGTAGAGTTATTGAATAAATTTACCGCAATTATTGATTAAATTATATCTATATGATAGATAATATTCAACTATTTTGTATTAATTAGCAATCATATTTTACAATAAATCCAAAAGAATAATAAAGCAGTGATATTACTGAACCATTCAAGCATTGAGCAATACATCAAAACAGCAAAAACGATATTGACTTTATGGTAAAAAAATCGTATAATACTTATATAAAAAAACAAATCCACGATATGAGATTTTTATGGGAGGAATCATTAATGAAACCAAGCAAGATAACAGCCGCAATACTTGCGCTTTCCATTGCAAGCAGTGCAATGCCTGCTTTTGAAGTATCTGCGGCAGACGCTGTAACTACCACCACAGCAAAGGCGGCTGCGACTACTACCACAACTGTACAGACCACAACTGCTGCAAAACAGACAACAACGGCAACAACTGCTAAAGCCGCAGCAAAGACTACAGCTAAAACTACAGCACAGACAACGGCTAAGACTACTGCTGCCACTACAACAAAGACAGCCGTTACAACTGCCGATAAACAGGAGCACCTTGTCTATGACGAGGCAACAGGCACTCTCACTCTCCACGGCGATTTTACAAGCAGCGAGATAAGAAGCTTCAGATATGCGGGAAAGGTACAGAGCATAATCGCGGCTGAGGACGCAGTATTTCCCGAAAATTGCAGCAATATATTCTATTTCTGCAATAAATGCAAAAAAATGGACTTCTCAAAGGCTGATGCATCTAAAATCACAAATATGCAGTCCATGTTCTCGGGCTGCACCGAGCTTTCCGAGCTTGTTTTCGGCAAATTCGATACAAGCAATGTAACTAAGATGGCCTATCTGTTCAGCAACTGTAAGTCACTTGAAAAAGTTGACATTTCATGCTTTGATACCAGCAAGGTCGAGACCATGACAGGTATGTTCTCAAATTGCGGTTCGCTGAAAAGCATAGACCTGAGCAAAATGAACACATCAAGCCTGAAAAGCATTGACTATATGTTTTCGGGCTGCTACTCTCTGTCCTCACTGGACCTCAGTAACTTCATTCTGTCCGATATCACTTTCAAGCGAAATGTATTCGAGAACTGCTACGGACTCAGCTCAATAACACTTGGTGAAAAAACAGGAAATATCACTGAGGCTATGGGACTTATCAATTACGGCTGGGTAAACGAAAAGGAGCCCTCTGTAAAGGTCAGCGGAGACAAGGAATTTGCAGTTATCCAGAATACAGGCGCAAATACTTACGTTTATAACAAGCTGCCCGAGGACCAGCTCTGCTATTCATTCGACGCAGCAACAAAAACACTTACTCTCCGCGGCAAGGTTGACAGAGAACAGATAAGCAATTTTGTTACTAAGCGCACTGTCCTCAAAGTTACCGCAGAGGAGGGCACAGTTCTTCCCGAGGATTGCAGCGAGCTCTTCAAGTTATACAAAGCCTGCACACTGATAGACCTTTCAAATGTTACAGGTTCTCCGACAAATACAAGCTCGATGTTCGACGGCTGCGAAAATCTCGGAACTATCAATTGGGGCAAGGTAGATACATCAAAGGTCACAGATATGAGCAGTATGTTTGAATACTGTACAAAGCTCAGCGCTTCATGCGTTGAGAAGCTCAAAACATCAAGCGCAACAAATATGTCTCATATGCTGGACGGCTGCTGGAGCTTCTACGACCTCGACCTTTCGGGATATGACACCTCAAATGTTACGGATATGAGCTATTTCCTTGCAAGAAGCTCCGCTATCACATCTGTTGATCTTAGCAGCTTTGACACCTCAAAGGTAACAAATATGAGCGATATGTTCTATTATGACCATGAGATAACAAGACTTGACCTCAAAAACTTTGACACTTCAAATGTCACCGATATGCATAGTATGTTCGATAGCTGCAATGGGCTTACATACCTCGACACAAGCAGTTTTGACACCTCAAATGTCACAAATATGTATGCAATGTTCATCAACTGTGAAAATCTTACTTATATAGATGTTTCTAACTTCGATACAAGCAAGACGGAGAATATGGACCTTATGTTCAGCGCCTGCCGTGCTGCGGAGACAATAAAACTTGGTAAAATGAACACCTCATCTGTAAAATCAATGCATGGAATGTTCATTTCGTGCAAGTCGCTTAAAACAGTAGACCTGAGCAGCTTCAATACCCAAAATGTCGTGAGCATGGAAGATATGTTCAGATACTGTAATTCGCTTACAAAGCTCGATCTCAGTTCGTTTGAAACATCAAGCGTAAAGAATATGTCGTATATGTTCGGAGAGTGTTCAAATATCGAAAGCCTTGACGTCAGCAGCTTCAGTACGGCAAATGCTGAAGATTTAAGCGGAATGTTCGCAGGCTGCATGAAGCTTAAAAACATTGAAGTCGGCGGCTTTGAGACAAGCAGGGTTACCGATATTGATTTTGTTTTCGCAAACTGTTCGGCTCTTGAAGCCTTGGATCTCAGCGGTTTTGATACTACAGCCGTAACACACGAAAAAAATGTATTTGCAGGCTGCAATGAGCTCAAGACGATCACTCTCGGCGAGAAATTCAAGAGTATAGACAGCAATATGAAGCTCCGCAACGGCGGCTGGGCAAACAAGAGCGCTCCCGACAAATGTGTAAGCGGCAGCGGTCAGTATGCGGTCATCTCCAACAGCGGAAAGAACACATATATCTTCACAGGCAAGGCTGAGCCCGTATCAGTGGGCGACTGCAACTTTGACGGTGATGTGAATGCCGCAGACCTTGTTACACTGAGCAATTTCCTGCTCGGCAAAAAGACGGCAGCTGTTATAACTACTGAGAGTTCAGACCTTAACGGCGACGGCACAGTTGATATCTTTGATGTGGTCGCACTGAGAAAGCTTCTCATACAGAAAAATTAAACTGCACAATACCAACATAAACTGATACAAACGAAGCTCCCCTCGGGGAGCTTCGCTGTTTATGTATTCTCGCGATCATGCAGGATACAATTGTTTTTTTGGCGGCTTCATGCCGTCCATTTGGTGTATCACGCCTTTATCAATGCTGAAACAGCAAAAACGATATTGACTTTTTGACAAAAAAATCGTATAATACTTATATAAAATAACTAAACAATGATATGAGATTTTTATGGGAGGAATTATCATGAAACCAATCAGAATCACAGCCGCAATACTTGCACTTTCCATTGTAAGCAGTGCAATGCCTGCTTTTGAGGTATCTGCGGCAGACGCTGTAACTACCACTACGGTAAAGGCGGCTGTAACTACCACCACAACTGCCGCACAGACCACAACTGCCGCACAGACCACAACAACATCTGAATCAACAACAACGACAACGACGACTGCAGCGGTCAGCAGTACCGACAGCGACACAAAGCTATATGCTCTTGATCACAAATCATGGTGTGAGTTTAACGAGAAAACAGGTGAACTCATTCTTCATGGCGAATTAAACACTACAGCTCTCCTTTTTTTCACAAGAGGCAGCGAAATAAAAAGTATAACCGCAGCTGATGACGCAGTATTTCCTGAGATCTGCGTAGGATTCTTCGGTTACGCAAAATGTAAGGGCTGTACTAAGATAGACCTCTCAAAAGCTGATACATCAAAGGTCACAAATATGTCTACTATGTTTTACGGCTGCTGTTCTCTGAAAGAAGTCGTTCTTGGTAATATCGACACAAGCAAAGTCAAAACCATGTCATATATGTTCTCAAGGTGCTATTCGATTGAAAAAATTGATATAAGCGGTCTTGATACAAGCAGCGTCGAAGAAATGGGCGCAATGTTTAAGGAGTGCTATGCTCTTGAAAGCGTAGATTTCGGCAATATTAACACATCAAATGTTAATGATATTTCAGGTATTTTTTCAGAATGCTATTCGTTGACCGAGGCTGACCTCAGTGCTTTTTCTCTTTCCAATATCAAAAAGAATTATGGCATTTTTGAATCCTGTAATCGGCTAAAAACATTAAAGCTTGGCGAAAAAACAGGCAGCATAACAGATGTGATGCTTTTACCGAATTCTGGCTGGTATAATGTAAATGATCACTCTGATCCCTCGGTCAAAGCAAGCAGATTCACATATTATTGTATAATTGAAAACACGGGTGAAAACACCTATGCCTGTGAACCTTCTCCCGAGAAGCTTCTCTGTTACAGTTATGATTCCGAGGAAAAAATGCTGGTTATCCGCGGAATAGCTGATAAAAAGCAGATACAGGATTTTCCTTATAAGGAAGAAGTAAAGAAAATAAACGTTCCTGCATATCTGCCCGACGATTGCAGCGGATTTTTCAGCGGCTTTACTTCCTGTGAGACTATAGACATCGCCTATGCTAAAGGTTATCCTGTTGATATGAGTTCAATGTTCAAGGGCTGTGAAAGCCTTAAAAGTATTGCACATACTAGCTATTCATATCCCGAGCTTGATACAGCACGTACAGAAAATATGAGCAGTATGTTTGAAGGCTGCAAAGCCTTAACAACTCTTGATATTCCTGCTTTTGACACATCAAAGGTGACAAAAGCCGACTCCATGTTCGCAGGCTGCGAGCAGCTCAGCACCATTGTTCTCGGCGAGAAATTCAATAGCATAGACGAAGCTATGAAGCTCCGCAACGGCGGCTGGGCAAACAAGAGAACTCCGGATAAATGCGTAAGCGGCAGTGATCAGTTTGCAGTTATCTCCAATAGTGGAAAGAACACCTACATCTTCACAGGCAAGGCTGAGCCAGTATCATTAGGCGACTGCAACCTTGACGGCGCTGTGAATGCCGCAGACCTTGTAACACTGAGCAATTTCCTGCTCGGCAAAAAGACGGCAGCTGTTATAACTACTGAGAGTTCAGACCTTAACGGCGACGGCGCTATTGATATCTTTGATGTGGTCGCACTGAGAAAGCTTCTCATACAAAAAAATTAAACTGCGCAATACCAATATAAACTGATACAAGCAAAACTCCGACCAAATGGTCGGAGTTTTTTATGCTTAATCAAAGTTTTTAATAATGCCTAAAAGGTACTGTTGTATTTTCAGAGCGTCATTTACAGTAAGTCCCTCAACGCTCTTATCAACATCAGCATTTGCATTGCCCTGAGAAGTAAGAGCCATCGGCTCTGTTCCGCCAACGCCGTATTTGTTCGGATTAGCAAGTGACTGCATTATCAGTACAACGTCTGACATATCAAGCTGTCCGTCACAGTTTGTATCGCCTGCCATAGTAACTTTGAGCTGTGCAGAAGTTGTGGCTGTAGTTGTTTCCGTCTCGGAAGCTGTGGTGGTGGCAGTAGTTGTTGTAGTTGTAGTTGTAGTAGTGGTAGTTGTTGTTGCTGTTGTAGTAGTTGTTGTTACAGCAGGTTTCGATGACTTGAGGTACTCATCAACGACGCCTGCCCAGTATTTGCCCATTTTCTCATATCCCACAGCGTTAGGGTGAACACCGTCGCCGAGGTCAGCAGTACCGTTGAGACAGCCGTGGATATCGGCAAATGTTACCTGCTTGCCATTGCTGTTATATTCGTTTGCAACTTTTTTTACAAGATCATTGTAGCTTGCTATCTGAGCGGTCTTGTCTCCGCCGCCCATGAACATTCCGCCGCCGAGCTCGGGAATAGTTGAGAGGAATATCATACCGTCGGAAGGCATATCAGCTATCATAAAGTCAAGCAATGTATGGAGGTCTTTCTCCAGTTCGCTTTCGGTATGGTTATAGTTCATGTCATTTGTGCCGATTATAAGCAGTATGATATTTGGCTGAGTCTTTTTTACGGCATCTGTTTCCTTTAGGACATCGTATAAGCCTCCGCCGTAGCCGCCTTGCTGTTTTATGATAGTGTATCCGCTGTAACCGGCGTGATTGTCATCATAGGTCACGCTTTTTCCGTTATAATTGAAGCTTGCGCTGTTCTTTCCCTCGGGACCTACAAAATCAAAGTTTGTATATCCCTTTTCCTTCAGGAAATAGTCGAGATACTTTCTGTATCCGCCCGTATCGCCCATACCAAAGGTTATGGAGTCGCCTGCGGGCATTATTCTGATGACGTCGCTGCTCATGGAAATATTTTCCATGTTCTGCTTCTGAGTTTCGCTGTTGCTGCCCTGACCGCCGAACTGGCTCATGTCGAAACCGCCAGCGCCGCCTTGTCCGCCGAACTGACTAAAATCAAAGCCGCCTGCTCCGCCTTGTCCGCCGAACTGGCTGAAGTCGAAACCGCCTGCGCCGCCCTGTCCACCGAACTGACTAAAATCAAAACCGCCTGCTCCGCCCTGTCCGCCGAACTGACTAAAGTCAAAGCCGCCTGCATTTCCTGCCGCAGGCTCATCATCGGCTGCGATAGTGGTGTAGGGAACGCTTGCTGCGATCATCAGAGCTGAAACGATACAGCTGATGACCTTTTTGAGTCTGGACTTTTTCACTAAAATCACTCCTTGTTATTTGTCCGCAAATATTATTGCAGAATAAAATAGAACGTAATTTAGTAGTCCCCCAAAAATATTTATTTCTAATTTAATTATATCATTGAAAAAACGTTTGTCAAGTATTATTCCAACAACTATTGACCATAAAAAGCTATCTCGCGGGAGTTTACCTTGTTTTTCTTCTGTGCTTTAACTTTTTTTACAAAAACACTTGTGTAATGCATTTGTATTTGGTATAATTAAAACATATAAACCTATATACAAAGTTCAAACCATAGGAGGTATTAATCATGAACTTCAAACGCAATATCACAAATATTTCTGTCCTCGGCATAATCGGCGCTCTGTCATTAACTGCGGTGCCGATGTTCAATAATACTGATAATTCCGCTGATACTGTCAATGCAGATTCAAAATACGGCGATATAAACTCTGACGGCTACATCAACGCTGTTGACGCTTCGATAATACTAAGCTACTATGCTTACACAGCAACTACCAAAGGCACGCCCATGACTTTAGAAAAGTTCATTGCAAACGGTTCGGGAACTACTGAACCCACAACTTCAGAGCCGTCAGATAAAAAAGTCAGCCTCAAAACAGGCGGCGACACGTTTACCATCGTATCATGGAACCATGACGAAGCACCAAGCCTTATCTCAAACTGGACAGGTATCAAAACAGAAGACGTAATAGAGCGTATGTATTCAGGAGCAGATGATCCGATAACTGCTCCGTCAGGTGCTAAAATAAACTTTGTCAACTTAAATACCGGCGGAGCAACCGCTTCGGAAAAATATGATGAGCTGTTCAATCAGGGCTATGACATAGATGTATATTTCGCCGAACCATACTGGGCATTAAAATATATGGATAATGACGCATTTTCTGCTCCCCTTTCTTCTGTGGGCATAACAGAAAAGGATATGGGCGAATGGTATCCGTACACATTAAAGCTCGCTAAAAACAGCAAGGGCGAATGCAAAGCCATTCCTTATAACGTTTGTCCCGGAGCTTTTGTGTACCGTTCAGACATTGCCGAAAAATATCTTGGAGTTGACTCTCCTGAAAAAATGCAGGCTGCTATAGGAAATTGGAGCCTGTTTGCAAGTTCGGCAAAAACAATTGCTGAAAAAAGCGAAGGAAGAATGGCTCTTGCCGATTCTCTTGCAGGTATGTGGCAGGCATATTCCTGCGGAAGATTTGATTACGTAGCAAGCGGAAATAAGCTGGATCTGAGCAGTGATGTCAAGCAATTTGCTGACATGGCAAAGGAGCTCTGGAACAACGGCGGCGTTGCAAAGAACAGCCAGTGGGAAGATGCATGGACAGAAGCAGGTCAGAAAGGTCAGTGCGTAGGATATTTCGTACCTTCATGGGCATTCTTTAATGACAGCAGCTTCGTGTATGATGCAACTAATAAACAGTCAGGAAAATGGAGCATATGTACAGGTCCGCAGGCTTATTACTGGGGCGGTACTGATATGCTCGTCAATGCGTCTACAGATAACGGCGATGATGTGAGAAGCTTTATTCTGTCTACCGTTTTCAATCCCGATAATATGAAGAAATATGCATACTCTAATAATATGCCAAACAATATATATATCAATGCGCAGCTTGCAAAGGATAATTCGTATCATAAAATAAGTATGTCAGAAATACTGAATGAACAGAATTATTACTCTGTTTTTGAGCAAAGCGCCAGAAGCATCGATATAAAGAAGTATTCACCTTATGATGATAAAATCAATTCCGATATTATAGAACAAATAAAGGACTCATACATTAAGAGAAATCAAGCATGGAATGACACCCTGACAGAAATACAGGATAAGATCTGCGAGGATTATCCTGAGCTGAAACAGTAATAAAGTCTCCTGTTTTCAAGCCTGTCTGACATATTTGACGCAGCTAAAGATACAAAGCTCCCCTCGGGGAGCTTTGCTGCTTAATATCATTGACCGCAAAAAATATTGCCAACAATGTAACACTTGAACAGGCTGCTCCGATTGTTGTTTATGAAAGGCAGTACCTTACAAAATTTATCGCAGGGAGGAATGAAAATGACAAGCAGAGAACTGGCAGCTATGATGGAAAGATCCCCCGTCGACTGTCATAAAGTCTCGTCAAGGAATACGGCAGATACGTTTACGCTATCGCCTACAATAAACTCAGAGGCTGCGGCACGAATGAAGATATAGAGGAATGTGTCAGTGATGTTTTTGCAGCTCTTTTCATGCAGTGTGAGTATGATATGTCATACGAAAACGACATAAAATATCTCGTCGGGACTATCGCAAAAAGAAAGGCTATCGACTACTTCCGAAGCCTTACCGCAAGAGGCAGTCATATTTCCGAGACAGACGAGTACGATATGAGGGAGCTTGTCTCGGACTTCAGCGTTGATGAACGTGTTGACCGCTCGGAACTCCGCCGCGTGCTCCTCGACAAGATAGACAGCTGGGCGAGCCCGATTCGACTATACTTATCCAGAAATTATATTACAACCGAAATTCCAAGGAAATAGCAGAGAGCGTTTCTATGACAGCTTCGGCAGTCAGACAGCGCTGTGCAAGAGCTATGGACAAGCTGCGCACTAAGCTTGTGGAAGTCGGATTGGGAAGATAAGGAGGGTAAGAAGTAATGAAAGAGAAAAATCTATTCGATATTCTTGAGAATTCAGAGAACGGTTCTATGGAAAGACTTATCGATAAATGCCCCGAGATCTCAGACGAACAGCTCGACAGGATATTCAAGATGAGCGAAAAGAAATTCAGAAAGCAAAGGGCAGAAAAAGAAAGAACAGAGAGAGATAATACTATAAAAATGACCGAAAACGACTTAGTTGAGGGCGTTGAGCACAGCAAAAGACCTGTATGGCTCACACCGCTGACAACAGCTGCTTCTGTACTGCTTATTGCAGGTATCGCTATCGGCAGCACAGCAATGATGAAAAGACGCACCAAGCCAAACGGAGGCGACAGTGTGACTCCTGCAATAACCGTCTCAACAACAACAGGAACAGGCACAAATATCGTATCCACAGACAAAAACGGCTCAACTATCACAGGAACTGCCATAACAACGACTACTACGGCTGTAACATCAGCTTCTGACGGAAATACGGAAAACACAGCCGATACAGAGTTCATCAAGCCATTTGTGGGCAGGTGGAGATATGAAATGTCAAACATAAACGACCTTGATGTCCCCGAATCTGCGGGGTATATGGGTACAGTTGAAATAACAGCTGACGCAATATACATCATGACAGACAACAGCGGAAATGTCTCACACGGCACTATCAGCAATGCTACAGAGGAAATCGGCGGAACAAGTATACAATGTCTCGATTTCTCTGTAAATGAAAGCGGAGCAAACGATTTCCTGACCAGACGTGCTTATTATGATGAATCCAGACCTTATGAGCTCCATTTCGGCAACGGTTATGCGGCTCGTCTTGTTCGCGAGGAACACGTCGAGCCCACAGATACGAGCTGGAAGGCATTATACAGAAAAGAGCTTATTAACCTGATTGACCAGGGATCGGTGTTTGATGATCCGATGTGGGATCTTCAGGATATAGACGGCGACGGTATACCTGAACTTCTGATATCATCAGGCGAAACTCAAAATGACTATTTATATATATCATATTATGATAACGGCGATCTGAGGACTGTGGCAAATGCTTACGCTGTTAGTCAGTTAGGTGAATACGGCGTTATGGGATTATGCAGGGAAGAACACCTTCTGGGCTGGAAGAAATCCTTTGACAGCTTGTACCAGACTTATATGGCAAGGTTTGACAGCCACCAGTTCACAAATGAAGTATACGGCTATGATCCCGAAGCTCCCTCATACGGCGGAAGCACCTACACCTTCAACGGCAAAGATATCACAGAAGAAGAGTATACCGCAGGAGTCGCAAGATATAACTCCAAGAACTGGGTAACAGTAGGCAGACATTATCGTGTCGGTGACTTCTCACCGCTGATGGACAAATAATATCACACAAAAAGCTCCCGAAAAATCGGGAGCTTTTCTTCTTATTTTATAGTTCCTGCCTTGTATGCTTCAAGAAGCTGGCGCAGGTCGTTTATCTTATCCAATATCTCCTCGCCCTTGTCGGTATCGGAGATATTGGCGCGGTGCTCCAGCTTTTCCACAAGGTGTATAGTCGGAGTATTGCCGCTCTCCCCTGCCACGAAGGGCTTATGCTCGGCAAGATTGAGGCTGTGGGAGTCGTATATCAGCGTATATCCTGCGATACCCGTTGTGGACTGGTAAGCCTTTGAGATTCCGCCGTCAATGACGAAAAGCTTTCCCTCTGCCTTTACGGGGCTCTCGCCGTTCTTGATCTTTACAGGCACATGACCATTGATGATATGTCCCTTTTCGGAGTCCAGCCCGAACATATCAAGGAGCGACATACAGACCTCGGCTCTTTCCGAGAATGTATAATAGGCGTTGTAATTCTCGGTATGGAGAGACTTATCCGCAAGCAGTCCGCGCTCGAAGAACGCCATTTTGTCCTTGCCGTAAAGGGGCGACTTTGCTCCGCACCAGAGATACCACATGAAGTCGTTTGCGTATTCCCTTTCCTCTCCGCTGCTGAAATATGCCTGATTCACCAGCTCTCCCAGCTTGTCGAGAAGCGCCTTTCCCGAGTATTTCTGACCGCGGATATTCACGCTTTGCAGCTCGCCGTTTTCGTCCATAGGGATACAGCCGTGGAAAAGGAGATTATTGTTGCAGGTCTTGTACATAGCGCCCTTTGCGTATATGAAGCGGATATGCCTCTGGAGCTTTTCGCTGTGTCGGAATGTGGCATTAAGCACCTTCATAAGCTCCGCCTCGCCCTCTGAAAGCGTCAGCGGCGACTCAGGAGCAACTGTGGGGAAGCTCTTGTCAAGGAGCTCATGCTCCCTGCCGTCTATGGCAACAGTTCCCTTTATGAAGTCAGTCCTGCCGAAAAGGTCGCGGTCTGACATTTCCCATTCGGGATGCTTTGCTATGAGCTGTCCCTCTAATTTCATCTGTATGACAGTGATAGCCTTGTGCATTTTTGCAGCAAGCTTTAAATCAACGGGATCATAGATATTGTCGTCGAGAGCATTGGGCATATAGAGCCTGCAATCGTCGTTTTCATAGGTCTCGGCAGCAAATACAGCAAGAGCACGGAGATTGAGTCCGTAGCCGTCCTCAAGGACGTCGAAATTGTTATATCTCATGGCAATACGGATAACATTTGCAATGAGAGCGTCATTTCCTGCGGCAGCTCCCATCCATGAGATATCATGATTGCCCCACTGTATATCGACGTCGTGCATTTTCATCAGCTCGTCCAGTATCACGTCCGCACGGGGACCTCTGTCAAAGATATCGCCTATGATATGGAGCCTGTCGATACATACAGACTGTATCAGCCTGCACAGGGAGATGATAAAGGTCTCGGCAATGCCTGTGCTGATTATGGCGCTTATTATCTCGTCATAGTAGTAGTCCTTATTTACGTCGTCGGTGACGTTGAGGAGCTCGTCAAGTATGTACACCATATCCTCGGGTATACGCTTGCGGATACGTGAACGTGTGTACTTTGCGGAAACGATCTCGCAAACAAGTATCAGGCGGTATATGGTCAGCCTTTTCCACTCGTCGGACAGCTCACCGCTGTTTGTGAGCCTTGCTATCTCCTTTTCGGGATAGTATATGAGCTCCGCTAATTTTTCGCGGTCAGCGGCGGAAACGGTCTTGCCGAGAACAAGGTCTATTTTTATCTTTATCATGCCCGAAGCGCTTCTCAGCATATGCAGAAAGGCTTCATATTCGCCGTGAATGTCGCTGAAAAAGTATTCCGTGCCCTTTGGAAGGCTTCGTATAGCCGAAAGATTGATTATCTCGCTTGCTGCGCTCTCTATAGTAGGGTACTCCTTTGCAAGAAGTCTCAGGTATTTTTTATCCATGTCATCACTCCGTTTTGAAACTGCGTCTGAGCTGTTGAATACTTCATAATTTTCAAACAAATTTTATATATTATATCATAAAAGCGAAGCGTTATGATATAATCGCCCGATTGCAGGGAGCAGATCAGTGATCTGCATATCTGCAAGGGCTTTGAAATAATTTATAATGAATGCTTTTGCATTCATTATATCATAAAAACAGGAAAAGCGCAACATTCGCGGAAAATCTTCCTTTTTTATCTGCAAGAACATCAATGATATTTAAATCAAAAAATTATTTCCCGAGATGTAACACTTGTCATTGCAGCTCCGATTATTGTTTATGAAAACCGATTTGATACGACATCGGTACAATTCAGACAATAAAGAAGGAGTTATATTTATGAAAAAGAATGCTATTATTATTACATTTGCAGCTGCGCTCTGCGCACTTACATCATGCAGCAAGGAAGTCGGTTCACTTCCTGATATGGCTGTGTCACCTGCTGACAGCACAAGCGCTGTAGCCATTTCCGCAGGAACAGAGCTCGCTGCTAAAGCAGAAAGCAGTCCAGTCACAACTACTGCCGCTTTGCTTGAAGCCACAACAGCAGAAACGACTGCCTCAGAAGCAATATCCGAGGACGTACAGGCACCTGCTGTCAGCGAAACAGTACAGAACAATGCAACTGTATACAACGGCTTCAAAAGCAGTACCGTAAACGGTAATGTATACACCTCAGAGTATGCAGGGATAAAGATAACACTTCCCGAAGATGCAAATTTCCTTGACGTTGACAATCTTCATACTCATTATATAATGCCAACAAGATTTATGAGCGAAGATGAAAAGAGCTTCTACATGACAGGCGAATTAGACGCTTCTGCCTGCTATGGTTATGCGGTAAACAGAGTTGATGTATGGTTTTACAATACAAAACAGAGATATCCGAGCAATCCCGATATGTCCGCCGAGGAGTTTTTAAAGACCGATGAAATGAATTTCGATCCCGAAACCGAGGTGTCAGATGTAGCTGGTCCCGAATATGTAAAAATCTGCGGCAAGGACTACGTAAAGGTAAGCTATACTGCTTTTTCACAGCCTCATATCACCTATGCAAGAAGAATAGACGCTGAACACATCATGGAGATAAGAACCGCAGGTCTTACAGCTGAGGATTTTGAAAGCAGGATATTTGAAATCAGCCTTTGCCGTTAATTCTTCAGTCTTTGAAGCCGCATTTGTGAATGCTGTAAAGCTCGGAACTGCAAGAGCGCTGAAAAGAACAGCGGTAATAATAACAGAAAACACCTTTTTGCTATTTCTGGTCTTTACCGCAGCGATCACAGCCGCACCAAAGCAAAGCATGATGACGATAGGCGGAGTTACGCCTGTTTTCGGGCTGTTAGTGCCCTATGCGTCAGCGGGAGCTGCTGAGACAGTATAGCTCTTTGTCTCGTTGGCAGCCAGCTTGACAGTGTATTTTTCGTTTGAAGTGATCTTGAATTTGTTGGGCAGTGAAGCCTGCAAAGAGATATCGCCTATCTCGGAATCGCCTGAATTTGATACCGAAACATTGAATTTCAGGCTGTCGCCCTTGGAATAGCTCTCCTTATCAGCCTTTACGCTGACCGAGATCGGAGATGTTTCCTCTGCAAAGGCGGCAATACTGCACATCGAAGCTATGCATAGCACTACTGCAAAGAAAACAGAAAAAAGTCTTGTGATTTTTTCATAAAACCTCCTGAAAATTATGTTTTTGAATCTGTCTGAAATAGCAGTTCAATTAACATTAAAATGCACATATTCAATGTTCTTTTTGTGTTATGATATTATTTTTTCACTTTATTGAAGCCGATGGTCAATAGCTCCCGAAAAAGCCATATTCAGGCTTTACACGGACATTTGCACTCACCAGAAGTCACGGTAACATTTTCCGATACTGTGACTTTTCTGCTTTTCATTAAAATAATGATATCAGGCAAAATAGCGGCTTTTTCTCAATTTTAATACTTTGTTAATTGCAATTTAAAATTTATGGGATATAATATAATTGTATTATTATGCCGGATAAGATGCTTATTAAAGCAGACTGCCTGTAAAAGAAAGGAGTCAATATGGATATACAGAAATTTGCTGATACCTTTTTTTCTCCTACTTGCATTATATCAGTACAAAAAACAGCTGACGGCGGCTATGGAGATATCCGTATTGCTGCCTGTAACAGAAAATATATGGAAATGATCGAAATACGGCTCAGAGAGGAAGAATACTATGTCTCGCCCGAAGCAGGCAACGTTTTTGAGCCCGGTTCGCTTTATTACAGATATTTCCCGAAAAACCGCAGCTTCGAGGACGTATGCTTCCGTGCCGCCGTGCAGAAAACTCCTATTCATACCTATTCTCACATTGACAATGTTGATATCTGGTTCGATATCTATGCCATGCCTGTGGACTATGAAGACGGCGACGTCTGTTACTGCGCATATACATCTTCTCCAAGCCATAACCCCGATATCATTCTTGATACTGTAAACACGGTCCAGACCTCAAACGACGTCCTCAAGACCTGTATAAAGCTCCACAAAGCAAACAATCTGAAGGACGCCATGGAAAATATCATCTCGGAGATACGTCAGATATGCAAAGCCGAATGCTGTACCGTACTTCTGCTCAACGACGCCGACGAGACATACTCTATCCTTGCAACCGACTTCAAGGAAAACAGCACTATCAAGCGTGTTACGGAATTTCAGGACTTCTATAATATCGCAGCCTCATGGATAAATATGATAGGCAATGAAAACGACTGCGTCATCATTCAGGAAAAGAATGACATGGAATACTACAGCAGGATAAACAATCCGTGGTATCTGACTCTTGTAGAAGCAGGTGTAGAAAGCGTTGTTCTCTTCCCTCTCCGTCAGGGACATGAAACGCTCGGCTTCATATGGGCTACTAACTTTGACACCAGCGAGACCAGACGTATCAAGGAAACTCTGGAGCTTACAACGTTTTTCGTTTCTTCGCATATCTCCCGATACAAGGTTCTGAAGCGTCTGAAGCATATGAGCTATACCGACGCACTGACAGGACTGCCTAACCGCTTTGCCTGCAACGAGCATATTTCCCAGCTGATAAGCAAAAATGACAGATTCACAGCTGTTTCCATTGACCTGAACCATTTCAAGAGCGTTAATGATTCCCTCGGACAAGACGCAGGAGACAAGGTGCTTATCGGTATCACAGAGCGCTGGAAAACATTATCGGCAGATGAAAGCGCGGCTGTGCAGAACTATTTAACGCGCATAAACGGCGATGAGTTCCTGCTCATCATCTGCGGATATGATACAGAAAAAGAGCTGAGAGATACTATCGACAGATTCGCAGACGCTCTCAGCGAACCGCTGACAGTAGAAGGCTGCGACCTTTATATAAGCGCAAGCTTCGGTTATGCGGAATACCCTACAGACGCCGACTCAGCAGATTCGCTCATATCCCATGCCGACGCAGCCATGAACGAAATAAAAAAGGCTAACAGCAGCGACCATATCCTGCGTTATTCCTCAGATATCCTAAGGAACGAGCATATACTCGAAATCGAGAACATAATACGTGCTGCTCTTGAAAATGATACCGTTTATTTCAATTTACAGCCCCAGTACAATATGGAGCACAAGCTGCGCGGCTTTGAAGCACTTGCACGTATGAAGGACTCGGACGGCAGCTTCATCTCCCCGGGAGAGTTCATACCCATAGCCGAAAAAGTCGGACTTATCGACAAGGTAGACAGCATGGTGTTCAGAAAGGCGGCTGACTGCTTCAGCAGGATAATAAAGAAGTCAGGGCTTGACCTGACGCTCAGCATAAATGCGTCAGTAAGACATCTGCTGAAAAACGGCTTCATTGAAGAAATACAGGAGCTTATAAGCAAAAGCGGCATTTCAGCCTCTCAGCTTGAGATAGAGATAACCGAATCAATACTTATCGACTCGGCAGAAAAGGCTCTGCAATGTATAAATCGGCTCAGAGATATAGGGGTAAAGTTCGCCATTGACGATTTCGGCACAGGCTATTCGTCGCTGAGCTACCTCAGCAAGATACCCGCAGACCTGCTGAAAATAGACAAATCCTTCATTGACAGGATAAATTCCAATGAATCCTCAAAGCAGTATGTTGCCGCAATGATATCAATGGGACATATCATGGGACTTGACGTAATTTCTGAGGGCGTTGAGGAGCAGGAACAGTTAGAAGCCCTCCGAAGTATAGGCTGCGACCTTATACAGGGCTTTATATGGGGACGTCCCCTGTCAGCTGATGACGCCGAAAAACTCGTTGACAGCATTACGGCTCAGACATAACATACATCACGCAAAAACACATTATATCTGATATAAACCTGTTACCCTATCAAGATTTGATTCTTTTTTATGATTTGGAGGTATAGAGATGGATCTTCAACAGCTTGCAGACAGTTTTGAACCAATGACCTGCATAATGTCCGTTCAGGTCTTTGACGACGGCAGCTACGGCAATATCCGTATAGTATGCGGAAACAAGCCCTATGTCGCTTCAATAGAAAGCCCTGATAATATTGCGTTTTCGGGTATGCTGAAAAACAAGTTCATCCCTGATTCGCCTTACGAGAAATACATTCCCAAGGATCTGAATTTCGAGGACGCCTGCTACCGCTGTGCCGTTCTCAAAAAGCCCTTCCACACATATATTCACCCCGAAAGATACGATTTCTGGGTAGATATGTATATGATGCCCATTGCAGCAGATGAAGGAAATACGTACTATTTTGCCTATTCTCAGGAGCTTACGGCAGGCGCTATCAGCAGCCGTATGTCAAATGTAGACGCAGCTGTTGCAAGCGCAGTTCTTGAGACCTGTATAAAGCTCCGCGGCACAAACGACTTCAAGCATACAATGGACGAGGTCATAAGCGATATCAGAGATCTTTGCGAAGCCGACAAGGTATGCCTGATACTGACTGACGCTCAGAAGCGCAGCTTTTCGGTGCTGAGCGAAGCAGCTTCTTCTCCCGAGCGCAATTATCCTGTCGAAAAATACCTGCGCGATACATATGAGGATTTCTATGATATCATCGAAACATGGGAGGATACCATCGCAGGCAGCACTTGTCTTATCATTCAGAATGAAAACGATATGAAAGTCGTCAGCGAGCGCAACCCTGTATGGTGCGACTCCCTCAAAAAAGTCGATGTGCATACCATTGTGCTCTATCCTCTGAAATACGGCAAAGCAACATTGGGCTATATATGGGCGCTGAACTTCGATACGGAAAAGACTGCCCAGATACGTGCTACTCTCGAAAGCACCACATACTTTATAGCTTCCGAGATAGCCAATCAGCAGCTCATGGACAAGCTGAAGGAAATAAGCTCATTCGATATCCTCACAGGCGTTATGAACCGAAATGCAATGAATCAGAAAGTGGATTCGGTCATCGCAGGCACAGATAAGCTCCCTCCGCAAACGGCTGTCATATTCGTAGACCTTAACGGCCTTAAACAGATAAACGATAACGGCGGACACGCAAACGGCGACAGGCTTCTTAAACAAGCAGCCGATATACTAAAAGAGACATTCGGCGGCAGCGATATATACCGTGCAGGCGGCGATGAGTTCATGGTTCTGGCAACGGAAATATCAGAAAAAGCCCTTGAAGAAAAAATAAAACAGCTAAGGCTGTACCAAACTCAGCCCGGTTCAGTCAGCTTCTCGCTTGGTTACTGCTATTCGGAGGGCGAGACAGACATACGTCAGGCTATGAGCACTGCGGATAAGCTCATGTACAAGGACAAGCAGCTTTTCTACAAAAAATACCCCGAACGCAAGAGGAAATAATACCGCTCACAAAAGGCATATGAGGAACAGTACGATTTGTCCGAAATATCCGATGAGCTGTATTAGTATCGGAAATTGAATTTATAATAACAAAAACGTCTGCACCGAAAAATTCATTCAGTGCAGACGTTTTTTCTATATATCGTCCTTTTTGCTGTAAAGCTTTGAGGGACGGTGTCCCGCTCCGCCCTCGATACCGCCTGTTTCCTCTACATAGGGAGCAATTTTGCGTCTGAAATTAGCCATTATCAGCTTCTTATCAAGTATGGCTTCATAGACCTGCTGGAGCTCGGTAAGAGTGAATTTATCAGGCAGGAGCCTAAAAGCGGCATATGGCTTCTCGAGACTGCTTCTCAGCTTCAGAAGCGCATTTACAATTATCTCGGCGTGGTCAAAGGCAAGGCTGTTTTTCGGTATCTCAGCCTCTGCGGACTGATTATACAGCTCGTTAGGATTGTTTATCCTGACCTCTGAGACGTACTCCCTGCCGCTGTCATCGGTAAGCACAAGAGTATGCCTGCCGCCCTCCTCTTTCAGCGAGACCTCATACCACTGAGCATTCTTATCAATAGCCGCCTTTGTGTGTTCAATGACAGTCCAGTAGCAGCATGAGATTATCCAGCCTCTGGGATCTCTGCCAAATCTGGAAAGATTGCACAGCAGCGAAATGGGCGGACAGTCAATGCCCGTTTTTTCTTTCAGCTTGCGGAATGCCGTTTCCTCGATAGTTTCCTCGCGGCAGCAGAAGCCGCCGGGAAGGGACAGCATATCCACAAATGGCTCCTCCGTGCGCTTTACAAGGAGCACCGAAAGAACAGGCTTTGCAAGATGCCTGTAGCTCTCGCTGTCGCCCTTGCGGACTGTAAACACCACAATATCGGCAGCTACCGACGGTCTGTCGTACTTAGTTATATCGTAATCCATAGGAACCTCCATTGATAATATCTGATTAATAATAACACACTTTTCCTGCCAATGTCAATACATACGGGATTTTTGTAAACTCTGCACATAGTTAATATCATTTTGATATTATCTGATTGTGAATAACATAGAATCAGCGCAAATGTTATTGACAAATCAAGCTGTTAATGTTATTATGATAATAACAAAAGGATATTAATTCAAATGTCTTATTTTTTAAACGGTGTTAATATCATTTTGATTCTATCATAAGGAGGGAAGCTGTATGGATATATCCGAAATTCTGAACTGCAAATGCTGCACTGACATTTTTCCCGAGGATATTTCCCTTGCACAGCCGCTTTACATGGCTCTTATGCTGAAATATCACCCCGATAAATGCAGTGATCCGAGGGCTCCCGAAGCAACTGCGGTGATAAACGAGCTGTACGGGAAGCTGAAAAAGGCTCATGTCGCTCAGGAAAAGCTTTTCCGCTGCGGCAGCCGCGCTGTCGAGATAAAGTATCTTATGGAACTCTCGCAGGAATACGGCATGGAGTACATCGGCGAGCGGAACGTTTACTTCCTTATCAGCAATAAGTTCACTGACTGCTTCACAGATTCCGAAGCAAAGTCAGACCTGTTTTTCAGGGAGTATCTTCCCCAGCAGATACTTGCTCAGGCAGAGGTGTTCCTGCCGCTGGTAACTCACATCTTCAACACCGATGAGGGGCTTCTCATCGAGACCTGCAAGCGTACAGGAGAGCTCCCCCTCTCAAGGATACTGGACTTCTACGGCGGCAGCCTTGACAGCCGACACGCCGCATGGATAATATCACGGCTTCTGGGGATATGCTGCTACGCCGAGACGCGAGGGATAGTCTGGAACTGTCTCACCGAGGAAAATCTCTTCATTGATCCTGCCGAGCATACCGTAAGAGTATGCGGAGGCTGGTGGTTCGCCGCAAGAGAGGGCAGCAGAATGACAGGAGTCCAATCAAGAGTATACGATTCCCTCTCGTCACTGACAAAGACCGACGGCATTGCGCGGCATATCACCGACCTTGAATGTGTGAAGGCACTGGCAAGGCGGATACTCCCCGATGACACTCCCGACGCCGTAAGGGATTACGCCGAGAGCATTTGCAGCAGCTCGGCTTTTGAGGAAATGGAAAAATGGGAAAAGGTGATAATCGACGGCTTCGGCGGAAGAAGATTCACACAAATGAACGTCAGACTGCCTGATATTGCAGGCTGAAAATAAAAATCACAGGAGGTACTAATATGGGATACGGTTCATGGAATTCAGCAGACTGGAAAAAATACTCGTCTGCAAGGATAAGCGGAAAAAAGGTAAACGACATCTACAAGGCAACTTCTATCGATCCGAAATACGATCCGAAGAAGATAAAATTCAGAGAAAGCCTTGATTCAGCGGATCACCCTGTAACTACGCCTATTATCATAGGACTTGACGTTACAGGCTCAATGAGCGACCTGCTGGACGTAACAGCAAAACGTCTCGGCGAAATGGTCAAGGATATTATTGAACGTCAGCCTGTTGAGGGACCGCAGATAATGTTCTGCGCTGTAGGCGATTCAAGATGTGACCGCTCACCGTTACAGGCTACACAGTTTGAGTCCGACATACGCATTGCCAGCCAGCTCACAGAGCTTTGGTTCGAGCGCGGCGGCGGCGGAAACAACTTCGAGAGCTATCCTCTTGTATGGTATCTCGCCGCAAACAAGACAAAAACAGACGCATGGAATAAGCGCAGGCAGAAAGGCGTCATCTTTACACTTGGCGACGACGGATTCCCAGAAAAGCTCCTTGCTAAGGAGATAGAAAGGGTATTCGGGGACTATGTAAAGGAGGATATCAACACTGGAGCTCTCCTCGCACAGGTAAGCAGACGCTACGACGTGTTCCACCTTATGGTCATGGATGGTAGAAACGAAAGCATTGTAAAGCTGCCGGAATGGCGCAAACTCATGGGCGAAAGGGCTATCTCCGTAACAGACGTCAACGCTATCCCCGAGATAATCGTTTCCCTGCTTGAAAGCGCTGCAGGAAGAGACACAGAGGATATAATCAATTCATGGAACGGCGATACACAGCTTGCTGTAAGGAACGCTCTCAGCGGACTTCCCACAAGAAAAAGGAGCGTAATGAACGGAATATTCAGATTCTGAGGTGATAATATGAAAAAAGCATATGCGGTCATAGGAGCAAATTTCGGCGACGAGGGCAAGGGCTTGATGACAGACCTTTTCTGCCGCACTGAGGGCAGCGTCATAAACATCAGAAGCAACGGCGGCGCACAGGCAGGTCACACCGTATGCACAGCCGACGGCAAAAGACATATCTTCTCCCACATAGGTTCAGGCAGCTTCGCAGGGGCGGATACCTATCTTTCCGAGTATTTTATCCTTAACCCTATGCTTTTTTCAAAGGAGCTTGAACAGCTCGGCAGGGACATCGGCAAGATCTTCATAGACAGGCGCTGCATGGTAACTCTCCCCTGCGATATGCTGATGAATCAGTTTGTTGAGACCATGCGCGGAAACAGCCGCCACGGCAGCTGCGGCGTGGGGATTTTCGAGACTATCGTCCGCAGCAGAGACAGCAGGTACGCTCTTGACTATGACTATGTTTTAAAAGCAGATAGGGACGCTGTACGGGAGCTAATAAACAAGATAAACAAGGAGTACTGCTGCAAGCGAGCCGCAGAGCTCGGCATCACAGGCGGCGCCGAAAAGGAGCTGCTTGATATACTGGCAAATGATATGCTGACGGAGAACTACCTCGACGACCTGTACGCTATGGCGGCAATATGCCGCGGTACTGACGAGCAGATAATCGAGGAATACGATACTGCTGTATTTGAGGGAGCACAGGGACTTATGCTTGACCAAAACAGGGAGGACTACTTCCCTCACCTGACTCCCTCGGATACGGGCATGAAGAATATCCGCGCCATATTGGACAGACTTGAAAAGCGTGATACCGAGGTGTGCTACGTTACAAGGTCTTTCTTCACACGTCACGGCGCAGGCAGATTCGATACCGAATCAAAGGCTGTCGCAGAGGAATATGGACTTTACGACAAGACAAATGCTCCCAACGAATTTCAGGGCGTTTTCAGATACGGCTGGTTCGACCTTCCCGAATTCATGGCTTCACTTGCGCTGGACAAAAAGTACATCGCAAAGGGCGAAAAAATATCCATAGCCGTAACTCATCTGGATATGACAGACGGCATGGTGATATGCCCAACGGGAAAGCTCATGCCCGAGGATATCGCATATATGGCAATGGCAGATATGCTGTATAAGGTCAGCGGCGAAACAGCAGAGGACGTTGAAGTTCAGCCAGTTACCGCAAAAGCCCTGTCGAGAAGATAACTGCTTCTGTTGCTTGCAGATATACGCAAAAAGCTCAGACCATGTCCACGATACTTATATGGAATATTATAGTTATTTATGGGGGAAACCTTTCTGAGGAAAGGTTCTCCCCCATACCCCTTTCCAAAGACTTTTATCTGGTTTTTTCTCAGATAGGGCGCTCCTGCATTTTGCAGGACTTTTTTATTTTATGAAGCGCCCTATCTGAGAAAAAACAAAACGAAAGTTTTAGGGAGAGAGTTTGAGAGAAGCCCCTTTTTCAAAAGGGGTTCTCTCAATAATAAACATAAAATTTCTATATAGATATCACGGTTATGGTCGGAGCTTTTTGGTGTATGACATTATTTTTTGAGAGCCTCACGGATTATCTCGAATCTCTTGATAAGGAAGTCAACGACTGAAGTCTGACCGCCGCCGAACATTCCGTTGCCCCAGTCCATATCACCGAAGTCCATGTCGCCCCAGTCCATATTGCTCCAATCCATGTTTTCCCAGTCCATGTTTGCCCAGTCGAAGCTTGCGTCGCCGCCGAAACCGGGCCAGCCGCCGTTCTCGCCGTCACCGAATGCAGGGAAGTTACCGTTTCCGTCGCCGAATCCCTGCCATGCACCGTTGGCGTCACCGTTTCCGTTGCCGAATGCAGGGAAATTACCGTCTCCTGCACCCTGCCAGTTGCCCCAGCTCATGCCTGTATCCTCTTCGCTGTACTGGAGTCCCTCTGCGCTCTTTGACGTATTCACATCAAATTCCTCAATCGTGAATGAAGCGCGGGGATCAGCTATAACGTGTGAGCGTATCTTCTTGGCATAAGCAGAAACATATGCTTCGGGATCGCTGTAGTAATTCAGGATATCGTTTACGATATCAACATACATATCGTAGTACTCAGGCACCTGTAAAAGCTTCGCAAGAGGACGGTCCTCTATTGTGGACTGATAAAGACTTGTAGTTATATCAGATGTAACAGAATTTGCGCCGCCTGTGAAGTTTCCGAGACAGAGATTGTAGTCCCAGCCTACGAAATGAGCCTTGCCGCCCGAGAACATCAGGTAGTAGTTATGTGCAAGTGAGCCGTTGTAGCTGTCATAGTTGCAGAAAATGGAGTTGACTGCAAATCCCTTGAGGAAGCTGGGTACGTCGATAACGTCCTCGATAAACTTGTAATCAGTGGGAGTAAGCTTGTTTATAGCTGTCTTTACGTCCTGAATATGCTTGAATTCGTCGTCCTTGCCGAATTTGACGTCGAATCTGTCAAGGGGCATATTCACGGTGAACGAGCAGTAGCTGTCGCCGCCGAAGCCGCCCCAGCCGCCTTCTGCACCGTTGCTTTCAGTTGCCTTGTAGAGCACAGAATCATCATCTACTGCATAGCGCTCAGCAACAGTAGTTCCCGGCTGCTCGGCAAGGAGATAAAAGCTGTAAAGCTCGCCGTTGAGATACATATCCGTATGTGCGGCATGAGGTGCAACGCCGTCGATCTCATACATAGCGTTGTAGCAGAGGATATCTCTGAGGCATGAAGCGTCCATGAGCATATTGTTCATACAAAGCTCTGTAAGTCCGTGGTAGTTTACTTCCTTGTCGAACTTGTCTGTCTTGATACGGAAGCTGTACTTGCCGTTCTTAGCCATCATAAGGGAGCTGTTGCCCTTGGTGCGGATACCCACGTTTTTGAGTTCCTCGCCGTCGATAACAACGTCACATGGAGTCCACTCCTCCTTGCTGGCGTTCTTGAGGAGATTATCCCACTGGGCTTCGTCCATTTTGACATCTATCTTATGTATCATGTCCTGACTGAAAAGTTCGCTGTAGAGCTGCTCCTCATTCTCCATGTCGTTATTTACTTCCTTGTATGAAGCAGGCTTTCCTGCCTTGAAGGTGCTTCCTGCACTGTGCTTCATCTTGATACCGCCGACAAAGAGCTTGTATTCAGCACCCTCTATCTTAGAAGAGGAAACTATTGCATATCTGAACTTCTTTGAGGTATTCTTGTCAAAGAGCTCCTTGTTTGAAGAATCTGTAAGTGCAACAGGATTGTTCTTGCCCCATTCCTTGACAAAGTCGAACATGAGAGTATTCTGCTCGGTGGAGGTAAGGTTCTCGCACTGGCAGTCGGTAGCTGTTGCGATGAGCTCGCCGCCTGTGATACTGATAGTGCCTGCGCTTGTGAGTCCCTTATCGCCGAATGCGGAGATATCGCCGCCGCTGATATTGATAGCTGTTTCAGCCTGTACAGCGTCATTGCCGCACTTGATGACTACCTCGCCGCCTGAGAGGTCAACATTTCCCTTTGTGGACTTGATACCGTCGCCCTCGGACTTGATGACCAGCCTGCCGCCCTTTACTGTGACTGAGGACTTGCCCTTTACAGCGTCATTTGGCTCGGTCTCGTTTAGAGTTTCGATGTTGGTGATACCGCCTGTGAACTTGATATCGTTGTTGCAGACGATAGCAGGCTGTGTATTGGCGGTTATGGTCAGTGTACCCGTGCCCTTGTCGCCGCCCTTGACAGTGAGGTCATCCTTAGCTTCAATAACTGCATTGCCCTCATTGTCGCCTGTATATGCATCAGTACCGTCGGATATTACGTTTTCGGTACCGTCAGCGATAGTTATAGAGGTCTTGTCTGCATTCTTGACAAACACAGCAGGAGCGCTCTTGCCTGTGATATTGACGCCGCTGAATATGAGCTTTACTGTGCCCTTATCAGCCTCAGCATCGGGTATCTCCACATATATCTGACCGTCTGAGAGAGTACCGTCGATAGTGTAGCTTCCCGAATGAGAGATAGTCACCTTTGAGCCGTCGGCTTTAGCATACTGCCCATCAACAGTAATGGCATTATCTTTAAGGTGGATCTTTGTGTTTACCTCGTCCTTTGAAGAGGTATCGCTGCCCTTTCCGTCAGCAAAGCTCTCGGGCAGACTTTTTATAGTGCCGAGAAGATAGCGCTGTATGGAGAGGGCGTCATTGGCGGTGATACCGTTGCCGCGGTCTGAAACGTCGGCAAGGTCTGCACCGTCGGCAGTGAGGTGCCTTTCGTCTGTGCCGGTTGTGCCGAACTTTGAGGGATTAGCCAGCGACTGCATTACAAGAACGCAGTCCGACATATCCACAGAGCCGTCGAGATTGGCGTCACCGTACACCTTGTCGGCTGCGGCGCCTGTGAGAGACAGGACTGATGCCGTGCCAACTACGCAGGCTGAGAGTATGCCTGCAAGCATTGTTTTTTTCTTCATTTTTATCATCCTCCTATAAATTATAAAAAAACAATATAAATATATGTGCATAAATCATAACCAATCATTCTTAAAATACTCTTAAAATTTGATGAAAATGTTTAATCCAAATAAAAAAACTTCATTTTCGTCCGCAAAAGCTGCAATTTTTTCACCTACAGCCGTGTTTTTTCATCTTTTCTGCAATATAATTTCCATTTTACAGGGAACTCATTGTCTCTCTGCAAAAAATCAACAAATCAAAGCATTAATTTTTGTTGGTTTTTTTATTCTCATTTTATTGATAAAAATATGAACGTGTGCTATAATTACTACATATTGTAATTCATTTTTGACAAAGGCGGGATAAAGAAATGTCAAAAAAGGAATTTGGAGACCTGAATAAACGGGAGCTTGTTGACCTCGTTTATACAATGATGAATACCGAAGATGAAAATAATTCGGAGCTGCCGCCTGTCGAACAGGTCGCAGCAGAACGAACAAAGCTTGATAACAAGGCAAAATTCCGACGAATATTAAAAAGCACTGTTTCCGCGCTCCTTGTGGCAGCTGCTATAGCAGTACTGATATCCATGCTTTTCCTGCCTGTTATACAGGTTTCGGGAGACAGCATGATGCCCACACTGAACAACGGAGATATTATACTCCTTGTAAAAACAAAGCGTTTTTGTACAGGCGAGCTATGCTGCGTTTCGTGGCAGAACAAGCTTCTGCTCAAACGTGTAATAGGGCTTCCCGGTGACAATATCGATATTGACGAAAAAGGAAATGTGTATCTTAACGGAGAGCCTCTTGACGAGCCTTATGTTACCAATAAGGCTCTCGGCGAATGTGATATAGATCTTCCCTATACCGTTCCCGAAGGGAAGCTTTTTGTCATGGGAGATCAGCGCGAGACCTCTGTTGACAGCCGAAGCACTGCTGTCGGCTGTGTAGATTACGACCAGATGGTCGGCAGATATCTTTTCAGGATATGGTCGGCTGATTAAGCATTAAATTATATTAAATAGGAAGGGGGGGATGCATTTGAATAACTCCTTGAAAAAATATCTTCACGAGCTTCGCATGGAAAAGAAACAAAAACGGCGGCTGGCTTCATTTATAACCGCCATGTCCGTATTTGTTTCCACAGGCGTTTTCTGGCAGCTGCGCGGTATAGGCACAGCATTGACAGATGATACGCTCAGCCCGAATGAGAGCAGCTTAGCAGCTGCGCTGTCGGCTTCCGACGGCTCTCTTTGCGAAACAAGTGAGATATGGGAATCGACACTTCCTGAGCTTACGGACGATATGGCTGAAAATGCCGCTCTTATAGCAGCTTCACAGCTGGACTATACCGAAAACGCTCAGAATTATATTATCGGCGACGACGGCTCAACTCACAAGAATTACAGCCGCTACGGCGCATGGTTCGGAAATCCCTACGGCGACTGGAACACCATGTTCACCTGCTTCTGCCTGCACTACGCAGGCGTAAAGGAAACGGATATCCCGTTCGGCTCAGGCTGCTGGGCATGGTCACTGAAACTCAGTGAAAAAGGAGTACTCTCCCCTTTGAATAAGGGCTCGCCCAAACGAGGCGATGTACTTCTGCTTGATACAGACCTTGACGGTAAGGCGGACCGCTCGGGAATTATTTCCGAGTTCATTTCCGATACCGACGAGCCCTGTATAACCACCATAGAGGGACAGACAGACGGAGCTGTTTCGGAATGCAGATACTCCCCTGACGATGAGCGTATCATGGGCTATGTGCCTGTTGAAACGCCTGAAAGCAATAATATTTCCCCTATGAAGTTCTCGGCGGAAAGCGAATCGGGAATAAAGGTGACTGCTTCGGCTGAACAGGGCATATTCCCCGACGGCACAAAAATGCTTGCCGCAGATGTTTCCGATGATACAGTTCTTGAAAAAGCAGCAGGAGCTCTTGGAACAGGGACAGATGACATCAAGGCAGTTGCCGTTGATATCTCATTCATGTCTCCTGACGGTATTGAACTCGAACCTGCCGACAGCTCTGCTGTACACGTTGAGATAGCTCTTCCCGAAGAACAGAAGCTCAGCGGCAAAGAATTCAACCTGCTCCATTTTGATGACAGCGGCGGTGCTGAAATAGTCAAAAATGCCGAAGTGTCTGAAAGCAGTGCTGTTTTTGAAGCAGAAAGCTTTTCCATATATGTAGTAACCGCTCTCGGTGAAGTCGAAAAAGACAAGCTCCATGAATCGCTGGAGGAGCTTACCTGGCTGCCGAATGACAACGGATACGTTCATAATTCTCCATATTTCCCGTATATTATCCAAAAGGGAGATACGATAACCATCGCAGGCTATTCAATGCTCCCTGACAAATGGTTTTATTATGATACAAATCGTGAAAACGAATATAAAAATATTCTGATACCCGGTGATTATGACGAATCACAGAGTATTTCTGTTACAGGCAGTGACGGAAATACCTACTACAAAAAGGTCAGAAAATATACAGCCAATAAAGCAGGCGACGTCGTCATAAAATACCAATTCTCTCAAAACGGTGTAAAGGAATTTTATGTCAGAGTGCTTGAAGAAAAGCTTATTGATTATGATTTTTTAAGTATATATGGAGCACATAATAATCAAAATAATCCGATACAGATCGAAACAGGAGATACTATAAGATTAAAGATACCGATATCTCGAGTAAATCAGGATGCATGGTTCTATTTCCCGACGGATAATAATACGTCAAAGTGGATGACTCTTGAAAGCAGTGCCGATGGGAACTATAAATATGCAACTCTGAAAGCATTTGACAATACAGGCGATAATGTTCAGAGCGTAGCGATATACTGTGACGGTGAATACAAAACAATATACATTAAGGTCAAAGACGCAAATGTCAACCTTACTCATGCAGATATTGAAATAGCAGAAGGCGGAACGTATAAAGCAACTAAAAAAGTATCTGCCCCCGACGGAAGCTATATCGAGACTATTACTGAATATGAAGCATATGTTGCAAATGTCAACAGATGTGATATACTTGATTCAAATGGCTCTACGATACAAACTTTCTTTACTAAAGATTATTACCGCCACGGAAATCCGGGAGATACTCAGTATGAGCTTACTTCTAACTATATCAAATGTGAAGGTCCGAACGCAAATCCAAATGCTATGAAGATAAAAAACGGAGATTACGTTTATCTGAGAAATGACAAAAACTTCTCGCTCTATAATACGGATACAGCTCTGTTTGATATTCAGCTTCTTCTCGTTCCAAAAACCGAAACAGTAACTAAATACAATGCAAGCGGCAATATCATCTCTTCATCATCAGATGATATATCTTCCAGAGATAACATATTCCTTAACAGTGTTAATTTTGAAATGGATCATCAAAGCGTTATCGACGCTCTGAACAAGTGCCCGACACACACAGGTCTTGACTTTACAATAAAGGCATCTCTGAACGAAGTGCTTCAGGAAACGCTTCCGATCTACAGACTGCCGTCAACAGGCGGTGTCGGCGTAGTTCCATATATGATAACAGGCTCAGCCGTTATCATACTCTCTTTCGCGGCTCTTCTGCTGCGGAAAAGAAAGGAGGATAAATGATACCTCCTCAAATGCATATCAAACAAAATTCTATTATGAAAGGTGATATTATGAAAAATACATTTAAACGCTTATCAGCAGCTTTATTTTCAGCAGCTATAGCTGCTTCACTCGGAATGTCCGCTATCCCTGCTTCTTATGCAGAAGACTACACAGTAACTATAAACAAGGCTGATGATTCAAATGATAAAGCCACACATACATATGAGGCTTATCAGGTATTCGCAGGAGACCTCCACGGAACGGGCGATGACGCTGTTCTTTCAAATGTTGTATGGGGCTCCGGAGTAAACGGCTCAGCTCTGCTTGATGCATTGAAGGCATCATCGGAATTTGGCACGCCAAGCGCATTCGCTTCCTGCGACAGCGCACAAAAGGTAGCTGAGGTCATAGACAAGTGGAGCGACGATACCAAAATGCTCCAGAAGTTTGCAGACATAGTTGCAGCAAATCTTTCCGCCTCACCAACAGTATCAGGTACAGCCGGCAACAACAAGCTTACAATGAACGCTCCCGGATACTACTTCATCAAAGACAAGGACGGCACACTGGACAACTCAGAGCTTGGTGCATATACCGATTATATCCTCAAGGTAGTTGATTCTGTTACAATAGAGGCAAAGGAAGACGTTCCTGCTATCACAAAGAAGATAATTGAGAGCGACGGACTTAAAGAGGCAAATACAGCAAGCATCGGAGATTCTGTTGATTTCCAGCTTGATTCAAAGGTCCCTGACATGAGCGCTTATAACAAGTATTTCTATGTTATCAACGATACAATGGGCAGCGGACTTGATTTCAAGCCTTCAACCGTAAAGGTCTATATCGACGATATGACCACTCCGATAAACTCCTCTAACTATGAAGTACAAACAGGAGCTGCTGCTGACGGCTATTCATTCCAGATAGTAATGAAGAACTTCAAGAAAAACTATGAAAATAAGACAGGCAAAGCCATAAAGGTGACTTATTCCGCAGAACTCAACGATAAAGCCGACAGAACCGAAAAGGGCAATGAAAACAAGGTGAACCTTACATATTCCAACAATCCGAACCATGAGTACAAGGGTGAAAATGAGCCCAGCACAACTCCGGGTGACGGAGATGTTACCGGCAAGACTCCTGATTCAAACACTAAGACCTATACCACAAGCCTTATGCTCAACAAGATAGACGGCGCTGACAACTCAGCTCTCGCAGGAGCAAAGTTTGAATTAAAGGGCTCAGGCGTCAACAAGGTAATAATCGCAAATGCTGAAAGCTTCAAGCCTAATGCCGCAGGAACATATTATAAGCTTAACGACGGCACATTCACACTGACAGCACCTACAGCTGAAACATCTGCTCAATACGAGAGCACAGAAACCAAGTACATACTTGATGAAAAATCAACTTCGCACAGCGGAAGCGGCGAGAATTCATACGTTGAAGCTATAACTGATGACATGGGCAAGCTTACATTTGCAGGACTCGGCTCAGGCACATATACTCTAACTGAGACTGAAGCTCCTTCAGGCTACAATAAGCTTGCTAACCCGATAAATATCAGTATCACAGCTGCTCCGACACTGGAAGGTCCTAACTGGACAGTAACAAAGGACGGAGAGGCACTTACAAAACCCACAGGCATATACGAATTCACAGTTGAAAACAACAAGGGTGTAACTCTTCCGAGCACAGGCGGCATGGGTACAACAATATTCTATGTAGTCGGCGGACTTCTGGTTGCAGGAGCACTGATTCTTCTTGTTGTAAAAAAGAGAATGAGCATTAACGAAAAGTAATTTCCTAATTTTGCAGTATTGCGGCGGTAAGGCTATGACCTCCGCCGCAGGTATTGCAGCAGGGAGGATCCGATGAAAAAGCATTTTTTCAGCATTGCAATTTTAATAATGTTTATCGTCGGATTGTCCGTACTGCTATATCCAGCAATAAGTGATTATCTTAACTCAAAGCACGCCTCAAAGGTAATCTCAGAATATAACGACAAGCTCAGCGTTTCATCGGAAGAAGAGATCGAGGCTGTGTTTAAAAAAGCAGAGGATTACAACAAAAGGCTTCATGATTCGCCCTCGGCGTTCTTTGAGCCCTCTCTTGTAAGCGGCTACAAGGACACTCTCGATATCACGGGAACAGGCATAATGGGATATATCGACATTGACAGAATAAATGTAGAGCTCCCCATATACCACGGTATCAGCAAGGAACTCCTTCAGGTGGGCGTCGGACACCTGACAGGAACAAGCCTGCCTGTAGGCGGCGAGTCGACTCACTGTGTACTCTCAGGACACAGAGGACTTCCCAGCGCTAAGCTCTTCACCGACCTTGACGAGCTTGAAATCGGCGATACATTCACCATTACGATACTTGACCGCCGCTTCACCTATGAAGTGGATCAGATAAAAACAGTCCTCCCCGAGGAATTCGACGATCTCCGCATAGCAGACGGAAAGGACTACTGTACTCTCCTGACCTGTACTCCCTACGGTATCAACACACACAGACTGCTCGTCAGAGGAGTACGGATTGAAAATACCGAGGAGAAGAAAATCGGCGTATTTGTCAAGAACGAAGCTTTCAGGATAGATCCGCTGATAGTAGCTCCTATTGCAGCTGTACCGCTGCTTATAATAACATTCACGCTGATATTCATCAGTGACAAACGCCAAAGGAAAAAAACAAAAAAATGATAAATACCAAACAGTTAGCAGGGTGATAAGATGTCTGAAAATAAAAACAGAATATGTTCAGTTCTGCTGAGTATGCTATGTGCAGTCATGCTTCTCGCCTCTGTCGTTCCATGCAGCCATTCAGCCGCAGAAAAGTCGTCTGTCTCTCTTATATGCGCACAGGACAGCGTCAAGGTCTCAGACATGAACTGGAAGATATACAAAGTAGGTGAACGACGCAGCGGCAATTTTGCCCTCACAGGCGAATTCGGAAAATATCCCGTTGATATGAACGAGCTTTCCTCCGAGACCGTCCGCGGGATCGCTCAGGCACTGGAAAGCTTTATAATAGGCGACCGCATAAAAGCCAACGCGGAGGGCGTCACTGACAGCAATGGCGCGGCTGTATTCAGCGGTCTTGACAAGGGACTATATCTTGCTGTTGCCAAGAGAGTCAAAAAAGAGCCGCTGACCTATATCGCCACTCCCCTTCTCTTTGAAATAAAGGAAGACGGCTCAGCTGAAGAAGCCTTCCCAAAGATATACAGCGTAATAGTTCTTCAAGGACAGGTCAGCAGCTATACCGTAAAAAAGGTATGGGCTGACAATGACAACGCCTATGAAGCACGTCCCGTAAATGTGACTGTTGACCTGTTCAAGGACGGCGAGCTCTATGATACGGTAGTCCTTGACGAAGCCTCAAACTGGCAGCACCGCTGGAACACCCTTGACCTCGACGCCGAATGGCGCGTAGTCGAGCGCGATATCCCTGTAAAATACTCAGTTCTTGTGGATTACAACTCCAAGCAGTTCCTTATCAAGAACTCCTATGCTCCCGACCTTATCATTGACGGCGGAGAATACACTAAGCTCACAACTGCTTCTGTCACCACTTCCACAGTGAGCACGACAAGCTCAGCAGCTGCAAAAACTTCCGGCTCGGGACTGCCCCAGACAGGACAGCTCTGGTGGCCTGTGCTCCCCCTTGTACTTGGCGGTATGACACTCATATGCATAGGTATGCTTTCAAAAAAGAAAAACAATGACGATGAGAAATAAACTGCGCAGGCTATGCATTATCTCGGGCTTTGCACTTATATTCGCAGCTTTTTGCCTATGCGTTTTCAATATTGCCGAAAGCAGGACAGCAGCCAAGCGTTCAAAGGCTTCGCTGTCGGAGCTGAAGGATATCATCGGAAAAGCTCCCGAACCCACAGCCGCCGCAAGCACCGAGGACGACCTCTTTGCCCGATACGATGAACCTGCTCCAACCGAAATGCCCACTGTCAGCATTGACAATACGGACTACTACGGATACCTCACCATAGCAGAGCTGGAACTGGAACTGCCTGTGATAAATGATTTCAGCTATGAAGCGCTGGACACTGCACCATGCAGATACAGCGGCTCTGCCGAAAGCAACGACATTATTATTGCCGCTCATAATTTCGGCAGCCACTTCGGCAAACTGGGCAGTCTTTCCGACGGCGCTGAAATAATCTTTACGGATTGCAGCGGAAGAAGTTTCCGCTATAGCATAATAAGCATTGAAGAGATACGCGGCAGCGATGTTGAGGAAATGCTCAGCAAAGAAAGCTCACCATGGGATATGACGCTTTTCACCTGCACACTCAGCGGAAAAAGCAGAATAACCGTCAGAGCAAAGCTTATAAATAATAATAACTGAAAGCTCCCTTCGGGGAGCTTTTCTTGTTTATATGAGGTCGGTTTTATCCGTCATAAGATATCATTTTACCATTTATATTCAAAAAAGGATAATTTGTGCTATTGTCTTTGTAGCTTTCACCAAGTTATCAGAAGATGAAATCGCGAAATTATCCAAAATGTTTATAAACTTCCGCATTTTGTCCACTTAACATGTAAGAATGTGGATTGAAATTATCGAAATATTATGCTAATATTACATTAAATATATATAAATTGTAAACTGACTGCTGAAAGAGGTCGCAGTCAGACTCAAAAGGTTAAAACGGGATATTAAAATTAAGAAGGAGAATTGGTATGAAAAAGTATTTTTCGGCAATCGCCATGGCTGCATTGTCAGCCGTAACTCTGTGCGCGGCAGTTCCCGCTGTTACGCACGCAGAAAATCCAATAGTGCAGACATCATTCACCCCCGATCCTGCTCCGGTAGTATTCGGTGACGAACTCTATGTATTTACCGGCTGCGACCGCGACGGTCAGAACGGCAACTACATCATGACAGGCTGGCAGGCGTTCTCGACCAAGGATATGAAGAACTGGACAGACCACGGCAAATTCCTCAACGATAACGGCTTTTCGTGGTGCAGTAAGAACAATGCGTGGGCATCACAGTGTATCGAGCGAAATGGCAAGTATTACTTCTATTTCACAACAACTACCAACGGCAGAGCGATAGGCGTCGGCGTTGCTGACAAACCCGAGGGACCGTACAAGGACGTCCTCGGCAAGCCTCTCTGCGGTCCGAATTGGGATTACATCGACCCGACTGTTATGATAGACGATGACGGTCAGGCATGGCTTATGTTCGGCAATCCCAAATGCTACTATGTCAAGCTCAAGGAGGATATGATCACTCTCGACGGTCCGATAAAGAGCTTTGATATGACTAAGGACGCATTTGGTGTCGGCAAGCAGGATCCCCAGAGAACGGGTACAGCTTACGGTGAGGGTCCGTGGATATGCAAGCATGATAATCTTTATTACCTCGTATATGCAAGCTTCTACCAGAATCAGGGCGGTGAGAGTATTTGCTATTCATACGGTCCGAGTGTTACCGGCCCATGGAAATTCGGCGGACAGATAACTCCCGAGAGCAACTGCTTCACCACACACGGCGGAATTATCGACTACAAGGGTCACTCATATCTGTTCTATCACAAGAATGGCTTGAAGGGCGGCGGTACGTTCAACCGAAGTGCCGCTGTCGAAGAGTTCACATTCAACAGCGACGGCACTATCCCGATGGTAAAGCCCACCAACAATGGTCCCGCCCAGCTCGAGCCGCTCAACCCGTTCGAGAGAGTCGAGGCAGAGACTATCTGCTGGAGCGAGGGAGTAAAGTCCGAAAACTGCTCCGAGGGCGGTATCAACATCGGCAGCATCAAGGACGGCAGTTATATCAAGGTAGCGGGCGTAGATTTCGGTCAGGGCGCGGAAAAATTCACAGCGTGTGCAGCCGCTAACGGAAGCGGTGGTACTATAGAGCTCCACCTCGACAAGAAGGACGGTAAGAAGATAGGCGAGTGCAAAGTCACAAACACTGGCGGCTGGCAGAACTGGCAGGAGTTCTCCTGTGATGTAAGCGTTGATGGCGAGCACGACCTCTACTTCGTATTCAAGGGCGGCAATGACTACCTCTTGAACTTCGACTGGTGGCAGTTCGAGGGCGCAGGCTCATCTGCTTCTGACGCTGACCAGACATATATCTTCAAGAGCACATTCGAGGGCAAGCTTGACGGCTGCTCAGACAGAGGCGGCGCAACAGTTACTGTAAGCACTGATGAAGCGTATGAGGGCGACAGCTCGGTATACTGCTCAGACCGTTCAGCTTCATGGAAGGGCGTCGGCAGAAGCCTTAACTATAAGTTCAAAGCAGGCGAGAAATACAGCTTCTCAACTATAGTAAAATATAATGAGGGCGCAGATTCTACCAAGTTCCACCTTACTCTCCAGTATGACGGAGCAGACGGTGAAGCTCACTACGACAAGATAGATACAAAGGAAGTTGCCAAGGGCAAGTGGACACAGCTTGCAAACACAAGCTTCCAGATACCGGCAGGCGCTAAGAATCTTCTTGTGTATGTAGAGACAGAGGGCGATTCCGACGATGATACTCCTGCTACAAATTTCTACGTTGACAATTTCTTTGCAGCAGTTGACGGTACTGTTATAGACGGTCCAAAGGGCGAGGATACACCTCCTACTACAAATCCTCCCACACCTTCACAGGACCTGAAGGACATACTTAATTCAAAGGTAACAAAGTGGGGCGACGCTAACGGCGACAAGGAAGTTGATATGAGTGACGTTGTATTCATAATGCAGTCACTTGCAAACCCCGACAAGTATAAGCTCAGCGATACGGGACTCTTAAATGCGGACGTATGTGAAGCAGGCGGCGGTATTACTTCAAACGACGCCCTTGAGATACAGAAGTTCCTCTTAGGTATAAACACAAAGCTTCCCGTAAGCTATTCCGACGATATCAAGACAGTTTCCGCACCTGTAACGACCACATCAACAACTACTACAAAAGCAACAACTGTTGCGACAACAACTACTACGACCACAACTACTGCGGCAAGTGCACATCTTTCCATGAAGGACTTTACTGCAAAGGTTGCGTCAAGTATAGCTGAAAAAGAGCCTGATTCCGCAAATCAGACCAAGAACGGCGTGAAATACGGCGAGATACAGAAAAAGAGCTATTATTCAAATACCTGCAAGAGAAACAAGAAATACAACGTTCTTCTGCCTCCCAACTACGATCCAAACAAAAAGTATCCTGTAATGTATATTCTCCATGGTTACTGGGAGAACCCCGACAGAATGCTCACACAGGGCAACGCTGTGATGCATACCCGCGAGATGCTCGGCAATGCTATTGCAGAGGGCGCAGCTAAGGAAATGATCTGCGTATTCCCCGATGTTTATTCGAGTGCTACTCAGGATGCCTGCTCGGCTATGGATAACAACAACAACGCTGCTTACGATAACTTCATAAATCAGCTCACAAAGGACCTCATGCCCGAGATCGCAAAGAACTACAGCGTTCTCACAGGCAAGGACAACACAGCTATAACAGGCTTCTCCATGGGCGGACGCGAGTCACTCCTCATCGGAATGAAGATGGCTGATCAGATCGGCTACATCGGCGCTATCTGCCCCGCTCCCGGTGTTTCGGGCTCGTTCAAGTGGGACAGCGGCAACGAGCCATATTTCCTGATGATAACAGGCGGAAGCAACGACACAGTTGTTTACGATAATCCCAAGAATTATCACAATAACTTCGAGAAGAACGGTGTTCCTCATGTATGGCACTATGTAAACGGCGGCTATCACGGAGATAACTGTATCAGAGCACATCTCTACAACTTCTTCCGCATAGCTTTCCAGAACTAACGCATAATATCAAAGCTCCGACCGCATGGTCGGAGCTTTTTTGCGTATTATTCTGTTTTCTGTAAGGCTCATCTCTTGAATTTCATGGCAAATCCAAGACCGAGCAGAAGTGCCAGAGCTGACACGCCAAGCAGTATATATGCTGTGGTGTTGTTCTGCTGAGGTGCTCCGTTCATATCGGGGAAGTCTCCCATCTGCGGTCTTTCACCGCCTCTTGACTTATTTTCATTCTGAGGAGCGGAACTGCTGTTTTCATCACCATTCGGCGCAGGCTTTTCCACGTTTTCAGTGCCTTTTTCAGCCTCTGTGACCTTTTCCGTCTCGGAGCTGTCTGCGTCCTCATCATCTGTTTTGGCGTTATCTCCGAAAGACGGAGCGCCATCAGGCATATTATTCGGATCAAAGTCACCGGGCATTTCGCCGTCAAAGCCCTGTGGGGGCTGTCCGCCAAAATCAGGCATATTGCTCGGATCAAAGTCGTCGGGCATTTCTCCGCCGAAGCCCTGAGGAGGCTGTCCGCCGCTAAAGTCGGGCTTCTCGCCGCTGCCGCGCTGTGGTTTGCCGCTGCGGCTGGAATTATCCTCGTTTGCAAGCGGCTGGATATTGCTCAGCATCTTTAAAGAGATAGATGAAGTATTGGAAGTCTGCACTATCTCGGAGTCTTCAGTTTCCTTTGAAGTATCAGATGTAGCTACCTTTTTTGAGCTGTTATTCCTGTCGAAACCGCCCTTCTGACCTCCGCCGAATCCGCCTTTTCCGCCGCCCATGGAGCCCATATCAGAGGTGTTCAGACCGTCTGTGTCAACGAGTGCGGAGCTGTCCTCTTTCTGTCCCTCTGTGGTAGACGGGATAGTGCCGTCGAGCTGTCCGCTGACGCTTTCTGCGCGGAGAGTGCAGAACTTGCTGATAGCTTCAACGCCTGTTTTGAACTCGTCGTAGGTGCAGAATTTTGTAGGATCTTTTTCGACGTATTTGTCGATAAGCTCTGCGGTATCTGCCACAAGCTTTTCAAAGTCCACGCTGTCAAGGAACTCGCTGAAAAGCTGATGATACTGCTCGATGTATTCCACATTATCGAATATCCAAGCAATCATAGGTCTGTCGCTCATGCCGTTTGAAACAGGAGTATCAATGGGAGAATTGACAGAAGATGAAGCGTTTCCGCCCATGAATGAACCGTATGCAAGGTTATAGTCCCACGGTATCATAGAGAGCTGACCGTCTTCCTCATAGAGGTAGTAGTTGTGAATCATCTGACCTGTGTAGCTGTCGCCGTTTACAAGGAAATCATGAACTACAAAGTAGCGGATAACTTCCTCAACATCGACGGTATTTTCAAGGTCTGACTGCTCCGAAAGAGCTTTCAGTGAGCTGATAAGGCGCTTTTTATCGGCTTTATCAACTGTAGTTTTTGCGTTATTGAAGATGTTGGAATAGCTGTCTATATCGTCATCGGTATATTTAAGCTTTACATCGTCGCTTCCCATACCGAAGCCGCCGCCGAATCCGCCTTTTCCGTTCATGTCAGGCATCTGACCGCCGCCGAAGTCGGGCTTTTCGCCGTTCTCGCCGAACATCTTTGAGGGATCGAAGTCCTCGGGCATATTTTCGGGATCAAAGTCACCGAAATCAGGCATTTCACCGCCGAAGTCAGGCATTCCGCCTCCGAAATCGGGAGGAGTGAACTGCTTGTTGTTATCATTTGAATTGTCGGAGCTTTCTGTATCTTCTCCGCTCTCTTTATCCATAAAATTCCCCATACTAAAGTCCTTGCCGTTGCCGCGTCCGCCGCCGAAGCTCATAGCGTCGGGCTTGTAGAGGTCGCCGTAATTGCTGCCGTAGTTTCTTTCAAGGAATGACTCCTCGATAGCTTCAACAGCAAGATACAGTCCCCAGTCCTCGCCGTTCACCGTGATATAGGCATAGCTGCAAAGGGGGGCGTCCACGCCGAAATCATACATCAGCGTATACGCAAGGTAGTCCTTCATGTAGGTGTTGTCCTGAATGATATTGTTCAGGCACAGCTTGTCAAGGCCGTGATAGGTCTTGCCGTTTTCGTACTGGTCGAACTCTATCTTGAAGCTGTAGCGGCTGCTGTCCATATTCTTTACGGAGCTGAGGGAAGTATTGCCCTTTGCTCTGATACCGACGTTTTTCACAGCTTCGCCGTCGATAACAAGATTGCAGGCGGAGTATTCCTCGCTCTCGCAGCCCTCTATGAAGCCCTCCCAGTCGTTCATGACTATGTCAATGGTATGCACCTTTGAGTGGTCAAACAGGCTGTTCTCATAACCTATGGCATGAGCCGTCGTTTTTATGCCCAGCGCCTGACTATTGCAGAAGATAAAGGCTATGACAAGGGCAAAAGCTGTTATCGCAATGCATATCCTGTCTATATTTTTATGTGCTGACATCAAATCACACCCTTATCCCATGTAGTCGCCGTTGTAGCTTACGAGAACAGCACTGCTGACGCCCTCCATATCTGCAAGAGTATTGACGAAATCAGTGTTGTCGTCCTTGAGGCGTATCTCCATATTAAGCTCAACAGAGCCCTTCTGAGCTGTCTTGCTCTTTACTACGCATCTTTCGGTCTTGCCGTCAAGGAAAGCCTTAGCCTTTGTCTCGCTGTCGTGACCGTCACAGCGTACAACTACGATGTAAGGGTTCTTGCTTGCCTTGCGGTTTACGAATACCAGCAGGATAACGCCGATGATAACGCTGCCGATAACTGCAAGAGGTATCATGCCTGCCGCAAGAACGATACCGACTGCGATAGACCAGAACAGGAATGCGATATCAAGAGGTTCCTTTATTGCTGTACGGAAACGGACGATAGAAAGTGCGCCCACCATACCGAGCGAAAGTACCACATTGCTGGTAACTGCGAGGATAACTACTGTGGTTATCATTGTAAGTGCAACGAGTGTTGTGCCGAAGCTTGCGGAGTACATAACTCCCGAATAGGTCTTTTTGTAAACGAGGAATATGAACATTCCCAGACCGAATGCAAGAATCAGGGCTACTGCCATATCAAGAACGCTGACGCTGGTCACATTCTCTATAAAATTAGACTTGAAAATATCACTGAAACTCATAATAAAAACTCCTTTTTATCCGTATATCCTACAGGCTGCATATTTTGAGAAAGCTTCCTCACGCCTGTCCGAGAGGGAAACTGCGTCTCTGATTATATCGGGAAGAAAACCGTCCCACTTGACTTCAAGAACGATAGAATCCGAAACGGGTACTGTCACGCAGTCGGGGCTGAGGAAATCCGTACACCGCAGACCGCTCCTGATATTATAATCAAGGGTTACGCGGACATTTCCCGCGGGATAGATGAATGGCTCTCTTGTATAGTCTACTATAGTTTTGGGAGCTATCCCCTCTGTGGTCATTTTGGTGTACAGCTCACGTATAAGTGGGTACTGTGAATCTATCATCCATTTCGTATCTCCGTCAACTATGCTCTGAGCCTGCTGTGCTGTCAGCGGTGCGCTCTGCTTGTTGCCGAGGTGGTCTATCTTGCTTTTCTTTTCAAGATGAATGACCGAGGTATCGCCGTTGTAGTATCTGATACGGAACTTTTCACGGCGGTTGATGCCGTTTATCTTTTCCATAAGCGCCTTGTCTGCAAGGTTATCGAAGTAAAGACTGCGGATAAAGTATTTTCCGTCTATAGCGTGGGGATCGTGATATGCTACTGCGCTGAGTCTGTGGCGTATCGTTATCATGTCGGAGTAGTTTATCTCATGCTTTATCTCATGTCTGAGATCCATAGTTATCACCTCTTTTCATTGGTATAGGTGCGCACACAGCCATTGAATGGGCAAGTTATGTCTGCGTGCGCCGTATCCTATGCTTAAATTATACCTGTAAACGCTGAATTGACACTGAAAAACAGTGTGAATGCTGTAAAACCAAAGTGAAAGTTAAGTGAAATTACAGCAAATGCTTTTATTTTCAGCTTGTATTCAGCTCTGTGTTGTATTATAATTAATGTAGGGAACGCCGCCTCGGCGTTACGTGCGTATATATTATGTGAAGAAAGGGGAATCACATATGAAGATACTCATTATAGAAGACGAAAAGGTGCTTGCTGATTCGCTGAAGCTTATGCTGGAGTCAAAGGGCTTTGAAGCAGAGGCTGTTTATGACGGCGAAAGCGGCGAGCAGTACGCTATGCTGAATATCTACGACCTGATAATACTCGATATCATGCTTCCTAAAAAGAACGGCTATCAGGTAGCAAAGGCTGTACGCGCAAAGCGCAATGCCACACCTATTTTAATGCTGACGGCAAAATCCGATATTGAGGACAAGGTGCAGGGGCTTGACGCAGGTGCGGACTATTACCTCACAAAGCCCTTTGACGCAAGGGAGCTCCTCGCCTGCGTAAATGCGCTTCTCCGCAGACAGGGCTCGCAGGTGAACGAGCTTACCTTCGGCAACACACGCCTTGATATGGAATCGGCTTCGCTGATATGCGGCGAGAATAACGTGAGACTTTCCGCAAGAGAGTTTGAAGTCATGCGAATGCTTATGGTCTCGGGAGAAAAACACATCTCAAAGGAGACCTTGCTCACAAAGGTATGGGGATACGATTCAGATGCCGTGGAGAACCACGTTGAGGCATATGTGAGCTTTCTGCGTAAGAAGCTGGTAAGTATCGGCTCAAATGTCCGTATCGAAGCCATGCGTCGTCTGGGCTATCATCTGGAGTGTGATGGATAATGCTGAAACGGCTGAGGATAAAATTCATTGCAGTGATAATGAGCATTGTCACTGTCCTGTTTATCGTTATATTCGGACTTGTACTGCACTTTACAATGCAGAATATGGAGCGTGAGAGCGAACAGATGATGAGAACTATGGCATTTCGTCCGCCTGCTGACGCTTCAATGCATAAGCCCGACATAACTCCCGATAATATACGTCTCCCATTTTTTACTGTCAATATCTCCCATGACGGCGAGATAACTGCTTCAGGCGGAGACTATTTCGACCTTACAGATACAGAGATGCTGGAAAAGCTTGTGGATACTGTAAATGCCAGCAAAAAAGAAACGGGAATACTGCCGGACTACGGTCTGAGGTACATGAAAAACTACCGCGGACGCATGAGATCTATAGTTTTTGCGGATATATCCAGCGAAAAAGCCATGATAAAGGGACTTATCAGGAATATGGTCATAATAGGTCTTATAGGGTATGCGGTGTTCTTTCTGATAAGCCTGCTCCTTGCAAAATGGGTGACAAAGCCTGTTGAAAAGACATGGAACGAGCAGAAGCAGTTCATTGCGGACGCTTCCCACGAGCTGAAAACTCCGCTGACTGTTATCATGACAAATGCGGAAATGATGAGTGATAAGAGCTACTCGGAAAGTGCCAGAGACGGCTTTACAAAGAATATCCTCTCAACATCACAGCGTATGAGAGGACTGGTCGAGAGCCTTCTGGAGCTTGCAAGGCTTGACAATAACAGAACGCAGATAAAGTGCGAAACAGTTGACCTCAGCAAGCTGATAAACGACAGCATACTCCCCTTTGAACCGCTGTTTTATGAGAATGACATGGAGATCTCATCGGATATCGACAATGATATCAAGGTCAGCGGCGACAGGGACAAGCTGAGACAGGTGGTGAATATCCTGCTGGATAATGCGCTGAAATACTCCGATCCAGCCGATAAAGTCACCGTGAAGCTGAAGCGTCACAGCTCGGAATGTATCCTGTCAGTAGCAGGTCTCGGCACTCCCCTTACAAAGGAGGAACGCGAGAATATCTTCAAGCGGTTCTACCGCGTAGATCAGGCAAGAAACGACGGACAGAGCTACGGTCTCGGACTTTCTATAGCCGACAGCATAATCAAGGAGCATAACGGAAAAATATGGGCTGAAAGCGAAAACGGATACAATATTTTTTATGTTTCTTTGACGATGTAACAGAATAGCATCAAAAGCTCCGACCATAACCGTAGTACTTATATAGAAGTTTTATGCTTATTATTGAGAGAACCCCTTTTGAAAAAGGGGCTTCTCTCAAACTCTCTCCCTAAAACTTTCAGTTTTATTTTTTCTCATATAGGGCTCGCTCTGTATTATTACAGGGCTTTTTTATTTTAGGCGAGCCCTATATGAGAAAAAATCAGCTAAAAAAGTCTTTGGAAAGGGGTATGGGGGAAAGCCTTTCTTCAGAAAGGTTTCCCCCCATAATTAACTATAAGCTTCTATATGAGTATTGCGGTTATGTCGGAGCCTTTTATTTATATTTTGGCAAGAAAAATCACAAAATGGCAAATATAGTATTGACATTCAAAAACAGCTATGATATAATACTAACGACTTTAAGTATATAAGCACTTGAAATCGACAAAATGTATATTCATTTCCCGAAAAGCTAAAAGCTTCTGTAAAGAACACATCATGATTTTATAATGTCTTCTTGTCCTGTTTTTCGATTCAAAAATTCCGTATTATTTGTACTATTGATGTTTTTTGCCGTGTTTATCAGAAGTAAGTTCAGCTTCTTAATATGCCATTTGTAATAGAATAAGGAGGACATAGTAATGAAAAAACACCTTGGTTTTAAGAAAACAACTGCATTTTTAATGTCAATGGCTCTTATTGCAGGAGCAATGCCTGTGAATGCAGGCGGCTTTTTCAATGCAGGCAGCGGTATCACTGCCAATGCAGCAGCAGAGAAAAAAGCTCCAGCAGTAGGCACACTTTATAAAGAAGGCGACACCATTGCTATTACAGGCGAGACATGGTTCGTAGTCGATGATGATCCTAATTCGGGTTATCCCTCAGCAAAGGTAAGCAGTGATATTACAATAACCGCATTTGAAAACTCCGACGCAGATAATCAGTATATCTGGAAAACAGGCGACACCATGTTTACGGAAGTACATAACGGTTTTTATGTAACTCGCAAGGATAAGTCTGTAACTCCTAAGGGCTTCTATATAACAGGCGGTAAGGGCACAGAAACCGAGCCTTATATTATCGGACTTTCAGTTCCAAAGTTCAGCAGCAAGAATATTACTCTCAACGACGGCATCGGCTTGAACTTCATCGTCGGTGAGGTAAACGAAGAAAACGCTGACAGCTTTAAGGTGAAGTTATCAGGCGACTGCGACGAGGCAGGCAATACTCTTCACGAACTTGAGCTCAAAACAATAGGCGGCAAGGAAGTTTACTGCGTAACAGCCAATGTTGCCGCAAACAAAATGAACAGCAAGATAACTGCCGAGCTTTATTACGGCGGCAGCAAAACACCTGTTGATACTCTTGCTTTTTCAGTAAATGATTACCTTGACGCTGTTGGCACTTCAGACAATACCAAGCTCAAAGCCCTTGTAAACGCAACAAAGCAGTACGGAAAGGTCTCCGAAGCATATTTCAGCAACGGAACTCTGCCCGAGGTAAAGGACCACTCAAAGGATATCCTCGACGCAAAGACAGTATTCGGCGAGTATTCCTTCAATAAGTATCAGCCAATGTTCGATTCAAGCGAAGCTTTAATGTCACTTGTTCTTAACTCAAAGCTGGCTGTTCGTCTGTACACAGCCAAGTATGAGGAGTCAGGCCACGATGTTGCTGCATATGATATGTGGACATTCGATGAGAACAATAAGCTTGTAATTTCACCATTTGCTGAAACCTATGCATTTAAAGGCGCAAACGGAAAGGTCTGTTTTGAAGTTCCGGGCATAACACCTACACAGCTCGGTACTACATTCAATTTGAACTATCAGGGTACTGATTACTTATTCAGCCCTATGTCATGGGCTTTCCGTGTTATGGGCAAGAAGGACGCTGCTAAAAAGGATATCGTAATGGCTAATGCCCTTTACGAGTATTTCATCGCCGCATCTGATTATGCCGAATAAATAAGAATACTATAAAAACAGGCAGCTCATTAATATGGCTGCCTGTTGCGATAAGAGGAGAATCATGAAAAAACTGATACATATTTTTCTTGCAGCCTCTCTGCTGCTGACAGGCTGCAATGTAGAAAACAGCGATACCGACAGCAGCAACAGTTCTACTGATACGTCAGTGACTACTGCCGCAGCTGCGGCAACAGAAAGAACTGCAAATACAACAGAAGCTGTTACGTCCGAAACTGAGACAACAAGCAAAAGCGATGAAAAGCAGCCCGAAAAAACGGAAGCAGAGACAACACAGGCAGCAAAAGAAGAGATAACAGAGGCATATACTGCGGAAACAGCAGAGTCTGCCGAAGAAAACACAGCCGCTGCAAACGACGACAGCGTAAAGGTCAATCCCGACGGCTCCATAGACCTTCCCATAATCCCTGCTGACCAATAACACAAGCAAAAGCCATGGTATAACCGTGATACTTATATAGAAGCTTATAGTTAATTATGGGGGAAACCTTTCTGAAGAAAGGCTTTCCCCCAATAATAAACATAAAATTTCTATATGGATATCACAGTTAAGCCGTGGCTTTACTTTACTGCTGTGCCGCCTGTTAATGTACCGCCGTATGCAGCAAGCTGTGTCTGGTCAAGCTGCTGGAAGTAGGTAGAACCGCTGAGAGTTCCGCCTGTATAGAACGAAGCTCCCGAGGTATTTGCGCCGCCTGCCTTGAGCTGGCTTACAGCCTTGTCAACTATGAATGAAACTATGACCTTGCCGTCCTTGCCAACAAGTGAAAGTCTTGTATTGGCGCTGACATTGGAAGAAGCTGTTACAGAAGCTGTCATCTCGCTGCCGCCCATGCTCATGCCGCCTGACGGGCAGTTTGATACCCATGTTCCGCCGTTTACGATGATAGAGCAGCCGCGGTCTCCGCAGTCAAATGGCTCGTTGCCGTTTGATACTATATATCCGCCGTTTATCTCGATATTGCCGTTGGAATCATAGCCGTCGTGGTCGCCGTTTGTAGCGTTTACTATAGCAAAGCCGCCGTTGAACTGCATGAGGTAGTCTCCTGAGCTGCCGCCGAAGCCGCCGCCTCCGAAGCCACCGCCGCCCTGTCCCCAAGGCATACCGGGATTGCCCATGCCTGAACCGTCGCTGCCGCCTGCCGCATTGAAGCCGTCGTCAGTGGAGTTCACAACAACAGAACCGCTGTTCTGGTAGATTTTCTGAGCTTCGATACCCTCGTAGCACTTCTCAACGTATATAACGATGTCGTCATACTTTCCGCTGTCCTTTGTGCCGATTGTGAAAGTATGGTCTGAATGAGCACCGTCATCAGCAGAAGCAAGCTTCAGTTCGCCGCCTGTGAGAGTCATATCGCCGCCGCAGTGTATGCAGTCGTCGGAGGAATCAATGGTTATTTTACCGCCATTGATAGCTATATCGCCTGCGCTCTGCCATGTAGTGCCTGCCTCGTCATAAAGACCTACAGCCTTTATGCCCTTTGCGGAGATATCGGTCTTGTTGGCATTGCCATCCATACCCATTCCGCCGCCCGGTCTGCCTCCGAAGCCGCCCTGCTGACCGCCTGTATTTGCGCCGCTGCCTGTGTAGGAGCTGCCCTGATAGGTCTTGACAGTCAGGTCGCCGCCGTTCATAACGAAGAACTGCTCGGCTGAGATACCGTCTGCGTAGGAGTCAATATTTACAGTACCGCCGTTGACAGTAACGATACCCAGCTGCTTTGCTGTCGAAGAAACATCTGTGGCTGTTGCCTTGATACCGTCGCCAGCCTTGGTCTTTACGGTTACAGAGAGCGCTGAGTAATCGACCTCTGTACCGTCAGATGATGTATTGCCAATAGTAACGCTGTCCTTGCCGCGGATTCCGTCGTCAGCAGCATTAACCACCAGTGTGCCGTTGTATATCTTGATATCGTCCTTGCCGACGATAGCGTCAGCGGCGTTGCCGTTTACAGTGAGCTTGCCCTTACCCTTGAACTTGATATCGTCCTTGGAGTAGATAGCTCCCGTATCGTTGTCTGCGTTGGTGTATTCTGTTCCGTCTGAAATAGTATTTTCTGTGCCGTTTTTAGCGACGATAACTACCTCGTCTGCGATAGAGGCTACATATATAGGTGAATCCTTGGTGTTTGTAAGGCTCATGCCGCTGAGGTCAAGCTCTACAACGCCCTCTGGATATTTAGTCTTGTCCACATCAACAACTATCTGTCCGCCTGTCATCTCGCCTGTTACAGTGAATACACCCGGCTGAGTAATAGTGCATACGTTGTTTTCGATTTTTGCTTCTGAGGACGCATTTGTGGTCATACCTGAGTCTGAAAGGGTTATAGTAAGTCCGTCAGCTGTCGGATCAGGCTCAACGATCGTTCCGCTGCCTGCGCCCGAAGGATCAACGTTATTGAATACAGTTACAAGACTGAGCTGGAACTGTGTCTGCTTGCCGTCTGTATGTGTTACCGCCGCACCTGTTGAAAGGTTCTTGAAGCCGCAGGACTTTGCTCCGTTTATGGACTTGTCGCTGATAAGAACATACTTGAACTTCTTGGTGTACTTAACATCGAGACTTCCTGTAACTATGGAATTATCCTTTTTCCATGTGCCGTCTTTTTCATTGGTTGGATCGTCAATGCAGTTGAGAAGAGCTGTAGTCTGGGTAGTTCCGCCCATGAGCTTCTCGTCTGCCTGATTATCGGTAGCTGTAGCGATAACTGTACCGCCTGTGATGTTGATACCTGTAACAGCTGTGAGACCTCTGTCTCCGCCTGCAACGAGCTTTCCGTCGCTGATGTCGATAGTTGTTTCAGCCTGTACAGCGTCATTGCCTGCCTTGATTCTTGTAATACCGCCCGAAACAGTAACAGCGTCCTTTGTGGACTTGATACCGTCGCCTGCAGCGTCTATATCGAGAGTACCGTCTTTGATAGTAACAGACTTTTTAGCCTTGATACCATCGGTCTTGGTCTCGGAATTGTTTGTGGTAATATTGATAATGCCGCCGTTTACCTTGATGTCGTTGTTGCAGGAAATTGCGTCCTGAACATTAGCGGTAATATTGAGGACTCCGTCGCCCTTTTCGCCGCCCTTTATGGTGATATCGTCCTTGGCTTCGATAAGAGCTGCCTTTGCGAAGTCGCCTGCGTAAGCAGTCTCGCCGTCGGTGATAGTATTCTCAGTACCGTCAACGATATTTATCGAGGTATTCTCAGCGTTTGTAACAAGGATAGCAGGAGCGCTCTTGCCTGTGATATTTACGCCGTTGAGGAATATCTTTACGGTCTCTGCGTCGGCAGTCTCGTCAGCAATATTTACATTTATCTGACCTTCGTCAAGAGTACCGTCGATGTAGAACTCACCCGAATGTGTTATAGTAACGGTAGTACCCTCAACTGTAGCATTCTCGCCCTCAACAGTTATAGAAGTATTCTTGAGGTGAATCTTTGTGGCTTCTACAGCAGGAGGCTGCTCATCAGTCTTGCCGCTGCTTATCTCGCCCTTGCCGAGGAGATAAAGCTGAATGGCAAGTGCGTCGTCTGTAGAAACTCCGTCAGCCTTGCCGTTGCAGTCCGCATTCTTCCAGCCCTGCTCGGTTATAGCGTGTTCGTCGGTTCCGCCCAGACCGAACTTGTTTGGATTTGCCATTGCCTGCATGATAAGTACAACGTCTGACATATCAACGCTGCCGTCGCAGTTTGCGTCGCCTACGACTGAAGAGACCTCTGTCTCTGCCGCAAAGCTCACAACAGGCATTGCCGCCGCAGCTATACAGGCTGCCGAAAGACCTGCAAATAGTTTTCTTAAACCGTTGTTTCTCATAAATATCATTCTCCTTTTTTTTAATATCGCCCATTCAAGTCAACCATTTTCTTGACTATGTTCATTATATACTATATAACTTAAAAGAGTCTTAAAATAATATGATGAATCAACAGTTTTTTTGTGATAAAAAAGTGGATTCTCAACAGCATGAAGTACGGCAAATAATATCGGATACAGCTTTTTGCCGAAAATATGTTAAACTATTGACTATATACGATAAAATGTGTTATAATAAAACATAACTTTCAGACTTATAAACTATACAGCAATTTCCCCAAAGATGAAATTGCTTTGTTTTTAAGTTCTGGACTGTTAAATTATTATCAAGGAGAATGATCATGAACAGCAAAAAAACTATCGCAGGACTATCCGCTCTTTCCGTACTTATAAGCTCCGGCGCATTCACCGCAATGACAGCCTTTGCAGCAGATACTGCCGAGTACACCACAGGAAAGATGACAGCACACCTCTATTCAGATGAAAAACTGAAAGAGATCGAGTGCCGCTACTACAACGATATGCCGAATGTACCCTACATCAAGCTCTCAGACTACTACAGCTGCTGGCTGTGTCAGTATCCGGATCAGGAGCTCGCTATCACAAACAAGAATGACGGCACCTATGAAGTAAAAATGCCCATCGGCGCTACAGGTATCATCGACACAAACAAGGATACAGTTTCAACTGATGACGCCGCAGGCTTTTTATATCCTCAGTATATATTAGAAAGCAACGGTGAAAACATCTTCACATATGTAAAGGGAGATTCATCGGCGGAAGAAGATGAAGATGAAAAGGTAAGCTATACTCAGGACTTCTCCGTATATGACATAGATATCCGCGGAGACGAAAAGGATATATGGTGGCCTGCTACGACCTTATGTGATTTTTATGAGTATTCTCTTAATCAGGGTGCAGTAATCGACGATGACCTGTATTTCTTCCCTCAAATCCTCTCCACTTATTCAAGAACAGCTCTTGCAGGTACTCCCGAACACACCGCTGCATTTATTGAGAAATACAAAAACGGACGTCCAAAGGATATGATAGAGTACAACTACAACGAGCTCTGCTTCTGTTTCGACAGAAACTACGGTTTCCCGGGAAGATTCAAGTACAATGAGCTCCTTGAAGAGAACGGCTTTGATAAAATGCTCTCAACAGCAAGCGACGGCACAAAGAAGATAAAGGAGCTCCTCCTTTCAGAAGACCTTTATGATTACTGTGCAGGCTATGAAATGCTCAACGACTATCTCTGGGACGGCGGGCATACTGTATTTACTGATTTTATGCTTCAGAACAGCAAAGACCTCGCTTCTGCCGTTTCAGCTAAATTCCAGACTATAGCAATGCCCGAGGACGCTTTTGACCATTATGCCGTGCTGAATAATTCCAACAACAGCGGATATACCGCATTAAAGACAAGAGAAGAAATGTACAAGACTGCCGATACTTATGAGAAGGGCAACGGCTCGGAGTATTCCGTAAAGGGCGATACTGCCTTCTTCGCTTTCAACTTTTTCGAGGACAACGCAGCAGGCTGGTACAACTACTACTTCAATAACGGCGAGCTGCCGCAGGACGTTGTAAGTGAATTCTATAACAGCATAAAAAAGGCAGACGCTGATCCGGCTGTAAAGAACTTCGTTATCGACCTCAGCACAAACGGCGGCGGAAGTCTCAGCATAGTACAGTATATGATGGGACTTATAAACGACCTCGACAATGTAACTGTCGTTATGAACGGCAAGACTGAAAATGCGAAGTTTGTCATTGACAAGAACCTCGACAAGGCATACGACGACAAGGACAAGGCTTTCAAGACAGACCTCAGATTCGGTATCATCACATCTAACTACTCATTCTCATGCGCTAATCTCATGCCTTCACTTGCAAAGGACGCAGGCATAATGCTCATAGGCGAGAGAAGCGGCGGCGGCACCTGTGCAACAAACCGCTACTTCACACCTGACGGTCTGTTATACGCCCTTTCAACAGGTCTGAAGTTCGTTGACAAGGACGGCAATACCATAGACGACGGTATCGTTCCTGATTATGATATAGTAAAGAAGAATGCAGACGGCACAAAGGATTACTCTGACGTATACAACTACAGCAAGCTCAGCGCACTCTTCGATGAATTCTACGGCAAAAAGACTGACAGCAGCCAGTCAACATCAACTACTACAACCACAACAACGACCACCACTACTTCTGCAACTACCACTACATCTGCTGCAACAACTACCGCAGCATCTTCAACAAGCACCTCATCTTCTGCTGCTTCTACAACATCAGGCATCACAACAACTACAACAAACGTTTCCACACTTCCGCAGACAGGCAACAAGTCCGCAGCAGCAGCCTGCGCAGCTGTACTCGTAATGGCAGGCGGAGCATTCATGCTTATGTCACGCAAAAAGGAAAACTGAGCTCAGCAAGGTAAAAACGCCGATATAGCTTGACTTCCTAAGCTTTATGATGTTGTCTCAACTGTCCGATAAAAAATTTTTTGCCGATAGTGTAACATTTTACCTGCTTCTTTCGATTAGTATTTATGAAAGCCGATATCACCAATATAAAAATGCAGGGCTTTCATCTGATTTTTAACGAAAGAAGGTATTTACTATGAATGAAAGAAAGCTTAGTGAAATGAAAAACAACGACAACAATAATGAGTACTCTGTGAAAGTGGAGGGAGTTGAGCCCTACCGCCGTCCTATATGGCAAAGATTTTTCAGCAGTGCGGCTGCCGTTGCTGTTATGGCAGGAGGTGTAGTCGCAGCTGCTTATATGCTGCCTAAGATGAGCAGTTCAAATCATTTAGCCGCGCAGGCTGAGGAACAGACCGAAGAAGCCCACGCCGTTACAGAAGCAGCCACAGAGACAGCTGCCGAAACAGCAGATAGCGCTGTATCAGCACCTTTATCCAATGAGGAGATGAAAAAGCTCTTTGAGGATAACGTGAACGTATACTTTGAAGCAGCTGCTTTAAGCTCGGATACAAATACCGACAACAGCGCAGAGCCTATACAGTTCTGGCGCTACTGGGGCGAATACGATGAGAGCCTCGGTGATGACTTCGGTATGAGACGAGATGGCGATTCACTTTATTACCTTGCCACATATTACAAGGTAAAAGAGCCCCGCTCCAATGATATCAACGAGCTGAAGGACTACTACAGTCAGTACATCTACGAGCCCGAGCGCGAGTTCGGCTTAGGCTTTGACCTCAGCGACTGCGCTGTTGGCTCTGTCATTCATCAGCCTACACGTTATCTGGATATAATCGGATACAACGGCGGTATATACTCAACACAGCACATCGTTACAGCTATGCCTGTCAATGAAGCCGACAGAGGCGAGATAATCTGTGACAAGGCTCTCTATGCTACAGATGATTCCTTTACATGGGAAAGGATATACAAGGTATACAACGCCGATATAGGCGGTCAGACCATACCCGTCAAGGCTGAGTCCATACAGCTCGATTTCGAGAAACTCAGCGACGGCAGTTGGAAGGTCACAAACGGAGAGGTCGCAGGCGATGAATACAACAGCACTCTTGATTATTACGCACTGGATACTGTATTCTCAAACGCAGGCGGAGCTTATATCTCGTCAAATATGTGTATAGACTTTGCTAAAGCCAGCAATGCCGTTTCTGATTATATCACGGACGTTATCAACAGAGAACGCGCATTTTATATGCTCTGGGAGCGCACAGACAAGCTCCCCGAGAATTATGAGCATATCACAGATGATTACGTAAAGGACAACAACTGGCTGAAATTCACCTACCGTGAAGCCTTCACCCACGACGGTCCTGACGTTGACATCTTCACAGACAGCAACGGAACTATTTTCGCTGTTGCAGAGAGATAAACCGTTGAGCGCGATATAAAAAGGTACTTTCCGCAAATAACGGTGCTGATATATAAGTTTTCGCCATAGTATTTCTGATTTACGGTCAGAAGTGCTATGGCGTTTTTTCTATTGACAACCATGCAGGAAAATGATATTATATTAGCAGTATAAATTGGGGTATATCAGGTCGATCAACAATTTAATGATAGGGAGATATTTATATGGGGTACAATTTTTTTAATATAAAAGAAGTTTCAGGTGTTTTTGACCGCAAATTAAATGATTTCAGAGCCTCACTCGGAGCGGCTGTCTGCAATGGAAAAAGCATACCATTTGCAGATAATGATATTACATATATACTCAAGCTCCAGCATGACAGGCTTTCCAAAAAAGGACTGGAAATTTCCTATGATATCTATTCAAGAGACGATAATAAAAACAAATTCATCGCAGGAAGCAGCTGGAAAGACGCCCACTATGAAAGCACTGTCTGCTTTAATCAAAGCGGAATAAAACGTAAAGTGAAGCAAAACGGCAGGATAAAGTATAAAGATGACCGCAAGAGCGTTTTATATGAAACAATAACAGACGTAGTCAACGGTATCCACCCTGATAACGATACGTATTGCTGTCCGAACTGCGGTGCTGTATCCACTGTTTCAGGTCTTCAAAACGGCTGTTCCTACTGTGGGACAAGGTTTCAGATGGACGACCTTTTCCCAAAGGTCACGTCCTATTATTTTATAGATACTTTCGGAATGACAAAAAAGGAATTCTTATCGGGATACCTCACTTCTTTCGTCATCACGCTTATCGCCGTGTATATCCTTGGCATTATATTCAGCAAGGGATCAGGCTATTATATAGGATTTACCATATTAAGTATTTTTATAGCCTATTTTCTGTATGCTTATTTCCTGTTTATGAAAATGATAGTAAGAGTTATCTCTTCTGCGGGAAAAATGGGAACTGCCGGTTCACGAAGAAAATTTGAAACAAGAATGAAAAAAATCAGTCCTGAGTTTTCTTATGAGTATTTTACGAGCAAGACTTTGTCCCTTATAAAAACAGCTGTATTTTCCGAGAACGAGAATGAGCTTTTGTTTTATAAAGGGGGAAAACTTGATCCTAAGATGAAGGATATCATAGATATGAATTATGGCGGAGCGTTAGGCTGTAAAAGTATCCATGAAGAGGGAAATTTCGTAACAGTTGAAACAAAAGCATATTTTGATGTGCTTTATGCGAGTAATGACAAAGTATTTTTCAAAAAACAGGTTTTTAGCGCAACATTAAAACGCCGCACCGATATCCCTGTGAATTTCAACTTTTCCATGACAAAGATCGCGTGCCCGTCTTGCGGTGCAAGTTTTGACGCAACGAAAAATAAAACCTGCCCGTACTGCGGAAACAAGTATGAGATAACCACAGATGACTGGGCTTTAGTTGAGCTGAAATATAATTGAATATCCAAATAAAAAATACAATGCCCCGAAGCGCTTCATTAACGCTTCGGGGCAAATTTTTGCATTTATCATGCCTTGAATATGAACCTTATGAAGTTATACATAAGCGGAATTACCGTATTGCTGTCGTGACCGCCGCCCGGTACCGAGATATAGATATTCTCTGTGCCGTGCTGTGTGAACAGGTCGCTGTACTGCTTCGGGAAGTCGTTTACCATAGTGTCGTTGGTTCCTCCTGCTATCATCAGGATATACGGTGAATACGGCGGATCAATGCGCATATCGTCCTTGCTCATAACGCCGGGGTGAGTCATGAACTGGTCTCTTGTCGGGAAAATACCTGGGGCAGGAGCTCCGCCGCCGATGTAGCCCACCTTGTCGCAGCACTTCATACCGATGTAGAGGGATTCTCTGCCGCCCATTGAGAAGCCTGCAACCGCGGTATTCTCGCGTCCTGTCTTTACAGGGTAGTGGGATTCGATATAAGGCATAAGGCTGTCGGGCATATCCTCTACGAAATTATCGTATCCCGGAACATCTGCCTGACCGTTGCCTGTCTGCTTTTCGTGGTTCGGATCGGTGTACTGGTTTGTGAATACGATTATCATAGGCTCTGCTTCGCCGCTCTTTATGAGGTTTGTAGCTATCTCGCGCACGCCCATACCGTTCATCATAGAGGACTCATCGCCGCCGTATCCGTGGTTCACATAGAATACAGGATATTTCTTGCTGCTGTCATATCCTGGCGGCAGCCAAACATTTGCGCCCTTATTGCGGTTAGCCTTCTTTGAGAAGTATGTGATATGCTCTATCTTGCCCTCTGCATTTTTAAGCACATTCTGCGGAACGTTTACTGTTATCTTATCCCTTATGCTTGCCATGTAAGCGCTTGGATCGGCATTGCTCGTGGTAGTCGTGGTCACAGGCGGAGCTGTTGTAGTTGTTGTCGTAACTATCGGCTCAGGGAACTCCTTTACCTTTCCGAGAATGAACTTTGACAGCATAACAATGTCGTTTACAGCAAATTCGCCGTCGCAGTCAATGTCTGCCACCGTCATAACTGTATCAGTGGCTGAACCCGATGTATAGCTGACCAGTGACTTCCTTGCAAGGACAAGGTCGAATATATCAACTCTCTCGTCGCCGTTGAAGTCACCCTGTATCACATTAATAGGCTGAGGCGCGTCAGGCTGTGTGCCTGCCTTTGCAGCGATGACCTCGTCAACAGAGAAGCTCGCTGTGCCGTCCTCTGTCTCAACATAAAGGATATATCCCGAGCCCTCGGGGAGCTTATAATTCGTATTGGAAAGCAGTACATAATCGCCCTCGGACTGACCGCTGGCTATATGTCCGTAGGCTGTTTTTCCCGAAGCGTCTGTGTACTGGAGAGATAACATCATATTGCCCGAGCCTGAAACAGCCGCACTGAAGCTGTACTCCTCCCCTGCCTTGAAGGTCTGTGAGTCGAGGGCTTTCTGGGCACCGTGCCACGAACTGCCTCTGTCCGAGACTGTGAGAGCCTTACTGCCTGCGTAAGCCGTACCGCCTGTAGAAACAGAAGCACCGCCTCTACCCTCCCAGTCGTCTGTGCCGTTTTCAAATGTATCGTGATAGTAGTATCCGTTTGCGTCAGGCTCCTGTGCATTAGTAACGGCAGGCATTGCCGAAACAGCAGAAAACATCATAGCTCCTGCTATCATTCCCGAAAGCCCGAACCTGACAGTTCTGGATTTTTTCATAGTCATTTCCTCCTTTAATGTCATGATTTAGCCTATATATAGTAAAAAGTAACACACTTTTATCATACAGCATATGCACAAAATGTTAAACCCATTTTTTAAAGCTTAGGTGGATAAAAATCAGAATTTTTCCTGCTGAATATAAACATCAGCCGCTTTTTCGCTGTATACCGACAATTTCAGAAATTTTCAAAATAATTTTTGAAACTGTGTAACACTTGATATTTCAGCTTCGATTGTTCTTTATGAAAGGTCGACCAACAGAACACAGTCCCTTGCGGACTTAACTATCAAAAACAAAACTGCGCACACTGAGTCAGTGCAGCAGTATCACATTTATATATCGGAGAAAATTATTATGAAAAACTTTGTATCTGTTATCGCTGCACTCAGCCTTATGCTTTCAGCAGCTCCCGCGATCACATCTTATGCAGCAGAGACTGCAACAGCTTCCATGACATCTGAGGTTTCCGCTGAAACCACAGATATCGCTCATATTGCAGGCGAATGGAAATACCAGAACTCGGATACCAACTTACCCGTTAATATCACACCAACAGACTACGGCACAGTCGTTATAAACAAGGACGGCACTTATACTTTTACCGACCTCAGCGGCAAGACCTCATCGGGAACAGTTCAGTTCAGCATTGAGACTATCGGCGGCAAGCCATTTCAGTGCATAAGCTTATATGAGGGCGAAGAGCGCAGATTCGGCGGCTACTATCACAGCGATGATCCCGACGCTATCTATTACGGAAACAATCACGTTTCACGCCTTGTCCGCAAGGGTGCGGCAGAAGCAAGCCTCAGCGGATTCACAGGTGTATGGAAGTATCAGGAGTCAAAGGGCGGCTTCCCTGTTGACGTATCTGCAAGTGAGACAGGTACATTTGAGGTAAATGCAGACGGCACATATAAATATACAGATATTGACGGAAACACAGCCACAGGCGAAGTAAAGCTTGGCGACGAAACTATCGGCGGCAAAATGTTCACAGTTCTCAGATTTTTCGAGGGTTCAGAAATAAAGTATACTGCTACATATCGTGCAGAAAGACCTGACGAGCTCTATATCGGAAACGCAGGCAGGATACGCCTTGTACGTGAGGCAGACAAGAAGTCCCTTGCTACTCACGCTATCGAAAAAATGGACGCTTACTCATTCCTTGATTTTACATTCGCAAGCGGTCTTGCTCACAGCGACAAGGCTGACTTCACAGTAAACAACACTCCCTACTACAAAGTAACAGACCTTTCACTGTTCAAGTCAGTTGATGAGGTCAAGGAGCTCATCGGCAAGAAATTCACAGGCGAGGTCAAGGACTACTTTATGAGCGAATGCAACGCACGTTTCCTTGAAAAGAACGGTATCCTTTATATGAATGAAGGCGCAAGAGGCTCACTGGCATTCAATACTACAGACGGAGTTGTTATATCCAATGTGACCGCAGACAGCTTCACAGCAACAACTGTTTCAAGCAATGATATACAGGGCAAGTGCAGAGCCGTATTCGCATTTGAAAATGGCAGCTGGAAGATGAGCAGCTTTACCACAGGCGATTTCAAGACCGACAGCGCTCCTGCTACACAGCCAGAAGCTCTTGTCAATGGCGACGCAAACTGCGACGGTCAGACAGATATGTCAGACGTAGTCCTCATCATGCAGGCTCTTTCAAATCCCAACAAATACGGTGAAAACGGAACAGCGTCAATCCACCTTACCGCACAGGGCAAGGCTAATGCCGATGTAAACGGCGGCGGACTAACTGTCGGCGACGCACAGGCTATCCAGAAGGCTCTCCTCAACAAGTAAGCTGCTTCAATATTTATATACGCAAACTACGTTCCGAACTTCCCCATTCGGAACTGAGTTTAAAATCCCCGAAGCTTTCTCTCCTTCGGGGATTATGTTTTATCCGTAAAAAAGGCTCCAACATAAAGTTGAAGCCTTTTAGTATCAGTTTTACTTGATAAGACCTACGCCCCAGATTGTGAAGCTGCCGCTTCCGCTGATAGAAACGTCAAGGTCGCCTGTTGTATCCTGATAGTAGCCGAGCTCTGCGTCAGGACCGCCCCATGTATACTGCTTGTTGCCGTTTACCTTTGTGGTCTTGCCGTTTACAGTAACATTGATGCTGCCCATGCCTGAGCTGTTAGCCTTGAATACGATGATGAGTCCCTTGCCCTGTGTCTTGAAGGTCATAGGACTGCCGCCGTTGAGTGTGTATGAGTAGTTGAGACCAGGGTTATTGTTGTAACCGCCGCCTGACTTCCATGAACCTGCGTTGAAGTTTGTCAGATTCTTAGGATCAACGTTCACGCAGTTTGCATACTCTGCGCCGTATACGTACTTAGTAGGCTGAGTATAGCCTGCGGACTGGTTCTCGCTCTTTAATGCCTGACGAACATAGTAAGCCATACAGTCAGCTACAAGCTGTCCGCCCTTCTGATGTGGGTGATACTCGTCTGTGTAGTAGTCGCCGGGCTGGAGGAATTTGCTGTTGAACGCCTTTGTAAGTGCGTCGTCCATGCTGATTACAGGGATATCGAAGTTCTTGCCGATAGGATACATCTGTGACTGGCTTGAGAAGCCTCCCTTTGCACGGGTGATGATGATACCTACAGCTGGCTCGTTAGGCATATCAAGGAACTTCTTGATACAGCTCTCGAAGCACTTCTTGTACATGATATCCTCGTGGTCGTTTACGGAGAATTCAAGGAAGATGATATCAGGCTTCTGCTCAACTATCTGCTTTTCGCTGCGGACGAGACCAACAACGGAAGAAGTTCCCGAAAGACCTGCGTTTATCTCCTTGAAGCTGCCCTTAGCAAATGTTGTCCTGAGGTAGTTGGAAAATGGTGTTGTGTAGTTCTTGCCCTCAGTGATAGAACCGCCGAGGTAAGCAACTGTCAGAGGTGAACCGCTCTCAGCAGCAGTGAGCTTCTGAGTAAGTCTGTATGTGTTGCCCATGTGCTTGATCGAGCTCTTGTAGAAGTCGATATACTGAGCAGAAGCTGTCTCCTTGTAGTTATCCCACTTAGTAGTGTCTACTGTAGGTGTAGGAGGAACAACTATCTCTGGCACCTTGCCTGTGCCGCCTGTTGTAACTGCTGACTTTGTGCCCTCAGCTGCAACCAGTACATCGTCAATATAAATATCCATAAGGTCTCCCGAAGACTCAACAGTCTCAACGTAGAGTGTCATATCGCCTGCATTGTCAGGGATAGTGAATGATGTGTTCTCTATCTTTGTCCATACGCCGCTCTCGCAGGTCGCCTTTGCGATAGATGTGTAAACAGCGCTTCCGCCGCCGTTGCCGCCCTGCTGGAGAGATATCTGTATCTCAGCGGAGCTGCCTGACATCTGGAGAGCTGCAAGACTTACGCTGTATGTCTGACCTGGCTGGAAGTCTGAGCCGAGGCTTATAGCCGCACCGTTCCACTCAGCGTTTCTGTCTGTGATAAGCATAGACTGACCTGACGCGCCGTAATAAGCTGCGTCTGTAGCGGTAACAGAAGCTGATCCTCTGCCTGTCCAGTCGCCAACGCCTGAATCAAAGTTATTATTCAGAGCGCCGCCTGATACAGGAGCTGCAGTAGTAGTTGTTGTCACTTCAGCAGTTGTTGTTACTGTTGTAGTAACAGGTGCTGTAGTCACATTTACAGAATAGCTCTCAGGAAGCTTTGTTATCAGACCTAAGAGGTACTTCTGGATAGCAAGGGCGTCGTTTGAAGTAATACCGCTGCCTGCCTCATAAGCGTCTGCGTTGTAGAGACCGGGCTCTGAAAGCTTATACTTATCGGGGTTGGCAAGAGACTGCATGATAAGAACTACGTCGCCCATATCAACTGTGCCGTCGTTGTTTGCGTCGCCCCACTTAGTTACCTTTGCGGAGATATCGCCGCCCTGTGCGTACTGCTCATTCTGCACTGTAGTTGTAGTAACTACGGGTTCTGCTGTGGTAGTTGTTGTTGCTTTAGTAGTTGTAGTCGTTGCAGCAGTTGTAGTAGTTGTTGTAACAGGCTCGCTTGCTGAAGCCTTGAAAGCATATCTCATGAATGTATAGAGATGAGGCTTTACAGAGTTAGCGTCATGTCCGCCACCGGGGATAGACTGGTAAACGTGATTAACGCCGTTTCTTGTGAGAATGTCGCTGTACTGCTTGGGGAATGTACCAACAACGCTGTCGTTGGTTCCGCCTGTTATCATGAATACAGCAGGCTCGGGACCTACGTCTCTGAACTTCATCTCACTCTCCTGCATACAGCCGGGGTGAGTCATGAACGAGTCCTTACCGGGTGTGATACCGGGTGCAGGGCAGGCGCCGCCTACATATCCGAATACATCGGGGCGCATAAGTCCGCAGTAGATAGCCTCACGGCCGCCCATTGAGAAGCCTGTGATAGCTGTATATTCTCTGCCTTCCTTAACGGAGTAGTTCTCCTTGATGAAAGGAAGAAGGCTGTCTGTAACGTCATAGAGGAAGTTGTCGTACTCTGCACAGGTCTGCTGATTGATGCCGCTTGGGCTGTTCATAGTCTTGCTTGTGAACATATTCGGAGTTACAACGATGAACTCCTCAGCCTGACCGCTTGACATAAGACCTGTCATGAGCTCCTGAACGCCCATGCCGCTTACCATGTCGTTCTCGCTTCCCATGATTCCGTGGAGAACGAACATTACAGGATATTTCTTGCTTGAATTGTAGTTCGGAGGGAGAATAACGTTGCACTTTTTCTGCTTGCCTGTAAATTTGCAGTTATAGGTCTTGTTCTCCACCTTGCACTGGCTTGTCTTTTCAGCGCCATTCGGCACCCTTGTAGGCATATCGCCCTTGATCTGAGAGTTGAGACCTGACTGAGCGTTTCCGCCATTGCCTGCGTCTGAGCCTATGTTGGTGTTGCCGTTGGTCTCGAAGCCGCCCGCAAAGCCGCTCCAGTCCTGTCCGCCGCCGTTATTTCCCCAGCCGCCCCATGTCATGCCGCCGTTATCACCGCCGAAATTGAAACCGCCCGCATTAGCTGAGAGGGGTACGGACGCCGCGATCATTACTGCGGATACGGTTCCGCTGATGATCTTCTTCATTTTTGAAAGTTTCACTTCAATCACTCCTTTTATTATATGTAGTCCTGAATAACGTTCCGTAAAATAAGCAGGACAATTTTTCTGGTTTAAATGCAGAAGCCGCCGTATAAGAGGGGTACAGCTGACCTCTGAATGTCCCAGCCAGAAGAAACATTGTGATAAATAATCCACCCAAAACGGTTATTATGCCTAATGTATGGCATAATTGTCTAATATCTTTATTTTAAATATACAATAAACAATAACAAAAGTAAATAAGCTATTAACAAAACCGCAATATTTAGCTATTACTTCGCAATAAATGGTCAGGTTTTTTGTAATATTATGATATTATTATGATATTTTTAGCATTTTTATTACCTAAGCAAACTATTTCCGAAATATTTCGTTCACACAGTTCACTAAAAACTGTAAAAATGAGCTTTTGGTGATATTGTCCAAGGAATTTCAGTTTTATTGCGCACACGTTCCGGCTGCGAAAAATGTCTTATCAATTTCACAAAATACTTTAAACATTATATTTCATATTACGCCTACCGCGCAGTTACAAAGAACACTGTTAAAATGACGCTTGAAGAATTTCTGAAGTAAAAGAAAAAAGCCATGCAGGAGCATTACTGCATGGCTTTTATTATGCTTTTAGTTTTTTACTGCATTTTCAGCATAGGCCGAAAGTATCTCGGAAGCGTCTACGCTGTTTACTTTTCCGTCTGTGTTGACGTCTGCCATATACTCCATGTGAGCTACGGTAACGTTGCTTATCTCCGCATTTACAGATGTTTCTGCATAGTAGCTGAGCACATAGCTTGCGTCGATAGCATTTACACTGCCGTCGAAGTCAACGTCGCCTGCTTCCTTGTCCTTGCAGAGCTGCTCGATATATGGTCTGATATCGCTGAGGTCTACCAGTCCCTTTTTCTCAAGAAGCTGGAGGTAGTATATATCCAGCTTGTACTGAGGCTGTTCAAAAGGCGAGCCAACTGCGGCTTGATACAGCATGAAATCGCCGGATGTTCCCGGGATATCATCATTGTCAAGCTCTACATTCTGGTCGATGAAATTCCACATATCAGCAGGGAGTATACTCTTTTCAGCAGTTATGCCTTTGATAAGGTCGCCAATATACAGCTCAAAGACATATGAATCCAGATAATTTATCTCGCCGTCCTTATTTATGTCGAACATATCATTTTTGAGACCGCTTTTCAGCACATCCTTTGTCTCAGCTATCATTGCTCTGTAAATATCGTTATCATGCATATAATCGTGATCTGCGATAACTGTATAAAACTTTTCGGACTCTTTTCTTTCGTAAATGTCATCATTCTGACTATCTGTCCTGTTAAAGTGCTGCCTTAATATCCATGATAACTCACCTGCAAAGTACTCGCTTACAGAATGGTCGCAGAGCATAAGGTCTCCGTGATACTGTACATAATACAGACTGCTCATATTTACCATGTCAAGCTCCGTATTGCTGACGATATATCTTGCGATAATGTCAAATACTGTCTGATCGCACAGATACATATCGTCCTTGTAGTAATCTACAAACGAATAAACATAGTCGTATAACGGCTCGCACTTAGCCCAGAGCTGCTGCTTGAACTCCTCTGACATAGGAAGGCGCTTGCGAAGCGGATTATCTTTATCGGCAACGATCCATGTCTGACCGTTGATGATCTTTTCGACATTATTAAACTGTCCGAAATAAGAATTCTTGCATATCGGGCCGCCCTCGTCAGCAGAAGCTGCATCATAGATAAAAATGTCATAGAGGTCTTTCAGATCAACGATTCCATCCTCATTTATATCAAAGCTGTACTTTTCTGCGTCATAGTTTTCGATGAATCTCTTATAATATGCGTCGTTGTACTTATCATAGGTATACTCGGTCGGAAATGCAGAATTTCTTAGATTAAAGAAGAAATAGTCTATAAAGCTTTTTTTGTTTTCGTCAGAACCATAGGTATAGCTCTCGTCAACATAAACATTATTCAGAAGCTTTTCTTTCAGCTCGGCAGGAGCGTCGGGAGATACTGTCCTGTAGACGTGTTTATGAGGATCTGTACCCGCAGGGAGCAGATATTCAGCATTGTCTATATAATTTCCATAATCTTCCAGCATATATCTGAGTTCACATATCTCCTTGAACAGGTCGGTATCGAGAGTATCGATTACTCCGTCCTTGTTGAAATCACCGTACTCAGCACATTTTGCAGCATAGCCCTCGGGGAGCGACTCAGGCTCATTCATATATGTGAAAAGCGCATATGCATCGAAGCCGTTTAATTTTCCGCTGCCGTCAAAGTCCATTTTATCGGTATTTGCCTCAAAGTAAATGACAGCGTCTGCGAGAGAGTCTATAGGCTTGGGTGTATACATAGCCTGAGCATTTGCAGGCATATTGACTGAAGCGGAAGCCATTGCGGCTGCTGAAAGAGCAGCAAGATATTTCTTAACGTTTATTACTTTCATTCTGATTACCTCCTTGCAATCATCTTCATTGATATCGGTAGTAACAGGTGGTTGTGTGTTGTTCGTGTCAGCATTTGTGTCAGCTTTTGCAGCATCTGATACTGTTGTCACAGTATTCACTGCTTTGTTTCCTGCGGCTGATGATATCATGGAGAAAGCGGCTTTTGTCACGGAAGTCACGGGCTTTGCTGTCGTTTTTACAGGAGCTGTTGTATTGGTGACAACAGTCGATACAGCTGCTTCGGTGCTGCGCACATCGGTAACCGTCTCGCTTGCAGCCTCGGTAGTCACAGCAATTACAGAGCTCATCTCAGGCTGACGCGAAGGCTTGCTGTCAGAAGCAAGGTCGGCTGCTTTTGCGGTTATGACAACTGCGGCAGCAATAGCCGAAACTGCGGCGCAGGCTTTCTCGGCACGTATGCGCATTTTTCTCTGCCTTGCAAGGTGCTCGTCACGTATCCTGAATACGGCTTCTGCGATATCCTTAGTATCTCTCATAAATAAAGCCCTTCCTTTCAAGTTCAGATCTTAACGACTTTCTCGCTCTGAAAATCAGATCGCTGACCTGTCGTTTTGCTTTGTGCATTATCCTTGCTATATCCGAGGTATCGAGGTCCTCGAAATACATTAGGTAGAGCACCTGATAATACTCGGGATTAAGGCGCTTCATAGCTCTGTAAAGCTCCTTTTTCTGCTCTTCCTTGAAGTATTCCTTTTCTGTGTCGGTAACATCGGATATAACAAGATATTCATCAAGAGACAAATCTGAAATTTTCTGATCCTTCCTCAGATGGTCGATTGCGCAGTTCCTCGCAATAGTGAAAAGCCACGTCTTGAATGAGCACTTCCCCCGGAAAGGCGGCTTTTTAATGGCAAGCTTTACGAAGGTCTCCTGCACTATATCATCGGCAAGGCACATATTATTCACTATACTGTTGAGGTAAAGCGACATTCCCTCATGATATTCATCAATTATTTCTATTAATCCATTATCATCACCATCAAGGAAACGGCGGTAGCGCTCTGCATCGTTTCCCATTAGATTACCCCCTTATGTTTTTAAGGCAAATTTGCTTTATATCTATTAGACGTATGAACTCTGAAATTTACGCACCCAAATTTTTATTTTTCCAAAAAAATTTTTTCCTTTCGGACACATATCTTCAATTATATCATAGCACTGTATTTTCAGCCTGTCAATCAAACATTACAGCGTATTGCGGAACATTCTGTTAATTTGATTAATGTTTGACTGCAATGCCGCTATAACAGCAAAACAGCTCCCCTCGGGGAGCTGTTTTATATCATATTATTGTTTCAGAAGTTCCTTTCTAAGCAGAACAAGGTCGAATATATCGGCGGCGCCGTCCTCGTTCATGTCAGCAAGCATGAACTGCATCTGACTGAAGCTTTCTGCTCCTCGGAGATATTTACACATAAGAAGCAGGTCGGCTACCTTTATTTTGCCGTCAAGGTCTACGTCGCCCGACTTGTAGTCCTCCTTGAAGGTACAGGTCAGCGTAACTGCCTTGTCAGCGTCAACGGTTATAGTCGGAGAATCGGAAGTCACAGCTCCCGACCAGCCTGCGAAAACATAGCCCTTTTCAGGCTTTGCAGTAATAGTCACCTTCTGTCCGCTGTTATATGAACCCGTCCAGACATTTCCCGAAAGCGCTGTATCAGCCGAATCAACGGAAATAGTTCCCTTTCCCTGTGCTGTTACGGTAACAGTCGCGGTATTATCGGAGATACCGAGGTATTTCTGCATATTTGCAACGGCATATCCTGCGCGGTTCTTGAAAAAGGTGCGCATTACGTCCATTTCGTCGTGATAGAAGCTCTCCTGCTCCGCTATGAACGTGTCAAAATCCGTATCGGGAGCGCCGTCGCACCAGCGCCATGCAGTCATGGTCAGGTAGTCCATGTACCTGTTTTCCTCGTCGTCAAGCTCTTTCACCATTTTGTCCGACTCGAATACAGAGTAGGCATAGGAATAGAACTTATCCGCAAACATCTGCTTGAACTCGGGATTTTTAAGGAGCTCCGCAAATATCACAGTGGGGATAGCGTCTGAAACACCGTCCATTTTTGTGAAGCTGTCGTGCTGATAGGACTCAACACCGCCGAAATCATCATAGGTAAGTCCCACTGAATAATCGAAATCAAATGCGCCGAAACGCCATTTGCCGTCGCTGTAGACATTACCGTCTATGGCGTCGCCTGTATATCTCCACATGAGATAGTTGTAGTTAGGCCAGTCCCATGTGCCGAGGTACAGACCTGTGCAGTAGCAGTCGATAAGGCTCTCGAAGTCTATCTGTGAAGCCACATATTCGTAGTTTTCGGGAACAGTCAGGTCATTATCACGGCAGAAATCGCCCAGAAGCTGTAGATTCAGCGGCTCATCACCAGGACCTTCTTCAAGCTCGCCATTCTTTATTATGGTAACATTTTCCGCAGGAACGCCGTAATTGGACTGTATGTAGTAATCCGAGGCTTTCTCGGTTATCTCGTACATTCCCCACAGCTCGCCGTCGATGAACAGCATACATCTGTCCCCTGCGTAGGTAGCCAGTGCAGACATATCGCGGAGAGACGAATTCACCACGCGCTCTCTGAGCCTGTCCACCCATGAGACTGCTCTCAGACCGAATGAATCGTAGCGCTTTATCTTCTTGCCGTCATCTGTGGAATAATTGTCGTCAATGAGCTTATAATCCAGCTTTGAATCGCCGTATTCGCTCCTTGCATAGACATTGAAGCTCTTTACAACGCTGTTCCGCGTGGACGAGCCTCTTATGCGTATGCCCATTTTCTGTGAGAAGCCAAGCTCTCCGTCCTTGAAATAGGTGATATCAGCCTCGCGCTCCCAAGCCTTTCCCGTTGAAATAAAATTTGCAGGCATTTCCGTTGTGCCGTCGGTCTTCAGCCAGTCAAGATACTGCTGACCTGTAACGTATATGCCCTTATCCTTGCCGAAGAGGTTATCGGGATCGGTAACGAGAGAGACTACAGGGATACCCGAGTAGTATTTCAGCTTTTCATCGTCCATTACGAAATATGTCTTTGAGGACACTCTGCCAAAGGTTCCGTCAGCGGACTTTGAGACCGCTCTTACGATAGTCGCCTTGTCCATTTTCTCGGGATTCGCCTCAAACCACTGGGTAGGCGTTATGGAATAGGCGCTGTTCTCCTCATGCTGATACTTGCTGTAGACGTTCTCATCAGCGCTCCTGTCATACATCGGTATAGCGCCGCTGTAGGCCTTTGCGGTCTTTGATGTGGTCGGATCGGAGCCGTCAAGGGTATAATAAACCGTGTCCGACGAGCTGATAGTCAGCTCCTTGACCTTGTCTGCGCTGTAAAAGCCGGATTCCAGCGAGAATACAGGCTCCGCAGGCATATTTTTATTTGCAGCAGCAGGAGTAGGCGGCATTACCGCAAAGCTGCCGTCTGCTGTACGTCCATAAGTGGAGTCCTCCGCAAGTGCAGGTATCTCAAGCTTTTGAAGAGCTGTTCCGTCAGGAGCCGAAAGTATAAGAGTCTCCTCTGACTTGCTCAGTCCGAAGCCCGTGTTCAGTTCTGTCAGTCCCTCAGACTTTTTATCGGAAACTACAAGGAGATATCCTCCCTTTTTTATAACAGTTCCCGACGGAAATACGAACCTCAGCGGCGAATCCGCGCTGTCGGATATACCGAAGCCTGACAGGTCGATATCCTTGCTGCCGCCGTTATACAGCTCTATCCAGTCTGAAGCTCTGCCGAGGCTGTCTTTGAAGCTGCTTTTATTCTGGGTGCAGACCTCGTTTATGAAAAGTCCGTCTGCGCTTTGCTCAGCCATGGTACGCGGAAATGCGCATTGGAGTGAAGCGGCCATAAGGAGAGCCGCCGCAAAGCTCCCGATCTTCTTTAGTTTTTTCATAAAAATGCCTCTCTACATATTAATAATAAACCTATTATAGCACATTACTGATAACAGTTCAATGATTTTTTGCGGCAAAGCATATATTTTGCCGTTTTTTCTTTATATACCGCAAAAATTGATTAGAATCACGGCATAAAAATGGATATAATTAAACATGACATATTCTTTGAAAGGACTAAAAACATGAAAAAAACAAGAATGATAGCCGCTGTTATGGCACTTCTTATGGCTGGCGGCTCGGTGAATTATTCACTGTATAATTCTGCCGGCAGTTTTTTTGCGGCTAACGCAGCAACAGCCACAACTGCCGCAGACCTGAACCTTAAAGGTATCTTTTCAAACAGCGATTACTATGAATTCAAACAGGGCAGCGACGATAATTCCTTCATTTTCAGCATTGAACTTTACGATGACCGCGGAACATCTGCAAAGCTCCTTAAATTCCGTGAACAGATCAAGGATTTTGAATACGACTTCGTATTTGATGATAAAAACGTGGTCGTACAGAAGAAAGAACTGTGCAATTTAGGCGACTTCTATTCCGTTCAGGCAAAACTGAAATTCCCCGAAAACACTCCTATGCGCGAATACGGATTTAAGATCGTTGTAACAAAAGCTATTGATAAAAACGGCAATGATGTTACATCTAAATTCAATACATATAACGGCAAATATTCCATACTTGACAAAAACGGAAAGGATACGGGAAGACCTGATCCCGAGGTTGAAATAGTAAAAATAACCTCGATGAGCATAAGCCGATCAGCCAACGGCGCCGAAAAGCTTACAGGCAACGAAAGAACGCTGACCGACAAAGGCTATTATGTATCAGGCAATATCAACGGCAAAGACCATTATTTCAAGGAATTTGACTATGATGTGGAGCTTGATGACTCAAAAGCTGTGATACTTGAAAAGAAATTATCGGCCGAGCAGCAGAGTTACGGAGGCTATTTCTTCTACCCTACAGTTAAGATAAAGATCCCCGATGATTCAGCTGTCGGAAATCACGAATGCAAGCTAACCATAAAAAAAGCCATTGATCTCAACGGCAAAGATGTCACAAGCAAACTCCTCTCCAACACATTATTTTATTATTATACAGTAACCGGCAATGAAGGCACAACACCCGTAACAAATGGCAAGCCTTCACTGGGCGATCCCAACGGCGACGGCGCTATCAACGCTATCGACGCTTCGATCATTCTCACTGCATACACAAGGGCAGCTACAAGCAAGTCCAAGCCCACAAACGATGAGCTGACATACTGCGACGTAAACAAGGACGGAGCAGTAAACGCTGTGGACGCTTCATACGTGCTCTCCTACTACGCATATAACGCAACCAGCAAAACAAAGATAAGCTTTACCGATTATCTGAAAAAAGACAAGTCCTCCGAGACAAACAGCCACTAAAAACAGCTGTCGGGATAAACAGATCCCGACAGCTTTATTTTTTACCGCAAAAAAACTCCCGCACAGATGTACGGGAGTTTTAAAACAAATATTATAATGACAAATACCGATCAAGCGCGTGTGTGGACCTGACCGCCGCCAAGTGTCTTGCCGTGAGCCTTAGCCATATCAGAGATGTTTACGTTCTGGTAACCATTCTGTGCGAGCCATGGGAGAACTTCTTCCATAGCTGCTGCTGTGTTGGCATATGTCTCGTGGCAAAGAACGATAGCACCTTCAAGTGAGCCGTTCTGTGCAGCCTGCTTGATAGTATTTACGATCTGATCCTTGGAAGCGCCGTTCCAGTCCTGAGTGTCGATTGCACAGCTGATAAGCGGTACATCGTTGAGTGCGGACTGAACTGTTGCATTGCTCTCAAGGTAAGGAAGTCTCATAAGCTTTGAAGGCTCAGCGCCGATGATGCTCTTGAGCTTGCTGTTGCACTGCTCCCACTCGCTTCTGATCTGTGAAGCGCCCATCTGTCCGAGATGTGGATGAGACTTTGTGTGGTTAGCTACTTCCATGCCGTTCTGGTACTCATACTTGATCTGGTCGTTGGACTTGATCCAGTCGCCTACGTTGAAGAATGTAGCTGTCATGTTGTTCTTGATAAGTGCGTCGATAATTCTGTAGCCCGGATCAGACTTGCTTGTAGCGCTTGCACCGTCATCGAATGAGATAGCGCAGAGCTTCTTGCCGCTCTGAACAGCTGTGTTGTTCTGCTGCTGTGGCTGCTGATTATTCTGCTGCTGATTCCAGTTCCACTGGTTCTGCTGCTGGTTGTTGTTCTGCTGCTGATTCCACTGGTTGTTCTGCTGCTGTGTATTCTGCTGAGTATTATTGTTGCTTCCGCTGCCGCTTGTGCCGATAGTGAGCTTTGATACGTTAGCCTTACCGCTGCTCTCCCAACCTTCTACGTTGAGTGCAACCTCTGTGAGGTTACCGATGTTCCAGCCTGCTTCTGCCCAAGCCTTGAAGTGGTCTGATACTGTGATAGTACCTGATGTTCTCTTTGACTTGCGGACGCTGAAGTACTGCTTGAATGTCTCGGTAGTGCCGAGGATAGTAGGACCTGTGTGGTCGAGCTGGAATATCTCATACTGAGCACCGTCGATAGTAACGGTCTTGCTGCCGCCGTTTGGTGATGGGCACCAGTTTACCCAGTCCTCGATGATGTAGTACTCTACGAGCGGATTCTTCATCCAGCCGTAAACGCAGAGTCTTGAGTTGCCCTGTGAGCTTGCTGAATAGTCAGCTGCATAGTCCATTACGATCGGACCGTAATCTGTAGCCTTCTTTGAAGCGTCATAGTTTCTGCCGCGGCGAGCGAGGAAGTTTCCTCTTGAAACTGCTGCGTTCCACTCTGTGCTGAATGAACCGCCGCTGCCAAGTGTCATTGAACCGCTTCCGCCTGTGTTGTCGAGCCATATCTCATAGCTGTAGCCGTCAACGTTGTCGCCCTTGTGCTGAGTCTGACCGCTGCCTACGCTGAACTTCTGTCCGCTTGCTGTGAAGTTTGAGCTGTTGTTCTGCTGTTGTGGCTGCTGATTCTGCTGCTGGTTATTGTTCTGCTGCTGATTCCAGTTCCACTGATTCTGCTGCTGATTGTTGTTCTGCTGCTGATTCCAGTCGTTGTTCTGGTTCCAGTTCCACTGATTCTGCTGCTGGTTGTTGTTCTGCTGCTGATTCCAGTTCCACTGATTCTGCTGCTGATTGTTATTCTGCTGCTGGTTCCACTGGTTGTTCCAGTCGTTGCTGCCGTATGGGATATCAGGTATCAGACCGAGGAAGAACATCTGGAGCGATGCTGCGTCAAAGTTTGTGATACCGCTTCCGGGGTTGTAAACGTCGCCGTTGTAAGCGCCCTGCTCGGAAAGATTGTACTTGTTCGGGTTGGCAAGTGACTGCATGATAGATACAGTATCGCCCATATCTACATTATTATCGCCGTTTGCGTCGCCCCACTTTGTTACGTTGTTGAACCAGTCGTTGTTCTGGTTGTTCCACTGATTGTTCCAGTTGTTGTTCTGTGGCTGATTCCAGTTCTGCTGCTGATTATTATTCTGCTGCTGGTTCCACTGGTTGTTCTGATTCTGATCCCAGTTCCACTGCTGCTGAGGCTGCTGATTCTGCTGGTTCCAGTTCCACTGGTTCTGCTGCTGGTTGTTGTTCTGCTGCTGAGTATTGTTATTATTGTTGTTGTTTGAAGGTGTAACGCTGCCGCCCTTTGCAAGAGCAACTACTCTCTCATAAGCAGGCTTTGGCTTGTAGCCCTGTGAGAACAGGAGCGGATTCTGTGAAGATCTCCAGCTTACGTTATCTGATGTACCCCAGATAGTAAGAGCAGGTATCTTATCAGAGTTAGCCATTGCGATCTTGAAGATATCCTCATAGAGGTCAGCCTGTGCATTAAGGTCTGAGCAGGTGATGTCCAGCTCTGTGATCTGAACGTCCAGACCGGTGCTGAGGAACTTCTTTAAAGCTGTCTCAAAGGTCTTTGCGTCAGGATAGTTTGTAGCAAGATGAGCCTGCATACCGATACCGTCGATAGTACCCTGCTGCTTGAGCTTCATTGCCATGTTGTAGATATCGTTTGTCTTAGCGCCGATGTACTCGTTATAGTCATTCAGGTAGAGCTTGCAGCCTGCAGGAGCATACTTTCTTGCATACTTGAATGCGTTGAGAACGAATGAATCATCGCCGTAGACCTTTACCCAGTTGGAGTTGCTTGCAGGTCTGAGTCCGCCGCCGTCGTTTACGAAGAGCTCGTTGCATACGTCGTATGCATAGACGTCAAGCTTAGGATACTGAGTCTTGAGTGCCTCGAAAGTATTCTTTATCATGCTCTCAAGACGCTGATCCATGATATCCTTTGATACGTAAGCACCGTTGCTTGAGAAGTTCTCACGGAAGAACCAGTCAGGAGTCTGGCTGTACCAAACGAATGTGTGACCGCGGAGAGAGATGCCGTTGCTCTCGCAGAACTTCAGAGTCTGAGCAGCTCTGCTGAGGTTGATCTGTGTATTTACATTGTTTCCTCTCTGCTGACAAGCTGACTGATCGAGTATCGAATCAGGCTTGAGCTCGTTCTCGGGAGTGATGGAATTGTAGTTCTCCTTGAGGAACGAAGCGCCTGAGTTGAGCTCCTGTGGGCTTACGGAAGTACCGATCTTGAACCAAGGAGCGAAGATGTCCTTGAGTCCTGAGCCCTGTGAAGTGCTTGTGTTGTTATTCTGCTGCTGATTCCACTGGTTCTGCTGCTGGTTGTTATTCTGCTGCTGATTCCAGTTCCACTGATTCTGCTGCTGGTTGTTGTTCTGCTGCTGGTTCCACTGGTTCTGCTGCTGGTTGTTATTCTGCTGAGTGTTGTTGTTTCCGCCGCCGCTTGTGCCGATAGTGAGCTTGGATACGTTAGCCTTACCGCTGCTCTCCCAACCTTCTACGTTGAGTGCAACTTCTGTGAGGTTACCGATGTTCCAGCCTGCCTCTGCCCAAGCCTTGAAGTGGTCTGATACTGTGATAGTACCTGATGTTCTCTTTGACTTACGAACACTGAAGTACTGCTTGAATGTCTGAGTATTGCCGAGGATAGTAGGACCTGTATGGTCGAGCTGGAATATCTCATACTGAGCACCGTCGATAGTAACGGTCTTGCTGCCGCCGTTTGGTGATGGGCACCAGTTTACCCAGTCCTCGATGATGTAATACTCAACAAGAGGATCCTTCATCCAGCCGTATACGCAGAGTCTTGAGTTACCCTGTGAGCTTGCTGAATAGTCAGCTGCATAATCCATTACGATAGGACCATACTCTGTAGCCTTCTTTGTAGCGTCATAGTTTCTGCCGCGGCGAGCAAGGAAGTTACCTCTTGAAACTGCTGCATTCCACTCTGTGCTGAATGAACCGCCGCTGCCAAGTGTCATTGAACCGCTTCCGCCTGTATTGTCGAGCCAGATCTCGTAGCTGTAGCCGTCAACGTTGTCGCCCTTGTGCTGAGTCTGTCCGTTGCCTACGCTGAACTTCTGTCCGCTTGCTGTAAAGTTTGAGCTGTTGTTCTGCTGCTGCGGCTGCTGATTCTGATTCCACTGATTCTGCTGCTGATTGTTATTCTGCTGCTGGTTCCAGTTCCACTGGTTCTGCTGCTGGTTGTTGTTCTGCTGCTGGTTGTTGTTCTGCTGCTGATTCCACTGGTTCTGCTGCTGGTTATTGTTCTGCTGCTGATTATTATTGCCTGAACCGCCTGTGCTTACTGTAACGCTCTTTACATTAGCCTGACCGTTTGAACGGTAGCCCTCGATATTAAGAGATACCTCATAGAGAGTACCTGACATATCAAGTCCTGCCTTTGACCATGCGTCAAAGTGCTTTGAAACGTCGATAGTGCCCTTCATGTAGTTTGTAGTGTTGTTCTTGGAACCGCTGGACTGACGAACGCTCCAGTACTGCGGGAATGTTGCAGTACCGTCGAGAGAAGGCTGATTGTAACGCATTGACTTACGGATATCGTAAGTATTGCCGTTAAGAGTAACAGTACCCTTGTTCTCGCCGTCATTTCCTGGTGGTCTCCAGTCGCCCCAGCCTTCTACGATGTAGTATTCCATAAGAGGATTTCTTGTCCAGCCGTATACGCACATATACGAATTTCCTCTTGGTGTGTACTCTACATCATAAGTGAGGACAATATCTCCGAAAGCCTTGTAATTCTTCTTCTGGCTGTCGAAATTCTTACCCATACGAGCAAGGAAGTTTTCGATATTGCTCCATGAACAAGTAAATGAACCTGCACCCGGGTTCATTGAAGCCTGTCCCTGACCGTTCTGGTTCCACATCTCATAGTCATATCCGCCGACATTTCCTCTCGTCTGCTGATCAGCAGCCGAAGCAACAGCGGGTATGCTTGAGGCTATCATCAGCGCTGAAACAGCTCCGCTGATTACCCTCTTCATTTTTGATAGCTTCACTTTAGATCACTCCTTTGAGTTTTTGATTACGGTATCTGCCGAAGCCGCCATACAGGCTGAAACCTCGGAGAAACCATTGTTAGATTAAGAATCCCAATAAGTGCATATTTTTATATCTTATACACTATATTATAATATCTTAACTAATTAAAACACAAGCCAAAATTTGCTGTCATTGACTTTTTGACCAGATATTGCGGATTCTTCAATACTACACATGGCTAAAATTAGGCAGAAATCAAATATTGCTATCTGCCCGAAAGTGCCAAACGCAATTTTTGATAAGTAACATCATTTAAGTGCACTTTTTTTCAGGTATGCCGCAAGGTACATTTTAAAGTTGGTTATCTCATTTAATCTCCGCAAACATCGCATTTTCGCAGTATTTCATTTTGTGCACAAAATATTACTTACTTTATTCACAATAACTATTGCTATATTCCAACCTCACATTTATACTGCGAAAGCTTTGCCTCTCCGAACTGTAAAATCAAACCAGAATATTACAATTGGTAGGAATATCCTTATTTTCTCCTGAAAAATCCTGCCGCAGACCAAAGCATATTTCATTTTTTGCGCTTCTTTTGTCATTTATTGCTCTTTCCTGTCTCGGGGTTTTGTAAACCACGGGTGGAGTATTGCAGGCAAGTTCTGATAAAAGCGCATATCTCGGCTATATTTCGCGCAGTATGATTGTGCATTACGCTGATTTTTGCAAAATCAAAACTGTTTATCCCCGAAAAATCCCTATCCGTAAGATCTCCAATTCCGCTTATTTCCATAAAAAAACAGACGCAAAGAATTATTCTTTACGCCTGTTTTGTTTTTATGCTATCGGGCAATTACTGCTTGTTGTATGTTACCCACTGATAACGTGCTGTGAGCGGAGTTCTGCCGTCATAATGTGCAAGCCACTCGTCAACACCTCTGCCGGGCCATGCGTTCATCATGATCTTACCGGGTGTCTGAGGAATGTTCTGATTAGCTGTGTAAACTGCCTTGCCGTCTACATACCATGTGATATGATCACGCTGCCAGTCGAATCCATAGGTGTGGAAGCCCTGTGAAGCGTCGAAGCCAAGGTCGTACATGAACTCATGCTTGCCCTGTCCGTTGGTATAGTAGTTGAACTGTACCTTTGTAGTGTCCTTGCCGAGGATCTCGATGTCTATCTCGTCCCAAGGATTGCCGTCAGACTCGCCTGTGTAGGTGAAGAATGAAGAAACAACGCCGTTGTTCTTGATAGCCTGCATAGATGTCTCATAATAGCCGAAGCTGTAGAAATCATTGGTTCTGTACTCAGCGCCTGCATAGTTGTACTTGCCTGTATTGTCTCTGTCGATAGTGAGCTCGAGAGCGCCGTTTCTGAAAGCTGTCTGTGAAGCATACCAGCCGCAGTCAAACGGATCGCCGTTCTCCCAGCCGTCAGAAGCGATGAAGTAGCGTGAAGAGCCGTTTCTGAAATCATCAGACATAGTAGCATTCTTGTTCATCTCAGTGCCTGCGGGAACTGCATTGTTCTGAGGCTGCTGATTGTTCCACTGGTTGTTCCAGTCGTTGTTCTGGTTCCAGTTCTGCTGCTGGTTCTGGTTGTTCCAGTCATTGTTATGGTTCCAGTTCTGCTGCTGGTTCTGGTTGTTCCAGTCGTTGTTCTGGTTCCAGTTCTGCTGCTGGTTCTGGTTGTTCCAGTCGTTGTTCTGGTTCCAGTTCTGCTGCTGATTCTGGTTGTTCCAGTCGTTGTTCTGGTTCCAGTTCTGCTGCTGATTCTGGTTGTTCCAGTCATTGTTCTGGTTCCAGTTCTGCTGCTGATTCTGGTTGTTCCAGTCGTTATTCTGGTTCCAGTTATTCTGCTGCTGGTTCTGATTGTTCCAGTCGTTGTTCTGGTTCCAGTTCTGCTGCTGGTTCTGGTTGTTCCAGTCATTGTTCTGGTTCCAGTTGTTCTGCTGGTTCTGGTTGTTCCAGTCATTGTTCTGGTTCCAGTTGTTCTGCTGGTTCTGGTTGTTCCAGTTATTCCAGTCGTTGCCGTAAGGCAGATTAGGTATCATGCCAAGGAAGAACATCTGAAGGGACTGAGCATCGTAATTTGTGATTCCGCTGCCAGGGTTGTAAACGTCTCCGTTGTACATTCCCTGCTCTGTAAGGCTGTACTTATTCGGATTTGCAAGGGACTGCATGATATATACGGTATCACCCATATCAACGTTATTATCGCCGTTTGCGTCGCCCCACTGTGTTACATTGTTCTGCCAGTCGTTGTTCCAGTTGTTATTCTGCTGCTGATTGTTCCTCTGGTTGTTCCAGTTGTTATTCTGCTGCTGATTGTTCCACTGGTTGTTCCAGTCGTTATTCTGCTGCTGATTATTCCACTGGTTATTCCAGTTGTTATTCTGCTGCTGATTGTTCCACTGGTTGTTCCAGTTGTTATTCTGCTGCTGATTATTCCACTGGTTATTCCAGTCGTTGTTCTGCTGCTGATTATTCCACTGGTTATTCCAGTCGTTGTTCTGCTGCTGATTATTCCACTGGTTATTCCAGTCGTTGTTCTGCTGCTGATTATTCCACTGGTTGTTCCAGTCGTTGTTCTGCTGCTGATTGTTCCACTGGTTGTTCCAGTCGTTATTCTGCTGCTGATTATTCCACTGGTTGTTCCAGTCGTTGTTCTGCTGCTGAGCATTATTGTTTGCAGGAGCTGCTGCGCCAGCGCCTGAACCGTCTGTGCTCACTGTTACGCTCTTTACATTTGCCGAACCATTCGAGCGGTAACCCTCGATGTTGAGCGATACCTCATAGAGCTTTCCCGACATATCAAGACCAGCCTGTGACCATGCGTCAAAGTGCTTGGATACGTCGATAGTTCCCTTCATGTAGTTGGTCTGATTGTTTGCAGAGCCGCTTGTCTGACGAACGCTCCAGTACTGCGGGAAGGTAGATGTGCCCTCCAGAGACGGCTGATTGTAGCGCATAGACTTGCGGATATCATATGTATTTCCGTTCAGAGTAACTGTACCCTTGTTTTCACCGTCGTTTCCTGGTGGTCTCCAGTCGCCCCAGCCTTCTACGATGTAGTACTCAACGAGCGGACTCTTTGTCCAGCCGTATACGCACATATATGAGTTTCCTCTTGGTGTGTATTCAACATCATATGTGAGTACGATATTTCCGATCTCTTTGTAGTTCTTGCCCTGACTGTCATAGTTCTTTCCCATACGAGCGAGGAAGTTTTCAATATTGCTCCATGAACAAGTAAATGAACCTGCACCTGGATTCATCGAAGCCTGTCCCTGACCGTTCTGGTTCCACATCTCGTAGTCATATCCGCCGACATTTCCTCTTGTCTGCTGGTCGGCAGCTGCTGCCACGACGGGTACGCTTGAGGCTATCATCAGCGCTGAAACTGTTCCGCTGATTACCCTCTTCATTTTTGATAGCTTCACTTTGATCACTCCTTTGAGTTTTGTAAAAAATGCTGCGTCGGTCACGTCTGACCTTATTTCTCCAACTATTGATTAGATCAAGCATCCCCAAAAAGTGTACGAGCTCGTTTATCTTTTTCGTATATAATTATAATATCTCAACATATAGTTATACAAGTCGTTTTTTGTTCTCACCGTATAATTTGACCAGATATTGCGAAATTCCAAAATTCACAATTGCCTATAAATCGCAAAATACAACGTAGCATCTATAATTTAGCACAATATTTGCACAATGGAGCGCAATAAAAATCAAATGCAATATTTTTGCAATTATTACATGATTTTACCATTTTTGAGTTTTCCGCTTTCTCATTTCTCCCCTGTCATCTGCAATAAAAGCTCCTAAAAGTAAAAAGCCCGATACTTAGTGAGGGCGTGATAAAGAAATTTATCACGCCCTCTAAAATAATAAAGAAGAAAGAATAATGAATAAAGAATAATAGTGGTATCGCCTTCGGCGATATTTTTTATTATATCCGTGAAACGGATACCTTAATTCTTATTTATTCTCTATTCTTTATTCTTTTAGAAAAAGCCTTAAAGAAGCTAAAACTTCTTTAAGGCTTTTTCGCTTTTCTGTATCGGACTTTCGATCGTTTATTACGTTTTTGCTATTAAACCATCATAATTCAACGGCGCCGAGAAGATATCTCTGTATTTTAAGCGCGTCACTGACCGTAACTCCCTTGACCGTGGTATCAACATCGCTGTTCTTCATACCCTGCTGAGTTATGTGGAACTTCTCAGTGCCATTTACGCCGTACTTGTTCGGGTTAGCAAGCGCCTGCATGATAAGCACAACATCGCTCATATCAACGGAGCCGTCGCAGTTAGCGTCGCCCTTGACATTGGTATCCTGAGTATTTTCCTCGGTATATTCTTCATCAAGAATATTGAAATTGTAACGCTGCTCTCTTGTTTCGCCGTCAAAACCGTAGTTGATGATAAGGTGAGCTTCACCGCTCTTTCTTGCCTTGAATGTAAATACAAGATTTCCGTCTTCATCGGAAGACTTGCTGACCTCTTCGATGTTTTCCTCTACAAAGGATATAGTCGCAGGATCAACGTTCTTCACTTTGATCGAGAACGGTTCGAGTCTCTTATATTCATCTTTCTCAATTAAGAACTTAGGTGAATTTTCGTCCTCGTATGTTTCTTCAAGGATATTGAAATTGTAACGCTGCTCCCTTGTTTCGCCGTCAAAACCGTAGTTGATGATAAGGTGAGCTTCACCGCTCTGTCTTGCCTTGAATGTAAATATAAGATTTCCGTCTTCATCGGAAGACTTGCTGACTTCTTCGATGTTTTCCTCTACAAAGGATATAGTCGCTGGATCAACGTTCTTCACTTTGATTGAGAATGGTTCAAGTCTCTTATATTCATCCTTCTCAATTAAGAACTTAGGTGAATTTTCGTCATCGTATGTTTCTTCAAGAATATTGAAATTGTAACGCTGCTCTCTTGTTTCTCCGTCAAAACCGTAGTTGATGATAAGGTGAGCTTCACCGCTCTGTCTTGCCTTGAATGTAAATACAAGATTTCCGTCTTCATCGGAAGACTTGCTGACTTCTTCGATGTTTTCCTCTACAAAGGATATAGTCGCAGGATCGACGTTCTTCACTTTGATCGAGAACGGTTCGAGTCTCTTATATTCATCTTTCTCAATTAAGAACTTAGGTGAGTTTTCGTCCTCATATGTTTCTTCGAGGATATTGAAATTATAACGCTGCTCTCTTGTCTCGCCGTCAAAACCGTAGTTGATGATAAGATGAGCTTCACCTCTCTGTCTTGCCTTGAATGTAAATACAAGATTTCCGTCTTCATCGGAAGACTTGCTGACCTCTTCGATGTTTTCCTCTACAAAGGATATAGTCGCAGGATCAACGTTCTTCACTTTGATCGAGAACGGTTCGAGTCTCTTAAATTCATCTTTCTCAATTAAGAACTTAGGTGAGTTTTCGTCCTCATATGTTTCTTCAAGAATATTGAAATTGTAACGCTGCTCTCTTGTTTCTCCGTCAAAACCGTAGTTGATGATAAGGTGAGCTTCACCGCTCTTTCTTGCCTTGAATGTAAATACAAGATTTCCGTCTTCATCGGAAGACTTGCTGACCTCTTCGATGTTTCCCTCTACAAAGGATATAGTCGCAGGATCAACGTTCTTCACTTTGATTGAGAACGGTTCGAGTCTCTTAAATTCATCTTTCTCAATTAAGAACTTAGGTGAATTTTCTTCTGCTGCTTCAGCAGCATAGACCTTTCCGATGTTTCGTGTGTTTACTGCATTTGACGGATATGCTCCCCCAACGAGCACAAGCGCCATTACAGCAGCAATGATTCTTCTGATTTTCATAATTTTTTCTCCTTTTATATCATTAGCCTTTCGGCTTACCTGTATTATATATGGATTTTACCGTAAAAGCAATATCTGGGACAAGAAATTTACAAACACTTAACAATTGAAATTACTTAATGCTGTAAATGATTATACTTTTAAATATTCTATTCATTGAATAATACTTTCTAAAGCAATATTTTATTCACTGTTTTCAACTAATAATCATTCTTTTTATTGTGTATACATAAAATATAGTTATTTCTTTCACCTTTAGTATAAGTTTTCGGCAGCTTTCGGTTTATCCGAAAAATGACCTATTATTTTATTATTCGTTGCTCCATGTTATAATAATAAATAAAAGGAAAGGCGGCTTCTGCGGCGAGTCTGTTCGTGACTTCATAATTTGAGTTACTTAGCAGCTATCTAACATTAGTTATCTATTCATCTGCACATAATGATACCCCTTTTGCATTAATTCATATATTCACTATATAACATATTCTGCAAGTTTTATGTATTTACGAATAAATTATGAATTTAAACGAAATATTTTCAACCTTTTCTGTAATTTTGTGGGTTGTCTCGCAGAAAAAAATGAGTTACAATATTGGTGGATATTAAAATTTAAAGGAGGAATTCCATATGTTATCAAAACTTCCCTCTCGTCTGACATCATTCGGAATTGCTGCTGCTATGATGTGTTCGTTCACAAACTTCCCAATAACAAGCATCTCCGCGGCAGAGGACGCAAAGATCCAGGATTTCAGCATCTCAGACGTGACCATGACTGACGCCTACAGTGTCAACGCATTCAACAAGGAGATTGACTATCTCCTTGCATTCGACACCAACAGGCTCCTCGCAGGATTCCGTGAAAACGCTGGCCTCAACACCTACGGTGCAAAGCGCTACGGCGGCTGGGAAAGCACCAACATCGCAGGTCACTCGGTAGGTCACTATATGACCGCGATAGCTCAGGCTTATCAGAACCCCTCTCTTACTGATAAGCAGCGCTCTGACCTCTACAAAAGAATGACCACTCTCGTCGACGGACTCAGAGAGTGTCAGAAGAACTCAAAAGGCAAGCCGGGTCTGATATGGGCTCCCACTCATCCCAACGGAACAGGTGTGGAGGTTCAGTTCGACATGGTTGAGGCTGGCAAGTCCAACATTATAACCGAGGCTTGGGTCCCGTGGTACACCATTCACAAGCTTATGACCGGTATCGTCGACATCTACAACGCTACGGGGTATGCTCCTGCAAAAGACCTCGGCTCCGACCTCGGCGACTGGGTCTACAACCGCTGCAAGACCTGGAACGACCAGAAGCACCGCACCGTACTCTCTATCGAATACGGCGGCATGAATGATTGTATGTACGAGCTCTATGCCATCACAGGCAAGGACAACCATGCTGTAGCGGCACATTACTTCGATGATACAAATCTTCACGAGACTATAGCGAAGGGCGGCGCAAACGTCCTCAACGGCAAGCACGCTAATACCACTATACCTAAGTTCATCGGTGCCCTGAAGCGCTATATAATCTGCAACGGAAAGACTATCAACGGCGAGAAGGTAGATGCTACGCGTCAGCTCCAGTACGCCGAAGCTTTCTGGGATATCGTGGTCACTCACCACACTTACATCACAGGCGGAAACAGTGAGTGGGAGCACTTCGGTATGGACGACATCCTCGACAAGGAGCGTACAAACTGCAACTGCGAGACCTGTAACTCATACAATATGCTCAAGCTCAGCCGCGAGCTGTTCAAGATAACAGGCGACAGCAAATACATGGACTACTATGAGAACACCTACTACAACTCCATCCTCTCCTCGCAGAACCCCGAAACAGGTATGACCACCTACTTCCAGCCTATGGCTACAGGCTATTTCAAGGTCTACAGCACACCGTTTGACAGGTTCTGGTGCTGTACGGGAAGCGGTATGGAGAGCATGTCAAAGCTCGGCGATACTATTTATATGCACGGCGACAATACCGTCTATGTAAATATGTATCAGAGCTCTATCCTCAACTGGAAAGACAAGAATATGAAGATAACTCAGGAGAGTACTATCCCAAGCGGCGATACCACAAAGTTCACTATCGACGGCAGCGGCGCTGTTGATTTCCGCTTCCGTATCCCTGACTGGAAAGCAGGCAATATGACCGTCAAGGTAGACGGCGAAAAGTACTCCTACAAGACCGTTGACGGATACGCTCAGGTAACAGGCGACTTCAAGAAGGGTGATACCATCGAGCTGACTATCCCCGAGGCGGTAAAGGCTTATTCGCTCCCCGACAAGAACACGGTATACGGCTTCAAGTACGGTCCTGTGGTACTCAGCGCAGAGCTGGGCAAGCAGAACATGGCTACAGGCTCGACAGGTATGAATGTAACTATCCCCAAGGATAAGGTGACTCCCTCAGAGAATATCCGTATCTCCGACAACAGCACTACTGTCAATACCTTTATGACAGATATCAGCGACCACCTTGTAAGAGACGGCAGCTCCCTCAAGTTCAAGCTGACAGGTACTGACCACGACCTTACATTCTCGCCTCATTATCAGCAGTATCAGCAGCGCTACGGCATCTACTGGAACTTCCAGTCAAGCAGCACAGCTGTTGATAGACCTGCACGTTCAAAGTCTACCGTTACAGATACTGTACAGCCTGGCTACGGACAGTACGAGAACGACAATCTCCACGATATGCAGGAGACAAATACACAGGGCATTACAAACGACAGTACCTACCGTTACGCTAAGAGCGGCGGCTCATTCAGCTACCGCATGGCTATCGACAAGGAAGCTGATTACACTATGCTCACCGTTAAGTTCCGCAAGGCTGACAACGGCAAGTCCATACGCATAGTTGTAGGCGATACTATCCTCTACAGCGGCACTCTCGACTACAAGGGCACCAAGGACGTTTACGACGTGAAGCTCATAGTTCCGCAGGACGTTATCGACAAGAACGTAAAGGCTATAACTGCCGACGGCACAGACTATGACGTTCTCACTGTAACATTCTCATCCAACGATGACAAGGAGTCCGCAAAGGTCTGCGACTTCATCTACATGACAGCAGTCAAGCCCCTCTATGAATACGACAGCAGCATTGCTTACTTCGTTGACTGCGGCGACCACAACACATACACACTCTCAGGCAAGGACAAGCTCGGCTACTACAACAGCCTTACTGAGCAGATATATGGTCCTGACGGTGTAACAGGCGCTGAGTGGGGACTTATCGACGATACTACAGACCAGTATGACGGCAGCAAGAACAGCTCAGGTCTCTACACTGCAAATACTTGGTGCGACGAGCGCAACACAGGCGACGGCAGAGACAAGACCGCTTCATTCCGCTATACAAAGAACCAGTACGAAAACAATATCGACCGTCACCTCGACTACGGCTTTACTCTCCCCAACGGAAAGTACTCCGTAGAGATGTGCTTCAGCAATCCATGGAGCTGTTCAACATCTCCTTCAGTATACGCAAACTACGGCAAGGACGACCAGAAGCTCATCGCCGAGAACTGCGCAACTAACGGCTCAACAGTATCAAAGGGCGAGGTAACAGTCAAGAACGGTAAGCTTGAGCTCAACTTCCGCTCTGCTGACAAGGCTATAAACCTTAACTACATCATTATCCGCACTCTTGAGCAGGAGCCCCTCCCCAAGGCAGAGGCAACTACCACAACTACGACAACGACCACTACTACAACTACCACAACAACTACATCGCAGGCTCCAAAGGCTGACAAGCCCGGTGACGCTAACTGCGACGGCGAAGTGGATATGTCGGACGTTGTTCTCATAATGCAGTCACTGGCTAACCCAAACAAATATGCTCTGGGCGGTTCTGACGCAAAGGCTATCACCGAAAAGGGACTTGCCAATGCTGACGTAACAGGCAACAATGACGGTGTGACCAGCGGCGACGCTCTGGAGATACAGCTTTACCTGCTCGGTATAAAGACCTCTCTGTAAATACTCCGTAAAGGCTGTTTTTTCAATACGGCAAAAGGCAGTCTTGTTTGGCAGAAAAATCAAAACTGAACATAAAAAATACCGTCGGTCTCCCGACGGTATTTTTATTTATATAAGCTTATTTTACATAATTCTTCTGAACGTATTCTGCAAAGGTCATTACTTTTTCATGCGTTGTTCCGCAGTAAGCGTAATACGAAAGGATTATGGAAGCGTCTACGGCGTCTGCCTTGCCGTCCTTGTTTACGTCGGCAGCTGTCACCTGCTCCTTGGTAAGACCGCCGTCTTTCTTTACAGATGTGTTTGCGTAGTACTGGAGTACTATTGAAGCGTCTACTGCGTTGATAGCTCCGTTGCCGTCTACATCGCCAAGAATGTACTTGGGCTCAGCAGGCTTTGTAGTAGTTGTAGTTGCTGTAGCCTTAGCTGTTGTAGTCGTTGAAGTTGCTGTTGCCTTAGCTGTTGTGGTAGTTGATGTTGCTGTTGCCTTAGCTGTTGTAGTCGTTGATGTTGCTGTAGCCTTGGCTGTTGTAGTCGTTGAAGTTACTGTAGCCTTAGCTGTTGTGGTAGTTGATGTTGCTGTTGCCTTAGCTGTTGTGGTAGTTGATGTTGTGGTAGTCGTTGTTGTAGTTGTTGTCGTAGTTGTTGTAGTTGTTACAGGCTTTGGAAGTGCATTGAACTTATAATTGTTATCTGCCGCAAGCTGCTCTGCTGTGGAATCCTCATAGCCTGTGATAGTTCCGCTGTAGTAGGAATTGCCCTTATCGTCCTTGCCGTTGCAGATAAAACATGATATCTCAAAATCACACTCGGGGTTGAGGATAGTTACAGACTTGAGCTTAGGACTTGAGCAGAAAGCCTCCTGACCGATATATGAAACAGAAGCAGGAACGGTCACGGATTCAAGGTTCTGGGAAAGCAGGAACGCAAAGCTGTCAATCTTCTTGACAGTATTTGCAACTGTGTATAACTTGTCAGTCTTTCCTGCGGGATATGTCATGAGAGTATCCTTAGCCTTGTTGAATAAAACTCCGTCAACGTCTGCGAAGTTCTTATTGCCGCTGTCTACCTTGATGGACTTGAGCTGTAAATTCCATGAAAAAGCATTATCACCGATAGCTGTAACAGAAGCAGGGATAGTTACCTCCTGGAGCTTCTCGGCAAAATAGAAGGCATTTTCCGCAATGCCCGTAACAGGGAGCTTGTTCACTGATGCAGGGATAGAGCACTTTGTAAGTCCCTCGTTGTTGATACCGCTTACCTCGGCATGGTCTGCAAAAACTGTGAATGTAAGGTCATCTGATGAAACAGTTTTTACTTCCTCCGCATTTGCGGTCAGGGAATAGTTGGGCACATAGCTGCCGAACGGCATAGCTGCGCCTGCAACCAAGGTCAGCGACAGAACAGCCGCTAAAATTCTTGTCGATCTCATAAAAAACCTCCGTAAAAAATATTGAACACGATTTTAAGCCATATTACATTATAAATCATCGTTCTGTAAAATGCTAACCAAATATTGCTACAAGTATAATAAATACGGATATTCTCGCTATCAGACAAAAACGTCGCCGATATACGGCGATATTTATTCAGCTTTAACAACGACATATTTGACGGCTGTCCCGTACTTCATAATAATCAGAACAAAATGAAAAGACAGCCGATATCAACCGACTGCCTTTCAGGGGATATTAAAATTTGGAGAAATCTTAAATGAGCGTGCCGAAAGCCGATAAGCCTTCGGCACATTTATCGAAAACTATTAAGCGCGTGTGTGGACCTGACCGCCTGCAAGTGTCTTGCCGTGAGCCTTTGCCATATCAGAAATGTTTACGTTCTGGTAACCATTCTGTGCAAGCCAAGGAAGAACCTCTTCCATAGCTGCTGCTGTGTTGGCATATGTCTCGTGGCAGAGTACGATAGCACCCTCAAGTGAGCCGTTCTGTGCAGCCTGCTTGATCGTGTTTACGATCTGATCCTTTGAAGCACCGTTCCAGTCCTGTGTATCGATTGCACAGCTGATAAGCGGTACATCGCTGAGTGCAGACTGAACTGTTGCGTTGCTCTCAAGGTAAGGAAGTCTCATAAGCTTTGAAGGCTCAGCACCGATGATGTTCTTGAGCTTGTTGTTGCAGTTCTCCCACTCGCTTCTAACCTGCTGTGCGCCAAGCTGACCGAGATGTGGGTGAGACTGTGTATGGTTAGCTACTTCCATGCCATTCTGGTACTCGTACTTGATCTGGTCATTTGTCTTGATCCAGTCGCCTACGATAAAGAATGTAGCTGTCATGTTGTTCTTGATAAGAGCGTCAATGATTCTGTATCCGGGATCTGACTTGCTCTGAGCGCTTGCACCGTCATCGAATGAGATAGCGCAAAGCTTCTTGCCTGACTGTACCTGAGCACCGCCGTTGCCAGCCGACTGCTGACCTGCGTTGCCCTGCTGCTGTCCACCCTGGTTAAAGTCAAAGCCGCCCTGCTGGCCGCCGAACTGGCTCATGTCGAAGCCGCCCTGCTGGCCGCCCATCTGGCTGAAATCGAAGCCGCCCTGCTGGCCGCCCATCTGGCTGAAGTCAAAGCCGCCCTGCTGACCGCCCATCTGGCTGAAGTCGAAGCCGCCCTGCTGGCCGCCCATCTGGCTGAAGTCGAAGCCGCCCTGTGCTGGCTGGTTATTTGTGTTTGTGTTAGTATTAGTATTAGTATTTGTGTTTGTGTTGTTAGCAGGTGCAGAACCCTTAGCATAGCTCTCAGGGAGCTTATCGATAGTACCTAAGAGGTACTTCTGGATAGAAAGTGCGTCGTTTGCAGTAAGACCTGTGCCGTTCTCGAAAACGTCTGCATTTATAGTGCCCTGAGCGTCAAGCTTATACTTGTTAGGAGCTGCAAGAGCCTGCATAATTGCTACAACGTCGCCCATATCTACTGTGCCGTCGTTGTTAGCGTCGCCCCACTTAGTTGCTGCGCCGCCTGTCTGCTGACCGCCCTGATTAAAGTTGCTGTTGTTATTCTGCTGATTATTTGTGTTTGTGTTAGTATTTGTATTAGTATTGGTATTTGTATTAGTGTTTGTGTTTGTATTAGTGTTTGTATTTGATGAAGACTCGCTTGCGTTAGCCTTGAAAGCGTATCTCATGAATGTGTAGAGATGTGGCTTTACAGAGTTAGCGTCATGTCCGCCGCCAGGGATAGACTGGTAAACGTGCTCAACGCCGTTTCTTGTAAGGATATCGCTGTACTGCTTCGGGAATGTACCAACGACTGAATCGTTTGTACCGCCTGTGATCATGAATACCTCAGGCTCAGGACCTACATTTCTGAACTTCATCTCGCTCTCCTGCATACAGCCGGGGTGCTCCATGAACATATCCTTGCCTGGTGTGATACCTGGTGCAGGACAAGCGCCGCCTACGTATGCAAAGAGGTCAGGACGCATAAGACCAATGTAGATAGCCTCTCGGCCTCCCATTGAGAAGCCTGTGATAGCTCTGTTCTCTCTGCCTGTCTTTACAGGATAATTGGATTCAATGTATGGGATAAGGCTCTCTGAGATGTCATAGAGGAAGTTGTCATATGCAGCGCAGGTCTCCTGATTGATACCGAAGCCGCCGCCCTGAGAACCATTCTTGCTTGTGAACTGGCTTGGGAGGACGATTATCATTTCCTCTGCCTTGCCGCTTGCGATAAGACCTGCCATAAGCTCCTGAACGCCCATACCGCTTACCATGCTGTTTTCGTCACCGCCGATACCGTGGAGAACGTACATTACAGGATACTTCTTGCTTGCATTATAGTTAGGAGGAAGAATAACGTTGCAGCTCTTCTGTCCGCCTGTGAATTTACAATTGTAGGTCTTCTTTTCTACCTTGCACTTGCCGCTCTGCTCGCTTCCGCTCGGAACGGTAGTAGGCATATCATTCTTTATTTTAGCGTTCAGACCTGACTTAGCGTTGCCGCCGTTGCCTGCGTCTGTACCGATGTTTGCATTGCCGTTGGTGTTGAAGCCGCCTGCGAAGCCGCTCATATCGAAGCCGCCCTGCTGACCGCCCATCTGGCTGAAGTCAAAGCCGCCCTGCTGGCCGCCCATCTGGCTGAAGTCAAAGCCGCCCTGCTGGCCGCCCATCTGGCTGAAGTCGAAGCCGCCCTGCTGTCCGCCGAACTGGCTGAAATCAAAGCCCCCCTGCTGCTGTCCGCCCTGACCGCCGAACTGGCTGAAGTCGAAGCCGCCCTGCTGACCGCCCTGACCGCCGAACTGGCTGAAATCAAAGCCCCCCTGCTGCTGTCCGCCCTGACCGCCGAACTGGCTGAAATCAAAGCCGCCCTGCTGCTGTCCACCGCCCTGAGGAGCTTCCTGTGTATTTCCTGTTGTTACAGTGGGATTTGTCTGACCGCTGCCTGTGGTAACGGTAACGCTCTTAACGTTAGCCGAACCGTTTGAACGGTAGCCTTCTATGTTAAGGGATACCTCATAAAGAGTACCTGACATATCAAGACCTGCCTTTGACCATGCGTCAAAGTGACCGCTTACGTCGATAGTGCCCTTCATGTAGTTTGTGGTGTTGTTCTTTGAACCGCTGGTCTGACGAACGCTCCAGTACTGTGGGAATGTAGCAGTACCGTCAAGAGAAGGCTGATTGTAACGCATTGACTTGCGGATATCATATGTGTTTCCGTTAAGTGTTACAGTGCCCTTGTTCTCTCCGTCATTTCCTGGTGGTCTCCAGTCGCCCCAGCCTTCCACGATGTAGTATTCCATCAGTGGATTTCTTGTCCAGCCATATACACACATATAGGAATTGCCCTTAGGTGTGTACTCAACATCATAAGTAAGTGTGATGCCGTTGAGCTTTGAGTAGTTGATCTTCTGGCTGTCGTAGTTTTTGCCCATACGTGCAAGGAAGTTCTCAATGTTGCTCCATGAGCAGGTGAAAGAGCCTGCTGACGGGTTCATCGAAGCCTGTCCCTGACCGTTCTGGTTCCACATCTCGTAGTCGTAACCGCCGATGTTGCCTCTTGTCTGCTGGTCGGCAGCAGATGCGACTGTCGGGATGCTGGTTGCGATCATCAGCGCCGAAACTGTGCCGCTGAGGATCTTCTTCATTCTTGAAAGTTTCACTTCAATCACTCCTTTGTTTTTTTGAAAAGCAAATTTATGATTTCAGTAATCCCCATGAGTTTTAGAAACTCTGTTTTTTTCTATCTCCAAGTATATCTCTTAACTTTTTCAAAAACAAGTCATTTGTTGCTGATTTTATTCATTATGACCAAAATTTGCTCACAAACATTGCAATGTTTGTCTAATGAATTGAGCTTATGTGGCTATATTACTTGAATTGACCAAGTTTTGCGAATATTTTGGACTATAAAAGCATTTATTTATATCAATTCATATTTCATTCAATATAAGCTTAAAATAGTCTTAAACGCAATGGGTGTTTTGCACAACACTTCAATTATTATTATATACAGTTTCCATAAATTGTTTCCACATTAACTGTTGAAACCTGCATTTTTTACACTTTTTTATGTAAATTGTGGGTTGTTTTGTGACCAAAATATGGATATAATAAAGATGGAATATAAATATCTGATTTTCGGACGCGCCTCGATGATATATGTGCATATCGGAAAGGACTCTGCCGCGTCCGGCTCAGTAAATATTCCGAGATAAATATAAAAAGGGGAATTAATAAAGGTCAAGGAGGGATCACTATGTTGAACACCAGAATGAGTACGATGAATATGCTCAGGTACTGCGACGAAGCGCTTGCCTGGGACGAATTTTCGGACATCGACAAGCTGTTTTTTGAGTCTGTAAGAAAAATCCTTCTCGGACAGTGCGCTCCCATGGATATTTCCGAGGGCGCAAGAAGAGACCTTATGGGCATCGAAAGACCTGTCGACGAAAACGAGCTCGAATTGGAATACGAAAAGTATGACGACATCTTCTGCGATATGTCAGACGATGAAATCCCCGATTTCAGCTGCTATTGATGTTGTTCATTCCATAGGATAAGGCGGAGTCGTCGGTGTAATGCCGGCGGCTCCGCCATTTTTGCGGCTGTATGACAGCACGAAACCTGCCCTTGCAAGAAATAGCGCAATTGTCATCATAGTGCATGATTTTCTGCGCTTTTCTCTTGTAAAGGCAGGTTTCGCGTCTCTGATAAAGGGGTGAAGCTCTCAATAACTTCTTTTGAACACTTACAATCATGGCTCCGAATCCGCCGCTTCTGTTACTGTAAGTCTTCACTCGGTATTCAAAATACCATATTAGGGGGCTTTTATCTTTCTGTTTTCTATAATCATATTTTACTACAATACGTATTAAAAGTCAATAGTTAAATTTGCTATAATTATTATGCCTGCTTTATGCATTTTAACAAATATCTCTATTCCGCGTTATTTCAAGCGTATATACGCACTGATTTCAGCAAATTCTTATATTTACAGGCAGTATATTTATTGTATATTAGACCACTTGTTACACTCCCCTGTTTTCCGCCTTTTCTGAACTGCTTTTCATCAGCATTATCGCATAAATTTGCCATAACGCTTTGCAGACCATTTCTCTCACATTTTTTGTGCTCAAATGGCGTGATATTTCGTTATAATGACCATAGCACGGACAATTGACACAGCCGCCCCAATATGTTATACTATCTTTAAAGTTATTTTACGGGTTTTGTCAAAACATATAAGGCACCCGTAATCACCGTTTCATCGGCATTTACCACAGCATTAGGGAGATATGAATATGAAAGAAGCTTTACTCATCATCGACGTCCAGAACGACTACTTCGAGGGCGGAGCCTGCCAGCTCCACGAGCCGCAGAAGGCTGAAGAAAAAATCATCAAGCTCATCGAAGAGAGCCGCTCAATCAATCGTCCGATAATTTACGTCAAGCACATCAACCCGGACACCGAGGACTTCTTCAACGAGGGCACTTACGGCTGCGAGATATCCGAGCGCATCAAGCCGCTCCCAAGCGATATCGTCATCAACAAGTACTGCCCCAACAGCTTCCTCGGAACAGAGCTCAACGACTGCCTGCGCAGTCTCGGCGTTGAGAAGCTCATCGTCTGCGGCATGATGACTCATATGTGCGTCGACACTACCGTCCGCGCAGCTATGGACCACGGCTACGAGGTGGCTTTGGTCGCCGACGCCTGCGCTACCAAGGACATTGAGATAAACGGTGAGGTAATTCCTGCCGAGACAGTTCAGAAGACTTATATCGCCTCACTGGCAGGCGTTTTCGCAGAAATAGTATAAATCAGCATAAAAACCAAATACTTAACTTCAGAATGAGGGGTGATTTTCCATGAAGGCAGCATTTTTTGATACAAAACAGTACGATATGCCGTCCTTTGAGAAGCTGGGCAAGGAGAACAATATCAAGTTCAAGTTCTACGAGACCAAGCTCAACGAGGATACAGTTGCTCTCGCTAAGGGCTGTGACGCAGTCTGCGTTTTCGTAAACGATACAGTCAACGCGGCAGTCATCGACAGGCTCTGCGAGCTGGGTGTAAAGGTTCTTGCGCTCCGATGTGCAGGCTACAACAACGTCGATATCAAATACGCAAAGGACAAGATAAAGGTAGTCAGCGTCCCTGCTTACTCACCTTACGCAGTCGCCGAACACGCAATGGCGCTCCTGCTCACATCTATCCGCCGCGTCCACAAGGCGTTTATCCGCACAAGAGACCATAACTTCTCGCTGAACGGTCTCACAGGCTTTGACCTCCACGGCAAGACCGTAGGCGTTGTGGGTACAGGTAAGATAGGACGTATCTTCATCAATATCTGCCGCGGCTTCGGCATGAACGTTATTGCCTATGACAAGTTCCCTGCAAAGGACAGCGATATAGACTATGTGGAGCTTGACGAGCTTTTCAGCCGCAGCGACATAATCTCTTTCCACTGCCCTCTCACTGAGGAGACCTACCATATGATAGACAGCAAGTCCATTGACAAGCTGAAAAAAGGTGTGGTCATCGTCAATACTTCAAGAGGAGCTCTCATCGACGCAGAGGCTCTCCTTGAGGGCATAAAAGCACGTAAGATAGGAGCTGCCTGCCTTGACGTATATGAGGAGGAGGCTGACGTGTTCTTTCAGGATTTCTCGGGACACATCATCGCCGACGATACCCTTGCAAGGCTCATCTCCATGCCTAACGTCATCGTTACTTCACATCAGGCTTTCCTTACGGAAGAAGCTCTCCACAACATCGCAGAGACTACGGTCAGCAACATTCTCGTCTGCTTAAAGGGCGAAGAATGTCCCAATGAGCTCCATATATGAGGTGAAAAGAATGCTTACAGGAAAAACAGTTTTACTGGGAGTCACAGGCTCTATCGCAGTATACAAGATATGCAACTTAGCCCGTATGCTCACAAAGCTGGGCGCTGATGTACACGTTGCAATGACGCCCAATTCGCTGAACTTCGTTCACCCTCTCACCTTTGAGACCTTAACTCAGCACAAGTGCCTTATCGACACCTTTGACCGCAATTTCGAGTACAGCGTGGAGCACGTTTCCATTGCCAAAAAGGCTGATGTAGTTATGATAGCTCCTGCCTCCGCAAACGTTATCGGCAAGATAGCAAACGGGATAGCAGACGATATGCTGACAACTACCGTCATGGCTTGTACCTGCAAGAAAATAATCGCACCTGCCATGAACCATAATATGTTCCACAATCCTATCGTTCAGGACAATATAGAGAAGCTGAAAAAGTTCGGCTACGAGATTGTCGAGCCCGTCCGCGGAATGCTCGCAAACCGCGATATCGGTGACGGAAAGCTCCCCGACGAGGAAACTCTGCTGGAGTACATAGTCCGCGAGGCTGCATTTGAGAAAGACCTTGCAGGAAAGCGCGTACTCGTTACCGCAGGCGCTACCCGTGAAAGCATTGATCCTGTACGTTTCATCTCAAATCATTCCAGCGGCAAAATGGGCTTTGCCATTGCAAGAGCAGCAATGCTCCGCGGAGCCGATGTTACCGTTGTTGCGGCACACACAGACGTTGAGCCGCCTATGTTCGTCAATGTAGTTCCCGTAAATTCCGCCGAGGATATGTTCAATGCCGTAAAGGAGCGCCTTGACAGCACAGATATCGTAATAAAGGCGGCTGCCGTTGCGGATTATACTCCCGTGACTACTGCGGACAGCAAGATAAAGAAGTCCGACGGCGATATGAGCATACCGCTGAAGCGCACTACAGATATCCTCAAATATATCGGCGAGAACCGCCGCGAGGGACAGGTCGTCTGCGGCTTCTCCATGGAGACCGACAACGTTATCGAGAACTCCCGTGCAAAGCTCACCAAGAAAAACTGCGATATGATATGTGCAAACTCGCTTAGAAGCGCAGGCTCGGGCTTCGGTACGGATACCAATATCATCACCATGATAACCAAGGACGACACCGAGGAAATGGAGCTTATGAGCAAATTCGACGCCGCAAACGTCATACTCACAAAGCTGAAAGCACTTTCAAAATAAATGGACAAAAACAGCTTATTTGATGAATTAAAAGCGCTTCTTGCAAAGGTCAATCTATTTCATGTTTCAGCAGTACTGTTTCTCTCTGTCGTTCTATTCCTCATATCGTTCATATACTCCCACGATTCCAATGTCAAATCAGAAAAATGCACAGCCATAGTTTATGGTACGGTCTCAGATGTAAAAACTGAAACCAACTACAAATGGAAACGAGAAAACGGCAGGAAAAGATACTACTCAGAAACCATAACTACCGCTTATATATCGGTAGAAACAGACGAAACTTTCACAAGGAATACGCTGACCGCTCGTGATCCCTCATTTATCAAGGGAGAAAAAGTGACCATACACTATGATCCCGATAAGCCGGACAGGTATTACCTTAACAACAAGCCCGACAGCTGGAATATCACTCCTGTGATTGCCAGTGTGCTTTTGGTGTTGGGATTATTCCTTGCGATAAGATATTATATAAACAAAAAAGCAGCAAAATTGCTTTGAACATTGAAAAAGGGCGGATTTATCCGCCCCCTACACAGTATACAAAAAGACCTCCGATAAACGGAGGTCTTGATTTTTGCAATTACAGACTCAATTATGAAGCCTTCTTTGTAGTTGTGGCATTGCTGCCTGCTGTTGAGGAATACTCGTCATAGTACTTCTTCATTTCTTCAACGAACTCGTTGAACTCCTCTTCTGTCATGAAGTCCTTGTAGTCCTCATACTTGAACTGGCTTGGATCAAACTCGAAGTTGAAGCTGTAATCATCGTCATCGTCGTCGAAAGCAGATGATGTTGTCTTCTTCTCTTCTCTGTCCTCGTCATCAAAGTCAAATTCGTCATCGTCCCAGTCGAAATCATCGTCGTCGATATCGAGACCGCTGTCTGCTGCGTCATAGAGCTCCTCTGTAGCATATTTAGCAAGCTCATCGGCTGTCTTGTCGTCGATGCCTACCTGAGTCATAATGCCCTTTGCAAACTTGTTGAACTCGTCCTGTGTAGCGTATTCCTCAAGCTTGAAGTTGTCAGCATCCTTAACGTCTACCATGAAAGCGCTGTCCTTGCTCGGAACGTCAACGCTTGTGCCGTAGTCCACAGAATAAGCGAACTTGAGCTTGCCGTAGTCTGTGCCGTCAAAACGAATCTCATAGCTTACTTCCTGCTGCTTGCCGTCAGAGCTGAACGAAAGATCGATAGGATCAACATCGGGGATATTTATAACGAAATCGCCGTTGAAATAGCCTTTTTCCTTGTCAACCACCTCAAACTCGTCGAACTTGATAACAGCCTTCTGTGTTTCAGTATTTGAACGCATTTTTCCTTCGTCCTCATCGTAGTCATATGAGGTTTTAGGATATTCGATAGTAACATCGCCTGAATACTTGTCCTTGCCCTCTTCCTCAGCTGTGAGCTTTACAGAGAACTCCTCCTCGCCGTCAGAAACGAACTTCATCTCGCCTCTTACGTCATTGCCGTCCTTGCCGAGCACCATTGTGAGCTTTTCCTCCTCAGCCTCAAAGCCGAAGCCGCGGATAGTACCTGTAGGATCAATATATGTATCAATAGTGAATACAGTATCTTCATCGAAATCGTCTTCTTCGAGCTGTTCTTTAAGCTCGTCGAGAGCGTCGTTGATAGACTTCTTATACTCGTCCTTATCGTCAACAGCCTTTATCTTGTCAACAACGATGTCTCTTATGATATCGTCATCCTTGAGCTCCTTGAGGAATTCAACGCCCAGCTTGCAGGTATCCATTTCTGTGAGCTCAACAGTAGCTACCGTATAGTTCACTGTGATATCGCAGATATCAACGGACTCCTTCTTTTCGAGCTTGACTTCGTCTGCGAAATTTGCCCATACGCCTGCGTATCTGTTCACCTCTGTCTCCAGCTCCTCAGGTGAGAGGAATGAAGCAGGATCATTCATGATGTCCTTATATGTCTGAAGAACAGCGTTAGCCTCCTCGTCGCTCATGAGCTCGTCCATAGTCTCGCCCAGAGAAACGCCTATCCACTGCTCCTTGAGCTCGGGGATACGAACAAAGTAGTCCATAGCGTCAGCATCTATAGCTGCGTCAATTCCGACTACGCGCTTGTCGCTGAGCTCAAGACCGAAGCTGCCCTCAGTCTTGCCCTTCTTTGAAGAACAGTCGACTGCGATACCGATAGAATCGTTATTCTTGATGATATCCTCAAACTGCTTTGTCTCTTCGTTTGATTTGCCGCCGAACACCTCATCAATGAGCATATCCTTGGCATTCTGAGTAGGCTCGAAGGAGAGCTTGAACTTAGCCTCCGTGCCCTTTTCCATATTATCAATGCTCTTCTTGTAATTCTCGCTGAGTATCTGACCGAGGTTCTTTGAGTTGTTCTCGGTAACCCATGCATAATACTTCTCAGGGCTGCTCAGTCTGAGCTTAACCTGATTCTTGACAGTATCAGAAGCCGCATATGCAGTTGCTGAACCACCTACGACAACAGCTGCTGATATTCCCCCTATCAGAGCAGCCTTTCTGCCCTTGCCCTTTTTTGTAACGTTGTCAACGCCTGATACGCTGAGCTCGTCATTTACGGGCTGGCTGTCGAACTGTGTGTTTTCCATGCCGTTTTCGTTGTGATCATTTTCAAACATACTGATCCCCTCCTGTGAAATCATGTCATTAAGAAGCCTTATAGCCTCATATGATAATCTTATCACAAACTTACGCAAAAGTCAATATATCAGCCATTTTGTTTTCATGCTGTAATAATTCTGATATGAATATTACAGAAAAAACTGTTAATAATAGATATGCTCCCGATCGGAGTTAAAAATGTGAAATGGAGATGTAACCATGGACGAACAGAAAAAGAACAAGAGTATCAAGTGCGACGTATCTCAGTGCCGTCACAATCTCGTATCCGAGAACTACTGCTCTCTCGACTGCATTTCAGTAGGCACACACGAGGACAATCCTACTGTCCCCGAATGTACAGACTGCAACTCATTTGTAGTCCGCTCAGGCTGCTGCGAATAAGCAGGCAAAAAAATAAGCAGTTCCGTCAATGGAACTGCTTATCATTTCTTATCGTGATTACTGAGCGTTAGGAGCGCCTACAGGACATACACCTGCACAAGCACCGCACTCTACGCAAGCGTCTGCGTCGATAACGTATTTTCCGTCGCCTTCAGAGATAGCGCCTACAGGACACTCACCTGCACAAGCACCACACATTACGCAATCGTCAGAAATAATATATGCCATTTACATACACCTCCGTGTTATTCGCGGAGCTTCTGCTCCCCGTGTTTTTATTGTACCATATCTGCGTGAAAAATCAATAGTTTTTTGTTAGCAAGCACTTACTAATTTGACACAAATCGCTGTATATCTGCAATCAAAACCACCCGTAAAACGGGTGGTTTGAGGAAGCCCTAGAAGGGCTTGATACGGACACTGCCCCTTAAGTGGGCTGAGAAAGGTCTGCCAACTGCATTTCATTCTCAGCTACCCCTTAAGGGG
>Ga0256405_10000702_pt1 | contig 105774 bp, 86 predicted proteins | sample RumenRJG_02DNA_FD_189096 | JGI IMG/M metagenome (GOLD analysis project Ga0256405, IMG submission 189096) | Bovine rumen microbial communities from Lethbridge, Alberta, Canada - RJG_02 | ecosystem: Host-associated > Mammals > Digestive system > Stomach > Rumen | place: Canada: Alberta...
AAATCTGAGACATCTGTGGCATCTGTGTGACATTAATCATCCACGATGCCGTTGCATCGTGTAAACACACTCCTCAGTCACTTCGTGACAGCTCCCCTAAACTTAGGAGAGCAATTACTGCTTACAATCTGTAAGCTACAAAAACAGCCCGATTTTTTGACGAAAAAAGTAAAAAATCTTGACAAACGGAATTTTCATTCTAGAGAAAGATTTTCCGTTTGGCACGAGGCTGAATGCTAAAAAGCGTTTAATTGTTAATCAATCGGCTTAAACTATGTAAACGAACATAAGGAATGAAAAAGTGAAAGGTGTCCTTTCGCGATGCGAAACGTGGCATATCGCAGTGCGATATGTGGCATATTGCAGTGTCAAAGGTGCCCTTTCACACTGCGAAAGGTGCCCTTTGACTTTTTTAACACTTATGAGTTTTACGACGAAACGTATAATATCTTGATATTGAGTGATTTACTAAAAAGAGCGAGAAACCGCAAAATACTCGCATATTTTGCAACTTCATTTCGCTCGGTTGAAAATTTTTAAGTTATGGGCGGGGTTAGTTAATCAATTTTTTACCCAACTCGGCTCTGAAAATTGCAGTTTTTCACTTCGGCAAGGGCAGGAAATCGAAAATTGGTTTCAAATTGTTATGAGTTATAAGTTATGAGTTATGGTAACGGGAACGTTAACGTTAACGTTAACTTTAATTCTTATTCCTTCATCTTTAATCATCCACGATGCAGTTGCATGGTGGAAACATACTCCTCAGTCACTTCGTGACAGCTCCCCTAACTTAGGAGAGCAATTTCTTTATTTGAGTATTTTTGTTTAACGGGAACGGGAACGGGAACTTTAACTTTAATCATTATTCCTTCATCTTTAACCATGTAGCTGCGTGGTGGAAACATACTCCTCAGTCACTTCGTGACAGCTCCCCTAACTTAGGAGAGCAATTTCTTTATTTGAGTATTTTTGTTTAACGATAACGGGAATTTTAACGGGAACGATAACGGGAACGTTAACTTTAATTCTTATTCCTTCATCTTTAACCGTGTAGCTGCGTTGTGGAGACATACTCCTCAGTCACTTCGTGACAGCTCCCCTAACTTAGGAGAGCAATTTCTTTATTTGAGTATTTTTGTTTAACGATAACGGGAATTTTAACGGGAACGATAACGGGAACGGGAACGATAACGGGAACGGGAACGATAACTCATAACTTATAACTCAACACTCATAACTTAATAACTCATTGTGGTTAACGTTAAAGTTCTTTTTATTTTCTATTCTCACAAAAAATTATTACCTTCGCAGGCAGATATTGTAAAGCAAGAGAAATATCGGAAACTGAATAACAGACAACAGACTATGGACGTAAAGATTGAGCCTACATGGAAAGAACAACTGAAAGAGGAATTTGAGAAGCCTTATTTCAGCAGACTCGCCGAAGAAGTAAGACGGCAGTATGGGACATACACCTGCTATCCGCCAGCGCGACTAATTTTCAATGCGTTCAATCTCTGCCCATTCGACAAGGTGAAGGTCGTCATTCTCGGACAAGACCCATACCACGAACCTAATCAGGCTCACGGACTGAGTTTCTCGGTGCTTGACGGTGTGGCTTTCCCTCCCTCGCTGCAAAATATCTTTAAGGAAATACACGACGACTTGGGAACTGACATTCCTGTGTCGGGAAACCTCACACGATGGGCTGAACAGGGTGTGCTACTGCTAAACTCTACTCTCACAGTAAGGGCACATCATGCTAATTCGCACGCACAACTGGGATGGCAGACTTTCACCGATGCAGCCATACGCCAACTGGCTGACAACAGAGAAAACATCGTCTTCATGCTATGGGGAGGATATGCACGCGGAAAGAGCTACATGATAGACAAGAACCGACACCTCGTACTTGAATCAGTACACCCTTCCCCACTATCGGCAAACAGAGGAGGATGGTTTGGCAACCACCACTTCTCGCGCTGCAACGAATACCTGAGGCAGCACGGCAAACAAGAAATCGAGTTTTAGGGAACACAAGATAATTACAATTAACTCACCATCTTCCTTAAACTCCTAAAATAATAACTCTTTAACCCTAAGAAAAAACTTGAAAATAAGAGACATAAAAGCATGGGCTATAAAAACCGAACGCAGACAAAAGCGCCCATACCTGACTCCAGAAGCCGAGATGACGGAACATGTCTGCAGCCACTGCAACCATCGGTATAAAGGACGGTTCTGCCCGCAATGCGGTCTGCCTGCCAAATGGAAAGGCTTTAACTACAAGAGTCTGTTTCTGAACTTTCTCGATGTGTGGGGAATGGGCAACCGACCCATGATGAGAACTATCAAGGACTTGTTCTGGCGACCAGGATACATGATAAGAGACTACTTGGCTGGTCATCATCTGAACTATTTCCCTCCATTCAAAATGCTGGCTGTATTCTGCATTTTGCTTGCTACCACTTTCTTTATATTCAACATAAAGGTATTAGATGATAATGCCTTTATACAAGGAATAGACAACATTGACAAGAAAGACCTTAGTGCAACTTTCATAAAACTGTTTGACAAGACAAAGGAGATTTTAGTATATTTCTATACTCACGACCTCTACCGCTACATACTGATGAACATTTTTGTAGTGATTGTTTGCAGAATAGTTTTCAGAAAGGTGAGACCGCACAACGAGCGAGAACCATACAACATTGTGGAAACTTTCTTCGGGCAGATATACATAAACGTGCAGTTCCTGATTATAAACATTGTCTATGTATTACTGACGTGGCATAAATCTGACGGCGACCTTTTCCCCTACAACACACCTTTCTGGATTACTATTCCCGTGCTGATGTATGACTTCCATCAACTCTACGGATTAAGTTACTGGGCATCATTCATAAGAATAATAAGAATATCTATATTATTGTTTCTGCTATATTTTATCATCATCATTTTAACACTCATAACCATAATCACGATTGGTGTAATACTTGAAGGATAAAAGCAAAAAAACAAACACTATGAAGTCTCTTCCAATACTGCAAGTTGGCGATGTACTGCTTTCGCCAGACATCATTACCGAGAAGTTCTGCTGCGACTATGATGTGTGCAGGGGCATCTGCTGCATTGAAGGCGATGCTGGAGCACCCGTTTCGCTCGATGAAATCGGCAAAATTGAACAAGTATTAGATGACGTGTGGAGCGACCTTTCGGCTCAGGCACAGGCTGTGATTGACCGCCAGGGAGTGGCATACTGCGACAAAGAAGGAGATATGGTTACAAGCATTGTTGGAGGAAAGGACTGTGTTTTCACTTGCTACAGAAACTCGATGGGCAATAAAAACACCGATGAAATGGGCAAAAACGAGCGACCTTACTGTCTCTGCGCACTGGAAAAAGCATATAGGGAAGGGCGCACAAAGTTCTGTAAACCTATGTCTTGCTCACTCTACCCTATTCGCGAAAAACAGTTCTCAAACGGACTGACAGGACTGAACTATCACCGATGGGACGTCTGCAAAGATGCTGTGAAGAAAGGTAATGAACTCAACATGCCCGTCTACAAGTTTCTGGAAGAGCCTCTCGTAAGACGATTCGGACAAGAATGGTATGACGAACTTTGCAATCTGGCTAAAGAACTTAATTCTGAAAACTGACAACAAGACCGATACAAATATATTTGACCAGACTAAACTACAGACAAAAAGATGTTACTGACAAAAGAACACATAAACGAATTTCTGCGCAGCCCATACAAGAACCTGCTAAATCCCTATAAATCAATGACTGCAACAACTCTGATTGTTGTTGTAAGCCTCTACATCCTAAAACCATGGGGCTGGATGTTCAGCTGGCAACAGGATTTAATCTTTGCCTTGATATGCGGCGCACTTTCGGCTTTGTCAGAATGCATCCACAGATGGATATTGCCAGCACTGTTTCCACGCTGGTATGACAAGAAACACTGGACATACGGAAAGCTGTTTCTTTCAACAATCTTTCTACTGGCAACAATAGCCGTCTTTGTATATTCTTTCTTTGTAATTGCATTCAAGATGCCTACAACCCCGAAAGTGCTTTTCTACTTCATTACCATATTTTTAATAATTTTCCCACTTCCCTTAGGTCTTACTCTTATGTGGCAAAGAAACAACTTGCTATCGCAAAACCTGAGGATGGCAAACGAACTGAACGAGAAACTTCTTGAAAGGATTGGGCACGACTCCGATGGAATGGGCAAAAACGAAGATATAACTGGCGAAAACATAAGCATCGGTGATGGTAAAAACTCTGTTTTCGCCATTCCAATGTCTCAGTTCCTATTTGCTGAAGCCAACGGAAACTATGTGAAGTTTGCTTTTAGAAACAATGGGGAATTAGAGAAAAAGACGATAAGAACAACCATGAAAAGCATTGAAGAGGCATGTTTTGAACACAAAAACATCGTAAGATGCCACAGGGCATACATTGTAAATACTAATTACATAAAGATGGTTACGGGAAATGCGCAGGAATGTCTGCTGCACCTTGAAGGCTACAACAATGGTATTCCTGTTTCAAGATCTTTGCGTGCTGCCATTCTTGAACGCATAAAATAGGAGTGCTTTTCGTCACACATTCGCTCATCTCGCCCCATTTCATCGGCATTCCGTCACAAAACACAGCCATTCATCACATAAATTTGGAGCCAACGCTGCACTATTCCTATATTTGCAACGGGAATAGTCCCACACAACTCTAAATTTATAATAAAATGAAAAAGACTATTTTAAGCATTGCTTTGGCATTTGCAACATTTACACAGATGAATGCTCACAAACTGACAATCAAACTTTCGGGCATAGACAACGAGAAAGGGCAGATTGGAATTGTTGTTTTCTCAAAAGACCGCTACATGGACTATAAGAATCCTGCATGGGCAACTTTAACGAAACCACAGATGGGAGAAATGATAATTGAAACCAATTTGCCCAACGGCGAATATGCTATAATGGTGATGCATGACGAGAACAAGAACATGACAGTAGACTTCGACCGCAATGGGATTCCGACTGAAGCTACAGGAATGAGCAACAACCCTGAGCTGAAAGGCTTTCCTAAGTTTGAAGAGATAGGATTTGCTCTAAACGGAGACAAGACTGTGGAAATAATGATGGTGCGCTACCAATAACTCGACATCTGCAACTTTCTGACTACAGCAAGCACAAAGGAAAAGGCAAGAAAAAGCAAACGGAAAAGAAAGAAACAAAAGAAAAAGGTGGAAGGATTTGTTCCTTCCACCTTTTTATAATTATGAAGTATAAACTCTTTATCTCGAAACAACTATTGTCTGCGATACTGCGAAGGCGACATCCCTACATGCTCCTTGAAATATTTGCCAAGAAACGACTGCGTAGGGAAGTTCAAGTCGGTTGCAATTTCCTTAATACTCTTTGTAGAGTTCTTCAGCAACACGCGTATTTCAAGCGTAACAAAGTTGTCAATCCAGTCGTTTGGAGTACGTTTTGAAACCGACTTCACAGTCTCTGACAGATACTTTGGCGTGATGCAAAGTTGTTCGGCATACCAGCCTACACGGCGCTCTGTCCTGAAATTGAGTTCCACCAGCCTGATGAACTGCGAGAAGATGGTCTCTGCACGGGTATGCTTACTTGCACCATTCTGCTGAAGATGCCACATGACATTACCCAATTCATAAATCAGAGTCTTCAACATAGACAAGACTATCTCCCTTCTGAAGTGATGACCAGTATCGTCTATTTTTGCCTTTATGCGCTGGAAATGGTCGCAAAAGCGTGAGACTACTTCATCTTGAATATGCAAAACGGGATGAGTATGCGAGAACAGGAACAACTGCGACAACTCGTGAACCTCTTTTACAGCCTCCTGGAAGAAGCCGTCGCTCGCCATCATCGCTATGCCTTTGCAGTCTGGACTAAGCATATAGTTGCCTATGACTTGCCCCTCGCTTATGATGATAAGGTCGCCAGCCTTCACCTTATGCTCCTTTGTATCGACAGAATACTGTGCCTGACCATCAAGACAGAGTGCAACGAAAAGGCACTGCGTGCGCTTTGGTTCGGTAGGAAGAGGCACATCATCAAAGTTGTCGAACAGAAGCAAATCATCACCAATAGCACTACCACGTTTGATAATGCTCTTGGCATGAGGTATGGTGATGTATTGCAGTCCTTTCATCTATATGAATAAGTTCAAAAATCTTTATGCGTCGATAGTAGCATAAGTTGCATTCTTCTCAATAAACTCACGGCGTGGCTCAACATCTGAGCCCATAAGCATTGAGAAAATCTCGTCAGCCTGTGCTGCATTCTCTACAGTAACCTGCTTCAACAGTCGGGTTTCGGGATTCATTGTTGTGTCCCAAAGCTGCTCTGGATTCATCTCTCCAAGACCTTTATATCGCTGAGTGTGAATACCCTTGCTGTCTTCTGTACCGTTGCCATACTTGTCGTAGAAGTCCTGTCGCTGCTTGTCGGTGTAGCAGTATTCCTTAATGTTCTTGTATGTGCAGAGATAGAGAGGTGGAGTTGCTATATATAGGTGTCCATCTTCAATGATGCGAGGCATGAAACGATAGAACAATGTCATCAGAAGAGTGTCGATGTGTGCTCCATCGACGTCGGCGTCGGTCATGATTATAATCTTGTCATAGCGCAGTTTGTCAATGTTTGCTTCGCGGTCGGCTTCACCGTCAACACCGAAACGCACACCGATAGACTGGATGATGTTCATGACAGACTCGGCTTCGAACACATGATGCCACTGGACTTTCTCAACATTAAGAATCTTACCCTTCAGAGGAAGGATTGCCTGAGTGTGTCGGTCACGGCCTTGCTTAGCAGAGCCACCAGCAGAGTCTCCCTCGACAAGGAATATCTCACACTTCTTTGGATCACGGTTAGAGCAGTCGGCAAGTTTACCAGGCAGACCACCTCCACTCATAACGCTCTTGCGCTGAACGCTCTCGCGAGCCTTGCGGGCAGCAATACGCGCTGTTGCAGCAAGAACCACTTTCTCGCAAATCTGCTTAGCCTCTTTCGGATGTTCCTCAAGATAGTTAGTAAGGGCTTCGCCAACAGCCTGCTGAACTGCTCCTGCTACCTCGCTGTTGCCAAGTTTTGTCTTTGTCTGTCCTTCAAACTGTGGTTCAGCCACCTTGATAGAGATGACTGCAGTAAGTCCTTCGCGAAAGTCCTCACCAGCAATCTCTATCTTAGCCTTCTCTATCTGCTTTGAGATAGCAGGGTCGGCGTCGGCATACTTCTTCAAAGTGCGAGTGAGAGCCATGCGGAAACCAACCAAGTGGGTACCGCCTTCTATAGTGTTGATATTGTTAACGTAGGAATGTATGTTTTCAGAATAGTCGGTGTTATACATTATAGCCACCTCAATAGGAATATTCTGCTTTTCAGTTTTCAGATAGATTACGTCGTCAAACAAATGGGTACGATGACGGTCTACATAGCGGACAAACTCCTTCAGACCTTCGCTGGCATGGAATGTCTCCTCCTTAATCTTACCTTCTTCGTCTGCACGCATGTCAGTAAGCTTGATAGTGATACCAGCATTGAGGAAAGCAAGTTCTCTCATACGACGAGCAATGATATCCCACTGATAAACAGTTGTGGTAAATATGGTTGGGTCTGGCCAGAACTGCTGTCTTGTTCCGCGCAGCGTAGTCTCGCCAACCACCTTTACAGGATAGAGAGCCTTACCCTTTTCGTATTCCTGCTGATAGATTTTTCCGTCTCGGAACACTTGTGAAAGCATGTGGGTAGACAAAGCATTGACACAGCTCACGCCGACGCCATGCAAGCCACCCGACACTTTATATGAGCCTTTGTCGAACTTACCTCCTGCGTGCAGCACTGTCATAACGACCTCAAGAGCTGACTTGTGCAGCTTCTCGTGTTCGTCAACAGGAATACCACGTCCATTGTCCTGTACGGTTATAGAATTATCTTCATTGATTGTTACTTCGATATGAGTGCAATAGCCAGCCATTGCCTCGTCAATAGAGTTGTCAACGGTTTCGTTTACTAAGTGATGCAGACCTTTCTCGCTAATGTCGCCAATATACATTGCAGGTCTTTTTCTTACTGCTTCCAGGCCCTCAAGCACTTGAATGTTGCTGGCCGAATAGTTATTTGTCTTGTTCTTATTTTCTGCCATTTGAATATAACGTAATGGTATGTTCTTTTTTATAATACTTAGAGTGTGCAAATATACAAAAAAATTGCGAAACCACACCATTTTTTATTACATAAATCAGCAAAAAACAATGCAAAAAAGCACATTAAAAGGGTTTTGAACCGATATATAGTTTTTTAAAGAGTTTTTCTTTCTACATATTGAAAGCAAACCTCAGCAATATCTCGCGATTGCGCAACTGGCTATAAGAGAATGAATATTGCAGATTAGAAACCACACTTGTTGTGTACTCGTTCTTTCCCCACAGGTTCCTTACCTGCAAACCTAACTCATAGTTTTTCGGTCTCCAGCTCAAACCAATGTCTGTGAAGAATACATTTGGAATGCCTTCGTGCGTACTATGCTCAAAACTATTACGAACTTCAAACTGCCATTCGCCTGGCATGAAGTATATGTTTCCATTGAGAGTATATGTCTGGAATGATGTTTTTGGAATCACATCGTTTCCATGCCGTCCTCCCTGCCTTGTGTCTCTCAAAGCATTTGACAAAGTGAAAGAGAACCACTCTAATGGTTGCATTCTCAGACTGAGAGAAAAAGACTTATTGGAATACATCGCAGGAAGAAGTCTGCCGCCATACATCATCATATAGTTATTATGCATCATCGAAACCATTGACGATATAAGGGAATGTCCCCAAGAGAAAGACTTCTCTGCGCGTCCAAACAAATACCATCCATAATTATTAGAGCGCAGGTCTGTTGCATGGGAATAGAAGAAACCATCGCTATATTCGCGAGCATAAACTATATTATTATAGGAAGCCGTATATTGGCAAAGCAGTGATGCAAAGAAGCCTCCAAGCAGATTCCTATAGGTTGTCTGCAAGCTAACTACATTACTGTGAGTCCTGTTAAGCCTTCCCATTCCCTTGTTTATCATAGTGTAGGTAGAGAACAACGATATAGTATCAACAACCATATAATCTGAGATTCCCATATTATATTTATAGCTACCAGACAGTTCTACGTCTCTTATAGGTTTAAGAACAACCGACAGTCCTGGCCTCAGCGTTACCGCTTCCTTATTCATTTTATTATAACTGCGTGTATCAAGTCCTACTGGCAGGCTTAGCGATGTGCGCAGCATTCCCCTGTTGTATGTAAGTGTAGGCGAAATGCTTGTGTATGTTGTCAGATAGTTGTGGCTTATGTCGGTCAAGGTGTTTTCCAGTTTAAGGCTTCTTGCAGTAATGTTTGCAGACAAATCACAAGAAAGGGTGAAGAAAGAAATCCTCTTCTGATAGCCCGTACCAGCTTTCCACATAAAGGTCTGCAACGTATGGGTCTGGAACGTATTGTCAAGCAACAGCAACTTGCCTGGCTGAAGATTGTAGCCCAGCGAAGTATTTAAGGAATAATCTTTTCCACTTTTCAGTTTATGCCTAAAGTATAGGTTGTCGGTTATGTCGAGTTCTCCTGGTCTTACATATTGCTTAACCCCTTCACCATTCAGCATAGTGCTTGAATTAGAGTGCCCGAACATTCCCGCTATACGCAGATTGTTGTCGAAATACACCTTTTCACCATTCACTTTATATTGAATGTCGCCACGCAAACGTGTGCTGTATTTCATCACTCTTCTTTCCTCTATCTGCTCTGGAAGGTCCTCTATATCCTTATATCGTGTCCGCTGAATAAGACTTCCCTTTGTCCTTTCTGTATATGCGTTTAACTGTAAACGCATGTCATTGCCGCCCTTAACCTTCCACAACCAGTTGGAGTTGAACAAGTGCGAACGGTTAAATCTTGACCGCGTGTCGTCTATATTAGGAGCAAGGGTAGACAAGTCGCTTATAATCTGAGACTGATGCGTTCCCTTCATTCGCTCCATCATTTCTATAGCTTCCTGTTTAAAATTGAGGTTCTCACCCGTATTGTCGAATTTATAGACATTAAAACTTTGTTTTTTCTTTGAGAACAACATACCTACAATTCCTTCATTGCCAATTATCTTGGCCTTGCCTTGCAGGGTAGTTCCTATAGAGAGGTCTCCTGTAAACTGGAAAATATTCTTTGCATCTTCCTGAAGCACAATGTTTAGCGCAGCAGATTCAGAAAACGTCATGTCGCGAAGCATCTTTATGGGCTGGTGGTTTTTCAGCACTTGAACTTTCTTTACCTTCTTAGCAGCAAGATTTTCAGACGCAACAGAGTAATTATTCCCCATCAAGTCCATCCCTTCTATGTAGAACTTGTTTATTGGTTTTCCCTCAAACATTATCCTGCCGTCAGACTGAACGGTTATGCCTGGCATATTCTTTAGCACGTCAGACAGTTTGCGGTCTTGTTTCTGCATAAAACTATTGATAGAATAGTTCAGCGTGTCTCCACGTTCTCTTATGCGGCGTGCCGTTACCTTCACTTCCTTCATCTCGAAAGTCTTGGAATAGAGCATATAAGTATCTCCCTGCTTCATATTTCTCACGCCAATGGTATCACGCTCATAGCCCATGCAAGAGAGTACAATATATCCCGCCTGAGCCGTATCGGCATGGTTGACTTCAAACTTTCCGTCGCCTTTTGTGCGAGTAAACGACAATGTCTGCTTAATGGTGTCCAACAATATTACCGACACACCTTTCAAAGGTTTGTTATCGTCTGATATTACATACCCTTCATAATGTTGAGCATTTACTGCATGAGCAGCCAATATCAATAGCATTATAATTAAAAATCTCTGCATTGTCATTGTCTCCTAATTGCTTTGTTTTCTATTTAAACGTTTCTATCAGGCAGGGGATAAGGCTGTGTTTCTTAACATTCATCATCTTCTTTTTATCTGCAAGATAGCCATAGCCTGCAGCACGAGTAAGCCAATCGTCAATATCATCATAGAACTTTATCAGCTGTTCTTCCATTTCTTTCTGCCCCACCTTTGTCCATAGTCTTTTGTCCACTTCTATATAGGCATTCTCTGGTTTCTCTATCCCTACACAACTGAAAGTAAACTCGCCTAAGGACTCTCTTGCATAGAGAACGAGCCCAGGCAAGCCGCAGAGTTTCCAAGGGCCTTCAGAGATTGGGATATCCATTGTGTAGTAGACTGTCCACTCTCTGCCCCTGAACTTGCAGGTTGCTTTCTGGCACTGGTAGTCCAACAACGTTGTATCGCCAGGAACGAGATGCCAGTCTATCTGAGGGATATCCTCCTCGTAATAGAATATGCGAGGTTCGTGTATGAAATGGCAATAGGTCGACTTACCTTTCGATGGATAGTTCCTATACAAATAAAATGATAAACTTGGCAATGCACCCCATCCTGGGTTACTACCAATAATGCCAGATGTCTGTCCTACTGAATTCATCGCTTCAAAATAGTTCTTAAGCTGTAAACCATAGAAATATGATACTGTGTCACCTATATCTAAATAAGCTGTTTCATGATACATCTTACTTTCTTTGTGGTCTTTCACATCAGCATTATAGATTATTCTATAAACAACTTTGTCTAACTTCTCCGCATAAGACAACGCAGAGAAAGACATAAGCAACAATATCAATATTAGTCTATACATATTCTATTAATTACTTAAACGATTCTATCAGGCAAGGGATAAGGCTATGTTTCTTAATATTCATCTTCTTCTTTTTATCTGCAAGATAGCCATAGCCTGCAGCACGAGTTATCCAATCGTCAATATCATCGAAGAACTTTATCAGCTGTTCTTCCATTTCCTTCTGCCCCACCTTAGTCCATAGTCTTTTGCTTACTTCTATATAGGCATTCTCTGGTTTCTCTATCCCTGCACAACTGAAAGTATACTCGCCTAAGGACTCTCTTGCATAGAGAACAAGCCCTGGCAAGCCGCAGAGTTTCCAAGGACCTTCGGAAATCGGGATATCCATTGTGTAGTAGACTGTCCAATCCCTGCCCCTGAACTTACAGGTTGCTTTCTGACACTGGTAGCCCAGCAACGTTGTATCGCCAGAAACAAGCTGCCAGTCTATCTGTGGGATATCCTCCTCGTAATAGAATATGCGAGGTTCGTGGATATAGTGATAATAAATAGACTTTCCCTTTGATGAATAATTCCTATATACACCAAATGTAAGGGCTATAAGACTTGGAAAAGTAGTTGGATCATTCAAGTCTACTCTTGTTCTCTTTGTGTTTTTAGGCTTATTTAAATCATTTCTAAGTTCCAGACCATAGAAATTTGATATGCTATCACCTATTTCTAATATGCCTGTCTCATGAAACATGCTACTTTCTTTATGAATCTTCACATCAGAATTATAGATTATTCTATAAACAACCTCGTCTAACTTCTCCGCATAAGACAACGTAGAGAAAGACATAAACAACAATATCAATATTAGTCTATACATATTCTATTTATTATTCAAACGTTTCTATCAGGCAGGGGATAAGATTACTCGGCTCTAAAAAACCTGTCCTTTTTGTACTTCCTATTAGTTCAGCAACTCCATTTACTTTAAATGCCCATGCAAGAGTATCGTCATAATACTCTATTAGCATTTTGTTTAGCTTTTTCTTCTCAACCTTTTGCCATTTAGATTTATCCACAACAATTTCTGCTTCATTTGGACTCTCTATGCCAATACAAGTGAAAGTGAAATCACCCTTTGAGTCTGCTGCATACATAACGAGCCCAGGCAAGCCGCAGAACTTATAAGGACCTTCAGAAATCGGAATATCCATTGTGTAGTAGACTGTCCAATCCCTGCCCCTGAACTTGCAGGTTGCTTTCTGGCACTGGTAGCCCAACAACGTTGTATCGCCAGAAACAAGCTGCCAGTCTACCTGTGGAGTGTCTTCCTCATAATAGTAATAATCATCTGGAATAAAATGAGAATAAAGCGTCTTACCTGCTGAAGGATAATTACGCAAGACGGAAAATCTCATACAGGGAAACTGAACTTTATTAGTTACATTATAACCTGCGATTTGTGTCTCATTATATCCTTTTTCCTTCAAAGAGTCGCGGACAAAATAATACCTAAAGAAATCATGATTATAGAAATAGGTAACCTCATTGCCTATATCAAGATAGGCTGTTTCTGCTGCGATTTTCCCATTCTCCGTATCTCTTGTTTCAGCATTATAAACTATGCGATAAAGTACCTTGTCTAACTTCTCCGCATCAGACAACGCAGAGAAAGACACAAGCAACAATATCAATAATAGTCTATTCATATTCTATTAATTACTTAAACGTTTCTATCAGGCAAGGGATAAGGCTATGCTTCTTTACGTTCATCTTTTTTGCCTCATCTGCAATATATCCAAACCCAGCAGCACGAAGCAGCCAATCAGATTGATCATCATAGAACTTTATCAGCTGTTCTTCCATTTCCTTCTGCCCCACCTTTGTCCATAGTCTTTTGCTTACTTCTATATAGGCATTCTCTGGTTTCTCTATACCTGCACAACTGAAAGTATACTCGCCTAAGGACTCTCTTGCATAAAGAACAAGCCCAGGCAGGCCGCAGAGTTTCCAAGGACCTTCTGAGATTGGAATATCCATTGTGTAGTAGACTGTCCAATCCCTGCCCCTGAACTTGCAGGTTGCTTTCTGGCATTGGTAGCCCAACAATGTTGTATCGCCAGGAACGAGATGCCAGTCTATCTGAGGGATATCCTCCTCATAATAGAATATGCGAGGTTCGTGTATGTAATGGCAATAGGTCGACTTACCTTTCGATGGATAGTTTCTATACAAGTAAAACGAAAGACCTGGTAAGTCGCCCCAATCTGGATTACTACCAATTTTTGTTGACGACCGACCTATTCTATTCATTGCATCCATATAGTTACTAAATTGCAGACTATAGAAATAAGTAACATTTTCTCCTATATCAAGATGAGCTGTCTCATGATACATGATACTTTCTTTATGGCTCTTCATATCTGAATTATAGATTATTCTATAAACAACCGTGTCTAACTTCTCCGCATCAGACAACGCAGAGAAAGACATAAACAACAATATCAATAATAGTCTATTCATATTCTATTAATTACTTAAATGATTCTATCAGACAGGGGATAAGACTATGCTTTTTGACATTATTCTTTTTATTATAATCTGCTATATAAGCAAAACCATGTGCCCGAAGAACCCAATCGCCAATATCGTCATAGAACTTTATCAGCTGTTCTTCCATTTCTTTCTGCCCTACCTTTGTCCAAAGTCTTTTGTCTACTTCTATATAGGCATTCTCTGGTTTCTCTATACCTGCACAACTGAAAGTAAACTCGCCTAAGGACTCTCTTGCATAGAGAACAAGTCCGGGCAAGCCGCAAAGTTTCCAAGGACCCTCTGAAATCGGAATATCCATTGTGTAGTAGACTGTCCACTCTCTGCCCCTGAACTTGCAGGTTGCTTTCTGGCACTGGTAGTCCAACAACGTTGTATCGCCAGGAACGAGCTGCCAGTCTATCTGAGGGATATCCTCTTCGTAATAGAATATGCGAGGTTCACGGATATAGTGATAATAAATTGACCTGCCATTTGATGAATAATTCCTATATACGCCAAATGTAAGGGCTATAATAGTGGGCCAAGTAGTTGGGTCATTCAAGTCTACTCTTACTCGCCCTGTGTTTTTGGGTTTATTTAAATCATTTCTAAGTTCCAGACCATAGAAATTGGATATACTATCACCTATTTCTAATATACCCGTTTCATGACATATCTCACTTTCTTTATGGATTTTCACATCAGCATTATAGACTATGCGATAGACAACTTTGTCTAACTTCTCCGCATCAGACAACGCAGAGAAAGACATAAGCAACAATATCAATAATAGTCTATTCATATTTCTATTAATTACTTAAATGATTCTATCAGGCAGGGATTTCTAATTTTATTTTTATTATCTTTAGCTGTCTTCCTCTTATCCGCAAATAAGCCATAGCCATAAGCCCTAAGAAGCCAGTCCTCTATATTATCATAGAACTTTATCAACTGTTCTTCCATTTCCTTCTGCCCCACCTTTGTCCATAGTCTTTTGTCTACTTCTATATAGGCATTCTCTGGTTTCTCTATCCCTGCACAACTGAAAGTAAACTCGCCTAAGGACTCTCTTGCATAGAGAACAAGCCCGGGCAAGCCGCAGAGTTTCCAAGGACCCTCTGAAATCGGGACATCCATTGTGTAGTAGACTGTCCAATCCCTGCCCCTGAACTTGCAGATTGCTTTCTGACACTGGTAGCCCAACAACGTAGTATCGCCAGAAACAAGCTGCCAGTCTATTTGTGGGATATCCTCCTCATAATAGAATATGCGAGGTTCGTGTATGAAATGGCAATAGGTTGATTTTCCAAAAGAGGGATAATTTCGAATAACACTAAAAGAGACTCTAGGAGGAGTTCCCCATTTATAATTAGCCCCTATCCAACCCTCACTACCAATAGAGTCCATTGCATTAAAATATTCCTTCAACTGAAGCCCATAGAAATATGAAACATTATCCCCTATATCTAAATAGGCTGTCTCATGATACATATTACTTTCCTTGTGATATTTCACATCAGCATTATAGACTATGCGATAGACAACTTTGTCTAACGATTCTGCATTTACAGGAACAAAGAAAAAAATAAAAATTAAAATAATAAACGAACCTACTTTCATATTTGGAGAAATAGGGATAAGAAAATCCTTACCCCCTAAATTGTTCATAAATTAATGTTCACTAATTACCAGAAGATGATGGCATAGATATTAGTTCTTTAACATTCCCATTTTTGTCTATCACCGAAAGTCCTATACAGTCGCCATCTTGATAAACATAAATAAAGGTAACTTTTAAATCTCGGTCATAAACTACCACCCATTCCATACCACTTGCATTTACAGAATTATTATCGGCACTTGCAATCTGTGGCGCAGCGAAAAACATTCCGCCCACCATTGCGATCATCATGATCGCCCGTTTAAATTTCTTCATGTTTTTAAAATTTTAAGTTTAACATTATTCTATTTCCCTCTTTCGTTTCAAGCTCGCGACACTTAATAAGATTTAGTAGATTAGGCTTAGAGGGTCAGCCAGCGAAAAGAATGTCTGGTTAGCTACTCCACACACGGTTTTTCCGCACGAATAAAAAGAGCGAGGCATTGTCTTGTCAAAAAAACAATTGCAATCAATTAGTAATAATGATTCTCTCTTTTTCCTTGCTCCAAATATAAGCAAAACTTTAAAAAAACAAACAAATTTATCTACACTTTAACTAAAAAACACGGCAGATTTAACTCTGCAAAAGTCAAGAAAAGGTTTGTTTAGCGAATAAAAAGCAAAAGGCTACAACCCTCGTTGGGTTGCAGCCTTTAATGGTTTATTATTTAGCTATAGCTTTAGCCTAATTTGTTGATATGCAGTGCCAAACCAGACTTGATGTTAGCCGCCTTATTCTTATGAATAATGTTGTTCTTAGCAAGTTTATCCAACATTTTCTGAACAACAGGGTACATCTTTTCAGCCTCAGCCTTATCTGTCAGCGCACGCAACTTGCGCACTGCGTTACGCATTGTCTTTGCGTAGTATCTGTTATGAAGCGTTCTTGTCTTTGTCTGACGGATACGCTTTAATGATGATTTGTGATTTGCCATCTCTTAAATTTATACTTCTTTTCGTTTTTATTGTAGTCCCTAGGAGAGTCGAACTCCTCTTTAGAGAATGAAAATCTCTCGTCCTAGCCGATAGACGAAGGGACCATCGCGTTCAATTGCGGATGCAAAGGTAAGTCTTTTTTCAATACCCACCAAATTTTCTGACAAAATTTTTCAATATTTTGATGATTTTTCGTATTTTTGCAGTGAATAACCCTCATTTCAATAGATTTTAACCTATGTTGAGCAATACTAAGGCTATAGTTCTCCACTCTTTGAAATATGGTGAGCAGTCGATTATTGTAGATATGCTTACAGAGTCATTCGGGCGCACATCTTTTATTATAAGGATTCCGAAGACTTCGCGGGGCAAACTGAAGAAGCAGTTTTTCCAACCGCTGACTCTACTCGACATAGAACTTGACTATCGCCCAAGAATGCAGTTGCAGCATCTGCGCGATGCACGCCTTTCTACTGCTTTTGTTTCCATTCCCTTCTCTCCTGCCAAACTCTCCATAGCGATGTTTCTTTCGGAGTTTCTCATTCATGCCACAAAAAATGAGGCAGAGAACAGCCACTTGTTTGAATTTGTAGAGAAAAGCATCATCTATCTTGACAGCGTAGAGAGCGGCTATGCCAACTTCCACCTTATATTTATGTTGCGCTTCAGCATGTTTGTGGGTTTCTATCCTAATCTTGACGATGCCGACAAGGACATTTTCTTCGACCTCAGAGAGGGCAGTTTCACTTCTATGATTCCGCCTCATCCCGACTTTCTCGTGCAGGAGGAGGCAAAATCTATAAAGTTGCTCATGCGACTCTCCTACTCTACGATGCACCTTTTCAGCATAACGAGGGCACAGCGCAACAGAATAACGGAGGTCATCCTGTGGTATTACAGGCTTCATGTGCCTTCGTTCCCCGAACTGAAGTCGCTGCCAGTGCTGCAATCGCTTTAGCTTTAGCGTTAAAATTAAAGACACGTTCCCGTTAAGGTTAAGGTTAACGTTAAAGTTAAATTTCCCGTTCTCAACACTCATAACTCATATCTCATAACTTATAACGATTTGAAACTGGATTTTGAAAACTGCTACTTGCAGAGTGAAAAACTTGCAATTTTCAGAGCGGAGTTGGGTAAAAAATTGATTAACTAACCCTGCCCATAACTTAAAAATTTTGGACCGAACAAAAAGAAGTTGCAAAATATGCGATTCTTGAGCGGTTTCTTGCTCTTTTTAGTAAACCGTTCAATATCAAGACATTATACGTTTCGTCTAATAATACATAAGTGTTAAAAAAGTCAAAGGGCATCTTTCGCAGTGTGAAAGGGCACCTTTGGCACTGCAATATGCCACATATCGCACTGCGATATGCCACGTTTCGCATCGCGAAAGGACACCTTTCACTTTTTCATTCCTTATGTTCGTTCACATAGTTTAAGCCGATTGATTAACAATTAAACACATTTTAGCATTCAGCCTCGTGCCAAGCGGAAAATCCTTCTCTAGAATGAAAATTCCGTTTGTCAAGATTTTTTACTTTTTTCGTCAAAAAAACGGGCTGATTTTGGAAGTTACAGTTTGTAAGTAGAAATTGCTCTCCTAAGTTTAGGGGAGCTGTCACGAAGTGACTGATGAGTGTGTTTACACGATGCAACGGCATCGTGGATGATGAAGGATGAAAGATTAATGATTAAGGAATAAACTCGTCAACAAAACAACTATGAACTATGCACTATATTAAGCTTATCATTAATCTTTATTCTTTAATCATTAATCCTGCATAACTATGCATTATGCACTATGAACTATCAAAGACTATGAACTAACAAAACGACTCCTTATTATATATACGCGCGCGAGGAACAAGAGGCCTTGATGCAAATGATAACAAATGCGCCTGACCACACAAGTGCAGTCAGGCGCATATATTCTTTTGCTGATTTCAACTCAAATCCTTCGAAACTAAGTTTGCGAAAGTAGAGTCAGTTAGTCTGAGCTCTTATTTCCTGTAGTTCTCAAGACCCTTGTTAAGGAACTCTAAGAATCCAGGAATGTCCTCCTTATAGACGAATGAGCCACTCAGAGGATTACCCTCGTTGTCAACTGTTACATAGAACGGCTGTGCGTTTGTGCCGAACTTATAACGCTGCAAGTAGCTCCACAGGTCGCCGATGGTACGGAGGGTGCGTTTCTTGCCATCGCTTTCAGTAACCTCGCGCTCCTCTTTCAACGGAGTCTTGTCGTCAACAAACAGAGAGATAAGCACATAGTCTTTTGTCAGTTTGTCGGCAACAGTCGGGTCGGTCCATACGGCAGCCTCCATCTTACGGCAGTTGACACAACCGAAACCAGTGAAGTCGATCATAACAGGTTTGCCCTGTGCAGCAGCCGCAGCCATACCCTCTTCGTAGTTGGTATAGTGAGCCTCAACAACTTTAGTATTCAGATTGAAGTCCTGAGTGTTGATAGGTGGCGAGAATGCGCTGACAGCCTTACATGGAGCACCCCACAGTCCAGGAATCATGTAAACGGTGAATGCGAATGAAGCAAGACCAAGCATGATGCAGACAACAGGCATCGGGCGGTTGATCTCTCCGCCTGTCTCGTCGCTTCTGAACTTAAGCCAGCCTACAAGGTAAGCACCAAGCATTCCGAATATTGCAATCCAGAGGCTGAGGAACACTTCACGGTCCATCAGATGCCATCCGTTGGTAAGGTCGGCAACTGAGAAGAACTTGCAAGCGAAAGCCAGCTCTATGAATCCGAGCACAACCTTCAGCGTGTTCATCCATCCGCCAGACTTAGGCGACTTCTTCAACCATGTTGGGAACAAGGCGAAAAGCGTGAACGGAAGTGCTAACGCTATGGCAAAGCCTAACATTCCGATGGCAGGTCCCCAGAAGTTGCCCGACGTTGCAAAGTCTACGAGCAGGAATCCGATGATAGGTCCTGTACAAGAGAATGAAACGAGTGTGAGGGTGAATGCCATGAGGAATATTGACAACAGTCCGCTCGTGCTCGAAGCCTTGCTGTCTACCTTGTTGGTCCATGACGAAGGAAGTGTCAGCTCGAACCATCCGAAGAACGAGAGGGCAAACACAACAAGCAGCAGGCAGAAGAAGATGTTGAACCATGCGTTTGTTGACAAAGCGTTAAGCGCACTTGCTCCGAAGATGGCAGTAACAGCCAGACCGAGAACAAGATAGATTACCACTATTGATATACCATAGGTGATAGCATCTTTTATTCCCTTTTTCTTGTCGTCCTTAGCACGCTTGAGGAAGAAGCTTACGGTCATTGGAATGATAGGCCACACACAAGGAGTGAAAAGGGCAATAAGTCCGCCTAACAGTCCGAGAAGGAAGATGTAGAACAGTGAGCGGTCTGTAGTGGAACCGTCCATCTTGTATTTTTCGAGTTCCTTTATGACAGGACGCCACAAGTCGCTTTGCTCTGCGATAACGGCTGAGTCGGCAACAGCAACTGCGGCTGAGTCGGCAGCAGAAGCTCCAACGCTGTCGGCAAGTGCTTCTTCAGGCTTTGCCTCAGGCGCGTCGGCAGGTCCTTTACCGCTATAACTGAAGTCTACGGAAGTTGGAGGCATACACATTTCGTCGTTGCAGGCTCCATATTCCAGATATCCTTTCAGTTTATACTCCTTTCCTGTAATCTTAAATCGCTGAACGAACTGGCCAGAGTTCTCAAAGTAAGTCAGGTTCATTTCAAACATGTCTTCATACTTTGTAACTGTCTTGCCCTTTGCCTGCAACTTGCCTATAGGCTCAACGCCCTGAGTAACCTTCTTGTCGAGGTTGAGAGTTGCACGGGTAGGTCCTCCGTCTGGGATGTTCGTAGAGTAGAGGTGCCATCCTTTGTCGATCTTTGCAGTAAAGATAAGGTCGACCTCTTCTGGCGACACTTGCTTCTGTTGCACAGTGAAGTGAACAGGGTCTTGTGCCCATGTTGCTACGGAAAGCACCAACATGAGCATCAAGAGACTAATGTTTTTTAGTGGTTTCATCATTGTTTCGCTTGTGTTGATAGTTTGTTGTTTATGTTGATTTTATTTGTTAAGTTTCGTGTCGTTATGGTTTCAGAAGCGGCATTCGCCTTTATGCGTCATGATGTCGAGCACATATCGGTCGGTCTCGTCCATACCCTTCTTGCCTATAGTAGTCAGATTGTGTATGCAGATGTCCACATCGTCGTCGATGATGCCTTCAACAGAAGTGACGTGCTTGTTCTGCATTGCCAGCATAGCGCTCATAACGGCAGTGCTTACTCCTGTGGTCAGCTTCAAGGCACAGCTTGGTTTAGCACCGTCGCAGAGCATACCGGTAAGGTTAGCAATCATGTTCTTAACCGAGTAGCACACCTGTTCATAACTGCCACCCATAAGATATGTGATGCCGACACTGCTGCCCGTACTTGCCACTACGCATCCGCAGAGAGCCGAGAGCGAGCCCAGATGCTGCTTGATGTAGATAGCCGTAAGGTTGCTCAGGATGAGTCCGCGAATGAGTTCTTCCTCAGTGTTGTGGTTTTCCTTTGCAAAGACAACGACAGGCATTGTAGTGCAGATGCCCTGATTGCCGCTGCCGCTATTGCTCATGACAGGCACCATGGCACCCGACATTCGCGCATCGCAGGCACAACTGGTAACAGAGAGTATCTTAGAGAATATGCTATCGCCCATGATTCCTTTTCCAAGAGGCGAGCACATAGTCTTGCCGAGAGCATGGCCGTAGTTCTCGCGCAGTCCGTCTTCGGCTGCTGCCTCGTTGAGCCGCTTAGCCTCAAGAATGAAACGAAGTTCTTCGATGTCGGTCTGGGTGGCAAAGTCGAACACCTTGCGCAGTGTCAGTTCTACATCTTTCTCTTCAACCACTTCTTCGCAAGCAGCAGACTTGTCGAGCAGCACTTCGTTGTCGCGGCGCAGATATACAAAGTTGGTGTGCTTAGTCTTGATGATCGCCTCTGCCTCATGTCCGTCTGCCTCGCATACTACACGGATGAAGAGTTTGTCTTGGTCTTCCTCTTCAAGCTTAATGCAGATTCTGTCTTCCGCAATAAATTTCTTTCCGCGCTCAACGGCGTCACGGTTTGAGTCCTGAAGAACCTCAAGCTGGAGTTCGGGTCTGCCCACAAGAGCACCGAGTGCAACGGCAATAGGCAAGCCAATCATGCCTGTGCCAGGAATACCTACGCCCATAGCGTTCTTCAAGATGTTAGCACTAAGTTTCAGATTAATACGCTCAGGCAGGACGCCTAAGACTTCACGAGCCTTTGCTACACAAAGAGCAACGGCAATAGGTTCGGTACAGCCAATCGCCGGAACAACTTGCCTGTTGATTAGCTGTATTATAGCTTTTTTCTCTTCTGCTGAAAGCATTTTAATAATACCTTTATATTTATTGTTTGCAAAATTATAAATAAAACGTCAAATAATCACTTATAAATCTTAAAAAAATCACTTTTTAATGCAAAAAAATTGTGTGATTTGAAAAATGTTCCTACCTTTGCCAACGAATAATTACAACAACTAAGACAATTGGAATACTGGATTCCGACACTATAGGCAATGTCGGAATTCTTTCTTTTTTTGTCTATCAGAGAGAAATAAAGAATAAATTACAAACTTTTTAATAATAAAGAACTATGGCATATATGTCACAAGAAGGCTATGACAACCTCATAGCTGAGCTGCAACGATTAGAAGGCGTTGAACGACCAAAGGCTTCGGCTGCTATTGCCGAGGCTCGCGACAAGGGCGATCTGAGCGAAAATTCAGAGTATGAAGCAGCAAAGGAGGCTCAAGCTCATCTCGAAGATAGAATCAACCGCTTGAAACTCACAATTGCTGAAGCTAAGATTGTAGACACATCGCGTCTGAGCACCGATTCTGTTCAGATTCTTTCTACTGTAGAAATGACTAACCTCAAGACCAATGCTAAGATGACTTACACTATCGTTAGCGAGAGCGAGGCTAACCTGCGCGAAGGAAAGATTTCTATTAAGACTCCTATCGCTCAGGGACTTCTCAACAAGAAGGAAGGCGACGAGGTGGAGATTCAGATTCCAAACGGAACCATCAAACTGCGCATCGACAAGATTACTGTGGGCTAATGCCGATGTGCTGCTAAAAGAGTATTGGTATTAAAACTAACATTGTGTAACCACAATCATAAAGGAGAACAAACTATGAGTATCTTTTCAAAGATTGCTGCGGGTGAAATTCCCAGCTACAAGTGTGCTGAAAGCGACAAATTCTATGCTTTCTTAGACATCAACCCTCTGGCTAAGGGTCACACTCTCGTCATTCCACGCCGCGAGATTGACTACATCTTCGACATGAGCGACGAGGAGATTGCAGAGTTTCAGGTGTTTGCTAAGCATGTAGCCTGTGCCATTAAGCGTGCCATGCCTTGCGTAAAGGTTGGTCAGGCAGTAATCGGTTTGGAGGTTCGCCATGCCCATATCCACCTCGTTCCTATGCAGACAGAGAAGGACATGCACTTCGGCGGACAGAAACTGAAACTGCAAGACGATGAGCTTCGCAGCATTGCTGACAGCATCTATAAGGAGTTTCAGGCTCTCTATCCAGCAAAATAACAAGCAGAAAGCAAGCCACCTGCTGGCATAAAACATAAAAAGAATAGCATCTTCTTTGGTTTTGTTTCATTGAAACACCCGAGAGAAGATGCTATTCTTTTTTTCTTTTCATCTGTTCTTGTGCTATCAGACAAAGTCCTTGCCTTTTCTCATCTGCACCTCATTCACATATTTTCTTATCAATGCCGAAGAGTCTTCTTTCTTGCAGATGAGCAACACGTTGTCTTTTTCTACGACTATGAATCCTTCAAGCCCGTTGATGACACCGAGGCGGTCTTTAGGCAACTTGATTATGTTGTCGCGACTGTCTTCGATAATAACCTCCGAGTCGAGTATTACGTTGTCGTCTTTAGTCTTGCTCATAGCCTCATACATAGAGTGCCATGTGCCCAAGTCTGCCCACCCGAAGTCACAACGCATCACATAGACCTGCTCGCAACGCTCAAGTATTCCGTAGTCAATAGACAAGTTAGGATATGAGGGGAAGTTCTCATCAACAAATTTCTGTTCATCTGCTATTGTGAAGTCAGGATTATCGCGGAGAAGTTTCCTTATTACTTCTGGCAATATTCTGTCGAAACACGTTTGCAGATAGCGCGAGTTGCTCATGAACAAGCCAGTATTCCAATAAAACTCGCCGCTCTCCATGAATATCTTTGCAAACTCACGCTCTGGTTTTTCGGTGAAAGTCTTAACGCTGTATAAGTCCTTAATGTCGGTTGGTTCGCCTATCTGAATATATCCATAGCCTGGTTCTGGGCGCGTAGGCTTTACACCAAGTGTCAGCAGACAGTCTGTACGCGAGACAAACTCAAAGCCCTTCAGCACATCTTCCTTAAACTCTTCTTCGCGGAATACCATCTGGTCAGACGGTGCAACGATGATATTTGCGTTAGGGTTACGACGGAAAATCCTGTTGTTAACCCATGCCACACTCGGCGCTGTGTTTCTATTCACAGGCTCTGCAAGCAGGTTTTCCTCAGAGAGTTCGGGCAACTGCTCCTTTACTATATCAGAAAACTTCTGATTAGTGCTGACATAGATATGGTCAATAGGCATAATCTTAGCCATTCTGTCAAAAGTAAGTTGGAGCTGGGTGCGCCCCATTCCGAAGAAGTCTATAAACTGCTTAGGAAATTCATTGCGGCTGCACGGCCACAGCCTGCGTCCTTTCCCTCCAGCAAGAATTACGCAGTAATTGTTTTGTCCATATTTTGTCATAGTCGATTAGATTTTTATTTGGTTGAAGACTTTTATTTCTTTCTCATTCTTATAAATGGATTATCCCTATATATTATAAACGTATAAATTAGCGATTTAGTACGTCTAAGATGAAGATTTTCCTTATTTAACTTTCATTAAGACCGAAAAACTTCATGCCATACCGTCCTTATTTTTCAAAAACAATTAAGCAGAAGCGTTTTAATAGGTTATTTATTCATGTTTCGAGTAAAATCATTATCTTTGCAAACAAAATGATAATCAACACAAAGAAGAATAATGAAACGAATAATTCTTAGCACAATCGCAGTGCTATGCCTTGCAGCTTCGGCTGTGGCTCAGAATGGGAGCCACTTCATTTCTGATGCCAACTACAGGCAGAAGGTTGACAAAGACTTCAACGAGAAGATGTCTTTATTGGGCAAACAGTTCTATGACACTAAAGGACTAAACGTTACTCCGCTCGAAGATGAAGCCATGCGCTTTCTCTATGCATATATGGCGATGGCTGATGTTACCGACTATCCTACTGAGTTCTACCTGAAGAATGTACGTTCTTCGTTTGAAACCAGGCGGCTAATGGCGTGGGGCAACAAGGTTCCAGAACTGCTTTTCCGCCACTTTGTGCTGCCTGTTCGTGTAAACAACGAGAATCTTGACGACTCCCGTTGGATTTTCTTCGACGAACTGAAGGAAAGAGTGAGAGGACTAAGCATGAAGGATGCTATACTGGAAGTAAACCACTGGTGTCATGAGAAGGTTACCTATCAGCCTTCTGATGCTCGCACCTCTTCGCCTCTTGCTTCTATTCGTTCAGCCTACGGACGATGTGGCGAGGAGTCTACCTTCACTGTTGCAGCCCTGCGATCTGTCGGAATACCTGCCCGCCAGGTGTATACTCCACGATGGGCTCACACTGACGACAACCATGCTTGGGTTGAAGCGTGGGCTGACGGCGAATGGTACTTCTTAGGAGCATGCGAACCTGAGGCTGTCCTCAATCTCGGCTGGTTTAACGCTCCAGCCTCTCGCGCCATGCTTATGCACACTCGTGCTTTCGGCGACTACAATGGTCCAGAGGAAGTTGTGCTGAGAACTAACAACTTTACCGAGATTAACCTTATTGATAACTATGCAAAAACAGCACGCGTAGACTTCAATATTGTTGACCGAAACGGAAATCCTGTTGAGGGTGCTAAGGTGGAATTTAAGATTTACAACTATGCAGAATTCTACACAGCGGTTACAAAATATACCGATGCCAACGGCAAGGCTTTCCTCACTTCGGGCTTAGGCGACTTGCTGGTATGGGCATCGAAAGACGGAAATTATGGTTTTTCAAAGGCTTCTTTCGGCAAAGACACTAACATAACTATTGCGCTCAACCGCAACACTCGCGACGACCTGAAAGAGAAAGTCTTTCCTATAGACTCGCTCAACATTGTTCCTCCACCAGAGAATGTCCGCCTTCCAGAGGTTAGCCCAGAGATGGCTGCACTCAACAAGAAGCGTTTCGACTACGAGGACTCTATCCGCAATGCCTACGTCGCAACATTCTTAGACAGTGCAAGGGCTGTAAAAATGAGTCCGCAAGGATGGAAATATCTTGTTAAAGCACGCGGAAACTATAGAGTTATAGCCGATTTCATTGCCCGTCATGCCGACAACTACAGCCGTGTCGACCAACTTCTTGGTTCGCTAAGCGACAAGGACTTGCGCGATATGCAGATGGATATACTCGAAGACAACTTCACAGCACGCAGCAGCCAGGTATGCCCTCGCGTTGAAGACGAAATGATTATACTGCCTTACAAACACTTCCTGCAAGACGCTTTCAGCGAGAAGCAGGCAGAAAAGTTCCGCAAAGACCCTTCACTGCTCGTTAAGTGGGTCAAGAAGAACATACGCCTCAACCCCGACAGCCGTGCAATGCGCATTGCACAGACTCCTATTGGCGTATGGCGTTCACGCATCACCGACAACCGCTCACGCGACATATTCTTTGTTTCTCTGGCTCGTTCTTTAGACATTGAGGCTCGCAAGGATGTTGTTACTGGCAAGGTGCAGTATCGGAAAGACGGCAACTGGATTGACGTTGACTTCGATGCAGCCCGCCAGACAGCAGCCCCATCGGGAAGACTGGTGCTGCGCTTCACTCCTAATGCACTTGTAGACGACCCGAAATACTATAGCCATTTCACCATCTCACGCTTAGTTGACGGCTCTATCCAACTGCTCAACTTCGATGAAGGACAGGTTGACATGGGCGGCGGCACTTCATGGAGCAATACTTTCAAGAATGGCGCACAACTTGATGAAGGAACCTACATGCTGGTATCGGGCATGAGAATGGCAAACGGCTCTGTGCTTACAACAAATCAGACATTCAACATAAGAGAGGGTGAGACTACGACACTCGACCTGCTGCTGCGACAGAGCAGCGAGGAAGTTTCGGTAATTGGTTCGTTTGACTCTGAATCGAAATTCCAGTTGGTTGATGCTTCTACATTTGAGAAGTCAGGCGACTTGCCTGTAAGCATACTCTCGCAGACTGGTCGCGGCTATTTCGTCGTGGGAGTGATTGGCGTAGGACAAGAACCAACCAACCATGCTCTGCGCGATATAGCCAAGATGCGCAGCCAGTTAGAAGAATGGGGCCGCCCGTTTGTTTTGCTATTCGAGAGCGAAGACGATGCCCGCAAGTTCCATGTCGACGGACTTGACAGCAATCTTCCTGCCAAAACAATATTCGGAATAGACACCGACGGAGCAATAAAGCAACAGATTGCTGCACAAATGAAGTTGCAGAACGCCAACCAGTTGCCGATTTTCGTCATTGCCGACACCTTCAACCGAGTAGTGTTCTGCTCACAAGGCTACACAATAGGGCTTGGCGAACAGATACTTGGAACGGCTAAGAAGTTGTAAAAACAAAGGCAATATTGCCTGACATAATTATAAAGAGCAAGGGCTAATCTCTGGAGAGATTAGCCCTTGTTTATTTTCTTACTCAACTGAAACAGTCATAAACTATGCCCTATTCATACCTAATTGCCTCAATAGGGTCGAGATTGGCAGCCTTCTTGGCAGGATACCACCCGAAGAAGATACCTGTAAGCGTGCAGACAGCAAAACTAAGTATGATGCTCCACGGCTGAATGAACGTAGGCCAGTTGGCTAAGTATTTTATAGCACTCGTTATACCAACGCCAAACAACACACCTATTATTCCGCCAGTAACGCTAAGCAGTATAGCCTCTATCAGGAACTGGCTCAATATGTCGATGCCTCTTGCTCCCACGCTCATGCGCAATCCTATCTCGCGAGTTCGCTCAGTGACACTCACATACATGATGTTCATAATGCCAATGCCACCCACTATCAGCGATATGCCAGCCACACAGCCAAGCAAGATGGTAAGCATGTCGGTTGTTGAGTTCATCATCGACGATAGTTCCTCCTGTGAACGAATGTTGAAATCATCCTCATCGCCCTCAAAATCGTCGGTTGCTTCCTTCAGTTTATGGTTTCGGCGCAATATCGTTGAAATCTCCTCCGTTGCCTTTTCCGTAACCCCTTCGGTTATCGCAGAGCAGACAATGCCTCCAAGATAGGTTTGTGCGAGGATGCGCTTCATAACGGTAGTGTAAGGAGCCAGCACCAAGTCGTCTTGGTCCATACCCATAGTGTTGTAGCCTTTCTTCTTCAGTATGCCAACGATGCGGAACGGAATGCTGTTGAATCGGACTACTTTGCCAAGCGGGTCGGTGCCATCAGGAAACAGGTTGTCAACAACAGTCTGACCGAGAATGCAGACTTTAGCACTCGTCTTTATGTCGGCATCGGTAAACATCTCACCCTCAACCACGCTGAGTTGGCGGATGTCGAGATAGTCCTGACTGACACCATAGATTGCAGAAGGCGTATTGTTGTTGCCATAAATCCACTGTCCGCTGCTCGTCACCGTCGGGCTCACTCCTTTTATGTAGTTACACTCATTGCGTATAGCCTCGTAGTCTTCCATCTTCAGCGTTTCCATAGCCGATGCATCCTGACGTACACCACCGCGCATGTCGGCACCAGGGCTAATCATAATCATGTTTGAGCCCATCTCCGAAATGCTCGACTGTATGCTCTTCTTTGTTCCCTGACCAACAGCCAGCATCGTAATTACCGATGCTATACCGATAATGATGCCGAGAGCAGTAAGGAATGAGCGCATCTTGTTTGCTGCAATGGCTCTTATTGCTATCTTGAAAAGGTTGGAATAATTCATTATTAGTTTGTGAGTTTATAAGTTAATACGACCTAAAGGCAATAATTTTCAACTGTCAACCGAAGGCACTTTTCGAGAACGTTAGTTCAAGCGATGAAATAATTGTCAATTCCCTATTTCCTAATCCTCCTCATTCTTAGGCAGTTGCGCAAGTCCTTCAGCAGCAGAGAGCGGATTGGTATTTATCTCGTCGCTGATGACACGCCCGTCGCGGAGCATGATGTTGCGCGAAGAATAGTGAGCAATATCGGGATTGTGGGTAACAAATATAATAGTCCTGCCTTCGGCATGGAGTTTCTGAAACAAGACAAGAATCTCAAACGAGGTGCGAGTGTCGAGGTTACCCGTTGCCTCATCGGCTAAGATAACGGCAGGATTGTTGACTAGCGCACGGGCTATAGCCACACGCTGCATCTGTCCTCCCGACATCTGGTTAGACTTGTGGTAGAGCCTTTCGCCAAGACCTACATCCTGCAATGCCTTTATGGCACGCTCCCTGCGTTCACGCGCACCTATCGCTATGTTATACATCAACGGCAGTTCCACATTCTCCACGCTCGTCGTCTTTGGCAGAAGGTTATAACTCTGGAAGATAAAGCCGATTTTCCTATTCCGCAAAACGGCACGCTGCGACCGCGACATGGTGCGCACAGACACTCCGTCGAGATAGTATTCGCCGCTCGTAGGCGTGTCGAGACACCCCAACTGGTTCAGCAAGGTCGACTTTCCCGAACCCGACTTACCCATGATTGTAACAAACTCGCCTTCGTAGATTTTGAAAGAGACGCCACGCAGGGCATGCACGGTCTCATCGCCTACAATGAAGTCGCGCTTCACGTTGTCGAGCTCTATCACAACTTTTTCTTTTCTTTCCATCCTGATTGCTTCTTAGTTTTCTGTAGGATTATAAAGCGATTACTGGTGCAGCCGCCTACTTCTTCTTGTTTCTGTTAGGCGGTCCTGGTGCAAACGGGCTGCGAGCCTTCTCTTCTTCAGCCTCGTCATCTTCTTCGTCGCTGGTCTTAAAACCTACGACAATCTGCTTGCCTTCGTCTATTCCACTGACAATCTGCGTGTGGGTTCCGTCGCTCATGCCAATGTTGACACTGTGAGCCACAATGTTGTTTCCTTCAACAGTCCACACCTTGTTCTTGCCTTTTGTGTCTTGTATCTTGCGCTTGCCAACGGTTTCCTGCGTAGGAGTGAAACGAAGAGCCTTTGAAGGAACGCTCACTACGCCTTGTCGCTCCTGTGTGTAGATTGTTATGTTGGCTGTCAGTCCTGGCTTCAGTTTCAGGTCGGCATTAGGAGCACTGATAATCACCTCGTAGGTAACCACATTGTTTGTTGTTGTGGCTTCCTGACGCACCTGCTTTACAGCACCAGTAAACGTGTCTTCGGGATAGGCATCGACTGTGAAGGTTACTCGCTCGCCTGGCTTAACACCGCCTATGTCAGCCTCGTCAACATTGGCAACCACCTGCATGTTGGTCAGGTCTTGTGCAATCTTGAAGAGTTCTGGCGTGCTGAAACTTGCCGCTACGGTCTGTCCTTCCTCAACCGACTTTGAGAGCACCACTCCGTCGATGGGCGAAGTGATGGTGGCATATCCTAAGTTGGTTTGCGCACGATGCACGTTTTCTTGTGCCTGTAAGACCTGCTGCCTTGCCTGCTCGTAAGAGAGGCGGGCACTCTCAAAATTGTCGGCACTGATAAGTCCCTTGTTGTAGAGTGTGCGGTAGCGCTGATAGTTGTCGCGCTGATAGTTTAATGTGCTCTGCGCACTGTTGAGGTTGGCTTTAGCCGTATTGAGTTCGCTTATGAGGTTGGTCTTGTCGAGTTCTGCAATAACCTGCCCTTTCTTCACAACGCTGTTGTAGTCAACATAGAGCTTGCTGACAATGCCCGACACCTGCGTACCTACAGTAACTGAGGTTACAGGCTCAATCGTGCCTGTTGCTGTGATGCTATTCTGAATGTTTGCCTTCTCTACTTTGGCAAATTCAAACGATACTTCTTTTTCTTTCTTCTTTCCTGTCAGCAGAAAAACCACGAGTGCCACTGCTGCTATTGCTGCAATGCTAATAATTATTTTTCGGTTCTTTTTCATCATTATTATAGTTATTGCTGTTTTATTCTTTTCTTATACCTTAATATATATGCCGAAGCTTAGAATGTTTCTTTTACTAAACTTCTGCTAACACATGGCTTGCTATCTTGTCAGCGTTCCGTCTTCGTAGAATCGGAGCAGGTCGAGATAGAGTATTGTCATGTATTTGCTCTGAATTTCATTCTGCTTGGCTGCAAGCAGGTTGTCTTTGCCAGTCATCAGTTCTACTATGTTTTTCAGACCTAAGCGGAACTGCTCGCTCAAGAGTTCGTAGCTTGCCTCCTGACTCTGGCTTGCCACTTGCGCTGCGCGGAACTTGTTCTGGTTTATAGAAGCCTGAATCCAGTAGTTTTCAATGTTGCTATACAACTGGGTGCGCTCGTTTTCGAGGTCAAGCATATAGCTGTCGCGCTGAATCATGGCCTTGTTTATTGATGTTCGGGCAGCACGGTTGTCGCTTATCGGAATGCTTAGCGTAAAGCCTGCACCCACGTTGAAGTTGTTTTTCATCTGCCTGCCCCAAGCATTATCGCTCATGGTTGTCGTGTTTGTTATGGCACTTGCCGTGAACGAGAGAGTTGGCAGCCGCTGCGCTTTGGCTATGTCGATAGAGAGATTGCTCATGTCGATGCCCATCTGCGCGTTCTTTATCTCTGGCCGCTGGCTGAGAGCCATGCTGTAGACCGACTGAAGTTGCGGAAGCGGAGCAAGCGCCATGTCGTCGGTGGTGTCGGGAATGGCTATGTCGAAATCGTCGTCGTCAACAATCTGAAGCAGTTGTTTCAGTTGTCGCTTATAGTTTCTGAGGTTGCTCTGAGCCTCAACAAGATTATATTCGTCTTGCGCCCGCTGTGAAACGAGTTGCTGAAGGTCGGCACGGCTCATGCTTCCTACTTCAACAAACTGCTCGCCTCGTTCTTCATTCTTCTTCGATGTTTCAAGACTTGCCTCGTGAACGGTTATTGCCTCAAAAGAATAGAGAATCTGAACATAGAGCTGCACTATCTGCTCCTGTATGCTGTTGGCTGTGGTTGCCGAGTCGAGTTCTGCTTTTTTTATAGCCATATCGTTCAGTTTTATCTGGTTGCGGTTGCGGTTTCCGTCCCACACGGTCCAGTTGCCGCTCACTCCATAGGAACCATTATAGTAGACTTTGTCAACACCCGACTGAACATAGCCGTTGCTGACAATTCCTGTACCCGTTTCGGGGAAGGGCCTATAGGTAGCATTGTGGGTTGTAGAAGCACTGAGCGAAGGCAGCAGAGCCGCTTTGCTTTGCAGATAGTCTTCGTTGGCAGAGAGCCGGTTTAGGCTGGTCTTCCGCAGCGTTATGTTGTTCTTCAGCGCATAGTCGATACACTCTTGTAGGGTCCACTTTCGTGCTGAAACCGCAAAGACGGAACAAAACATCAGTACTGCCAGTCCTATTCTCTTGATTTGTAACGTCATAAAAATATTTTTATTATAAAAAATGAATGTTACGGAAAACAATTCTTTTCCGAGAAACTATGCAAAAATAAAGAAAAAATCACTATTTTCTGCCATTTTGGAAACACTAAGTCAATTAATTAACACTATTTGTTGTTATTTAGTGTAAGGATAACACGGCTTAACAAGCCAGCTGTTTTATGTATTAAAGGTCATGAGTTATGCTGGATTAATGATTAAGGAATGTGAGTTATGAGTTGTGAGTTATCGTTCCAGTTAAGGTTAACGTTAAAGTTATCGTTGAACAAATCTGTGTGCGATTAAATTCTCAAATCAAAGAAATTGCTCCCCTAAGTTAGGGGAGCTGTCACGAAGTGACTGAGGAGTATGTCTCCACGATGCAATGGCATCGTGGATGATTAAAGATGAAGGAATAATGATTAAAGTTAAAGTTCCCGTTCCCGTTATCGTTAAACAAATCTGTGTGCGATTAAATTCTCAAATAAACAAATTGCTCCCCTAAGTTAGGGGAGCTGTCACGAAGTGACTGAGGAGTATGTCTCCACGATGCAATGGCATCGTGGATGATTAAAGATGAAGGAATAATGATTAAAGTTAAAGTTCCCGTTCCCGTTATCGTTAAACAAATCTGTGTGCGATTAAATTCTCAAATAAACAAATTGCTCCCCTAAGTTAGGGGAGCTGTCACGAAGTGACTGAGGAGTATGTCTCCACGATGCAATGGCATCGTGGATGATTAAAGATGAAGGAATAATGATTAAAGTTAAAGTTCCCGTTATCGTTCCCGTTGGATTAGTTCCCATTAAAGTTCTTTCAATCTGAAAGCAATATTTCTTTTGTTGCCCTTGCCGAGAGAAAAACCTGCATTTTTCAGAGGCGAGTTGGGTAAAAAATTGATTAACTAAACCTGCAAATAACTTAAAAATTCTGGACTTAGAAAAACGAAGTTGCAAAATATGCGAGTATTTTGCAGCTTTTCGCTGTTTTTAGTAAAATGTTAGTAATCAAGATATTATACGTTTCGTCTCATGATTCGTAAGTGTTAAAAAAGTCAAAGGGCATCTTTCGCAGTGTGAAAGGGCACCTTTGGCAGTGCAATATGCCACATATCGCACTGCGATATGCCACGTTTCGCATCGCGAAAGGACACCTTTCACTTTTTCGTTCCTTGTGTTTGTTTACATTGTTTAAGCCGATTGATTAACAATTAAACACATTTTTACATTCAGCCTCGTGCCAAACGGAAAATCTTTCTCTAGAATTAAAATTCCGTTTGTCAAGATTTTTTACTTTTTTCGTCAAAAAATTGGGTTGATTTTGAAAGTTACAGTTTGTAAGTTGACAAGTTAATATTAAAAATCTGAGATATCTGAGTCATCTGAGTGACATTTCAAACTCAAACGCAGTAATTGCTCCCCTAAGTTTAGGGGAGCTGTCACGAAGTGACTGAGGAGTATGTTTACACGATGCAACGGCATCGTGGATGATTAAGTATGAAAGATTAATGATTAATGTTAACGGGAACTTAATCATTAATCCAGCATAACTATGCACTACTAAAGACTATGCATTATGCACTATGAACTATGCACTATATTAACCTTGTCTACTTATCTTTGAGATTTATGCCGTTGAATACAAAATAAACTATAAGCAGCTGATATGCAATTTTATTACACATTTACTGTTACATACGGATAAAAATCCTTATGAATTTTACCATATTTCAAGAAAATGGCGTATATTTGCAAAAATATTAAAAATAAAAGAAGAATGTAAGGTTATCACCAATACAACGAAAAGCGTAACCGAAATTATAAGTCCACGTTATTTTATTTTGTCTAATACCACCGACAGAAGGACTGTTTGATTACGCATGGGAGGAAGCCCAGTCGCCCGAAAGGATTAAGGCAAACCAACTAAATACAACAATTCTATGAAAACAAAACAACTCTTTTTATTGCTCTTTATGAGCATCATGTCCGTTTCTGCCTTAGCTGACGAAGCCAAAATTGACGGAATATGGTATGATTTAGACAACGAGACTTTAGAAGCAGAGGTAATAAGAAATGATAATAATCCATATTCAGGAAATATAACAATTCCAGAAACAGTAGATTATGAAGAAAAAACATACCGCGTAACTGCCATCAGAGATTTTGCTTTCTATGGTTGCAAAAGCTTGACATCAATAGATATCCCAAACAGTGTAACAACCATTGGAATACGTGCTTTCTTACGGTGTATTTAGAGGCCTCTAAACTACCATGAATAACGAAAACTAATCGAACTTAAATCATTGTATTACAGTCACTTTTAGATTTTAACACTTCGGAAACTGTTTTTGGTTGCTTCGGAAATTCCCTATAAATTTGCAACGTATTTCTACCGCAGGGAATTTACGAGGCTTTATTTTTGCCACATCGTGGAGAGAGTTGACAAGGGTTGCTGACAGGTTACAACAGTTGACAGAGTCCTGAACTCTTTTTGAGTAAAGCAACATTGTGGCGAAAGTTGACAGAGGGTGTCGAGAGTTAACTTGTGATTACTTGCGGAGAGGCACAACAAAAGGAATGTTGAACCCATAAATATCGCAAGTATGCCAAAGACCAGAAAATGTGCTTATTGTGGCAAGGTTTTCACCACAAACAACGGAATGCAGAAGTACTGCTCAGAAGAATGTGCCGAGCAAGCGAAGGAAACTAAGAAAAAGATACAAAGGGATTTCCTTCGAGCTGTCGAGCCGGTGATGGAACTCCAGCAACAGGAGTATTTGACTTTTTCCAAAGCAGCTATCCTTTTAGGCTGTACCCGTCAATATGTCTATAAACTCGTAGAACAAGGGAAGTTGCCTGCCTCACGGTTGAGTAGCCGAATGGCTCTTGTCCGCAGGAGTGACATCGAGAAGATGTTTGCGGCCAATCCTTATAATCGTGTCCTGCCATGTGCTAAGCCCAAGAAGTCTGTTTCCAAGAAAATAAAGAATTCTGCAAAGGACAAGGCAAAGAAGGAACGTGCAACCGATGAAGTACTTGAATACTACTCTGGCGAGGAGGTAAAGCAGATTTATAAGGTCAAGCAGTCTTGGCTCTATGCATCAGCGAAGCGTCACCAGATTCCAATGTGCCGTATCGCAGGACGGAACTATTACAGCAAGAAACACATTGATGCAGTATTCGGCACTACCATAGACACTGATGCCATCGTCGATTGGCTGTCACCACAGGAAGTGGCAGACCGTTACGGTATTAACCTAACGGCAGTCCGTTCCTATGCGCATCGCCACAAGATACCCAATAAACGTGAGTACGGACACACCTACTACTCTCAAAGTCACTTTGATGAACTTCGGCGTACCGACCTTCTTTCTGATGAGAACTATTATACGGTGGAGCAAGTGCAACAGCTCTATGGGCTGACCAAAGCCAACATCTGCCACATCGTCAAGGTAAAGCACATTGAAAAGACAAAGGTAGGACGGCTTAACCTCCTGCTCCGTTCAGACGTTGAGAGAGTAATGGAAGAACGGAAATCCTTGGGAATGATGCCCGCCGGATTCTGAAATTCTACCATACTGACAGATTATTCAGTGATTATTGTGAATAATCGGAATCAGCATGACATCATTGAGTTCTTTTGCACCCGTGGAGGAACGCTCCACAAAGATTATTAACAATAAAAAGATATAAGTATGAGTAACATCTGCAAGACCGTGACCCTCCGCACACGGAAAATCAAAGGCGGAGAACAGCTTTCCTTCTATCTCGACTACTACCCAGGCTATCGGGACGAGTCCACCATGAAGGTCATGCGCCATGAATCGCTCGGCATCTACATCTATGCCAAACCGAAATCACAACGAGAGAAGGACTACAACGACCGTATGCGCGAGAAGGCAGAAGCCCTCCGTTGTCGTCGCTATGAGTCCATAGTTAATGAGAGGTACGATTTCTTTGACCGTGATAAGATGAAGGGCGACTTCCTTGCCTACTTCAAGCAGAAGGCAGACAAGAAGAACTGCAAGTGGCAGCACGTCTATAAGCACTTTGCCCGATTCTGCAACAACAAGTGCCGTTTCGATGAAATCAACGTTGACCTGTGTAACAAGTTCCGTGAGTATCTGCTGACTGCTCCGCAGACCATCCACACGGAACACAAACTACACATCAATTCCGTGGCTGGCTATTGGTCAACCTTCCGTGCCGTACTTCATACAGCCTACAGAGAACACAAGATTATGGAGAATCCCAACGGGTTCTTGGAGCGTATAGACACCATCCCCACGGAGAAAGAGCATCTGTCCAAGGATGAACTTGTCAGGCTGGCGAACACCCCATGCCAATATCCCGTCTTAAAGACCGCCTTCCTCTTTGCCTGTCTGACTGGACTCCGTAAGAGTGACATCAAGCAGCTCACATGGGAGAACATACAGCCATACGGCGATGGAGGCATGTATGTAACCTTGCGAATGCAGAAGACCAAGGAACTGGTGAACAACCCCATTAGCGATGAGGCACTTGAACTGATAGGTGAACGTGGAACAGGGCAAGTCTTTGTAGGCTTCACGGACAAACTTACCCAAACACCCTTAAAGAACTGGCTGAAAGACGCCGGCATCACAAAGAAAATCTCTTTCCATTGCAGCCGACACACTTTCGGTTCACTACAGGTGGATGCTGGAACGAGTGTCTATACCGTTCAGCACATGTTGGGCCACAAGAACGTTTCCACGACTCAGATTTATGCGAATATGGCAGACGAAAGCAAGCGAGAGTCGGTCAACCGCATTACGTTGAAGCCAAAGATAACTCCGCAGCTGAAAGTCGTAGGGCAATAACGACCTACATCTGTTCTATCGGACACCTATAATATATGTCATCTATGGGAGAGGCCTAGCTTCTCCCTTTTTTCTTTCCCTTTCGTCACCTTCCTTCAAAACTTTATAGTATGATTATTGGTTCTTTTTTCATACTCGATAGGACCAATTTCTAAACTAATGTAAAAACGGGGCGGATTTTTCGGAAGATTTTGAGCTGTCGGGAATAATCGGAGTAACTTTGCGTCAAGATACAGTCAGCCGAGTCCTGGCAGATACCGATAATTCAACAAATACAAAACAATATAATAAAAGAAACAAGAAGATGAACAACGTAAAATGTAAAACGGAAAACATGGCAGTAAGAGACTACTGCCTTATTTGGGGATGCCCAGGTTTGCTCATCCTCACTATCTCCCTCTTTGTGTCATTGAAAGTGGGTGACGATTTCGGGCAAGACAACTTTGCCAAGTTCGTAACCTTTATAATCTCCAGCGGATTGTTGGGGACAGTCTATTTTCTGTTCCAGTCCGTATTATCAGAAGTACCACTTAGATTGCATAAAAAGCCCAGCAAAGAAACCAAGTTTCTGACCTACCAAGTAGTAGAAACTGTAACAGGGGAATCAATAGGCAGCACAAGTGTTGAACAAGTTCAAGAGTGTTCGGAGGACGAGTTATTGAGCGCAAGTGAAGAAATGCCTCTCCAAGCAGAATATGTACAAGCCCCCTTGTCATATGAGCAGAAAGAACCGACTGCTGAGGTTCCCGATTCGACTGATATGAGTTCAGAACAGTCCGATTTATACGCCCAACGCTGCAAGGAGTATCAACGTGAGCAGGAACAGAGGCGACAGAAGACCATCGATACCATCATGGAATATGTGACCCACACCATGTCACCATATATCTATGACAATGAGGAATTGGAAAAACTCCTTGATGCTATCAGGAAGTGGGCCGATGACTGGCAGCATATTCCTGTGCCAATCAGGTTGAAGTCCACTCTTACCACCCTTGACCTACGGCATTTTGTCTGGAATATAGCCGAGAGGCTGGGCAGCAAGAAAGACTACACGGGCGAAGTTCGCGCCATCTTCATCAAGAGGATGTTTCCAGACGTGATGAGAGATATAGAACTTGACAGCATCCGCAATTTCAAATTTCAACCTGATACTGGCAGCATCGTTATAGACGAGCCAGACAAAGGTGACTATCACTTCCATTTTGAGTAGATTGTATGTTTAAAAATCAGCGAAATCCAAAAATACTTTTTCGTTTTCGCTGATTTTTAAGCCTTGGTTGCATGAGTTTCTAATAAAAAATCATGCCCATTCTTTTCAATACCCTATAGTTTGAAGCCATTCATATACAGGCATGTTGCCATGCTTTAGGTAAGGGTTCAAGCTTTATCTGCATCCTCCCTTTCTGACAATATCCCGATAGTGGGCGAAAGCTGATGTCATTGCATCGGTTTTCGCCCACTATCTGTTTTGTAATCTTCCATCGTGAGTGCCAGACTAGTCTTGATACACACTCTATTTCATCTATTTCCTCTATAAATCTTTCTCTCGTAGCCCACATTTCCCCAATTATTCCATAATGATTTGATTATTCGTGGATTATCGTGAATAATCGGAATCAGCATGGCATCATTGAGTTCCTTTGCAGCCGATTCACCAAAACTGTGATAAGTTATGGAAAAAGAAATTCTGACATTCAACGACCTCCCGCAGGTCGTCGCCCAGCTTCGGGATGAGGTGATGGGCATGAGAGCCCTGCTGACCAGACAGCAGGCAGAGAGTAGTAAACCCGTAAAGGAAAACCGACACAAGCCAATGACTGTGGATGAGGCCATCGAGTACACGCACATTCCCAAGGGTACGATGTACATGAAACTGGAGGATGGCACCATCCCAGCCGCCAAGCCAGGCAGAAGATGGATCCTTTATCAGGACGAGCTTGACAAGTGGCTGGAGACCACGCGCAGGAATGTCGTGCCTCTGACATCAGACGAAGAGAACGCAGCCATCCTTGCCTCACACAAGCGAAAGCCGGACAAGCATGACTGGCAGGTCGAAGCAGAAAACACTCCGACGTGAGCTTGTTTTCAAATCCAATTCAAATCAAGTTCAAAACATTTTGCTAACAACGGTTGAGGGCTGACCAATGCCAGCCCTCACCACAAACAAAAATTACAATGAAGAACAACAACGTAAAATATGGAATCCTGCTGACTAAGGAGCAGCTTGATTTCCTCAAAGATGACCACCAAGGCTTCCACCGCATGAAAGCCTTTGACACATTTCTCTCTTTGGCGGCAATAGAACCTTTCCGCTATGAGAAGAAGAACTTCTCAGTTGACCTCGACATCGGGCAGTTTGCCATATCCAAGGTGGAACTCGCCGAACTCTGGCACTGCGACCGCAAGACGGCACAGAAGATGATAGACCTCTTCAACGAGGTGGGGATTCTCACATCCGTTGCCAATAATCGCACGACCATCCACACCATCCACTGCATATCATCATGGCTGGTGGACGGACAGCAAACCCCAATTCGCAATCCGCACTATATGCGGAATCCACCTTATAGGTTAAGCAAGCGAGATATGAAAGTCTCTGCATCTGTCATGCTGTCAGTTGTTCCTGATGAGGGCAACGACAACAGTCCTTTATATATAAGTCGCGGAGCAGGTGGTACTGGAGGTGGTGACAACTGCAAACAGAATGTGGTTACAAGTAAGCCTGTCAAGGGCGAAGTTCCAGCTGACCAAGCCAATGCCACCTCGTCATCTTCTAATGAAAATGGCATCAGCCATCCTCAATCGCGTATCTCACATAATCCAGTTTCATTTTTGGCTGATACCAACAACGATGAAAGGGAAGAAGAAAGACTATCTCCATACGGAGAGGATGGACAGCTGCCAAAGGACTACTTGGAGCAACTCGACGAACATTGTGCAAACCTTCCGCCAAAAGCCGATGAACCATATGTCACTTCCGATAACACCACTTTGGGCGATCGTCGCTACATACCCAACGCCCCAGAAAGTATCGATGAAGAAGAAGGCTCGACAAATCCACTTGTCTCACCAACTCCCCATACAGTAGCTGTGGATGCTCCTGACAATGCAGAAGGCTCACGATATGGCAGCGACTGACAGCAGACAAAATCCACGGACAAGCCCGAAAAAGCGTGATTTTTTCTGAGGTCTAAACAAGAAGTCCCAATGTCTGACAGATTTGCTTCGCTGCACTGTCCTTCCACTGGGCTCTTACGCCGCTCGCAAGCTCGCACCGGGCTGTCCAAGGCTTGTACTTCAATCTCTCATTTACCAATCTTATCATTCATTATTATAAACGATTTCATTATGCAAAACAAGAAAACATCTAAGACCTCAGAAAAGAGGCAGAATAAGGGACACCACATCGATGTCCGCTTCACGGAAGAAGAATACAACCAGATTGTAACCAATGCCAACAAGTGCGGAATGCACAAAAGCAACTATGTCCATGATGCAGTCCTTGGACACCAGCCAAAGCAGTTGATGACCGAGGGACAGGAGGAAGCGCTGAAAAGTCTCTCCGCTGCAAGGTCAGAACTTGTCGGCATCCGCAATGCCCTTCACGGACTGCCGCAGGAGGTGAGGAAGCGTTACTTCAGAAACGAGCGAATCATGACGGCATGGATAGAGGGCGTGAACTACCTCATCCAGCACTGGGACACCATCAAGGAAAACTTTGGAGGATAGGACTATGATAGCAACTGCAAGACCCATAGCGCATGGTCAGGCCATGACCAACTATGCCACGAAAGACTTCCGTGCCGACATCGTGAAGGTGAACCTCCTGACAGAGGATCTGCCCCCGATGGGCATGTGGGACGAGATGGTGCTCCACATGAACCGCTTTAAGCAGAAGTTCGCCCGGAAGCCCATTGACAAAACGTCCATCCGCATAGAGGTTTCCCCATCCATGAACGAGAGTGACGGATGGGAGCTCGATGACTGGCGACACTTCACTGAGGAGTTCGTGGACGAACTTGACCAGGTGACCAAGACACCAGATGACAAGCACAAGAATCTTGTCCCGACGAACATTAAGAACTCGCAGTACTTCGCTGCCCTTCATTATGATGCCAAATCTGGGATTCCCCACCTGCATCTGGTGGTGAACCGCATCGACAAGGACGGCAATATCAATGACTGTCACTTCATCGGCGAGCGAGCTGTGGCAGCTGCCCAGGCCATCAATCTGCGCCACGGCTGGAAGGATCCTATGGAGATACGGGGTGAGCACCTCCAACAGATAACCGACGACTGCATGGATATACTCAAATCCTTGCCACGTTTCGATTGGACTAATTACGTTTCCTTGCTGACTAGGCGAGGCTATAAGGTTAAATTGCAGCGTGATAAGGAGAACGTAGTCAGAGGCTATTCCATCAAGAAGGGCAATTCCTCTTTTAAGTCATCCGACCTCGGCAAAGGGCGAAACCTGATGCCGACGAAGATAGAAGACACGTGGAGAAAACTGCATCCTGTTCAGAAAACGATGGCTGTACAAGCACCAAAGCCTTTGGACAGCAAGAAGCCCATTATGGATAGACCTTCAACGGCACAGGCGTCATTCTCGCAAGCCAAGCCGACTGCCACATCCAATGGCTACCGACAGGTGTTCCTTATTGATGGCAAGCAGGTACAGCTTAGCATCCCCGAAAGAGTTTACAAGGAGCTTGACAATAACATTGAGGTTCCCGAAAACAGCAATGCCACACATGAGGACATCCTGAAAGTCGCGATGCTGTTGTTCCTGAACTACGTCGATGCTGCTACACAGATGTCTGAATCCTTTGGAGGAGGTGGCGGAACTGGCACGGGCTGGGGAAAAGACAAGGATGAGGATGAACTGGAATGGGCCAGACGCTGTGCCAAGATGGCCAGCTGGCTCTGCAAGCCGATTGTCAGAAGCAGGAAGTATGGAAGATAGAAAACAAGTAATAACATCAATTCAAATCATATCACAAGATGAAGGATACAGACAAATACAATAACCTCGTGCAGTCCATCAAGGATGACGAGGAAAAGGAGAAAGAGCAGAACCGCTTCGATGCCACATTGGAGCAGACCAAGGAAGCGCATTCCTTAGCGCGGAAAACTCTTGATGCTACCAGGGAAGCCAACGAGGCCAATGCCAAAACCTTAAAAGGTCTCAATGCTGCCACCCAAAGCGCAGAGAACGCCATTACTGGCATTTGCGGTGCCATCGTCAAGGCACAGCAGACACCAGTCAAAACGAGGCTTGATGACGAGAGTCTGAAACAGCTCCATGACAGTCATACACAATGGCTGGGACAGGAGAAACAGACACTTGAAGACCACCACAAACAGCAGGAAGAGAGTTGGCAGAAGCATAGCCAACGACTCACAGACATCGTGAAGAACAACGAGGGCGTATGGATTTCGACGAAACTGTTCTACGTTGTAGGCTCGCTATCCCTTCTGTCAATCATAACGATTGCCATAGAGATAGCTTTCTATGTGTACTTCAAGTGGATAGCATGATAACTAATTAACGCATATGATGACATCAATAAAGGTAAAGTTCAGACCATCTACTGTAGATGGCAAGGAGGGAGGTCTCTATTTCCAGATTATCCATAACAGAGTTGTCAGGCAGCTGAATACTGATTATAAGGTCTTTGCAGAAGAATGGGATGCAGAGTCGGAAAGCGTTATCGTAAATGGTAATCGTTCTAACCTTCTGTTGGGTATTCAAGAACGTCTGGCATGGGACGTGGCTCGTCTGGAAAAGGTTGTCCGCTCGTTGGAAACGGAGCGTCGTCGCTTCACAGCTGACGACGTGATCACCATGTTCCATAAACTGACCAAGGAGTCCTCTCTCTTTACCTTTATGCATGGTGTCATAGCTCAACTGAAACAGTTGGGAAAAGTCCGAACATCGGAAACCTATACTGCTACACTCAATAGCTTTATGACATTCCGGGACGAGCAGGATGTTCCGCTTGACGGCATCAGTTCTGACATGATGCTCATGTATGAAGCTTACTTGAAAACCAGAGAGGTACGCATGAACACCATTTCGTTCTATATGCGTAACCTTCGGGCTGCCTATAATCGTGCAGTGGAGAAAGGATTGACAGCACAGAACTATCCATTCCGTCACGTCTATACTGGAGTGGATAAGACAGTAAAGCGAGCTATACCTATCAAGGCCATCAAAGCCCTGAAGGATTTGGACTTGGCAACGAATTCGGCATTGGACTTTGCCCGTGATATGTTCATGTTCAGCTTTTACACAAGAGGCATGTCTTTTGTGGATATGGCTTATCTCAAAAAGACAGACATAAAGAATGGCATTCTGACCTATCGTAGAAGAAAGACTGGACAGGAGCTGAGCATTAAGTGGGAGAAATGCATGGCTGAAATTATTGCCAAATACCCTGAGAACAAGACTGATTTCCTTCTCCCTATCATCAAAGATGAAGGTGATGAACGAAGACAATATGACAATGCCCTTCATTTGGTCAACTATCGTCTGAAAGAACTTTCGACAATGTTGAAACTCCAGCGACCGCTGACTATGTATGTGGCTCGTCATTCATGGGCGAGTGCTGCCAAGGCAAAGAATGTACCTCTGTCTGTCATCAGCGAAGGAATGGGACACGACTCAGAGGCAACCACACAAATATACCTCGCTTCACTGGAAACGTCGGTTGTGGATAAAGCAAACAAGATGATTTTGGGATTGTTGTAAACAAAGATTTGTTTAGCAAATTTCTCAATCTCTTCCTAAGAGACGTAGCGAATCAAAAAGTCATTGATATTCCTCGTTTTTTGAGCGTTTTGCATAGCGATTTGCTAAACAAAGTATAAAAATGATATGCCAAAAGCGTGTTTTCTTATTAAATAATGTGTATTTTGACCAAAAATTAGTATCTTTGTACTCAAATATCCGTCTCTTAGGAAGAGACGAATGGATATTTCTCGACAAAGACCCAAAAGCCAATAGGCAAAACATAATAGAACTCCCTTCGTAGTGTAACAAAAGGTTTGGTCGCCTGTCGAGACACTGCGCTGGGAGTTTCGTGTATTGATACGCGTATGCTTATAGATAACAAGACGAACAGATACCCTGATTCAGGATTCAATATTGTTACCGTATGGGATTTTATCAATGAATTCTCTGGAAAATCGTCTGAGCAGGTAGGTAACATGGATATTGTTACTGGATATTTTACCATTCGGGCTCTTAGTAAACTCTATCATGAATTGCCAGAGGAAGACGTGTTCCGTATTGTGTCTTCTGAAATGGTCATGCAGGAAGAGGATAAGAATCACATCATAGACTTACTGAATGGCGATATGGGCATAGAGACAACTCTCAATCTTGATGAGTATGCTCGTGATGCCAAAGCTTTCCTGCAACGCAACTCTGTTCAGGTTAAGGCCATCGTTAATGCTTTTTGCCATGCAAAGGCGAGTTCTTAAAGAATATGTTTTCTATCAGTCGTTGATTAATATTTGCATCAATAGTATCACCAGTCTCTACAATCTCATTAAGATTGGAATGACGTTCTATCACAATTAATGCTCCGACCTTGCCTCTTCCCATACTCTGACACGCCATCACAATAGCCATAACCTTCTCACGGTCAACCTCTTGTTTCTTCTGGTCATTCGAAGAGAAAAATTTTAGTAAAGTACGTATTCTGTTATGTCCTCCAAGGTTGTTCAGGAACTTTCGAATTTCATCTTGGAAAAGTATCAGAATTGCAAGTGAACCTACGCCCACCAATTTATCAAGAATAGCTCCGAGAAGACGCATTTCCACCACCCTACTGACCAACAGCCAGATAAGGATGAACACCAAAATACCAATGAACACATTGATAGATCTCGATTCTCTCATGAACCGATAGGTGTAGTATAGCATAATAGCTACAAGGAAAATATCAATTGCGTCTTTTATTTCGAATGAGAACATAGTCTTCTTATTTCTCTGCACATTCCGGGCACAGCCCTTTCAGAACATAGTTTACACTCTGAAGCTGGAAGCCAGGAGGAAGCGGTACTTCTGGCACATGAACTTGCTTCATACAGAAGGTTCTTCCACACTTAACGCAAGCAAAATGCGTATGCTCCTCATCGTCATCCCTTTCGAGATCACCATCCACGGCATATTTCACAGAGCCGGAACCATCGTCAATAGCATGAATCAAGCCATGAAGAAGAAAAAGATTGAGAGCTCGTGATATTGTGGATTTATCAATAGTGTGGAGAATATGCTCCAACTGCATGAGCGACACAGCCTCATCACCACGCCACATGGCACGGAAAATCATCAGTCGATTGGCTGTCGGCTTTATGTCATGATGCTGCAATTTTTGCAGGAAGAACTCTTCATCTTTCATATTGTGCACAAAATTACTGAAAATTTCACGTTCTTGCAAATATTTATCAGAAATTAACGCAAGTTTGTAAAACATTTTTTCTACCTTTGCATTTGAAATTCCCACGCACAAAATGAAAACGCACCTTTGGTGCTTGTGGAGTGGAACAAAAATTAATGCCAAAATGCAGATATCAGTTCATAACAAGACATTAGACTTATCAACCCCACAGGTAATGGGAATACTAAATGTGACTCCAGATAGTGTCTATGCAGGAAGTCGCAAGCAGACAGAACAGGAAATAGCAGAACGTACCAATCAGATAATCCTTGAAGGAGGCAAAATCATTGATGTTGGTGCCTTCTCTACTGGCCCTGGTTCTGCTGATGTCAGCGAGGAAGAAGAACTTCTCCGTATGCGTAACGGACTCGCCATTGTCCGTCGAGAGCAGCCAGATGCCCTCGTGTCTATTGACACCTTCCGTCCATCAGTAGCCCGTATGGCAGTTGAGGAATTCGGAGCAGATATCATAAACGACATTTCAGAAGGACGTGGCTACTACAACAATACCTCCAACGAAAATGCGAAAGTGGATGTTGACGCGAATGAGAATGAGCCTTCGGACATTCTTCTTGAAGTTGCCAGATTGCAAGTACCTTATATATTAATGTCGCTTCAAGCGGATCTTGAGAATACAGTTTCTGTCTTCCTCAAGAAAATCAAGGTCCTCAACTCAATCGGAGTAAAGGATATCATTCTTGATCCCGGCTACGGTTTTGGAAAGGATATCATCGCCGGCAACTACTCATTACTCTCTGCCCAACAGCAGCTTAAGGACACATTCAATCTGCCACTTCTCGTTTGCATCTCAAGAAAGCGCATGGTTTGGCGATTACTTGATTCTTCTGCCGATGAAGCCCTCAACGGCACGACAGTTCTCAACACCCTCGCCCTCGAACGAGGTGCCGACATCCTCCGAGTGCATGATGTCCGTGCCGCCGTAGAAGCCGTAAAGATTTTCACGGAACTTCGAAACAATAGCTAAGAGAGTTATTTACTCTTTACAAAAACGATTTTAACATAAAACAAAATTTCATATATGAAAACATTCTTCAACGCAAAAGACCTTGGCGATATAACAGCAGCTCTTGCCGAGGCGACTTCCAGAAAGGGTTCTTGCGCGATGGTTATAACGTGAACAACCTGATGAGATACAAGGCAGACTTCAAAGAAGGAGGTGCCGATGAGTTCGTACAGATGGCAAATAGTCATGTACCATTTCTAAATGGCGGGCTATTTGACTGTTTGGATAAGAAGCCTGAAAAACTTTATTACGATGGTTTCTCAGAAAGGAAAGAGTCGCTGGAACAGCTGTATCTTCCCGACTGGCTTTTCTTTGGTGACGAGGTTGGACGTAGCATCGACCTTTCTCAGTGGTATGGTGACAAGAACAAGAAGAGTGTATCTGCGCGAGGCATTATTGACATCTTGAAACGGTATAACTTCACTATTGAAGAGAATACACCTCTTGACCAAGAAGTTTCTCTTGACCCAGAATTGTTGGGTAAAGTTTTTGAGAACCTATTGGCATCTTATAACCCAGAGACAAAGACTTCCGCTCGTAAGCAGACAGGCTCATTCTATACGCCACGTGAAATTGTGCAGTACATGGTAGATGAAAGTCTGGTTGCCCACTTAAAACGCACATGTGGTGATGATCTGGAATCAGAATACCGCAAGTTGCTTAGCTACTCAACAGAAGAAACTACACTTAACGAGGAACAGCGCAAAGCTATCATGCAGGCAGTTTATAACTGTCGCGTGCTCGATCCAGCTTGTGGTTCTGGAGCGTTTCCTATGGGCATACTCCAGCAATTGGTACATGTCCTTCGTCAACTTGACCCAGCGAACGAGATGTGGAAGGACTTTATGATTGACCTTGCCATTGAACAGTCAAAACTCGCATTTGCCGAGGATGAGGAAACAGAACGGAGGGCTCGTCTGGCAGACATTGAGGAAGCCTTCAACAAGAGTATCAACGACCCTGACTATGCTCGTAAACTCTATCTCATTGAGCATTGTATCTATGGCGTTGATATACAACCCATAGCCGTACAGATTTCCAAACTGCGTTTCTTCATTTCTCTTGTGGTAGACCAGAAGCCTACAAGTGATGCTGCTCACAACTTTGGTATACGTCCTTTGCCTAACCTCGAATCAAAGTTTGTTGCGGCCAATACACTCATTCCTGTAGGCTATGATGCAAACCTCTTTGAGTCAACTGAAGAGATTTTGTCGAAGAAGGCAAAACTGAAAGAGTTAACCCATCAGATATTCCTTGCTAAAAGAAATGTTGATAAACAACGGCTGAAGCAGGAAATAAAAGAAACACGCCAAGCACTTGCACGGGCTATCGAAGACACGGGCTTTGCCACCCATGGCACAGCACAGCTATTGGCGAATTGGGATATGTTTAACCAAAATGCGTCATCTCCATTCTTTGATGCAGAATGGATGTTTGGAGTGAATGATGGTTTTGATATCGTTATAGCCAATCCACCATATGTCGTTGTCCCGAAGAACAATATATATTCAGGTCTGTTTCAGACTAATGATTGCTTGGAGATGTATGCCTTTTTCTATGAAAAAGCGATACAACTGTTAGTACATGATGGTGTACTGTCTTTTATTTCAGCTTCGTTGTTTATTAAGGGTCTTAAATTTGATTCTTTACGAACATTCCTTGAAAAGAAAACTCGGTTGATTAATCTAAATATTGTGGGTGATAATGTATTCGAGAATGTTCAAATGCCAACAGCCGTGTTAGTAACAATTAAGCAAATCGGGAATTGGTCTTTCGCAAATATGATACCTGGTGGTCAGATTTTATCTAAGATGGATGACTCTGGAGTCTCTTTAGACAAAATATCCAATATTCAGAGGGGTTTTGAGATTGGTAGAAATCTTGTAAAACACACAAAAGGCGTAGGTGACTATGCATTTATTACAGGTTCTAACGTTAATCGATATGTGCATACTTCCTTATCATATATCTCTAAAGAAGTTTATACAGCCTTTGCAAAAGAAGATTATTATTACACAGGAGAACGTCTTCTCATTAGAGAAACCGGAAGTTCTTTAACTGTAGTGTATGAAAAAGACAAATTGTATAGTAACCGTAGTTTGTATTCAATCAAGATCAAGAATTCTCGCTATGCAGTAAAGTATGTGTTAGCTTGTTTAAACTCAAAAGCTTGCCAATATTACTATTCATCAAAATTCAAGAGCGATACAGAATTGTTTCCAAAGATTAGGATAAAACAAGCCCGCACGTTACCAATTCCTGCGGTAACACCAGAAAAACAACAGGAAGTCATCAACCTAGTAAATGACATTCTCAATGTGAAAGAAATGGATTCTGTTGCTGACACACAAAAGTTAGAAAACCGCATTAATCTCCTCGTATATCAACTCTACGGTCTGACTTACGATGAAGTTCTCATCATAGACCCACAAACACCAATAACGAGAGACGAATATGAATCAGAAATATCATAGATATGATGACCATGATGACAATTGTCAAGTGATAATTGCCATCATGGCTTTGATGGATTGTTAATCAAAGAAGAAAGTTCTTTTTCTATTTGACAGGCTAAATCTGATAATTTGATTGCTACGAGTCTTACGCACTCAATTTCATTTTCTGAAAGCATTTCGTTGTGTTCAAAGTAGGTGTAATTACCATTTATTTGACAACGTGAAAGGAATACATTGTAATAACATTTATTAAAATCATTTTCTGTGTTAGAAAAGATATCTTCAAAATAGCCAAAGCCCATTGTAATTGATTTGTCATTGTTACTTGATTTTACATCTGAATGATACCAATGAATACCGTCAACAAATACATGAGATATTTTAATAGAGATGGTATACAAACACATGGCAATTCTGTCCGTAAACGAGCACAAATGGAGTTGGGTCACATAATCATCCACCTTTTCTCTGTTATAATATTGAAAATGAATTAAATCATACACGGCATCATTTTGTTTTTCATTCCTGTGAAGTGATTCGTAAAAATCTTTATAGATTTCCGTAGTCTTAAAGGCTTCTATATTCTCACTGCCTATGTATGTATCAACAAATTCCTGAGAATAAGGTTCTGTTATTAAGTCCCCAGTTCTAAGTCGAATATCCTCATCCATTAGAACGACAGGTAGAGCATCTATTGCTAATCGATAAATTGCCACAGCTCCTATGCATAATTTCAAATAATACTCAAAGTCCATTATGATTTGACTCTCTGAAGTGCCTTTTTGTTGAACTAAAAATGGATTCCGTGTCACTTGATAGAATGATGCATAACCCTGCTTGTGTATGTATTTATTCATTCTCTTCTGCACATCCCAAACATTATCAAAGAAACTATGCATTTTTTCTCTGATATCCATAAATGTTGGTTCATTGTTTTTTAGCCAGTCAGTCATTTTACCAGACTCAAAACCACCAAGAAGAGTTTTCCATTCATCTTCTTTGTTCGGATTAGCAGTTAAATAGATTATCCCAATAGATGTTTCTATAGATTGCCTCAAAGAGTAGAAAGCGCAGTCAAAATAACCAAGTTGGAATAGTTTGATTGCATTTACTATAAGTTGACACGCCTCATCAAAAAACAAATTGGATTCCCATGCGTGAACAAAACCAGTTGTTGCAAATGAGATATTATTAATATCGCGAACAAACTTCTCTACATTTGGCAACTCTAATGGCTTTATATACCAATTGTCTTGTATCTTAATATTTTCCATATGTAATAAAGGTGTATCACTTAATCATTATTATTTCTCTGTCGCCAAAGCCCTTATGTGCTAATAAGTTTTCTATTATCGACAATTGTTTGGCATCCTTAATATAGACCTTGTTTAGGACTGCACTGGGAAGATACAGTTCCCTGTAATAAACGAATTCACCATTGCGCTTTTCTCGACGCTTCTCGTCTTTAACCATATACAACATATCCTCTATGTTTATATCCAGTATTTTAGTCTTTTTGAATTGGTCGAGCAAGAACAAGACCTCTGAATTTGGTCGTTGCGAAGGAATAATAATACGAACCTCTTCTTCTCGATAATATTTCTTTTCTTTTATTCTTGGAGCAGCATAGCCAAGCAAATACATCGCAATAAGTTTCACAAAGATTTGTGGATAATCCTTTAATAGTCCAAATGCAAATTCTTTTTTAGGCCCAGTAAGCATACCGAATGCACCATTAAAATATTCTGTTTCAATCTCCTTAAACAATTCTTCATCTGATACTTTGCCTTTATATATACACGGTTTAAGCATAATCATGTGGGGCATACTCTCAAATGAAACCTCCTTTGTTTCGTCGAGTGCTAAAACCACACCATGTCCATGGTCTGCGTAATTCTCCCACATTTGATCATTGTCACATCGCTTTGTTAATGATATGACATAAGGAATGGGCAACATTTTATTCTCTTTTATGCTATCCCAATCAAAGGAAGAAGCGACTTGTCTATCGGACTGCAATCTGTTCTCAACCTTAGGCAAAAGTGCTTTAATGGTTTCAATACCTATTTTATATTCTTCCTTATCTCCAAAACAATCATACCTTGAAGCCCAAAAACATAATCCTTTTTCAGAAGGAGATTCTCTTAATATGCCTTCTAAAGCTTGTATTGATGTATAATGATATAACATACAAATAATGGATAGTCAATTTGATTTTCTAATTTTCGCAATCAGGTTGTTAAAATTGTAGTTTATCTCCTCTTCTGACATTGCCAGATTGATAAGTGTTTTACTAATGTTTGCTTTGTTATTGTATGGAGCATCTGATTCTGTAAGGATTCTGTCTCGTGGAATTCTATCAATAATGTTCTGACCATTCTTTGATACAGTCATGGCTTCATTGACAGAAAAATAGTAACCTTTGGCAATGATGGAAGGTATTAAGTCAATGGGGCCAGAATACCAGTGGAAAATAACATTATTAATGTTGTACTCACACAAAAGATCGAACAGTTCCTTTTCGGCCTTCCTTGAATGAACGCTGATTATTTTCTTCTTGCCTTCTAACTTTTCCAGTAACTTTCTCAATATGGTAACTTGATCATCCCTTGTTGGTAATCCTTCTTTTGAGAAATCCAGTCCGATTTCTCCTATATAGGATGTTTGGTCAAGAAGGCGATTAAACAATGGCAACTCGTTCTTATTTTCCGATGCCAACAAAGGGTGCAGTCCCAAAGCTAATCGGATATGTTTATATCCTTTCACGTGCAGGAACCCCATCTTAAAATGCGATGGCAGATTAGTCATGCCAATCACAATATCCCCGGCTTGCTCTCGTTGCCTCAAATACGCCTCGGGATGGGGTATCATGTCAAAATGGCAATGTGTATCTATCATATTCCTGCTCGTTGCCTTATATCCGCATTGGCATTTGTCCGAATCCAGTCTTTTACTTGGTCATACGAATGTATTACAAAGTCCGTATAAGCCTCCACCTCTGCTTTTCCTGTAATACCATTGGCAATCAGTTCCGTTTCTATAACCTCTCGTCTGCAACGATTCCTCAAAAAGTAGAGAAGTGATTTGAAGTCTCGGTTTCGTTTGATATCCGAACGGGTAATCTGAATCTCTGCTGGAGTAAATACGTCCAACCCATACTGTTCATTTCTCAACTCATTTACACCTGACAAGGACACTCTTCTATACATGCAAGGCAAACAAGCCCCACAGTGCAGCACGTTCCTCCGATTCCAATAACGTTTATGGGAACGCTTGGCACAAGAGCACGACTCAGAGCATAAAAGCACTAACGCTCTCTTACGTGCTGCATCCTGGCAGCAATCATCAACCATATCCTTTTTTGATTTCAGCTGATAGGGATTCTCTAATGTGTTCTGGATTCCAATGGAATTCAAAGCTGATTGTAATCTACGCAAGAACACAGGGTGCGTTGTCCTAGTACTACAGGCGCTTCTTCTACCCTTATCTAATGGTATATTCAACGAAATGGTTCCGTTCTCAGGAATGATCAAAGACTTATTAGGGGAGATTGCACTCGCACAATAAATCCCTGCCGCAAAAAATAGTATCGATCTTGCACGGAACGTTGCTTCGGTTTCCAACGTATTTCCTCTATGCAGTTTTAGTCCTGCACTGATAAATGCTCTATCATATTGACCATTAAAAAACCCGTTGTGCTCGCATCGTCTCAGGATTCTTGTTTGGTCTTTACCTTCTTTGCCAAGTTCAGCATGTGAGATTAGCAGCACTTTCTTGCCGGGCGGCAACTGTACACAACCATCTATAAACCCAATCAAAGAATCTAATCCACCAGAGAATAGCGACACTCTGTCATAGTCCTGAAGATTCTCAAACTGTATGCGAGGTGGTGCATAGTTATAAGGGGCTGCTTGAACAAACTCAAAATTCCATACATCCCCAGTCAAAAAATCAACTGCACTACGGAAGCTCTCCAATCCTCTTTCCATCGCAGCGACATTCACTACCGGCACTCTCAAATGGATGTTCCTTTTCCATCCCTCTTCCGAATACTTAGCACGGCTCACAGCCCTGTCTGCATTGTAAACCGACATCGCAAACACAAGAAAGTCAAATGCCACTGATGATGTATCGCGGGCAATACGCCACAAATCATCAAAATTGAATTTCAATTCAACGTCCAGTGTCTGACCGGCATTGTCCGTAAGCGAAAGGCTATACTGCCCAAACTTTGCGGGATCTGCACTATGCTGATAACTGATATTTACCTCTACTACTGCCATATATCCAGGATTCTTGCGGTTAACGTATCAATATAGGCTTTCCCTTCTGGAGAGAAAACATTAATGTGGTGCATCTCATCAGCCAAACGATTATCCAGTTCCGAACGCAGCCACTGTTTTATCTCATTACATACAGTCTCCGGGGTAGCATTCTTATCAAAAATGTGGCTTTGGAAGAGGCCTCCCATATATTCCATGATATACTCAACCTCAAAATCAAGTATCCAACCGTCAATTGTATCTTCGTCAGCTTGCTGAAGCAGTGTCTCAATATCTGCCAGGCTGTCGCATTGTTCAAAAATCATGGAGAGCAGTTTCTCTTGTGCTTCCACTGCGGCTTCATCATCGTGTAGAGCATCCGAATCTGCTGAAGTCAGTCCACATATGACTCTTATCAACTCTCTAGGAGTCTGAGGCTGCTCTTCCTGTGGCAGTCCTAAGCTGTCGATAGCACCGCCAATGCCTAAAGACCTGACATCCGAAATGAATTGAACGACATTTCCCAAGGCACGAGAACCAGCCTGACCAAACGAGCCACCACCGCCTCTGTTGCCTCCTCTGTACAAGCCGTCACCGACAGCTGTTCCAAAAGCAGTCATCAGTCGTGATTGCTTTTGCGCATTGCCATGATCCTTAATTACACTGGTCATAGCTTTCTTGGCCGCTGACCATTGGGGCGTTGTCTTAAGCGAATGTGATTGTGATGTTCCCATTATTTCAAAGCATTTTTAAGACTTGTACCTTTTTCCATATCTTCGATATACTTTTTACAGTCTGCCTTTCCTTTCATTCTTTTCAGAAACTGTGCGTATGTGGCTGGTAGTTTTGATGTTTCAATGCCTTCAAACAGCATTTTTAACAGAGAGAGTGATGAAACTATCTCGCAATTCTCGTCAGCATTCAAGAATCGGGTTATTACCCCAGAATTGATATCCTCGGCAAGTTCCTGATGCAATAGCATAACCATCATATCCTTCTCTTCTCTGGTGAAGTTTCTTATTTCACCAACAAGAGCACTTTTCATGGCTTTCACGGTCTGATTTTTCTTTAGTCGAATGTATGCTGCTCTCACGATGTTCGACACCTTGTTCTCCACAGGGGTTTCCACCTTCAAAGCCTCTCGTGAAATCCAAAAATAATCCTGTAAGTTCACATTGGCAAGTGATGGGGGTGCAGCCAACCACAACATGGCTTCTGGTTTATTCCATAGTGTTGTCCAACTCTCGCTTGTCAATCTTCCCGCCTTTGATTGTTTCTCCACATCAGCCATATCACCCACAAACCCATTGCTTTTCTGACGACTATATAAGTCATCAATGTTCTCTCTAAGCACGCTGTTATATTCCAGCACCATGAGTTTCACAAGCACTTCTGGCTTAATACCCTCAAAACCTGCAACCTTAGCCATCCTCATACGCATATCGAATGTATTGAGGAATCTCTTCAATTGTCGGGGATTGCCGTTCAGGAACTTTGTCATGATGGGCAAAATAGGCAACAAGCCTTCAACTTCGCCAAAGTCCAACTTCTTGTTGTTTTGACGAATGCTAGTTAAATTATACTTGGTATGCTTATCCTTCTTTCTGAAATCAAGAAACTTCTGGTGTATGGTCTTGAATTGAATTTCATCATCTATTTTGCTGCATAGCAACAGCGTTATATAGGTTTCTTGTTCTGAATATGACAAACGTGGTATTCTGTATGGTAACTGAATCAGCTTCTCCATATAATCAGAATACGGGCTGGAAATCGTCTTCTTCTCTATTTTGTGATTGTAACGTTCCTCAATAGCATGTTCTATGATTCTTTCATCTGCTCCAATCACGAACGCAGTCCGTTTTACATTCACGAACAGTTTTACGGCTTCAAGACACTGGATAATCCTTGAAGGTTCACATCTGTCAAGATCATCAATATAGACAATTACGGAGCGATAATCTGCACCAACCACTATTTTCTCGAAATCCTCTCTGAATCGCTCTATAAACTTTGTAGCATTCCCTTTGCTCACTTCCTCTATCAGCAACTTCGCGTCGTCATCGGTAAGTTCCTTTTTCCATTCTTCCTTTGTGGGCAGAAGTTTAAGTAGTTCTTCGGGTACAACCTGCTGTCCGATCTTCTTCAAAAAGAACACACCAAGCTTCAAGTATTTGATTTTCTTCAAGAAGTCAACTCCGTTTTTAATGACGCCTTGCTTCTTCTTTAGGTCTTTTTCTATCGCTGTCAGTACGGTTTCTATCAGTGTGAGCTTAGTGTCTTCATAGTTTTCAAACTGCCAACTGTTAAACTGTATCTGAGCAACTTTTTCCTTTTTATTGGCTTCTTCTTTCATCCATTGGTCAATGCCCTCTTTCATCAAGAGCATCAGACTGCTCTTCCCTGAACCCCAATCACCGAATATTCCTATGGTAATTGGGAGCATGGTTGAATCAAGAACCACCTCTTTCAGAAGGTCTGCATGAACTTGATAGCCCAACAGGTCTTCATTTGTCTCATTATCTGCCCACATATCTTCTATCCTCCTTTATTTCTTTATTAACAATAATTCCGGGTGCTCAAGTTCCTCCACTAACTTGTCAACCATCGTGCAAGGCTTATGGGTTGCATAGTCGGTGCCAGTGTATAATGCACGTAGCTGCTGGGCAAAGCGCTTGGCCAGATTCTCGCGGCCATACTGCTGGAGTAGGCTGTATATATCAGGGTTGCCTTTCCGATACTTAAAAGTCTCGTCACCCATTCTGTTTCTAAAAGATTCTTCGAGTTTCTCAATATAGGCAGAGCGGCTGATGCCTGTATCAAGGTATTCAAAGTGCAGGTAGTACCATAGTTCAAAGGCTTCGTTCGTCCAAGCACTGTGGAAGCCCAACTTATGGGCTTTTTTGATGGCTTCGTTGAAGTCTTCAAAGTCATCCTTATCAAAAACGACCCACACGCGGTCAAAAGTCATGGCATTCTTCCGCTCCAGTTCCGTTTTTATTTCCTGCGTTCTATCCACCAGAGCAACTGTTGCCCGGCCCTCGCCCTCAATCGTCACCTCGCGAACGGCTGAGATGAAATTATTGATAAGAGCCTTGAAGTAGTGCGGCTCTGTCATCGTACCTTCACAGACTATGAGGAAACGCACTAGTTTTTCGCGGATGTTCTCCTTGCGTTTCTTGGCAGCCTTGGCTTCTTTACGTTCCCGCCTCAGCTTTGCGATTTCTTCTTTTCTCGAATATCCCATAACACCACTTTATTTTCCAATGAAAGGTATGGCACCATAGCGGCCACGAATATAGTCGCGCTTGATGTCACGGTCGTTGCGCACTTTTTTTCCGTCCTCGTCCTTGAACTCCACAAGCGAGTAGATGTCAGTAGACTCAACCTTGTCCTTCTCTGCAAACCAAATCTGATCACGACGAATAATCTCCAAATCAAGCAGATTGGTGTCGTGGGTGGCAAAAATCAGCTGTGCTCCGTGTCTATTCTTCTCTGGATCCATGAACAGAAGTACGATGTTGCGCGTCAGCAGTGGGTGAAGCTTGGCATCCAGTTCATCGACAATCAGCGTCTTGCCCTCGTTCAGCGTATCGAATATTGGGCCGGAAATCTCTATCACTTTCTTCGTCCCCTCTGACTCCATCTGGTTCTTGTGGAAATTGCGCTCGCCGATTACCAGCCCTTTTTCGTCATATACATTATGAGTGGTTATCGGCTCGACTACATTCCCTGTCGCCAAGTCCTTCTCCAACTGTGACCTTAACGACCTTGGGGCACTGTCTAATGCCTCTTTTGGAATATCAACCTTCTTGACAGAAAAACGGGTAAAGCCCAGTTGCAGGGTCTTGAAGAACTCCTGTGCCTGGTCAGCTCCATTCAGATGTTCCAAAAACATTCTGAGCGTAAATGCCTCGTAGCCTTCGCTGTCGATTCCAGAAAGTACATTGCATTCTCCAAACCAGCCCAATATGGAATTGGACTTCTCGCCCTTCAGCTGAGCTACAAGCGACAGGAAGAGGCGATTTGAGTTTGTCAAGTCTTCCTTTCCCTGACCCTCTATAAATCTTTTAGGAGATACCTCTATAATATCTCGTGAACGCACGAAGAGCTCGTACTCTTTCTCTCCAAACCGTTTCTCGTATAGCCACTCTGAGATAATGTCAGTTTTGTTGTATTCGAAGCCATAGCGATAAAGCACCTCTGCATTAATGAATTGTATCTCAAACAATGTTGGTTGGGAATCAGAGCTTTCATCCAATGCAAAAGGATCATAGGGTAGTGCATCACCTTCATTAAGCCTGACAGAACGCCTAACCATACTACGCATAGTAGATATGGCCTGAATCAAGTTACTCTTGCCCCCCGAGTTGGCACCATACAAGACTGCCAACGGAAGCAAACTATACTTACCTTCGCTGATTACAGACTCTTTATGCTCCTTTATGGAACTCGCCTCCATACTAAAGGTTCGTTCCTGTTTGAAAGAGCGATAATTCTTAACTGTGAAATTTACTAGCATATCTCAATATTTTTGTGCAAAGATACAATTAATTTTCGATATAGGATGCATAATATGAGAAAAAATCTCAAAAATCGAGCATGTTTAACAAAATTTCGGTTTTATAAGGTTTGAAAATGCGAAAATGACTCATTATTTTAACTTGGTTGAGTTTTTTGTGGGGTATGCATCTTATTGGGATATGACATATAATTACAAAACAAATTTGAGTATTCAAGATAACATTCTTCCGTAGTTGCACATTCACACATCTTTTGTGGTTTATAAATGTTAAAAACGTTAATTCTTCATCTTTTTCGCTTTACTCAGAATTTACGTCATCACTTTTCTACCGTTTAAAGTGCAAATTGTTGATATAAAGCATTTTGCAAATACAAAGGCTGTCCAGGCTTGACTTCAGTAATATCTTTGATAGAAGAACCATTTATGATAGACGAAGATGTGTTCTGTGTATATAATTTCGACACTGAGGATATTGAGTTCACAAGTGCTACGCTTTATGTTCCGACTGGAACAAAGACAAAGTACGAAAGTACGCCAGCATGGAACAAGTTTAAAAACATAGTGGAAGGCATAGAGAACAATGTAGAGTCGGCAACAACGAACATTACTGCAAAGGAAGCAGAACGCTACAATGTGAGCGGACAGAGAATCAGCTCGCCGCAGAAGGGCATAAACATCGTGAAGATGAGCGACGGCTCGACAAAGAAAGTGATGTGCAAATAGAATTAAAGAAAATATCTGCTTAACAGAATTAGCCCCGAGAGTTGCGACACAACTTTCGGGGCTAATTATTTACAGATATTCTCAGGATTATACTCACAAAACAACATTCAAGAGAAAGTTATGAGAACTTTAACGGGAACTAATCCAACGGGAACGATAACGGGAACGGGAACTTTAACGTTAACTGTCAACTAAAACAACTATGAACTATGAACTGCCAAAGACTATGCATTGATATCACATTCCTTAATCATTAATCCAGAATAACTATAAACTAATTAACTGTTCTGCCACTTCCTTCATTCCTTCTGAAGCACCTTTCTTGATGTGGGTAACTCCAGAGATGTGGGCTGAAACATCGGCAGGGTCAACAAGATAGATAGGCACACCATGCTTGACATACTGAACAAGACCTGCTGCGGGATAGACAACCAGCGACGTTCCTATTATCAAGAATATGTCAGCCTTTGAACACTCTTCGGCAGCACGCGAGATATTTGGCACACCCTCGCCGAAGAACACAATGTAAGGACGCAGACGCGAGCCGTCGCCAGCTTTCTCATCGGGCGCAACGGTATAGTTGTCGGGAGTCAGCTGCTTGATGTATCTCTCGTCGTCGACATCACGCTCAGAACACACCTTCATAAGTTCGCCATGCAGGTGGATAACCTTAGAAGAACCAGCCATTTCGTGAAGGTTGTCAACATTCTGAGTAATCACCGTAACATCGTAGTATTTCTCCAGTTCTGCCACAAGCTCATGCCCTTTGTTTGGTTTAGCTTTCAGCAGTTTGCCACGCAGCATATTATAGAACTCATTAACATAGTTAGGATCGTCTTCCCATGCCTCGTGTGTGGCAACTTTCTGCACGGGATAGTTCTCCCAAAGTCCGTCGGCATCACGGAAAGTGCTAAGTCCGCTTTCAACCGACATTCCTGCACCTGTAAGCACTACTAACTTCTTTTTCATGTTGTAAGTCTTTTCTTGTTTGTTATTCGATTGTTATTATAGAAGGATTTTCTTGGATTAAGGATTATAGCTATTGGAACCTTAACGGGAACTTTATTATTAATCTTGCATCCTTAATCATTAATCCAGCATAACTATGCACTATATTAAGCTTGTCAACTGAGTCAATATTATTCTTATTGCTCGTTAACAATGCACAAAAATAGTAATTTTTCTGCAAATACTACATTCTTTACAAAGAAAAAAAGTAACTTTGCACGATTTTTCGTTGAAGAACAATAAACTAAAAAAACAATAGATTTAAGACATGAACAAACTAAGTTATGCTTTGGGACTCGGCATTGGCCAGCAACTCAAGCAAATGGACATTGTAGGACTGTCAATCGAAGACTTCTCTCAGGCTATCGATGACGTTATCGCAGGTAAAGAACTAAAAATGTCTCATCAGGAGGCGCAGCAAATGGTGCAGGAATACTTCCAGAAGAAGCAGGAGGAAGTAGAGAAGATGCGCCAGGAACAAGGAAAGGTTGCCAAGGAAGAAGGCAAGAAGTTCCTCGAAGAAAACGGAAAGAAAGAAGGCGTAATTACTCGCGAAAGCGGACTACAATATATGGTTCTGAAAGAAGGAACAGGCCGCAGCCCTAAGGCTACTGACAAGGTGAAGTGCCACTACGAGGGTTTCCTCATCGACGGAACAGTATTCGACAGTTCTGTTCAGCGCGGCGAACCTGCAGTGTTTGGACTTGACCAAGTGATTACTGGCTGGACTGAGGGTCTGCAACTCATGAAGGAAGGCGGCAAGACTCGTTTCTTCATTCCTTACATGCTTGCTTACGGAGAGTCTGGCGCAGGTCAGATGATTCCTCCTTATGCAACTCTCATCTTCGATGTTGAACTGATTGAGGTGCAGTAAGTCGGGGGGTGATTGATTGATTAAGGATTAAGGTTATCGTCCCCGTTAAGGTTAACGTTAACGTTCCCGTCAAATTTATTATCTAATTGAACATAAACCTAATAAAAAATAGTAAAAACGATGAAAAAAATGATTCTTTTTGCTGCGGTAGTATTTGCTTCAGCAGCAATTGTGTCTTGCGACAAGAAGACGGAAGACAATTCAGCAAATTCTAAGATTGACTCTCTGAGCTTTGCAATTGGCTGCGAACAGGCACAGCAGGTTAAGCAGCGTCTTGCTATGATGGAGATAGATACTGCCTACATGGATGCATTTATCAAAGGTTTGCGCGACGGTGCAAACGCTGTTGACGACAAGAAGAAGCAGGCTTACAACGCAGGTGTTGCCTTCGGCCTCGACCTCATGTTCTCTCACAAAGGTCTGAGCCGCCGCATCTTCAGCAACGACTCTACTAAGACTCTGTCAATGAAGCAGATGCTCGAAGGATATATCAGCGGACTGAAGGGCAAGGCTAACATACTTACTCCAGAAAAGATTAACGAAATGGCTATGAGCATCCGCGCTAAGGAGTTTGAAAAGAACAAGGTAGCTGGTGCTAAGTTCCTTGAGGAGAATGCAAAGAAGGCTGGAGTTAAGAAACTCAAAAGCGGCGTTCAGTATAAAGTAATCAAAGAAGGTAACGGTGCCATTCCAACTGATTCTTCTTATGTTAAACTGCACTACGAAGGACGTACTATCGACGGTAAGGTATTCGACAGCTCATACGAGCGCAAAGAGCCTGTAACAGTTCAGCCTTCACAGTATATCAAAGGCTTTGCTGATGCACTCGTTCACATGCCTGTAGGTTCAGTATGGGAAGTTTACATCCCAGCAGACCTTGCTTATGGTGAGCGCGAGGCTGGCGAGATTGCACCTTATTCTACTCTTATCTTCAAGATTGAAGTGCTTGCCATTGAAAAGAGTGCTCCAAAACCACAGATGCCTGCTAACATACAGCAGAAGTAAAGACTAAAAAGCAAAAGAAGAATGAAGAAATTCGCTATACTGGCACTTGTCGTACTGGCAAGTGCCGCTTTTGCACCTGCTATGGCGCAAAGCAAGAAGGAAAAGAAGCAGAAGAACAATACTGAAGCCAAATGTCCTCACGCAAAGAAAGGTCATGGCAAGGACAAAAAGAAATGTCATAAGGGTGAAGAAGAATGTTGCCAAAAGGTCATTCAACTCATCACCGCAGGCGACTCTCTGAGTTATGCCGCAGGAATGAACATGACCGACGGACTCATGCCTTTCCTTCAGCAGAACTTCGGCGTTGACACTGCTTACATGGCAGACGTTGTCAAGGGCTACAAGATGGGACTTGCTAAAATGGACGACGAACACTACAAGGCTTACATTGCCGGCATACAGGTGGCAAACATGGTTTGCGAGAGAATGCTTCCTATGAAGGAAAAGGAATATAAGTATGCTAAAGATACTATCATTCCAGATATGTTCCATCAGGGTTTCTTAGCTGCAATGGCAAACCACGACACTAAAATGGAGGTTAGTGCAGCAAAGGACTACGAGAAGGGCTTACGTGCAGAAGCAAAGAAAGCAACCGAAAGAGCAATGAAAGCAGAGGGAGAAGCTTTCCTCGCAGAGAACGCAAAGAAAGAAGGCGTTGTAACTTTGCCTTCAGGTCTGCAATATAAAGTTCTTCGCGAGGGCAATGGCGCTATTCCAAAGGCAAACGACGAAGTGGTTGTGAAGTATGAAGGAACGCTCATCGACGGAACAAAGTTTGACAGCTCTTACGACCGCAACCCTCAGACTTCAACTTTCCGCCCAACACAAGTGATAAAGGGTTGGACCGAAGCGCTGACAATGATGCCAGTAGGAAGCAAGTGGATGCTCTTTATTCCAGAGAATCTGGCTTACGGAGAGCGTCAGGCTGGCAAGATTCCTCCTTACTCAACACTCATCTTCACTGTTGAACTTGAGGCTATAAAGTAACTTATTTAAGTTTAGGAGGTTTATATTCCTCCACTTTTAGAAGGTTATGAGGTTATAAGATTATAAAGGGATTTATGCATATTATTATAGAATATGGTATAATCTTCTTAATTTAAGCCTCAGAAGTTGAGGATTTCCGAAGCTTCAGTAACTTAGATGAAAGATGGAGTATTGCCTTTAACATAAACAGACAACACGAAATCTATTCAGAAAGCAAATGGAAAAGATTGATAATTTAGACAAAAAGATTCTCAAGATTCTTTCGAAGAACGCACGAACACCGTTCAAGGATGTTGCCATCGAATGTAATGTGTCGAGAGCAGCCATCCATCAGCGAGTGCAGCATCTTGTGGAGAATGGCGTAATCACTGGCAGCGGGTTTGACATTAACCCGAAGAGCATCGGCTATTCTACATGCACCTACGTTGGACTTACTCTTGAACGAGGCAGCATGTATCGCAAAGTGGTTGACAAACTCTATCAGATTCCAGAAATTGTTGAATGTCATTTCACTACAGGTCCTTACACTATGCTGGTTAAACTCTATGCCCGCGACAACGAACAACTGATGGATCTCATCAACGGCAAGTTGCAGTCTACACCAGGCGTGATTGCCACAGAGACACTCATCTCACTGGAGCAGAGCATAAAGCGTGACGTTCCCGTAAGACTTGAAGAAGAAGATTAAGATAAAGTTGCCCGACAACCACCAGGGAGTCGGTGCAACTTTCTTTGTTTTTATTATATCTGAAAAGAAACATGGAGAACTTTAATCTGCAACAATATTTCGAAAAGGTTTACTCAAAGTATCCTGAAGCAGAGCGCCGCCCTATGGTTGGCATCACTGCAAACTTCGCTGATGGCAATGCCACCCTGCGCAATCATTATTACGAACAGATTGTTAAGGCTGGAGGAGTGCCCGTACTTATTCCGCCAGTAGATGATGTTGACACAATCGTTAACACACTTGACAACATTGATGCACTGCTGCTCTCTGGAGGAGGCGACTACAATCCGCTTTGGGCTGGCGAGGAGCCTTCGTCGCTTCTTCACAATATCAATCCTCAGCGCGACCTGCCAGAACTGCTTATTACAAGACTTGCATACAACCGTCAGATTCCTATGCTTGGCATTTGCAGAGGCTGTCAGACACTGGCAATGGCTCTCGATGGACATGTTGCGCAAGACTTGAGTGAGCGTGCAGGAAAAGAAGCTTCAGTCGCCACGCTGAAACACTCGCAAGATGCACCGCAGCAGGAAGCAACACACAGCGTAAGCATATTGCCGCAGACCATACTCCATACCATTTTCGGCAAAGAATGTATTGCCGTTAACTCATTCCACCATCAGGCTGTTGATGCTGCCGGACCTCATTTCCGCATTTCGGCTAAGGCGAAAGACGGTGTAATAGAAGCAATTGAAAGCAGCGAACACCACGCCATACTCGGTGTACAGTGGCATCCAGAATGGTTAGGCAGCGAAGGACTACCTCTGTTCCAATGGCTTGTCAACGAGGCAAGACTGTTCAACAAGGCAAAGGCTGTCCATCGCTCCATTCTCACACTCGACACCCATTGCGACACTCCTATGCTCTTTCCGCAAGGAATAAACTTTGCAGTGCGCGACAGTCGCATTCTCGTCGACTTGCATAAGATGACCGACGGCCGTCAGGATGCAGTTACTATGGCAGCATACATACCTCAGAACTACGAGGACTCGGCTTTTGAATATGCCGATTCTATATTCAACAAACTCGACACAATCATTGCCGACAACCACGACTACATACGCCAGGCTCGTACCATTGCCGACCTATACGAGAACAAACGTAAGGGCATGCACTCCATAATGTATGCTATAGAAAACGGAAAGGCTCTTGAACACGATATCCGACGAGTGGAGTATTTTGCCAAACGAGGCATTGTCTACATAACACTCTGCCACAATGGCGACAACGACCTGTGCGACTCGGCTCGCGGTTCTGCCACATGGGGAGGCGTAAGCGACTTCGGTGCTGACGTCATTCGCGAGATGAACCGCTGCGGCATAGCCGTTGACTTGAGCCATGCAGCAGAGTCAACGTTCTACGATGCGTTGCAGATATCTTCGCATCCTGTAGTCTGCTCACACAGCAGCTGCCGCTCACTCTGCGACCATCCGCGAAATCTAACCGACGACCAAATGCGTGCGCTGGCACAAAAAGACGGAGTATGCCAGATAACTCTCTACCCTGGTTTCCTGAAAACTGACAGCGAAGCATCAATACTCGATGTTGTAAAACACTTAGAACATGCCATAAACATTATGGGAATAGACCACGTTGGAATAGGAACCGACTTCGACGGCGATGGCGGAGTACCAGGAATGGCAGACACATCAGAGAACATAAACTTCACTATCCAGTTGCTGCGCCGCCGCTATAGCGAAGAAGACATAGCAAAAATATGGGGAGGCAACTTGCTGAGAACAATATTCAGAGTGTAATTGTGAGGATTAAAGATTAAAGAAGAAAGATTAAGGTTGTGAGTTATGAGAACCTTAACGGGGACGAAAAACTTAACTTTAACCCTAACTATGAACTATGCACGATATTAAGCTCGCCAATACATTTATATATAAACTCAGAAACAAAATGAAAAAACTTTCATCTTCAGTATCATCAATCATGTCGCTTGCCTTTGTAGTAACCTTGCTCATATCGTGTGCTTCGTGCAAGCAGGCAACCAAACAGAGCGACGACGACTTGCAGGAAACAAGCCTTGCAGGTCCTACATTCGATGCCGACTCTGCCTATTTCTTCTGCGAACAGCAATGCGCATTCGGTCCGCGCACGATGAACAGCACCGCCCACGACCAGTGCCGCGAGTGGATTGTCAACAAGTTCAAGCAGTTCGGATGCACCGTAGAAGAACAAAATGCAGACCTGAAAGGCTATGACGGAACAATTCTGAAGGGCACAAACATAATTGCACGCTTCCGCCCAGAGGCTAAGAAACGCATACTTCTGTGCGCCCACTGGGACTCAAGACCTTGGGCTGACAACGACCCCGACGAGAAAAACTGGAAGACACCAGTGATGGGAGCCAACGACGGAGCAAGCGGTGTGGCTGTCATGCTTGAGATTTCACGTCTGCTTCAGAAAGACACAACCATCAACATCGGCGTAGACTTCGTTTGCTTCGATGCCGAAGACTGGGGCGTTCCTCAATGGTCTGACATTCAGGCAGAAGACAGTTGGGCACTCGGAGCGCAGTATTGGTCAAACAACTACAAGGCTGTTGACGGACAGGAGATAATGTTCGGAATACTGCTTGACATGGTTGGAGGCGAAAACGCACAGTTCTATAAGGAAGGATTCTCTATGAAATACGCACCGCGCATTGTCGACCGAGTGTGGAGCGCAGCACAGTCGGCAGGCTATAGCGGCTACTTTGTTTCGCAGACTGGCGGATACATCACCGACGATCACGACCCAGTAAACAAGATTGCAGGCATTCCTACAATCAACATCATCCCCTACTATCCATACAATGAGAGCAGTTCCTTCGGTCCAACATGGCACACCGTCAACGACGACATGCAGCACATAGACCGCCAAACCATGAAGGCAGTTGGTCAAACCGTCATACAAGTTCTATTCACTACGGAATAGTAAACGCCAGAGAAATCACTAAGCCGCCAACCAACGGCAGATATAAATAAATTCATCAGAGCCTACTTACGTAAAATAAGCAGGCTCTTTTTTATTTCTTATAAACCATCCCAATTAACTTATAATCTGAAAGCAATTCTTGTTCTTTAGCCTTTGCCGAGAGAAAAACTTGCAATTTTCAGAGCCGAGTTGGGTAAAAAATTGATTAACTAACCCCGCCCTTAACTTAAAATTTTACGACCGAGAAAAAAGAAGTAGCAAAATATACGAGTATTTTGCGGTTTCTTGTCGTTTTTAGTAAATAACTCAATATCAAGACATTATACATTTCGTCGTAAAACTCGTAACTGTTAAAAAAGTCAAAGGGCACCTTTCGCAGTGTGAAAGGGCACCTTTGGCACTGCAATATGCCACATATCGCACTGCGATATGCCACGTTTCGCATCGCGAAAGGACACCTTTCACTTTTTCATTCCTTATGTTCGTTTACATAGTTTAAGCCGATTGATTAACAATTAAACACATTTTAGCATTCAGCCTCGTGCCAATCGGAAAATCCTTCTCTAGAATGAAAATTCCGTTTGTCAAGATTTTTTACTTTTTTCATCAATATTTTGGGCTGATTTTGAAACTTACAAAATGTAAGTATAGACATTCTTTAGTTTACAAGTTTATAAAGAATAGAAAGTTCTATAAGACTATTGAACTTAATAATATTGTTATGAAGAAAAAATAATCGCAGGTAAAGATTTTGAATTTTCATTCTTATTTGCTATTTTTGCAACTTAGAAAGTCGCTTATGCCCGTAGATTATGCTAATAAGCAGATCTGCCACCTCAGAATAATGCTACTATTTCTTAATAGTAATTATAATTGTGCAACTTGTGAAAAGAAATAAACTATACTGGGTAATTGTCATTTTTCTATTGCTTGCATCATCTTTTCAGATGGCTGGTGCAAACAACAACAAGTTGCCTACAGGAAAAGCACTACTAAACCTCTCTTCGGAAAAACTCATGCAATCAGGCTCTGACTGTATGAATACAGATGCAAATACATCACTTCTTTGCTTCACCGTTGTATGCAACCGCTACGACTATTCATCGATGAACGAATACGAGAAGAAACAATGTGCTGAAGCCTGCATGCGCCTTTGGGAAATATATTTCTATAAATTTTACGACTATCCTAAATGCTTCGACTATCTTAGCCGTGCACTTGACATTGCCAACGAGAACGACTTCAAGATGCCAGAGATTTTTCTTGGCTTCGGATGCATGTATACAACAATAGCCGATGAAACAAACAACCGCGAACTCAGACAGAGGTCGCTCGATTACTATAAGCAAGCGCTTTCAACTGCAACAATAATAAACGACGGACTTCAAGCAGACATGGCTGCAACAAACATGTTGTCTATAGCCTCCATCTTAAATGGCATTCAGTCTATAAAGCAAGAGTGGAATAAATATGTCAGTCTGAAACCAACTAGCAACCAATTGCTACGCAACTATAATATTTTACTTCACAAAGCCTTTTCCTGCATTGAGAAGAAAGACTACAAGCAGTCACTTGACATTTTTGAACGGCAACTGAACATGCTGAAAGGGAGCAAATATAAGCGACTAATCTACTTCACACTGGTTGAAAAATCGAAAATTTATTCAAAAAAAGCCGATTTCATCGGGGCAATAAGCACACTGCAACAAGCAGAAGCCATTGCCATCGAACGCGACATGAAAGACTGCAAACTCGAAGCCTTCAGCCTACTGGCAGACAACTACAGGCAGTCGGGCAATATGGCGCAGGCTGACAAATACCGCGAGCGCAGCATACAGCTAAAAGACACGTTGACAAACTATCGCCAACTGGCAAGTGTCAACGAAACTGAGTTTCGCCAACAACTGAAAGCAATGGACAAACAGATGGCAGACATACGCCACCACCATCAGCAACTGCAAACCATCTCTGCCATGATTTTCATTGTTGCAATCGTAGTCATAGCCTTTCTCTTCGTCGTTTTCCACAAGAACAAGCAGTTACGCAGGTCTAATCGCTCACTCTACGAAAAGAATGTGGCTGTGCTTAAAGCTGAGGAAGACGAGCGAAGAATGCGCAAGAAATATGAAGAACAGCTGCAACAAGTTATGCAGACAGCAACAAACCAAGAACAGACAGAAGAAAACATACTGAAATATAAGAACAGCACACTGACAGACAATGACAAGCAGGCTCTGCTCTCACGCATCATACACATAATTGAAAACAACGAAGAGATTTTCTCACCCGACTTCTCCGTTGAACGGCTTGCACAACTTGCCGAATCAAAATATAAGTATGTATCACAGGTAATCCACGAAACCTACGACTGCAACTTCAATACCTTCATAAACGACTACCGCATAAAGGAAGCCTGCAAGCGCATTAGCGACGTAGAAAGATTCGGCAAACTCACAATTGAAGCCATCTCAAACAGCGTAGGTTTCAAATCGCGCAGTTCTTTCGTTACATCCTTCAAGCGCGTCACAGGACTCACACCGTCAGAATATCAGCGACAGGCTCAAAAGCGATAATTTTGCCATATTCCCACACAAGCAGCCTCTTACAGACTAAATAAGAAAAACACATAGCAAAGGCCTGTTCTACTAAGCAAATCACTGAAAAACACACATAAACACGACAAATTTGGTTTGATTTCTGAAATTTGAACACCAAAACCATAATACCGCGCCTACCCTACAGCGACATTTTGTTATTTTTGCAACATAAAAAGATTACAAAATGTTACAAAAACAAAAGCTTATGATTAAAAAAATTACTTTGCTCGTTATTTGTGCTTTGACTTTTTGCGGAGTCGTAAGTTCAAAAGAAATCTCAAGACGGCAAGCCTTACAGATTGCAGGCAAGTTTTTTGCTAGCAAGGGAAAGGCAGTGAAGAACACTCAACTTCGCTGTCAGAGCAAGAATGAGAAACAAGATTTTGCTGACTATTATGTAGTCAATTGTGGAAATAATATGGGATTTGTCATCATTGCAGGTGACGACCGTGCTTATGAAGTTCTTGGATATTCCGACAGTGGTTCACTCGATATTGAGACTGCACCTGTTCAGGTATGCGAGTGGTTGGACGGCTATTCAGAAGAGATAAACTTTCTGCGTTCTCACGCCTCTGACTATATGGCGGCTAAATCAGAAGCAAAATACACCCCAGTAGCACCGCTTCTCGGCAAAACTGCATGGAGCCAGCTTGAGCCTTACAATCTGATGACTCCATACTATGTAGGAACAACCCATTCTGCAACAGGATGCGCTGCAACAGCAATGGCTCAAATAATGTATTTCCATAAATACCCTGCTCAAGGACAAGGACAGCACAGTTACAAGACCAGTCAGTATAACATGAATCTGAGTATTGACTTTTCTGAAAGTATCTATAACTGGAATGCAATGCTTCCTGTCTATGGCGACTGGGATAGCGATGAGAGCCGTGAGGCAGTAGCCTTGCTCATGCGCGACTGCGGCTATGCCATAGATATGGACTACGGCGCTGTTTCAGGGGCAGCACCCGATGCATGGCCTACTGCTCTTATAGAGTATTTCAATTATGACCGAGGACTGTCAAACCGATATCGTGCTAACTATTCTCTTGATGAGTGGAACAGCATTATACGCACCGAACTATCTGAAGGACGTCCAGTCTTCGCAGGTGGTTTCGCCAACTCTGGCGGTCATGCCTTTGTGTTCGATGGCTTCGACGAGGATGGTCTGATTCACGTAAACTGGGGATGGGCAGGTGTGTCAAATGGCTATTTCCGCACATCAGCACTAACTCCTGCCATTCAAGGGACAGGCGGTGCCGACGGAGGTTTCAATGCCCGACAGAGCATTATTACAGGAATCCGACCAGCACAGGAAGGTAGCGAGTTGACACCTGAGCTACTATCTTCTGAACGCCTACAAGCAACACCATCTAGTGCTCAGCGTAACGACAAGATTAAGTTACGCTTACCTGGCAAGATTACCAATGGAGGTTACTGCGACATCACCGCAGACTTTGGATTTGGTGTTTACGACTCAGATAACAATCTCGTGCTTGCCATACCTGCAGCAGAGACAGAGAAGACACTGGCTAAGGGCGAGCTGACTATAGGGATAAATGCCGCAGAAGCAGACCTGTCATCACTTGAACCTGGAATTTATCGTGTATTCCCAATAGCAGTAGAGCATGGAGGAAACAACTGGACTAAAGTTCGCGACAACAACAACAGTAAACCAAACTACCAGAAACTGACAGTCAGTGAAGACAAACTGACATTTAACATGCCTACAATGTTCCAGCTCTCTGCAGACGACGTAAAACTAGAAACAAAAATGTATCAAGGTGTAAAATCTATGGTTACTGCAACTGTAACAAACAATGGCGACATGGAATATAGCAGTGAGATTAAGGCGGCAATATATAATAAGGAAGATGGTACAAAAATAGCAGAAAGCGACACATATCTTGAAGACATCTATGCTCAAGAAAGCATCAATGTAAGCATAGCAAGTGCATACTATGTTGAACCTGGCGAATATAAACTGGCAATAATTGACGAGAACCAGACGCAACTGAACGAACCTATTGATATCGTTGTGGAAGCAGCGCCTTCTGGAAACAATGAGATAAAGGCTGTCGGACAACTGGTTTATGACGGAGAAGAGCCTATCAAGCAAGACAACTTGCACTTCACCGCACAACTAACATGCCAGAGTGGCGTCTTTGCTGGCAATATCGTTGTTTTCATCTACGACGAATACGAGACACAGGCACAACCTTATGGCAGTCTTGAACCACAGTTTGTTTTCATTGATGAAGGTGAGACAAAAACCTATACATTCATTGGTAAAATGGAAAATGGAGTAAACGGCATGCGCTATAAAGCAACACTTGTTGACTTGGATGCTAACACCTACATTACCCCACGCAATCTGGCTAGTTGTATATTTACACTCACCGCTGATGAAACAGGCATAAGCTCAGCAACAGCCAACATGAAAGAGAACGACAATGCCATCTACGACCTGAGCGGCAGACGCATAGAGCAGCGAGCAGAAAACCTACGTAAAGGACTATATATAAAGAACGGAAAGAAATATATTGTAAAATAAAACCTCTAATAAACATATAAAAAACAAATTATGAGAAAGTCTATTTTTACCATTCTTGCCTTGCTGACGGCAGTTTTACCATCGGCAGCGCAGACTGAGACCTACAGTGCTGTGCCTAAAGCACACAAGCAAGTAGTGAAATCGGAACGTCGGGCAACAATGATTCCTGTTCACAAGCAAGCGAATAAGGTTCAAGCCGACCTCTCTCTCTTTCAAGGACTGAAACTCTATGCAGCTCTCTCCAATTCTGATAATTGGGCAGGAGCATCAATAGGTTCAGTTCCTTACGGTGTCTATTCTTTCACAATCGGTGAAGACCGCGACTTCCAGGCAATATCTACCGATTTAAGTTTCAACTTCATGGCAAGCGCAATGGGGCGCGACATGTTGGTCGGTGTACGTCCTATGGAAGTATTCGGTTATCTCAATGGTGTAGAATACAACGGTCTTGACTCAATGGATTTCAGACAAGTGTGGTCGCAGGTATACGACGAAAGCGGCAACTACAGCTACATTCCTTCTGTCATGGCATACGATGTTACAAGCGACATTACATACTCTGCACAGTATAATGCAGACCTATCTGGTCTGAACTGGGCAAAGTGGAATCCTAAAACTCGCCATTTCGACGTGCTTCACAAGTGGAACAACGATTTCCAGCCACTGGCTATGGCGGCAACACCTGACGGGACTATGTACTGTATTGGCGGCGACGGATTCTTCTATCAAATCGACAAGACTAATGGCGACGCCTCGATGATAGCACAACTGAGCACCAAACCTACTCTCTACGTACAATCAATGACCTACGAGCCAACGTCTAAGCACTTCGTTTGGCTTGCTGTGAGCAATGCAGGCTCTGCAATTTATGCAGTCAATCCTGAAGACGGCGAGTTGACATTGATTCGCCAGTTATCAAAGAACGAGCAGGCGTCTTCTATTTTCTTCAAGGGAAATGCTGCTCCTGCAAAAGCACCTGCAATGGCAGAAAATCTTAAATTTGCTTATTCTGACAATGGTTCACTTCAGGGAAACATAACTTTTACCATACCTACAAAAGCATTCGACGGCACATCACTGAACGGAAAAGTGAAAATGAGCGTTTGGCTTGACGGACAAGTTCTTGCAGAAAACTCAGAAGTAACAACTGGTTCAAACCAGACTTTTGCTTTCAATGTAACCAATGACAACCACTATGTTGACGTAGTCCTTCAGAACGACAACGGATTTTCCCCTCATGCCTACAAGTATGAGTATGCAGGCTACGACATTCCTCTTGCAGTTTCAGACGTAATACTCAACGTCGAAGAAGGACAGGCTAATCTTACATGGAATGCTCCTGTAGGCGGAGAAAACAATGGCTATATCGATTTCGAGCATCTGACATATAACATCACACGCATGCCAGACAACGTGAACGTTGCAAACAATCATCAGGGTACCACATTCAGCGAGACTCTTCCTGAGAAGATGGAACGCTACTACTATATAGTGTCTGCAAAGAATGGTGAAGGAAAAGAAGGCGTTGGAACTGAATCTAACCGCATTCTGACTGGTTCTGCTTTCCAGACTCCTTACTATGATGATTTCGACGATGAAGCTACGATATCTCTTTGGACAGTAATCAATGTAGACAACGACAAGAGTGATTATGGAACTGAATATACATGGAACTACAACACGTACAATAAAGACTTCGCTATAAACACTGGTAGTTGGGCTATGGGTGAAGGTCTTGACGGAGTAAACGACTATCTAGTTTCTCCAGGCATTGAACTCAAAGCAGGAATCACTTATGCAATGATTGCAAATATGCGTAATACTTTCCAGGGTACAAAGGAACGCGTAAGCCTGCTCGTTGGAACAGACCCAAATGATATTTCAACATTCCGCGAGATTGCAAAGAATGACGAATATGATGTAATGGCAGACGGGCAAGGACCTATAGGTCGTGACTGGGAAGCAGACTTCCAAGTAGAAAGCGATGGTGTTTATTATATGGTAATTCAGGCACGCACTCTTCGCGAAGATAACGCATCTGGCATTTTTGTAGAAGCATTAAGCGTTGAACAATTAGGAAAGAACGGAGCACCAGCTGAGGTACAAGATCTCACTGTCACTCCAGAGGCTGAAGGCGAAATGGAAGCAGTAGTTTCATTCAAACTGCCTAACACAACTCTTGGTGGCGACAACCTGACTGGCAACATTACTGCCAATATCTATCGTGACGACACAGAGGTGGCAAAACTCGACGACAAGGCAGCTGGTTCTCTGATAAACTGGACTGACAATACTGTTGAAGGTGTTGGCGTTCACAAATACACTGTTTCTGCAACAAACGATGAAGGAGAAGGTAAGCGCATATCTACAAAACAGTTTATAGGTGTATATACTGCTCCTTACGTAAACAACTTCGACGACGAAACAACCGACGACTTCTTCGTAACTGTAAACGATTCTGTTTCTGGTGGCAACAAATGCGTTTGGGAATGGAGCCAATACAACCAAAATCTGGCTCTTGGTTATTACATTCAGAAAGACTATGAACCAATCTGGCTCTTCTTCCCTGCAATTAAGTTTGACGCAAATGAAGTTTATGAAGTTAACTTCGACTGGTCTTATGCACCTTTCACAATAACATCACCGGCATCATTCGGTTACGGAATGGCTGCAGACAGCACGGCACAGACTCTCATAAACGACTTGCCTTACACCAACGACTTAGGCTATGGCAACGCATACGCATCAAGCAATGAGATTGTCGCTACACAGACAGGGAAATACTATCCATCTATATTCATAAATGGAAACAGAGGTGATTATGGCTCATACATCACTCCTACTATAGACAATCTCAATATTGTTCACATTGCTTCTGCTTTTGCTCCTTATCAAGTAGAGAACTTAGTTGCAGAACACGACATGACGGGTGCAATGAAGGCAACTCTTCATTTCGATGCTCCTACAACCGACTTCGCTAAACGTGCACTCGTTGGCAAGTTCAATATCAACATTTACCGTACAGGTCAGACCATTCCTGTAAAGACTTTCGAAAATGTTGATCCAGGACAAAGTCTTGAATGGATAGACGAGCAACCACTCAATGGCAACAACTCTTACACCGTCGTACCAATGAATGATTACGGTCGTGGCAAGGCTGCAACAGTAGAAACATTCGTAGGCATTGACGTGCCTGAGGCAGTTACTAACTATCTTGTTCGCGGAAATGAAGACAACCAAAAGGCAATTCTTTCTTGGGATGCAGCATCAGAAGTTGGACAGAATGGTGGAGTTGTTGACGAATCACTCATCTACACAATCGTTGAATTTTTCCCTAACGAGACAGAACAAGACAAGCAACTCAAAATACTTAGTACAACAAAAGACTTGACTTTCACAGTTGAGCGCGAGGCTACAGATAACATGGAGCAGCATTTCTATGGAGTCATTACCCAAACATCGGCAGGTGTAGGCAAGGCTGTCTTAGACTATGTTATTCTTGGCAAACTTAAAGAAGTTCCATTCACAGAGTCATTCGTAAACGGAGGTCTATCTACAGATGGATGGGTAGCTGCTGGCGATGTTAATCAGTATGGTGCTGCTTGGCAGATGGTTCAAGACAGTGAGGAACAAACTTCACAAGACGGAGACAACGGATTTGCTCTCTGCTATAATGGCAACATGTATGAACAATATCACTATGGCGACCTGATTACTCCTAAGATGCAGGTTGAACCTACTAAGGACTACACACTTACATTCTATGTTTATCACGGAACGGCATCAACAAGTACAATTAAGCCTACACTCGTTACTTCATTGAGTCTTGACGATTATGAATTTGTTGACATCTGCGACACAATCAGTGTAACTGAAGGCGAAAAAGAATGGGTTAAATACGAAATTCCACTTAAAGGTACTTCACTCAGCAACTATATGAAGTTCCGTTTCCGCGCCTTCCTAAGCAGTATGAGTGAAAGGGTTTGGATTGACAACATTGTTGTCGAAAGCAAGACTGCTGCTGGCATTGAACGCATCTTCGGTGAGGCAGGAGTACACGCAGTAAAGGGTGGTATCTCTGTCATTGGTTACGAAGGACAACAAGTACAGGTATTCACAGTTGATGGCCGTCTGATAGACAACTTCAGGGCAAGCGGCAATGACATTCGCAGTTATGCATCAGGAGTTTACATCTTAAAGGTTAACGGAATGACAACAAAACTCACTGTGAAATAAAAAGAAAGATACAAAACTTTAAATTTAGAAGAGAGGATATGCCTATTTGGTGCATCCTCTCTTTGTTTTATATAGCAATAGGCAGTGCAGTGTTGCATAAATCGTTAAAAATAAAGAATAAAACGAGGCATAAAGCAAATAGAATAAACGGATTATGTAATTTTGCAAACTGAAATATTATAATGAAAACTACAAATATTATGAAAATTATTACTAAGGTTTGCGGTATTGCAGCCGCACTATGCTTGTCGCTGACAAGCAACGCTCAGACTGTCGTCTATGAGAACGCCATAGAGACTGCATCTGATTTTGAAGACCTCACAGTAGTGGACTACAACGGAGAAGACCACTCTGGCGATGGAAATACTTGGAGTTTTAACGAATGGAGTAATTATGCCCAGTATCAGTATTCAAGTATTTCGCCTGCCGACGACTGGCTGATTACTGCAAGCATTCAGATGAAAGCCAACGTTGAGTACACTTTCACCTTCGAGGTATGTGCAAGTTCTAATGCATATCCTGAGGCCTATTCTGTAATGTTCGGACAGGGAACAAATCTGGAAAGCTATCAGACTATTAAGGCTAAGACTTCTGTCAGTTTCCTTGATTTTCAGGAACAGACAGTTACAACATCAGTGAGCGAAGCAGGCAACTACCGCTTTGCTATCCGCTGCCTCAGCGATGCAGACATGGCTTACTTCAAAGTGAAGAATCTGAAAGTTACCGAAGGTGCTTCTTTCACTTCACCTGCCGCAGTGACTAACCTTGTCGTTACTCCTGCTGCACAAGGACAACTGAAGGCTGACATCAGCTTCAATGCTCCAACAGAAGCGACAGACGGTTCTGCGCTTACCGATTTGCAGAAAATAGAAATCTATCGCGACGATGCACTTATCAAGACTTTCGACAATCCTGCCATAGGTGCAGCAATGTCTTATACCGATGAAAATCCTATCAATGGATGGAACAACTACAGTGTTAAGGCCTTCAACGAGGACGGTCAAGGTCCTGCTGCCGAAGCCCGCGTCTTTGTCGGTAACGACACTCCTGCCGAACCAACCGACTTCGTTATTAAAGACAACCTCAACGGAACAGCAGCTTTCTCTTGGACAGCACCTGCCGCAACAGGCGTCAACGGCGGATATGTTAATGTCGCAGGACTTAAATATAATGTATATATAGAGGATGATGAGACTAATCCGACTATCGTAAAAGGCAACCTGACGGATACAAACTGCACCATAACTCTACCTACATCTACTTCTCAGGACATCCGTTTCTATCGAGTTACAGCAGTAGCAGAGCAGAACTTAGAAAGCGAATATGCACTTGGTTCTGTCATTATCGGTATCCCTTACACCCTGCCTTACGAAGAAGGTTTTGCCAATGCACAGCCTGAACACTTCTGCATCGGTCAGAAGACTGGAGCAAACGGATTCCAGCCTATCACATGGATGGATGCCGACGGCAACAATGGTTCTATCTTCGCCTCTGGCTTGAACAGCAGCGACGAGGCTACACTCTGTCTCGGAAAGATTAGCCTGAAGAACCAGGCTTCGCCAACGCTGAAGTTTAAATACTACATGATTCCAGGACGCAATGCCGACCTGAAGGTAGAACTTGTCAATCCTAACCAGGAAACAACCGTGATAAAGACCATCAGCCTGAAGAATGACGAAGGCACTGCTGACTGGCAGAGCATGATGATAGAACTGACTGGCGCACCTGTTGAAGCAGACTATGTCGTACTCAACTTCCATGCCACAGCAAACGAAGACAAATGCACATTCGGCATTGATGCCATAAGCATAACAAATGTTGTTGACGACGACCTCAGCATCTCTCTGAAAGCACCTGCACAGGTTAAGGCTGGCGAGCAGTTCACCGTAAATGCAACCGTCAAGAACATTGGCAGACAGCGTGCCGAAGGCTATAGCGTAGACTTCTTCGTTGGCGAAGAGAAAGTTGCAAGTGTTGAAGGCGAAGCCATTTCAGCCGACAACCAGACTGTAGTAAGTTATCGCCACACAACAAAGGTTACCGACCCAGAGACACTTCAGGTCTATGCTGTAGTAAACTACGATGCTGACAAGAACGCAGACAACAACACTTCTGAGACCGTCAGCGTTGCCGTTGTTCAGCCATCGCTGCCAACCGTCACCGACCTTTCGGCAGAACTTAGCAATGACGCCGTTAGCCTGACATGGACACCTATTGTGACCGAATCAGAAACCGTTACCGACGGATTTGAAGACTATGACAACTTCACCATCTCTGCTATGGGCAACTGGACTCTCTACGACGGCGATGGAGAAAAGACATGGAAACCTTCTATGTATCCTGACTTTGCCAATGCAGGCGAACCTATGGCATACATCGTGTTCAATCCTTCTGCTCTCGGCATCGACCTGAGCGACGACAACAATGCAGAATATGTTCCTTACAACGGCAACAAGTTCTTGGCTTCTATGGCTTCAGACTCTTGGATGACTGGCAACAACGACTTCATCATCTCTGAACGCCTGTCGGGCAACAAGCAGACCGTAAAACTCTTTGCCAAGAGTTTCGATGCTACGGGCTACTATAAGGAGACTTTCGAAATACGCTACTCTACAACAGGCAACAATCCTGATGACTTCACCAATACAGTTAAGACTCAGGAGTGCGGCTCTGCATGGACAGAATATTCAGCAGAACTGCCTGCTGGTGCTAAGTACTTCGCCATTGTCTGCACATCTAAGAACATGATGATGCTTCAGATTGACGACGTTACCTACGAGAAAGGCGGACTGACTGCAAGCAGCTACAACATATATCGTGACAAGGAACTGATAGGAACTTCAACAACAGCCAACTATCTCGACAGCGATGCCACAGCAGGCGAGCACGTCTACAACGTAACAGCCGTTTACGACGAGGGCGAATCATCACTCTCTAACGATGCCGTTATAACCATTAGCGGCATAGCAGAGAAACTCAATGGCAACGCTGCCGTAGTAGGTCACTATGCTGCCGACGGCCGTCGCATAGCTGCCAGCGAAAAGGGAATGCACATCGTTAAGTACAACGACGGAACAACTCGCAAAGTAATGGTGAAGTAAATAGCAACATTCAGCCATACTGCATAAAAAAAATGAAAGAGCGGCACGCTTTCTTCCTCCGAAGATGGCTTGCCGCTCTTGCTTTCTCAAGATAATATAACGTTGTCTGTTATTCTTTCATTTTGAAATCCACAGGCAATGTATATTTAACCCTTATGTTCTCAAGAACCTTTTCTTCTCCTACATAGTCTTTACCAGGATTCCACTTAGGCATTTCTCCAATAATCCTTGCAGCCTCCCTTTCGAAATCAGCCTGTATGAGTTCCTTAGTCTTCTGCTGTTTGTAGGCAGAGAGAGATGCAAACTTCTTGTTTTTCTTTTTGTCGGTCTTTTCAGTCAAGTTTGTCCTAATAGGAGTTATCTCTCCAATGCTTCCGTCTTTCTCTACAACAAACTGCATTATTACCTTGCCTTCCATAGCATACATATCAGCGCGTTCAGGATAAACTATTTTAGACTTAACGTAGTCGACTACAGTTCCATATTCATTAGGGAAAGAAGGTTGCACAGCACATTTCAAATCTTTGTAAACTTGCGGAGGTTCAGACTGGGCATACATTGCCAATGTTCCAACTAATACGAATGCGACGAGACACAATACTCTCGCAAACAGGTTAAGATGTTGCTTTTCCATAATTTCTTTTTTTTGATTTGTTTTTTAAACTATTCGCCTTAGCCATGTATTTTCATGACTAAATGCTTGACATGGCGCAAATATAGTATTTTCTTCTGATACATTCCAAAATCATTAAGCGTTCTTAGGTGTATTTAACTGAACAAAGAGTGACACTTGTAGCAGTTCATAGTTGTTTAGTTGACGAGTTAATTCATTCAATTAATCATTAATCTTTCATCCTTCATCATCCACGATGCCGTTGCATCGTGTAAACACACTCCTCAGTCACTTCGTGACAGTTCCCCTAAACTTAGGAGAGCAATTACTGCTTACAAACTGTAACTTCCAAAATCGGTTCGATTTCTTGACGAAAAAAGTAAAAAATCTTGACAAACGGAATTTTCATTCTAGAGAAGAATTTTCCGTTTGGCACGAGGCTGAATGCAAAAATGTGTTTAATTGTTAATCAATCGGCTTAAACTATGTAAACGAACATAAGGAACGAAAAAGTGAAAGGTGTCCTTTCGCGATGCGAAACGTGGCATATCGCACTGCGATATGTGGCATATTGCAGTGCCAAAGGTGCCCTTTCGCACTGCGAAAGATGCCCTTTGACTTTTTTAACACTTGTGTATTGTGCGACGAAACGTATAATGTCTTGATATTGAGTGATTTACTAAAAACAGCAAAAAACCGCCAAATACTCGCATATTTTGCAACTTCATTTTTCTCGGTCCAGAATTTTTAAGTTATTTGCGAGGTTAGTTAATCAATTTTTTACCCAACTCGCCTCTGAAAATTGCAAGTTTTTCTCTTGGCAGAGGCAGGAAGGGGAAAAGTGGTTTCAGATTGAAAGAACCTTAACTTTAACTCACAACCTACTTTCTCAATCCTAAAACTGATTTAAATCAGTTGGAAAGGCTTTTTGTGTGCGAACACAACTAAATATTTTGCCATTCACCACTTATTTCGTAATTTTGCGACAAATAACAAAAAAAAATACCGACATGACTATAAAGAAAAAAGCATTGCTGATGATTCTCGACGGATGGGGAATTGGAAAAAGAGACAAGGCTGACGTTATCTACAACACTCCTACTCCATATCTCGACTATCTGAAAGCTGTTTCGCCTAACTCGCAACTTCAGGCTTCGGGCGAAAACGTAGGACTGCCCGACGGACAGATGGGCAACTCAGAAGTGGGACACCTGAACATTGGTGCTGGAAGAATTGTGCTGCAAGACCTGATGAAGATAAACAAGGCTTGCAAGGACGGTTCTATTGAGCAGAATCCAGAGATTGTGAAAGCCTACACTTACGCACGCGACAACAACAAGAAACTGCACCTGATGGGACTTACATCCGACGGCGGCGTTCACTCTTCAATAGAACACTTGTTCAAACTGATAGAAATAGGCAAGAAGTACGGACTGAAGCAAACTTATGTTCACTGCTTCATGGACGGACGCGACACCGACCCGATGAGCGGCAAGGGCTTTATCAGCCAAGTGTCGGAAGTATGTAAGCAGAACGATGCCCACATAGCAAGCATCATAGGACGCTACTATGCTATGGACAGAAACAAGTTCTGGGACAGGGTGAAACAGGCTTACGACTTGCTTACGGCTGGCGTGGGCAGAGAGACAACAGACATGGTTGCCGCTATGCAGGAGAGCTACGACATGGGCGAGACCGATGAGTTTATCAAGCCTATACACAACTCAAGCGTAGACGGACGAATAGAGAAAGGCGATGTCGTGATTTTCTTCAACTTCCGCAACGACCGCGCACGCCAACTCACTCAGGTGCTGACCCAGCAGGACATGCCTGAACACGGAATGAAGGTAATCGGCAACCTGCAATATTTCTGCATGACACCCTACGACGATGAGTTTAAGAACATGAACATAATCTTCCCTAAAGAGAAGGTGCAAAAGACTCTGGCAGAATATCTCTCAGGCTTCGGACTGAAACAACTGCACACCGCAGAGACTGAGAAATATGCTCACGTCACTTTCTTCCTGAACGGAGGCCGCGAGGAACCTTTCGAAGGCGAAGAGCGCATTCTCGTTCCAAGTCCCGACGTGAAGACTTACGACCTGAAACCAGAGATGTCGGCATACGAGGTTAAGAACAATCTTGTTGACGCTATCAACTCTCAGAAGTTCGACTTCATAGCAGTTAACTTTGCCAACGGCGACATGGTTGGGCATACAGGCTACTATCATGCTATTGCAAAGGCAGTATGGGCTGTCGACCAGTGCGTGAAGGAAGTAATTGAGACTGCAAAGGCAAACGGATATGAGGCGATAATAATTGCCGACCATGGCAATGCCGACCATGCCATAAACGACGACGGCACTCCAAACACGGCTCACTCGCTCAATCCTGTTCCGTTCATCTACGTCACCGACAACAACCGTGCAACTGTCAAAGACGGTCGTCTTGCCGATGTTGCTCCGTCAATCCTCCACATCATGGGCTTAGACAAGCCAGAGGAAATGACTGGCGAGAATCTTATAAGCGACAATTAATTTCTGAGGTTCTGAGGTTTCAGCTTATAAGGCCATGGGATGGGATTAGATTTATTGCTTATGGCTCTATAAATCGAAGCAGGAGAAAAGTATATATATAAATAAAGGTTATAAAGTGGGTTTATCTTCACCTTATAACCTTTATTTTTTGTATGCGATAAAACTATCGTTCACAGTACATAATTATATTAATAAGGCCATGGGATGGGATTAGATTTATTGCTTATGGCTCTATAAATCGAAGCAGGAGAAAAGTATATATATAAATAAAGGTTATAAAGTGGGTTTATCTTCACCTTATAACCTTTATTTTTTGTATGCGATAAAACTATCGTTCACAGTACATAATTATATTAACAGGCAAAAAGCAGCTATCAACTATGCGCTGTGAACTATTTGCTGACTTACATATATCCCAGCCAGCGTAGCACATCGTTGAGGTTGGCAACAATCATGAGCAGGAACAAGATGCCGATGCCGATGTATTCAGCCCAAACCATGAATTTCTCGCTTGGCACTCTGCCCGTTATCATCTCGTAGATGAGGAACAAGACGTGTCCGCCATCAAGAGCAGGGATAGGAAGAATGTTCATGAAAGCAAGAATGATTGACAGGAAAGCAGTCATAAGCCAGAACATCTGCCAGTCCCACTGTGCAGGGAAAAGACTGCCTATTGCTCCGAAACCGCCAAGCGACTTGGCACCGTCGGCAGAGAACAGATAGCGCATGTCGCCTACATAGCCTCGCAACACATTCCATCCGTAGCCTATACCAGCAGGCAGACTCTCAAAGAAACCATATTCGCGATGTGTCTCCTTATAGTAGGTAAACATACTCGTCTGGTTGATTCCCATCTTCAGGTCTGGTGTCAGCACCATGCTCAGTGTGTCAACAGTCTCACTGCCAGCCTTCTTCAGCACAACCTTCACAGAGCGTATGCGCAGCGAGTCGGCATGAGTCCCGGCAGCCGTCATCATGTCTGACAATCGGCTTATCTCATAATTGAATGTGTTCCACGAATCAACCTTTGCACTGTTTATGGCAAGCAGTTTGTCGCCCTTCTTCATTCCAGCCTTTGCCGCAGGAGTATTAGGTGCGACAGAATCAATGTCGGCAGGTATGAAAGGACGTGCAAAAGCAGGCTGAGTCTTGAGCATGTCGAGCAGGTTGAGATGCTGAGGCAGCGAAATGCCTATAACTCTGCCATCGCGTCTTACGTCAATGCGGTCGGCATCAGCCATAGCCCTGTAGACGTCGATGTCGAACTTGTCGAAGGTTTTCTTGTCAGTTCCAACGAGAATGTCGCCATCCTTAAATCCAAGCGCCTTTGCTTCGCTGTTGAACTTCATACCCATTGACATATCCTTTGTAGAGATGTAGGAATCTCCCCAACAGAAAAGCACCATAGAATAGATGAACAATGCAAGGAGGAAGTTGACCAGCACTCCACCAATCATGATGAGCAGACGCTGCCATGCAGGCTTAGCACGAAACTCCCAAGGCTGAGCAGGCTTCTTCATCTGTTCGGTATCAAAACTCTCATCAATCATACCCGCTATCTTGCAGTAGCCGCCCAAAGGCAGCCATCCTATTCCGTAGGTTGTCTCACTCTTCTTCGGTTTCCACTGAAAGATATGAAACCACGGGTCGAAGAAAAGGAAAAACTTTTCTACCCTCACGCCAAAAAGTTTAGAGAAAAAGAAGTGTCCACCCTCATGCAACAGCACAAGAAGTGAAATTGCAAGAATAAACTGTAATAGTTTTATAAGAAATATTTCCATAATAATTTAATAATTTACTTTTTTAAGTTGACGAGCAACAACTGTTCATAGCACTTGAGAAACTTGAATCATTATTCTTTAATCATTAATCATAAATCCATAACACAACTATGCACTATGAACTATGAACTATGCACTAACTAAACCGCCTCTTCAGCAATGCGCCTTGCTTCGGCATCAGTAGCGATAAGGTCTTCGTAAGAAGGCTTCTCTATGAAAGTGCATTTGCCCATTGCCATCTCTATAATCTCACTCATCTTCAAGAAAGAGCATCGGTCTTCAAGGAATGCCCTGTTGACTATCTCGTTGGCAGCATTCACTATACACGGCATGTTGCCCCCCTTCTTAATTGATTCATAAGCCAAAGCCAAGCAACGGAACTTGTCTAAGTCAGGCTCGAAGAACTCAAGAGGTTGCTTAAACAAGTCAAGTCTGTCGCCACTTAGGTTTAATCGCTCAGGGAAAGAGAAGGCATACTGGATAGGCAGACGCATATCTGGCACACCTAACTGAGCCTTTACGCTGCCGTCGGCAAACTGAACTGCACTGTGAACGATTGACTGCGGATGGACAAGCACCTGAATCTTCTCAGCAGGAACACCGAAAAGCCATTTTGCTTCAATAACCTCAAATCCTTTGTTCATCATGGTTGCACTGTCGATAGTTATCTTAGCACCCATCGACCATGTAGGATGGCGCAGCGCGTCTGCTTTGGTTACAGTAGCCAACTGCTCCTGTGTGAACTTTCTGAAAGGTCCTCCCGATGCTGTAAGCAATATCTTCTCAATCTCGTTACAGTCTTCGCCAACAAGACTTTGGAAGATAGCAGAGTGCTCACTATCAACAGGAAGGATAGGCGCTCTGTATTCCTTTGCCAGCGAACAAATGAGTTCACCAGCAACAACGAGAGTCTCCTTGTTGGCAAGACAAATCTTCTTGTGGGCTTTAATTGCTCTAATTGTTGGTGCTAAGCCTGCAAATCCAACCATTGCAGTAAGCACCATGTCGATTGGTTCAGCCTCAACAACTTCTTCTATAGCCTTTGAGCCAGCATAAATCTTGATAAGAGGAATGTCGGAAAGCAGTTCCTTCAATTTGTCGTAGTGCTGTTCGTTGGCAATAACCACCACCTCTGGATTGAACTTGTGAGCCTGTTCTGCAAGCAGTTCAACCTGATTGTTTGCTGTAAGCGCGTAAATCTCATATCGGTCAGAATGGTCTGCAACGACTTGCAGTGCCTGAGTACCTATAGAACCCGTTGAGCCGAGTATGCATATCTGTTGTTTCCTTGTTTTTTCCATTATTCTATTAACCCCTCTGGCAGTTTCATTGTTATAGTTTTCTTCTCAGTATCAATAGCAGTTATGAATTCGTCGACTGCGGGAATGAGCAGCTCTTCGCCTTCGGCTGTCTCCACTTCAAAGAGAATATTAACTGTGGAGTCGTCTATTCCCACAATCTTTCCAATCGCCTTATTGTCGTCATCGCTGACGATACAGAAATCAACAAGCATAGCCAACGACAGTTCTTCGTCGTCGGCTGCAACCATATTGCGAGGGAAGAAAACATCGGAGTGGGTCAGTTCGCGTGCCTGCTCCTCGCTGTCTATTCCCTCAAACTTGATAATTGCTGTTGAATCGTTTCGGAAACGGTATTCCTCAATAAAGAAAGGAACAAGAATACCGTCAAGCTCCAAAACAAGATAATCGGTATCGGTGCGGTCGAAAATATCGTCGTCAAAATGGAACGACACATCGCCTTTCACTCCGTGAGCCTTGCCTATGCGCCCTATTCGATAAACTTCCTCGCGAGTTATCATTGCTCTTTCTGTTGTAATCTTTTACTATTCAGACAATTTGTTTCGGCTGATGTTATTAACTGTCAACACGCTCAATGTGAGCACCGAGTGCATTGAGCCTGTTCTCTATGTTCTCATAACCACGGTCAATCTGCGCAATGTTGTCAATCCTGCTTGTGCCTTGCGCACTAAGTGCAGCTATGAGCAAAGCAATTCCAGCACGAATGTCAGGGCTCGTCATGCGCTGAGCACGCAAACGCTTCTTCCTGTCGTGGCCAACAACAACGGCACGGTGAGGGTCGCAAAGAATAATCTGCGCTCCCATGTCGATGAGTTTATCAACAAAGAAGAGGCGGCTTTCAAACATTTTCTGATGTATCAGGACTGTTCCGCGAGCCTGTGTGGCTACAACGATAAGAACAGAAAGAAGGTCTGGAGTCAGTCCTGGCCATGGTGCATCGGCAAGTGTCATGATTGTTCCGTCAATAAACGAGTCGATAACGTAATGCTGCTGACGCGGAACAATGATGTCGTCGCCTTCAATCTTCATTTTTACTCCAAGTCTTCTGAATATGTCTGGAATGATTCCGAGTTGGCTTATGCCTGCATCTTTTATCCTGATGCCATCGCCTACCATAACGGCAAGGCCTATGAAAGAGCCAACTTCAATCATGTCGGGCAATACCTTGTGGTTTGTGCCATGCAGTGCCTTAACGCCTTCAATGGTGAGAAGGTTTGAACCGATGCCGCTAATCTTTGCACCCATATTGTTAAGCATGGTGCATAGCTGCTGAATATATGGTTCGCAGGCAGCATTATATATAGTAGTCTTACCCTCTGCGAGCACCGATGCCATGATGATGTTTGCAGTACCAGTGACTGATGCTTCGTCAAGCAGCATGTAGCAGCCCTTCAGTTTGCGAGCCGAAAGCTCATAGACGTCGCGGCCTTCCACATGACTGAACTTTGCACCGAGTTTCTGAAATCCCAAGAAGTGAGTGTCAAGACGACGACGACCAATCTTGTCACCACCTGGTTTCGTGATTACTGCACGATGGAAACGCGCCAAAAGCGGACCAATCATCAGCACACTGCCTCGAAGAGAAGCACACTTCTTTACGAACTCATCGCTCTGCAAATAGTCGAGATGAAGATCGGCAGCACGGAAAGTATAGTCGTTTGGTGCGTTCTTCCTTACTTCGACACCCATGTCAATGAGCAGTTTTATGAGATTGTTCACATCGAGAATGTCGGGAATATTAGTTATATTCACTTCCTCTGAGGTGAGAAGAGTGGCAGAGATAACTTCAAGTGCCTCGTTCTTTGCACCCTGTGGAACGATTGTTCCGCTTAGAGTGTGTCCTCCTTCTATAATAAATGACTTCATGTTTTTCAAATAGTTAGCGTTTTTTCTTTTTCTTCTCTACGAAATCTCGTTCATTTATCTTCTCGAAAACAAACTTGCTTAAGTCCAATTGTATCACTCCGTCGGTGAAGCGTGCAAGGTCTGAGGCAACCTTTTCGTTGTCAACCGAGCCATGACTCCACTGCATCAGGTTTCGCTTCATCTGGTTAGCCGTAGCCTTAACGAGCTGGTCTCGTTCCGCCCCAGGCTCCATAGTCTTCAGTTTTTCAAAAACCTCGAACAGCATTTTTCCATAGTGTCTCACTGGTATTTTGCTGTTAGGATAAGCCATTGGCTCTGGTTTTCTTGCCATATCAAGCGCCTGATTGACATCGTAGGGATAGTCAATGTCAAGCTGGAAATTGCTCATCAGCGCAAGATGATCCCACAGTTTCTGCATATAGTCCTTGTTGTCGCGGTTCTGCGGAGCCATACGTTCCATTATCTCAATGATGGTTTCGGCACATCGCTGGCGCTCCTCCTTTGTTGGTAGAGTGACAGCATGGTCGACCATCTGCTGAATCTCTCTGCCATATTCTGGCAGAATGAGTTTTGAACGTTGCGTATTATAGTCTAATCCTGATATCTCCATTGTTTCAATTTTTAAAGTGTTATTAGCAGATTATTTTACTCTCATGGGCTGGATGCCGTTTTATTACAAGAGTTTCTTAGGCATCTTTGCAACGAAGTCCTTGAGATAGAACGGAACAAAGTAGGCCACATCTTCATACTGCTCAAGTGCTATGCGCTTCTCTGCCAATGGAAACATCCACTTTGCCAGTGGCAGAACATCCTTGATGAGGTGGGCATTAGGATGATTTATGACGTCGATGCACTTCTCTGCGCCATTGCCAAAGAAATAAACGGGATGCTTATCAAGCCACTCCTTATAGGTGTCTGCATCTACAACGTCTGCCCCGACTTCACGCACTGGGCGCAAGGCACGGGTGTAAATGCCAGCATAGACTTCCATGCGGCGTGCGTCTATCATCGGACACAGCAGTGCATCTTCTTCTATTTCCTCATGCAACAGCAGCACAGGCACGCAGAGCAACTCAAGCGTAGGCACTGAGAGCAGAGGAATATTCAGCCCATAGCAGATGCCTTTAGCCATTGACGTGCCTATACGCAGACCAGTATAAGAACCTGGACCGCTGCTAACGGCTACGGCATCAAGCGGAATGGCATGACTGTCGATGAACGACAACGCCTCGTCTACAAACACTCCAAGCTTAACTGCATGATTAGGGCCTTCGCTGTCGGTCTCCTCATAGATGCACTTTCCGTCTTCACTAATTGCTACTGAGCAAACATTTGTACTTGTTTCAATGTTTAATATACACGACATTGATAATATTTTTTAAATAAAGTGCAAAGTTACGAAGATTTTTCTAAGAAATGATTACTTTTGCAAAAAATTAACAAGAATAACACATGATACAATCAATGACAGGGTACGGAAAAGCAATTGTACCCTTTAAGGACAAGAAAATACACATTGAGGTGAAATCTCTCAACAGCAAGAATCTTGACATTACAACACGCATTGCACCGCTCTACAGGGAGAAGGAAATGGAAATGCGTGCAATAATCGCTAAGGAACTGCTAAGGGGAAAGGTTGACTTGGTTGTATGGATAGAGCGAGAGACTGAGAATGTGGCTGCTCCTATCAACGAGGCTATGGTGGCAAGCTACTATCAGCAACTGCGCAACATATCTTCTTCAACGGGCATTCCTGAACCTGCCGACTGGTTCCCTACCCTGCTCCGACTGCCCGACATAATGTCGCACACCGAAGTTGAAACTCTCGACGAGGAGGAGTGGAACGCTGCCAGACAGGGCATCGAAATGGCTGTAGCCGACCTTGTGTCTTTCCGCAAGCAGGAAGGTGCTGCTCTGCAAAAGAAGTTTACAGAGAAGATTGACAACATTGCCCAGCTGATGAAGCAGATCGAGCCTTATGAGAAGGAACGTGTCGAAAAGATTAAGAGCCGCATCATCGAAGGACTGCAACAGATTCCTGACGTAGACTACGACAGAAACAGGCTCGAACAGGAACTGATTTACTACATTGAGAAACTCGATATTTCTGAAGAGAAACAGCGACTTGCCAACCACCTCGCATACTTCCGCGAGACCATGAACGAGGAAGCAGGACAAGGAAAGAAACTGGGATTCATTGCTCAGGAAATGGGTCGAGAGATAAATACAACTGGATCGAAGAGCAATCATGCAGAAATGCAGAATCTTGTAGTAAAGATGAAAGACGAACTGGAGCAGATTAAGGAGCAAGTCCTCAACGCTTTGTAAACCGATACAGAACCTTTCTAAAAAAAACATGGGAAAACTAATTATATTCTCTGCACCAAGCGGTAGCGGAAAAAGCACTATCATCAACTGGCTCATGGCTGAACACCCCGAACTAAGACTGGCTTTCTCCATCAGTTGCACATCGCGACAGCCACGCGGAACGGAGCAGAACGGCGTAGAATACTTCTTTCTCACTCCCGAAGAATTTCGCCAGCGCATTGCCAACGACGAGTTTCTTGAGTATGAAGAGGTTTATGCTGGCAGATTCTACGGCACGCTGAAAGAACAGGTTGAACGACAGAGCAACGCTGGTCAGACTGTGGTTTTCGACGTTGACGTGAAAGGTGGATGCCGCTTGAAAGACTATTTTGGTTCTCGTGCCTTGAGCATCTTCATCCAGCCGCCTTCTATTGAAGTGCTGCGCAAGCGTCTGGAGAATCGCGGAACCGATGCACCAGAGGTTATCAACGACAGGATTGCGCGTGCAGAATATGAACTCTCTTTTGCCGACCGCTTCGACAAAGTGGTGGTAAACGACAACCTTGACACGGCAAAGGATGAAACCCTGAAGCTGATAAAAGAATTCATTGAGTAAGGTTATAAGCTTTTTAGGCTCTCAGGTTTTAAGGTGAGACCAGTTATTTCCTTAATACTCTTGAACAAAGCAACATTAGATTGTAGTGATATAAGGCAAGCTTTTTTGTTTCAGAGATACTTACAGGCTATGCAGCCTCATAAGAAGTGACTTCTCACTTCAAAACCTGAGAACCCGAAAACATGAAAACCTAATAAACATCTTCTTATGAAAATCGGAATATACGGAGGTTCGTTCAACCCTATTCACAATGGACATCTGCACTTAGCACGCGAGGCAAGACGGCAGATGAACCTTGACGAGGTGTGGCTGATGGTGTCGCCTCACAACCCTCTGAAAAAGTCTTCTTCGCTCCTGCGCGACGAACTGCGGCTCGAACTCGTAAGGATTGCGACACAGAACGAAGAAGGACTATCAGCTTCCGATTTCGAGTTTTCTTTGCAGCGGCCTTCCTTCACATGGAACACGCTGCAAGCCCTCTCGCTCCAGCATCCCGAACATCAGTTCTCACTGCTCGTAGGTGCCGACAACTGGAGCGTTTTTCACAAATGGTATGCCTACGAGAAAATCCTACTCTTTTATCCTATTATCATTTATCCCAGACGAAACAGCGAGGTTGACGAATCCAACCTGCCGCATGGGGTCACACTGCTGCAAACAGAACTGATAGACATTAGCAGCACCGAAGTACGACGCCGCGTAGCCTACGGCCTGCCAATAGACCACTTAGTGCCTGAGTGTGTTGCAGAGAAAGTCGCCGAGTACTATTCTAATCAGACAAGGAAAACTCTCCCCGAAGAAGAAGAACTATAGGAACAGGGACTTTGCAGAAGAAGAAAATGGCTTGGAAGAAGAAATATAAATGCAGCGAATGTGGCTACGAAGCAGAAGTCTACGAGGGCAGAGGACTTTTCAGACAGGAGATAACTGCCGTGTCATGTCCCGACTGCAAGACCATACAGCAACTCGTAGTAGGGGGAATAATAGCCGACGTAGCACCTTCTTTCCGCAGCGAAGTAGGTCGTCTCTGCCTCAGATGTGGCAGCGACAAGATAAAAGTGTGGGACAAGCACACCTGCCCCAAGTGCGGCGGCAATATGTCGGAAACTGGCGAAAAGGAGTTCTGGACATAGCAATCGAAGTTTCAGGCTTCCACAACTTCAATGCTATAATATATAAAAGTGAAGACTCTTCATCTCGTTTGAGTCCTCACTTTTTTTATTTAGTCCAATAAGCAGACAAATTGGTTAGTTCCCGTTATTGTCCCCGTTAAGGCTAAAGTTAAAGTTAACGTTCCCGTTATCGTTCCCGTTGATGTTATCTGATAACCTTCTTCTTTCCATTCTCTATATAAATGCCTTTCTGTGGTTTATGATTCAATCGTCTGCCCTGAAGGTCGAAAAGAGAGGTTCTTGTGTTTAGCCCATCGTTTTGCAAACTCTCTATTCCTGCGATTGAAGGCTTGTAGAAGTCACTTGCTGTTATAAGCATTTCTCCGTCTTGCTCACAAGAAACAAAAGTAACGGTGTTGCCTACATTCGGAAAAGGTATCTCAAGATTGAACTGTCCGCCAATACCTTCTATCCAGACAATCTTTTCCACGTTTTCAGAAATGAAACGGCGGAAGAAACGCTCTCCTACTTTTACGGTATCTATTACACCAATGATTTCTTCATCGTAGTCTGCTGAGAACTTATCGCCCACTTCCTTGTTGAAGTCGTAGAGCATTTCCTTATCTCTGCCATTAAAGTAAATATATATAGCCTTGCTATCTTCCGAAAGAGCATACTGATAGTTATTCAAGTCATTGCGGTAGACCTTCTTGCAGGCATTTCCGTCAATGATGGTGTCGCCTTGTATGAACATCGTGAACTTCTCGTGCTTGTCAATCCAGTAGTTGTCATCACTAAAAGTCCAGACTTTTCCCTCCTGAAGGAAAGACTCATAAATCTCCTGAGAATTTGCTGCAAGACTAAATAAAGTTGTCATTAATAGTAAAAGTTTTCTCATAATCGTTTCCTTTTTTGTTTTATAGTTGACATTTTATGTTTACCTGTCTGCAAAATTAGCTATAATTAAGGGAAAGAGCAAATAAAAACATGAGAAATAGTTGACAAAAGTTGACAAAATAAAAAAGTCCCATTTCATCGGCTGATGCTCTTCGATGAAATGGGGATTTTTGTCTACTTATTTATCGGCGCTTAGTATATTCCTTTGACTAAGTCATCAAAATCCTTGGCACTTCCTTGTTCTTTTTTCAGCTTAGTATATAGTCTGCGCCTGTTTGCAGAAACGTTTGATACTGTTGTCTGCATGAGATTTGCTATCTCTGAAGGACGGAAAGAGAGCCTGATAAGTATTGACAGGTCATATTCCTCCTGTCTTATGTTCGTGCCGTCTGGGTGAAGTGCAGAATAGAATGATGGGAGCCCCTGCCCTGAGACAATGCGCAACAGCAAATTTGTCTTTAGCGAACTAATAAGGAGTGTCCTTCGGACAGAAATCATACAAAGATTTACAAATCTAACATTAATTAAGTGAAGTTGTTGTAAAAGATATTTGTTTGATTTGGGAAGATTTGTAGAATTTCTCGCGAAGCGACTCCTAACCCTTCACCTACAGGGGAGGGAAGCGGCTATGCATAAGTAAACTAACAAATTGTAACTTCCAAAAACAGTCCGATTTTTTGACGAAAAAAGTAAAAAATCTTGACAAACGAAATTTTAATTCTAGAGAAGGATTTCCCGTTTGGCACGAGGTGAAATGCAAAAAAGCGTTTAATTGTTAATCAATCGGCTTAAACTATGTAAACAAACATGAGGAACGAAAAAGTGAAAGGTGTCCTTTCGCGATGCGAAACGTGGCATATCGCACTGCGATATGTGGCATATTGCAGTGCCAAACGTGCCCTTTCACACTGCGAAAGATGCCCTTTGACTTTTTTAACACTTATGAGTCTTGAGACGAAGCGTATAATATCTTGATATTGAACGATTTACTAAAAACAGCAAAAAGCCGCCAAATACTCGCATATTTTGCAACTTTGTTTTTCTCGGTCGTAAAATTTTAAGTTATGGGCGGGGTTAGTTAATCAATTTTTTACCCAACTCGGCTCCGAAAATTGCAAGTTTTCCTCTCAGCAAAGGGTATTTTACTGAAAATGCTTTCAGATTGTTATAAGTTATGAGTGTTGAGTTATGAGTTATAAGTTATGGGTTATGAGTTATGGGTTATGAGTTATGGGAACGGGAACTTTAACGTTAACTGTCAACTAAAACAACTATGCATTATGCACTATGAACTATGAACTAAATAAAGACTATGCACTAAAAAAGGGCGTAGGAACCTACTTACGGGAGTAAGTTCCTACGCCGATTGTTTATTTAGGATTATGCAAAAACAGACTACTTAATCATTACCTTTCGAGTAGTCTTTTTGCCATCGCTGCCGATAGACTGCATGATGTAGAGTCCCTGTTTAGCAGGACGCTCGCTATATGCCTTTCCGTCAATTCCGAAGTATCTAACTGCGGTATTGCCTTCTGCGGCAACACTGTCAATAGCAATAGCAATATCTTGCTCTGCTGTTACAAACCATCCCTTTGCTTCGGCTTCTGCAATGTTGGCTTCGGTTGTTCCTGGCATGAAACTGATGTTTAGCTGGCGACCCCAAGCACGGTTGTAGTCGGTTATCTCAACATTGTTTACATCCTGCAACTGGTCGATTATCGTATTGATAACGTCAACCGACATGTTGTTGCCTTGCAGAGTGAGACCTTGCAGACCTGTGTTTACACTTACATCAAGTGTTGTAAGCAGGTTGTTTTCTGCTGCCAGCCACTGCAAATAGGTGTTGTTGTGGAGGTCGAGTTCAGGAATCTTATTGTCGCCGCACTCAAGCCAGTAGAGGTAGTTGTTGTTAGTAACGTCGAGCGCACCGATGTTGTTTCCGTCAATCTTCAACCAACTGAGGTAAGGCTGATTGCTGACGTCAATCGCAGAAAGGTTGTTGTTAGCCAACTTAATCTGTGAAAGCGAAGGATTCTGAGCAAAGTCTACGCTGCTGATTTGGTTGTTATTGGCAATGACGAGCGACAACTGAGCGAATTTGCTTGTAGGCAACTCGCCGAGACTGTTGTTCTCTACATTGAGCCAACGCACTGATGCGATGTCTCCGAAGTTGATGCTCTGCAACTGGTTGTCGTAGAGATAAACACCTTCGAGCAGTGTGCAGTTGCTGAGGTCAATCTCCGTCAGGTTGTTGTTTGCTGCATTGATGTTCTTCAGCTGTGTGCAGTCAGTAACGTCTAACGAAGCAATCTGGTTGTCGTAGCACATCAGCTCATCGAGGTTTACGAGTCCTGCAAGATTGAGTTCGGCAATGCTGTTGTTAGCACAGTCGAGGTCAATAAGTGTAGATGTTGAAGGAAGTTCGAGCGAAGTGATGTTGTTGTCGGCTACGTCAACTCTTGAAAGTTCTGTCATGGCAGAGAGGTTGATGTCGCCAGCAATGTTGTTTACATGAACATCGAGAACCTTCAGCGTTGAGCAGTTGGCGAGGTCAAGACCTGTGATGTTCTGCTCTGGAGCATAAAGACCTGTGATGTTACCCCAAACCTTAACTGTTCCGCCAGTGATGTCGCCAGTATAGTAGTTCAACTGGGTGTACTCCTTCAGTTCGCCATCGCCCCAGTCAATAAAGAACTTGTCGCCTGCACGACCGCCTACGCCGATGGTTGCCTGAGTGGTGCTTTCGTCGAAAGTGATGGTCAGCCTGTTGCTGCTGAGCGGTTCGCCTGCAAACTCGTATGCGCCAACGTCAATGCTGTTGCCTGCAACACGTGGATTGCCTGCTATGTCGGTTTCTTCTTCTATGCCTTCGGTCTGTGTACCAGCATCAATGAACTGAGAAACGGCAGAGAGTTGCCATGAAGCCTCAAGCAGGGCTGCACGCTCAGCGTCGGTTGTAGGAACTCCCTTGAATGTTGTTGGATTAACAAAGTCGGAAGCACTTGTAGCCTGATTGCCGATGGTGTTAAGAATCTGAGCCATCATCTGGTCGTGGTTCTTAATGCCTACGTTAGCTGTGTCGCTTTCCACACGGAGCATGTTGTTCTGCAATGTTGAGTTGATGATGCGTCCATCAATGCAGTAAGCACCGCCACCCCAGAATGCCTGATTGTTGTAGACGACAGAGCCAACGAGCTGACCTTCGGCAACAAGCGCACCGCCTCCGCGTCCGCCCATGCCCTCACCATATTCTGGTGCATCAGCATAGCATCCGCTTATCTCGAAATAGCGTGCATCGCCAAGATTGTATAGACCACCGCCTAAGAGTCCACGACTGTCGCGAATGGTTATGTTCTGTGCTGTTCCGTCGTTATAGATGGCACCACCCGAACCTGCATAGCAGCGCAAGAATGTTGTGTTTACTACGCTACCTTTATCATTATAGAGACCGCCACCAGCATCGTCGGCTACACAGTCTTCGAATAGACAGTCGCTGATGGCAGCATTGCGAGCATAGACTGCTCCACCAATACCGTTGCCATAACTTGAATGGCAATAGTTCTCGGCAAAGCGGCAGCCTTCGATTGCGGCATCGCCTGCACCGTTGAGGAATACTGCTCCACCATAAGAGTTGTTGTCGCTTGAGCTCTCTGCCTTGAAGTAAGATGCGCAGTTAGTAACCTGAGAGTTCTTCAACTGAACGTTTCCGAGAGCATATAGACCGCCGCCATGTGCCTTAGCCTGCCAAACATTAGCGTTACCTGCTGTGAGGGTAAGACCTTCTATCACAGTCAGGTTGCTGATTACGTCTGCACAGTAGAGAACGTGAGAGGCATTGCCTGATGTGCCTGGAACTTCATTTCCGTCGAGTTCCCAAGTCCAGCGATAAGAAGTTGTAGGGTCAATCTGTCGGTTCCATGTGTCGGGCTGATCATCGTCACCGCTAAGAACCGTAGCATTGGCGTATGCCCAAGCCTCATCACCGCTCTTTACTCGCTCGTCGCGAGAGTTCTCTGTACCAGCAAAACCACCATAGAGAGACACTCCGTCTTTCAGGATGAATGCTCTTGAAGTAGGTTTGTTGTTGCGAATCAGATTGACTGGCTTATATGTTCCTGCTGCAATCCAAATCTCATCGCCAGCATTTGCAGCATCGATGGCTGCCTGCAAGTCGCCCATAGCGTTGTCCCATGACGAGCCGTTACCAGTTCCGTCGGTCTTAACGCGAATCACTTTAGGTCCTTGTGGCTCTGGCTCTTCTTCTGAATAAGGAAGGTCGAAGTCGGTGGTAACATTAACTTGATAATACTCGCTGCCGCTAATGTCGCCGTCATCGCTTACTATAGCAAAGTTATACAACTCGAAGTTGTTTTTGTCTGTCAGTTTTCCTCCAACAGGGTCGCTCAAGAAGTCATAATATTCCTCTGTCATTTCTGCAGGAATAGACTTTGCCTTATAGGTCTTTGCGTTTTGGCGCTGACGAGTATAAGAAACGAAATCAGGATTTGCAGAGAGGCTATTGCTGTTCATGTTAAACTGCAAAGCACCCTGCAACTCATCGAAATTGTAGATGGTTAGCACTCCGTCATTTACTTCTGCATAGGCATTCTTAGTAACATCGCCCATGTCGTGCTTAATCCATCCCTTGAACTCCCATGTGTTCCAGTCGTAGTCACTCTCCCATGTGCCAAGCGAGACAGAAGCGTTTGTTGTGGCAATGATTGAAGTAACATCGTTAGGATAGAGGTTTCCGAGATTCTCACTGAATGAGCTTGAGGTCTTGATGGCATTCCATGCATTGAGCGTAATCTTGCCATTCTCGTACTTTCCTGTTACCCTTGAGGTGGAGACCTCCATCGGAGACTTGTCCTTGTCTTCGGCAGGCACGATGAGATAGTAGACTGTCTCATAGGTGTCTTCGTCGAGAGCAACGAGAGTCTGAGGCGACATTGTTACATCTCCTGTCTCAGGATCAATAATAAGGCTTACCGTAGCATACTCAGATACTTCGCAGAAGCCTGTCGTGCTGAGAGTGATTTTTCCGTTGGAAGTTGACGCTGTGCAAGTCAACTTGCCGCCACTCTTAGTAGGAGACCCGTTGATAAGGTCTATCTTACAGTTGAGGGCAGTAAGCTCCTCCTCTGTAATCGTGGCATTAACAGCCATTGTGCCAAATATGGCAGCAATCAATAGTAATAATTTTCTCATAGACATTTATAAATTAGTTAGTTGGTAGCAAAATTAATAAAAATATCTCAAATTGAATGTTTTTTTCACATAATTATTCGCCAAAACAAACGAAAACAGGCCTTTCCGTGTGTATGGAAAGACCTGTTTAGGCATATAGCAACAATATACTTACAAGCTTACTTTTTTATACAGCGAATAGCTCCTGCTGGATGCATTACATTGACTTTTGAGCGTATAGGAATGAAGCATGATTTATTCTCAACGACTTTTCGTGGAGCTCCATATCCCGAATAGTCTGCTATCATGCTTGCGTCATGTGTATAATTCATTGTTACATGATGTCCACCTTCAACTTCAAGGTCAACATCAAACGTGAGCATATCGCCATCGATTGTTACCTTGACAGTACCACCCGTGGCAAGACCTTTTATTTTACCTTCAGCACCATTCTCCACATAAGTAGTATAATAGGATCCTATAGGGATAAAGCGACCATAATACTCATACATCATTCCACTGCCGAAATGACCTGGCTGCTGCATTTCTGTTCCTTCAACGATATTAGGCATTGATTGCACAACATACTCTCCAGCCAGTTTGTTTATGTCCATTGGTTTTCCTGGTTCGACAAAGAGTTCCAGATTAAGGAGTTCACCTGGACCAACTATAAAAAAGTCTTTGTCAATCTCACAATTGAAGAATACCAGACTGAAATCACCACTGTTGCCTGAAGTGTAATTTCCTGTTAGATAGTTGGGCTGCATTACAACATCCTCTGTCAAAAGGTCGTAGACAGATGGGTCTTGACAATCAAAATCAATAGTTCCATTGAAAACAGAATGCACTCTGACAATCTTATCTTCATTTTTATAAATTCCCTTAAGATCTATTTTATATGTTCCATTACTGAAATACTCAACATTAGCAACAGCGTCTTCGAAGTTCGCCATATAGCCAACAGGCTCTCCATCCTTAATTTCATTGCAAACAAGCAGCGAAGTATAGCCTTCTCCTGCATTATAAAGTGTTCCTGGACTTGTATTACTGCCACTAACATAGCGTCCTGAAGGAAGAATGGCATGACGTGGATCAATAGAGTTCTCTGCATATGCAAAAATACGGAAAATGTATTGACCTGCTTCTGTTGGAAGACCGTCTTCGCTCATCGCCGCATTACTCACTTGAACAAGGTATCCACCATTTCCGTAATATATACCCATAGAAAGATTGGCAGTAAATTCAATGTCATACTCCACTGCATCTGTAAATGTAATACTGTCAATTTCATTACAATCCAACTCTTTAATTTCGCCCGATTTCATATGAATAAGCGTGCTGCGGTTTTGTGCCGACGATGTGAGAGCGATACAAAACATAATTGTAAGAATAAATATCTTTTTCATAGTTCTGATGTGTTTTTGAAGTTATTTCCTGAATTTTGCTGTTTTATTATTCACTTTTATTACATATATTCCTTTGGGAATTGATGATATATTAATAGGTGTTCCGTTCCATTTGTCTAAGCGCATAAGCTCTGCCCCAGAAGTATTATAGATCTTTACAATCGTTTCACCACCTTCCCAGCCATTAACATATACAGAATTTCCGTCAAAAGGAACAAACAATGTCATTTTTTCATCTGCTACAAACTGTTTTTGTATTGCTGATGAAGACATGTCAAAAACTATCTTCTTCAATTCACTAAACGAATAGGTGTTGCCAAGTTCACTATTCATTACAACAGTAATACCATTATCAACGAAGTCTATACGATGCACCATCTCCATTGAATAGCTTGTTTCACCATTTGTCGTAACGATTGTAATAATATCATCGCCTGCCCATGACGACATAGCCAATAACAAACAAAACGCTACGATTGAAATTCTTTTGATACTTTTATTCATACGCACTGCTTTTAGTTGTTAAACATAATTATAGTTAATGGTGCAAAAATAAAAAAACGTAACAAGAAAAACTTAATAAGAAAACGTCATATTGTACTTTCTCATGCAAAAGTTCATAATTTCATGCGTTTCCTTGCTCTTTAGCTATTTTCATATATTCAGAAGGAGACAACCCCGTCACTCTTTTAAATGCAGATCCAAAACCTGTTCGTGACTTAAAGCCTACACTATGCCCAATAGCTTCAACCGTAAACATTCCATAGTTCTGCTTGTCATTTAGTCTACGACAAGCCTCCTTAATTCGATACTCACTTAGCAACAAAGTAAAAGATTTTCCAAAAACTTCATTAATTGCCTGTGAAACATCTTTATAATGAGATTCACAGAGATTTGACAGACGATCTAATGAGAACTCTTCATTATATATTTCATCCTTGTCCTGAAAAATAATCTCTATTCTACGAGCTAAGATATTCTTGTCGCCTTCAGTTAAATTACTTTTCCCATATTTTGGCTTATCATCATTAAGTTTATCCTGCACTTGCTTATAGAGCAAGCGATTATGGGCAGCAAGCAATTTATTGCGCCGGTAAAAAACAAGCAACAGGCTAATGACAAGCAAAATACCAATAAAAACAAGTACTGTTATCATATTGTGCAAGCGATTTATACGTTGTAGATTATCAACCTTATGAGTTAGATCTCTGATATTAGACAACAGGCCATAGCTTTTTACATTATTTAAATTATATGCATTAAGAAGAGAATCGCGCTGCTCAAAGAAACGTAGTTTCTGAGCTAAAACATTATCATCTGTTCCATATTCTTTATAATACTCTAAAAGAAGTTTTGCAGAGCATAGCCGTACATCTTCCATATGTTCACGCTGACTAAGCTGCTCTATTCTCCTCACATACTTGAGTATAGAGTCAGGTTCGTTTAACTGCTTGTAGACTAATGCCAGTTCCCAATAAGCAACGCATCTAAGCCTGCTGGATGACTCATTCGGAGGAATTGACTTTAATTGCCTGACTATGCTATTTTTTGCAGCATGGTAATCTTTATTACGAATGTCTATAACAACATGATACATAGACATCAGATAGTCATAGTATGTTATTGTTTTAGGAATTTGCAACTCACCTAACATCTTTATTTCTTCTGAGAAACGAGTATAATATTCATTATTAAAGCCAGAGTTCCACATGTTGACAAATGACGTCGCAACATTATCCCAGTCTTTCAATTCCACCGACTTATGAAATGTTTTCCTAAAAATCTCATGGGCAACCTTTATGTTCTCTTCAGATGGGTAGCATTCTGCATAGATATTATAAATAAGACCTAGATTTAAGTCTATATTTATTTGTAGCGAAGGGTCATTACAATAGTCTTGAGCCTTGAGCAAGCACTCCATCGCTCTAAGATAATCGCTAAAGTGGATAGAATATAAATATGCACAGTTACTATAGCCAATGGTCATCATCCTACGCTCATCTGGGGAGAGCTTATTTTGCTTTTCCAGACGAGAAACTATTAGAGTTGTAAAGAAAAGGGCACTATCAGGCTTTATTTTTTTTGTCACATAGTAATCGCTCATCTTTTTTAATTCAACAACAGACTTTGAGTCCCAATAATTAGACTCATAATTAGCTGCCGACGCAGAATAAGGCATACAAAAAACACACAGGAAAAATAAAAACGACTTTAATCTACACCCCGACATCTGAAATAAAGTCTTTTTTTTATTCATTGCCATTAATAGAAACTTTTCGTGCTTATCAGATTCTTATAATAAAAAACTTATTGTGCAAACAACTTAGGATAATGCAAAATTAATAAAAATATCTCAAATTGAATGTTTTTTCACATAATTATTCGCCAAAACAAACGAAAAGCATAGGCATAGAATAGTATTCTGAATGCTTATTCTGCTAAAAAACAAAGAAGGCAGACGACAGAAATTTATGAAAACAACCATCATCTACCTTCTCTACAAGAAACAGAATTGTTACGTCTATATTAAGATTAAGTGCTCAAGATTCAATACAATTTTCAACGTTTACAATGTTTCTTGCTCTCGCTTATCAGCGGAATGATTACCGCCATTCGTTCCATAATTAACTCATCATGGGTATTCTCTACACGATTCTATCATCGTCGACTACCGCCACATAAAAAAGTTGCAGCCAGCACCTATTTAAAATATTCCCCATAAGGTAAGAACAGCAACTTAAATTCAATTTTTAATAAAATTCACAGATAACTTTAATACTAAACACATTATTAAATCTACAACCAAAAACTATATATCTCAGCTGGCTTGCAAACTTTCTTGTGACTCAATAGCTAAAATCTACAACTAATCTACCTATTATATTTTAAACAAATTACAGAACGCTGCGCAGAACCTGTGACTACATATTTAATATTAATACAGGGCTACTTGTCAAAGAAATATTCTGATAAATAATTGCCGAACTACTTGTTTTGCAATGGAATATAACTCAAAGACATCGGCAAAGTTAAGGATTTTAACCTTAATAACCTGCATTTAGTCTTAAGTTATTGCAAAAGTTGTTTGGCGAAAACAAAGAATTTTGGCGAGAACTGGCAAAATGCCAATATAGATGCAATAACTTTTATAGCGACGGTGCGCCTTTTTAACAAAAAAGATATAACTTTGCACATCAATTTTTGAAAACACACCTAATTGAGTTAAAGGAACTACGATAAGAAAATGAAGAAAGAAAATCTTAAGACACTGACCAAACTGGCTGATTTTTCCCAAAAAAATCTTACTATCGACCAGCTTGAAAGCGGACTACCACGATGGCTTATTGAAACAGGATTTGCCTTCATGCTGCTTGCTGCAATCTGCATACTGCACCCCATAGAGCAATACACATACAAACATTCTCCTGTAATCTACTCGCTTATCAACTGCATAGGAATTGTGATAATGTACTATGCCATGATGAAGGGCATGAAAAGGCAGATAAAACCAATGAGCAAGTTGTGGATAGCCATAATCGTTCTCAACATTGCAGGCAGCGTGGCGACGAGCATCCCCTCAATAACCTATACCGTCGGACTTGCCGTATCAATGTCGCTTTCGCTATTCTACCTTCCTTTAGGCGTTTCGATAATGTATATTTACAGGGGACTTTTGCAGAAAATAGGGTTTGTAATGGTTGTCAGAATAGTGCTATTGATGATTCTGCCTATTATCGCTTTTTGCATTTCAAAGATAACAAGCAACGAGAGCATCATGTCGTCAATGGTTATAATAATAGACGCAATAATCTTTGTAGTGGAACTTATCTACTCGTGGATGCTGCGTAAGATACTGATTAAGACTGACTAACCTCGTCCGTCTGCCCGCCTATTCCATGCTGCCATCTGTACTGTGATGGCGTTACTCCGAGTTTATTCTTAAATAAATCCTGAAAGTTTCGTCGGCTTGAGAATCCTGCCTCCTTGCATATTGCATCAATAGTCCAGTCGGGCTGCTCATGCAACAACTTGCAGACAAGCACCAGACGCTTTGCCGTAAGATAGTCGGCAAACCTTCCGTACTCTTTATTGCTTTTCAGAATCTGCGACAGCCGTCGCTGCGTCAGGCCGAGTGAAGAAGACATTTCCTTGAGAGTTAAGTCAGACTTTCTGAACATCTCCGTCTCGTCCATCTGCTGGTCGACCCATGCCATGAGTTCTTCGTCGTTCATTTTAGCCGTATCGGTAATGTGTTTCTTCAGTCCTCCAGTCTTTTGCTGCAACATCTGAATCTGGCTGTTGTTAAGAATACTTTCCTTTAGCTCCTCCAATGCTTTCTCCGAGTTTTTCTTTTCGTCGCGCAACACATTCAAAGCCTCCTGCTGGGCAATGGTCTGCTCGCGCTGTTCTTCATAGATATCTCTCAAACGGGAGTTGTCGCTTATTACTCTTTTTGTTATCATATAGCCATAAAACAAACTGATGGCAAATGCTAAAACTAACAAAAAAAGCACTCCAAAAACAACAAAATAGATATTAGGCAAAGTCATCTTCCTACTTATTTTTCGGCAAAATTAGTCCAAATCTGGCGAAAACGGACTTTACAGGCAAAAAACTTTCAAAGATTATTTGGCGAAAAACGGCATTTATGGCGAAAACATGGCAACAGCGATGAATTATCTTCTATTCATCAAAAAAATCCGATTCCATCGGCAATTAAATACTTTTTCACTTATTTATCCCTTCAATTATTCTTTTTTATTGATAAAATCTCTATTTCCAAATAATCTTTTTATATTTGCAATAATAAATACCCTAATTATGAAGTATTTAGCGAAGCAATCCAACCGCAATAAGACCTGAAAAAAGAATAAACCAACAAAAAAAACATCAATATGAAGAAGTTTTTACTTGCCTCTATAATGCTCCTGACGACTATTGCAGCAAAGTCACAAATCATTAGCGGAAGAGTTTTAGACGAGAACTCCAAGCCGATGGAGTTCACTAATGTTGTGCTGCTTTCGGCTTCCGACAGTTCTTACGTTGACGGTGCAGTAACAAAAGCCGACGGAACATTTTCAATAACAGCCGACAAAACCGACAAGATGCTTAAGGTTTCATGCGTGGGATACGCAACCGTATATGTCAACAACCTGCGCGAAAATATAGACGACATCATATTGCGCCCCGAAGTTAACACCCTCGACGAGGTGGTTGTAAGCGGAAACCGACCAACATACAAACTTACGGGTGAAGGTATCTCTACAAATGTTGAGAACACAATGCTCAGCAAGATGGGCACAGCAGAAGATGTGCTGGCTCACATTCCTGGAATAATAAAAAGGGAAGGCGAGATTGAAGTGTTCGGAAAAGGCAGACCAGTAATCTACATCAACGGAAGAATAGTGCACGACTATTCCGAACTCGACCAGTTGAAGTCGGAAAACATCAAGAGCGTTGAACTCATCACCAGTCCTGGCGCAAGGTATGACGCATCGGTAAAAGCTGTTGTGAAGATTCACACAAAGATTATTCAAGGCGAAGGTTTCGGCTTTGATGTCCGTTCATCTTACAATCAGTCAGAGAACACCGACCTTGTGGAGCAGGTGGACTGGAACTACCGCCACAGCAAACTCGACATTTTCGGAACTGTCTACTACGGACTCTACAACAATTATCATAAGAGCAGTATACACACATGGGTTGATGCCGACACGCTTTGGCATCAGCATTTTTTCCAAGACAGTAAGTCTGAATCTCAAGAGTTACGCAACATACTTGGAACTAACTATTCTTTCGACCAGAACAACTCTATCGGATTCCGCTACACTCTGAAATGGAAACTAAGAGAATGCGACAATTCCAAAATAAACAGTGACATAACTGCCAACAACGAATATTTCGACAGACTCGAAAACAGCATAAATATGAAAAGAGATAATAAGCCATATCACCTGTTCAATGTCTACTATAAAGGAAAAATAGGCGAAACCGAAATAGACTTCAACACCGACGTGCTGTATAACAAGGTTAACGACTTTAGAACCTACGACGAGCACAGCAACAGCAAAGAAAGCAGAATTGTAACTACGGAAGGAATAGAGCGCAGCCGGCTGTATGCTTCTAAACTGACAGCAGAACATCCGCTGCTTGGAGGAAATCTGACGGCTGGTGCTGAATATACCTACACTAAGCGCAACGACGACTACATCAACCAAGAGCAATATGTGCCTACCTCCTACTCAACGCTTAGCGAGTCGCACATTGCTCCTTTCATTGAGTATTCTCACATTACGCCGCTTGGAATGCTTACAGCAGGTGTGCGCTATGAATGGATTAGCTTCGACTATTACGAGAACGGAAAGCATCTTGACGAGCAGAGTCGTTCTTTCAGCAACATATTTCCTAACATCTCTCTTGCAAACCAGATTGGAAATGTGATGATGCGTGTTGCCTATACAGCAAAGACCCGCCGCCCAAACTATCAGCAACTCACCAACAACGTTACTTATGGCAACCGCTTCCTGCTGGAAACGGGCAACCCCTACCTGAAACATGAGTATATACACAACGTGTCGGTGGCTGGAATATGGAAGTTCATGCAGGTGTCTGTTGAATACAGCGACCGCCGTGATGCCGTCATCAAGAGTTCTGAGCAGTTAGAAGGAAACAGCTCTGTCACGCGATTCTCCTACATCAACAACCCTTCGCTGAAAAAGATTTCCACAATCGTTGCACTTGCTCCTACCTTCGGCTTCTGGTCGCCACAACTGGCTGCGGGTTTCAACAAGCAGTGGCTGACCGTCGACATAGACAACAAGACGTATAGGTTTAACAAGCCATTTTATTTTCTCTATCTCACCAACATGTTCAATTTCGGTCATGGATGGACTGCTTCTACTACCACGTCTTTCTATTCTAAAGCCAATTACGATAATATATATAATGCAAGAAACGTTTGCACGGTTAACCTCAATGTAACCAAGTCGCTGCTCAACGACAGGCTTTCTGTCATGATTGGCGGCAAAGATTTATTCAAAAGCAGCAAGGGCAAAGTGTTTATGAATTATGGCAACATGCAACTGCAGCAGTCTTACAGGAACGACTCTCGCGAGTTTATGCTTACTCTGCGCTATAAGGTCAACACCACCCGCTCTAAGTATAGGGGAACAGGTGCAGGCAACTCGGAGAAAGAAAGACTGTAATTTAGTGCATAGTCTTTATTTAGGTTCATCCCCGAATTGCGTTGGTTTTGTCATGTAGTCCGAGCAGTAGCAGTGTGAAATACTCATCATCTCTATAGCCATATGCTCTTCTCTTCATTACCTTTATCTTATTGTTGATACCTTCCA
>Ga0256405_10000703_pt1 | contig 105725 bp, 107 predicted proteins | sample RumenRJG_02DNA_FD_189096 | JGI IMG/M metagenome (GOLD analysis project Ga0256405, IMG submission 189096) | Bovine rumen microbial communities from Lethbridge, Alberta, Canada - RJG_02 | ecosystem: Host-associated > Mammals > Digestive system > Stomach > Rumen | place: Canada: Alberta...
AAACACTTCCGAGACGCGATAAAGAAATATTTGATAAAGCCTTTGTTTACCGGACTTGCAAGCGGGAAGATACAAGGAGTTGCAAGAAGAACAGGGCGGTTTTCTAAGCTGCCAAAGCCCTCGAAATCAGGTGTACCAGCAATGGTACCGTGGGTTCGAATCCCACCCTGTCCGCCACAAAGCCCCTGAAACCATGCGGTTTCAGGGGCTTTCTTTTTGCCTCTCACGCCAAAAGCCCGGAAGGCTCAAGAGAGTCGCTTCTTCAATTCGGCTCGAACAGCCTCCAAGTCGCTGCAAGTCAGAAGCGGAATCAGCGCGTTGATTTCTTCAATGCTTTTATCCCACCATCTGAAACGCAGCATCAAATCGATCAACTCAGCATCAAAGCGTTTTCGCAGCTCTTTCGCCGGATTGCCGATCACGATCGTATAAGGTGCAACGTCGCAGCCGACCACACTGTTCGCGCCGATGATCGCACCGTCGCCGATGTGAACGCCGGGCAGAATCACAGCGTTCTGACCGATCCAAACATCGTTGCCGATCACCGTATCGCCTTTGAACGGCATATCCGACGGTGTCGGCGGCTCCATGTCCCAGCCCTCCAGCGTATAGAACGGGAAGGTGGAAACGGCGTTCATCTGGTGGTTGGCGTCGTTCATCACGAACTCGACGCCCGCCGCGATCTGGCAGAATTTTCCGATGATGAGCTTATCCCGGCTCCACGGATAAAAGTGCGTGACGTGGCTTTCAAAATCCGAATCCGCGATATAGGTAAAGTCACCCACCAGAATGTTCGGATTCTGAAGCGTCGGCTTCACATAGATTTCCCGATCGTAACCCGCGATCGGATGGATCACGTTGGGGTCAGGTGTTTTTCCGCTTTTCATGGCGCTCTCCTCTGCAAATCCGCGATCCACAGCTTTGTCCGCTCCGCCATAGTCCACCTCAATTTATACAGATTTGCAATAATGTAAGAAATTCTTTCTGAATTATACTTCTGTATGTGGATGTTCGCAAGCAGTTTCTATATAATTCTCTCATCAAGACGATGAGGTGAGAAACATCATGCATTTTACCGGAACCGTATACCGCAACCCCTACTGGCCGACGTTCCCGCTGCTGCAAATCACGCAAGAGTGTCATAAGCTGGACGAAGCTGGCGTCGCCTACTGGATGACCTTCTTGAATGGCGTCGCGGGGAAAGAGCACAGCCGTGACCACGCCGTTCACTCGGCGGAGATCTTCAGCCAATGCCACCCCATGCTGGTCGGCACCGGCGGACTGACGCTGTTTCCGGGGACGCCGCTGCTGGAGGAAGCGCAGTGCGGCAAGTTTACGCCGCTTTCCGAGAAGGAGATGCTGGAGGAGCTGAAGCTCTTTGTCGAAAACCTGACCTGCGACTGCACCTTTATCACGCATCACACCGTATCCGGTCAGAACCTGACGGGGCCGAACTTCCTGCAGCGGAAGGAGAAGATCATCGCCGCGCTGGAGCATGAGATCAGGCACGGCGACATGGATCGGATGGCGGCGATGCGCAGAAACAAGAGATCGCTGTGAGGAGAATCAAGCCAATACCTTTAAGCCGACAACCCCGACGCTCAAGGTCGGAGCGCACGTCGTCGTATGCGGAGAGGCCGGTATCGGCAAGCGGGAAAAATACAAGATACCTTGCGATATCGGAACTTGCGTTATATAATCAATTTGTATTGGTGTAATCTGGGATGGAATGGACCCGAACGAAAGCGTGATGCAAATGATGGAAGTAACGGCGGCGGTGATCTGGCAAGGGGACAAGTTCCTGATCTGTCAGCGGCTGCGGGATAAGTATTGTGGTCTCCTTTGGGAGTTCCCCGGCGGAAAGATCGAGCCGGGAGAAACGGCGGAGGAGTGCATCGTCCGCGAGTGCCGCGAGGAGCTGGGCGTCACGATGAGGGTACACGGGGAGTTCTACGACACCGTGCAGGAGCACCCGGACCGCGTGGTGCATCTGCACTTCTTCAGCACAGAAATTGCTTCCGGCGATCTGACGCCGCTGGAGCACAACGCCGTCGCGTGGGTCACGCAGGCGGAAACGGCAGGATACGTGTTTTGCCCCGCGGACGCGAAGATGCTGCGGGAGAATGTGTTGAGGAAGCTCAAATAAATGAGGCAAGGAGATGCCCGACATGTTTGATTTCAAAAAGGAATACAAGAAATTTTATCTGCCCAAGGCGACGCCGGAGAAGTGGAAAACGGTGATTCGGCACCCGATTCGGAGAAAAGGCTGAAAAATGGCGTCGACAAAGGAGAGTCGGACGAAAAATCCCGTGATGCGCCTTGTGGAGGAGAACACGCGCAAGCTCTGCGACGCTTACGCAGCGCATGGCATTGCGACGACGTTTGAGATGAACCCGGGCAACCGCTTTCAGGACGCAGCGCTGCGTCTTGCCAAGGGGATTGCGTGGATTTTGGAGGGAACACGGACATGACGAGAGACGAAGCGCTTGCATACGCGCGGGATCGCTACGGCGCGGAGCCGGAATACCTATGGGAGAAGTACCCCACGGGTTTCGTGCTGCGCCATCAGAACAACCGCAAGTGGTTCGCGGTGTCCATGGACGTGCGCCGCGATCGGCTGGGTCTGGAGGGCGACGGCCTTGTCTGCGTGATGGACGTGAAGTGCGGTCCGCTGATCAGCGGCTCGTATCTGGACAAGCCCGGCGTGATCCCCGCGTGGCACATGAACAAGAGCCAGTGGATTGGTTTCCTCCTTGACGGCACGGCGGAGGACGAGACGATCAAGGAGCTGCTGGAGATCAGCTACGATCTGACGAAGGGAAACTGAACGTATCCGTGCATTTTTTCGGAAACATCCTGCGCTTGTCTGCGGCAATGCGCGTCGGCATGCGGGAAAAGGCACAAAAAGAGCGGCCCTCGCGTTGAAGGTCGCTCGAAAAGAAGATGCACACGCTCATGGACGTGTGCGGAATCGACTCGCACAAAGTCCCGGAGGAGGCATGGGATATCCTGGGAAAGGGTTTCCTGCAGATCGTGAAGGAACCCGGCAACTACATCAACGGCACGACCCTGGGGCTGAAGAACGGAACACGGCTGGATCAGCGCAACAGCGCCATGAGCGCCGTGGCGGGACTGTTGGGCGTGCCGAAGCTGGTGGCGAAGGCCACCAACATGAAGTATCTGGACAACGGGAATGAAGACTTTCTCGCCATGAACCGCTTTCCGGAGGGCTCGCCGTCCTATCAGGCGTATGAACATATCCGGGACAACTGGATGCACATGGATACCGGCGCCAATCGGGATGACAGCATCGATTTTGACGATGAGGAATCCCTCGTACAGCAGGAAAGCGGCCCGAGCGAATTCGACCAGTGGCTGGAGGACTATGATAAAAAGTACGAAGACCCGACACTGGAGGCTGCGGAGCAGCGGAAGGCGGACAACGCGAGTTTCCTGAGCCTGTGACCAAACGCCGCTGCGTTTCTGCTGTGGATTTTTTGTGCTGGGCGGCAAACGGAAGGATGGTGATTCTTACCCAATGAAGCTGTTTCAAAAGAAAAAAACGCCGAGGATCCCTTATGATCCCGCGGCGCAGGAGCCCGCTGTGCGATCGAGTATTTGCACCGGCGAGATGGTGGTGGGCTTCCTCGACCGGGAGACGGGCAAATTCCGCGAGTATGAGCTGGCACGCAGTCAAAGCGACGTGGACCGCTTCTGCGAGCGGGTCGGCATCGAGTCGAAGGACATCAAGCGCATCTACTGAGGGAAAAGACCATGTATGAAGCAGAGAACACGGTGCAGGTCAACGGCGTGTGCCTGCACTATGCCGCGGTCGGCGAAGGAAAGCCGGTCGTGCTGGTGCACGGAAACGGGGAGGATCACAGCCTGTTCGACGTGGAGATTGGGCAGCTTGTGAAAGCGGGCTATCGCGTGTACGCGCCCGATTCCCGCGGCCACGGCGTCAACGAGCGGCTGAACGAGTACCACTACGCCGATATGGCGGAGGATATGTACCAATTCATCCGCGTGTTGGGACTGGAAAAGCCGTACTTCTACGGCCACAGCGACGGCGGCATCATCGGGTTGCTGCTGGCGATCCGCCATCCGGAGACGCTGGGCGCCATGGCGGTCAGCGGCGCAAATCTGACGCCGGAGGGCGTCGATCCGGCGTTTGCCGAGGAGTTCGGCGCGCGCAATGAAGCGCATCCCGACCCGCTCATCACGCTCATGCTGACCGAGCCGCACATTGACCCGCGCAGTCTGGAGAGCGTCCATATCCCGGTGCTGGTCACGGTGGGCGAGCATGATCTGATTCTGCCGGAGGAAACGCAACGCATCGCGGAGCATCTGCCGAATGCAAGGCTGATCGTCGTCGAGGGCGAGGATCACGGCAGCTACATTGCTGGCAGCGAGATCATGGGGCGGCTGCTGATCGACTTTTTCGGCGGCTTATGAGGGACTGCGGTAAAGGAAAACGGAATCATTGAAAAAGAGCTGCGGCAATGCCGCGGCTCTTTTTTGGCAAACAAGCGCGCCGTCTGCACTTTGCAAAAAAACGGCACGCCGATTTTGTCAAATCCGCTGAAATCTATGAAAAACAGGGGCGGGAACGGACTGAAATCATCAGAAATATATTGACAGAACAATAATCAGATGTTATAGTTTTTTGGAAATTAAATAAAAAGAAGTCATATTGCGAAAAAACAGAAGGAGGAGAGCAAATACGATGAAAAAAGTGTGGACCTACCTCGAGGAGAATCTGGAAGAGATCCTGATGGTGATTCTGCTCGCGGCATTCTCCGTTGTGATGATGGTTCAGGTCATTGCCAGAAACATCGTCGGCGGCGGATTCACCTGGGCGGAAGAGGTGTGCCGCTACCTGTTCGTCTACAGCGGTATGCTCAGCGCGGGCTACTGCATCCGCAAGGGGCTGACCATTCGTGTGGATGCTGTTTACAATTTCTTCCCCCGCCCGATCAAGGTCGCGATCGACCTCTTTGCGAAGATCCTGACCATCGTTGTCTACGCCTACATCGCCTACAAGTCCATCGGCCTGATCCAGTCCACGACTAGCATCAGCGCGGCGATGCAGCTGCCCATTAAGTACGTCTACATGTCGATCCCGCTGGGCATGGGCCTCGGCACGATCCGCGGGATCCAGGATCTGGTCAAGTATTGCAAGTCCGGTTTTGGAAAGGAGGAGAAGAAGTAAATGCTCGGTATTGTATTCGGCGGCTTTGTCGTCATGATGTTTCTCGGCGTTCCGCTGGCCATCACGATGATCGCGGTGACGCTCTATCCCTCTCTGGCGGTCGCGTCCTTCCCCGGCAACGCGAACTACGTGATGCGCGCGTTTATTTCCGGCCTCGACACCATCAGTGTGCTGGCGATCCCTCTGTTCATGCTCTCCGGCGCGATCATGGCGCGCGGCGGCATCTCCCGCAAGCTCTTTGACGTCTTCGCCGTGTTTGTCGGCAAGCTCAAGGCTGGTATGCCCTGCGCGGTCGTCGTGACGTGCCTGTTCTACGGCGCGATCTCCGGCTCCGGTCCGGCGACGGTCGCGGCGGTCGGCGGCATGTGCATCCCCGTGCTCGTCGAGCTGGGCTACGACAAGAAGTTCGCCGCCGCCATCGTGGCGACCGCGGGCGGTCTCGGCGTCATCATCCCGCCCTCCATTCCGTTCATCATGTACGGCGTCACCACCGGCGAGTCCGTGGGCGATATGTTCACCGGCGGTATCCTCCCCGGCTTCGTCATCGCGTTCTGCCTGATGATCTACTGCGTGATCTACTGCATCAAGAACGGCGAGGACAAGGAGAAGATCAACGCCGCCGTCGGCGCTCTGCGCAAGCGCGGCATCGGTCGCGTGATCCTGGACGGCTTCTGGGCGCTGCTCACGCCGGTCATCATCCTCGGCGGCATCTACTCCGGCAAGCTGACCCCGACCGAAGCGGCGTGCGTGTCCGTGTTCTACGCCATCATCGTCAGCGTGTTCATCTACAAGACGATGAAGTTCAGCGAGCTGTGGGGCCACCTCAAGGCGGCGGTCCGCTCCTACGCGCCCATCGCGCTGCTCATCGCGTTTGCCATCGCGTTCGGCCGCGTGCTGTCCCTGCTCAAGGCGCCGGCGCTGATCTCCGATCTGCTGACCACGGCGTTCCACAGCCCGTACACGTTCCTGATCGCGCTCGACATCGTCCTGCTGATCATGGGCATGTTCATGGACACCGGCTCCGCCATCGCCATCCTCGGCCCGATTCTGCTGGTGACGGCGAAGCAGTTCGGCATCGACGGCATCCACTTCGGCATCATTCTGGTGACCAACCTCGCCGTCGGCCTGGTCAGCCCGCCGATGGGTCTGAACCTGTTCGTCGCCGCGCCGCTGGCGGACACCACCGCCAGCGAGCTGGGCAAGAAGGTGCTCATCCCGATGGGCTTCTTCATCATCGCCCTGCTGCTCATCACCTTTATCCCCGGCATTTCGCTGCTCCTGCTGGGCCGCGCGTAACTATGCTCCGTGATATACCGGCGTCCGCCGGAACAATATCAACTATCTATGAAAGGAAACAGACTATGAAAACGAAGAAGCTCCTTGCCCTCGTTCTGGCTGCCGTCATGATGCTTGCCATGACCGCGTGCCTCCAGAACAACGCGCCCGCCTCCAACGGCGGCGAGACCTCCACCGAGGCGCAGCCCGCTGAGAGCAGCACCGACGCCGCTCCCGCCACCACCGCCAGCGCTGACGGCGCGCCCGCCATCACCAGCACCGACAAGATCGACATCATCTGGTCCCACAACTCCCCCGAGTCCTCCGCAGGCCACAAGATCGCCCTGAAGTTCAAGGAAGAGATGGAGACCCGCTCGGGCGGCAACATCACCGTCACCATCTACGCCAACGGCGAGCTCGGCTCCGTGCCCGAGAACGATCAGGCGCTCCGCGAGGGCTCCATCCAGATCGGCAGCGGCACCTCCGGCGGCCTGATCGACAAGCGCCTGAGCTACTTCGACGCGCCGAACCTGGTCAGCAGCAACGAGCAGGCGCTCGCCATGATCGGCCGTGACACCGACCTGTTCAAGTACACCGCGGGCATCTACAACGACATGGGCCTGCAGGTCCTGTCCCTGGTTCCCGGCGGCTTCCGTGAGACCAGCTCCAACAAGGAGATCCGCAGCTTCGAAGACCTCAAGGGGCTGAAGATCCGCACCCTCGAAAACCCCACCGCGATTGCTTACTGGCAGGCCTGGGGCTGCAACCCCACCCCGGTCGCGTTCAGCGATCTGTACCTCGCCCTCCAGCAGGGTCTGGTTGAGGCTCAGGAGAACGCCTACAACACGATCTCTTCCTCCAAGCTCTATGAGCAGCAGAAGTATATCGTCAACACCCACCACGTCATCATGTGGTCCGGTATCTATATGAACAAGGCGTTCTATGATTCCCTGCCCGATGATTACCGCGCCCTGCTCGACTGGGTCTGCGTCAACGTCATGGATTCCTATGCCTATGAGCGCAACATCGCCGACAACGACGAGGCGCTTCAGGTCATGAAGGACGCCGGCCTTGAGGTCATCGACCTCACCGAGGAGGATTACGCCAAGATGCGCGAGGCTGCCGCCCCCGCTTATGAGCTGATCCGCAACGACGTCGGCGACGAGGCCATGAACATCCTCGAGGCTGCCATCGCGGCTGCCAACGGCTGATTATCGCACAACTGAAAAATGCCGCCCGAACGGGCGGCATTTTTTTGCGTATTACAGGTCGACGCCCTGCCGCTCCGGCGGACAGGGGAGCTGACCGAGACGCACGCGGTCAAGAAAGTCCAGTACCTCGGCGCACATCGCGTCGGACTTGAACACGGGGTCGCTGTGTCCCGCGCCGGGGAGAAAGCGGGTCAGCAATGTTTCGCTGCCCACGACCTCACGGTAGCGCTGCGCGAATTCGAGACTGGTGGTGTAGGGCACCACCCGGTCCCCGGTGCCGTGGAGCAGCATCATCGGCGGCGCGTCGGGGCGCAGGTAGGTGATCGGGTCGGCGCGCTGGCACAGCTCCGGCGCGTCCTCCGTCGCCACGCCGAGGAAGTAGGCCTCCGCGCTGCGCAGACCGGAATGGTAGTTCTCCGGCTCGAGGCCGATGGCGCGAAAGTCGTCCTCTGTCGCCTCGAGGCGGCAGCAGGGATACATCACGGCGATGGCGTCGACGGCGCAGGAGATGTCGGCGTCCGACGGGTCGTCAAAATAATCGTCATCGGGGGTCAGCGCCGCCGTGAGGGACAGGTGCCCGCCGGAGGAGAAGCTCCAGTAGGCGATAAAGCGCGCATCGAGGGTTAACTCCGCTGCGTGTCGGCGCAGATGCCGCAGTGCTTGCTTCGCCTCGCGGATCTGGTAGGGGAATTTCCGGTATTTGCTGCTGGTGCAGGCGAGACTGGCAAAGGCATAGCCGCGATGGATGCTGCTGTGCAGCGCGCGGCCCAGATGGGGCGAGGTGGGATGCCCGTAAAACCAGCCGCCGCCGGAGATGTTGACGATCAGCGGAAACGGCCCGTCGCCCCGATCGGGATAGTAGAGGTCATAGGGGCGTGCGCTGCCGTCGGGTGCGGTGTAGGTCAGACCGCGGCGCTGTCGGGGAATGTCGCTGACGTCCAGATACTCCACCGGACGGTCCAAGGACAGGTAGTCATTCATCGTAGAAGCCCTCGGACAGCTCCCGGGCGCTCTGCTCCTGAAACGCGGTGCGGAACATCTCCATGAAGTCCTTGGTGCAGGGCTGCAAATACGCGCCCTTGCGGTAGGCGAGGCAGAACTGGTATGCCGTGCCCGGCGTGTCGATGGAGAGGTAGCGGATATCCTTGGAGCCGCGGATATAGGCGAGCTGGATCTCCGGCGTAAAAGTGCAGCCGAGATTGTTGGCGACGGCCTCCAGCGCGCTGTCCAGATTGCGGGAGGTCATGGAAACGTGGTAGGGCACCTTGTGCCCCTCCAAAATGCTGTCGGCAAACTGGCGGATGCGGTGGTGACGGCTGAGCATAATGAATGAGCTGTTCGCCAGCTGCTGCGGCTTGACGGCGGGGTACTTGCAGCGGTCGACCTTCTTCGCTTTTTTCAGCAGCGGATCGTCCTTGTGCACCGCCAGCACGTATTCCTCCTGTGCGATGGGAATGTACTCAAACTCATCCTTGCGCTTGGTGACGTTCACGGCAATGCAATCCAGCGTCAGCTCCTCCAGCATGCGCTCGAGGTCGTCGCTGGCACATTCGCTGAGCGTCAGGTCGACGTCGGGGTATTTCTGCTTGAACTGCGGGATGACCGAGAAGATCGTGAACGGGCGGCGGATGCCGGTGATGCCGACGCGCAGGCGGCCGAGGTCGGCCTTTGCGATGTCGCGCAGCGTCGCCATCATGCGCTTTTGCAGAGAGAAGATCTGCTCGATGTAGTCGAGATAGCACTCTCCGGCATAGGTCAGCACCATGCGGCTGTTGATGCGCTGGAACAGCGCCGTCCCAATCTCCGCCTCCTCCTTTTTGAGAAAGCGCGTCAACGCCGGCTGGGATACGCCCAGCTGCATGGCGGCGCCGGAGAGCGTGCCCTCCTGCGCAATGGCGGCGACATATTCATATTCCCGGTTCAACATGGCAAGCCTCCGAAAAAAGGGATACGCAAGAACCTTGCGTATCCCCATTATAATGACGAATCGATTTGCTGTCAAAAGATTTCCGAAATCAGAACTCCACGATCTCCATGCCGAACTCGCGGCGCAGCGACGCGCAGCAGCCCTTGTGTACCCAGTGGGTCAGCGGATGATCGACGACGCAGAAGCCGTGGCCGACGCGGGGCGCGACCTGCAGCTCGCAGGGGACGCCGCTCTCCATCAGGCGCATGGCGTAGCACAGGCCGTCGTCGCGGAGCGTGTCATACTCGCCGACGATGATGTAGTGCGGCGGCAGCAGCTCCAGATCGGTGCAGTAGCCGGGGAATGCGTAATAGGACGGCACAGCGCCGTTGAGGTCGCCGAGGTAGATCATCTCCGCCGAGTCGCGCTTGGCGTTGGTGTTGAGCGCGAACTGCGGGTACTGGCGCTTGGAGTAGGTGTTCTCCAGCGACAGCGGCGGGCAGTTGAGAATGATCAGCGAGAGGTCCGGCCCCTGATGGTCGCGGACGTAGAGCGCAAGGCCTTCGCAGAGGTTCGCGCCGGCGCTGGTGCCGTGGAGCGCGATGCGCTTGGCATCGCCGCCGATCTCACCGGCGTGCTCCGCCACCCACATGAGCGCGGCGTAGCAATCCATCAGCGGAGCGGGGAAGTGCACCTCGGCGTTGGACAGACGGTAGTCCACGCTGACGACGATTGCGGGCGTGCCGGTGGCAAGCGCGATGCAGCGGTAATTGTCGATATCCAGGCTGCCGCCTACCCAGCCGCCGCCGTGAATGTCGATCACGATGGGGGCCTTCTCGGGCAGACCCGCGGGCGTGAAGATGCGCAGCTTCATATCCTGCCCGTCGCCGCCGGCGATGGTGATATCCTCCATGCGCATGCCCTCAGGCTTGGTGTAGCCGCTGATGTACTTGCGCTGTGCCTCGCGCGCGGCGGCTTTTTCCTCTTCGGTGCCCTCTGCGATGATCTGGTAAAGGTTCAGATTGTACTCGTAGCCGGGATAAGCTTTCGGTGCCATGTCGTCGCCTCCTATGATAACGTAAGATTATAGAAATCATTCTAGAAAATGATTTTTGATTATAGCCAGTATAACAGAAAGATCGCGGTTTGAAAAGAGAAATTTCGAAATATTTTCACAAAAAGCGAAAAATATTTTTAGGCATATGGCGAGGACAATAGAAATTGACAAAGGCGGCGGGATACGATACACTTATACATACAATTTATAATATCAATCAAAAAGTATTATTTTTGATTATAGGAAGTGAACCGATGGACAAGAGCTATAAGATTGGCGTGCGGTTTCGCAAAATGAAGTATTTTTCCGTGGCGATCAACAGCGCCATCGTCTTTGTATTCTACTTCATCTACCGCTATATTTTCAGCGGTATCTTTCCCGGTTTCGTCGGCGCGCCGCTGGCGCTGGTGTTCCTGCTGCTGGGCGCGCTGATTGCCCGCGTGACGGTGATGTACGCGGATCGGTACGCCGCGGGCTTTGAGTACCGCGTGACGGAAAAGGGACTGTACGAGCGCCGCGGCAAGCGGGAGCAGACCTATGCCTGGGCGGATTTCTCCGGCGCGAAGCTGGAGGAGTACCAGTTCCGCGGCGTGTTCCCCGTGGAGTTTCAGGTGAACGGGAGACCGATGATGCTCAATCAGTCGGTGGACGGTCTCTGTGAGCTGACGGCGGAAATTTTCCGGCGCATCGCCCCCTACGCGCAGCTTGATCCGGAGCTGGTCAAGCGCGCGGAGGATATGCGCGGCGTGTATTGAGGGGGAACAGCATGGAGATCACCTTGGGCGTAGACAACCGCGCGACGGAGTGTGTTTCGTGGCAGGCGGGAGACGGCATTTACGCCATCCAGTGTCCCGGTTTCCTGCCGGGGCCGGGACGGCTGCCCGGCTGGGGCTATGTGCTGTCCTATCTGGTGCTGGGCGCGGACAAGGCGCTGCTGATCGACACCGGTTTCGGACTCTCCGACCTCAAGGCGTACGTGCGCACGCTGACCGACCTGCCGCTGACGGTGATGAACACCCATGTCCATCCGGACCACTCCGGCGGCAACGGGCAGTTCGGCGTGGTTTCCGTCGGCGAGCATGAGACGCCGGAAACAGACGACGGCGTGCTGTTTTACAACATTCCGGGCCAGCGGGACGCCTGCGACGCGGTGAAACGCGGCGGCAGCTACCGCTTTGTCCACCTACACGACGGCGAGGAGATCGACCTCGGCAAGCGTGTGCTGCGGGTGGTGGAGATCCCCGGACACACCAAGGGGAGCATCGCGATCTTTGATGAGAATACGCGCCTGCTGCTCTCCGGCGACGCGATCCTAAAGCGTGTTTTTTACGGCGCGGGCGTGCCGTTGAGCGTCTACTGTGCGGCGCTTGAAAAGGCGAAGCGGCTGCCCATCCGCGATATTTTGAGCGCGCATTGGCCGGAGCCGCTGGGCGCGGACTTCATCGACAAGATGCTGCGGCTGATCGACGCCTTCGACCCCGCAAAGGCGGAGCGCGCCGCGTGGGACGAGCCGGGCATGGCGAGCCGCGATATGCGGATGTTTTGCTTCGGACAGGACTTTGACGACCCGGACTTTGTCGCGTTGAGCTTCTTCATGGATCAAGTGGATCAGATCATGCAATAGGAGGGAAATCATATGCCAACCGGAATTTTGACGGACGTATCCTCCGTCGTTGTGGGCGGTATTCTCGGCTGCCTTTTGGGGAGCCGGCTGTCCGACCGCTGGAAATCGCTGCTGAACAACATGCTGGGCATGGCGGCGCTGGTGATGGGTATTGTGCTCATTCTGCGCGTGCATACCCTGTCGGCGGCGGTGCTGTCGATGATCGTCGGCGCGCTCGTGGGCGAAGCGCTGCAATTGGAGCAGAACGTCAACAAGCTCGTCACGAAGCTGACCGGCAAGCTGATGAGCGGCGTGAACGCGGACGAGACCTATCTGATGCAGGTCACGACCGTGGTGGTGCTGTTCTGCTTCAGCGGCACGGGCTGGTACGGCTCGCTCTACGAGGGCATGACCGGCGACGGCAGCATCCTCGTCACCAAGGCGATCCTCGACGGCATCACCGCCTGCATCTTTGGCGCGCTGCTTGGGAAGATCATTCCCGTCCTCGGCGTGCCGCAATTCTGCGTGTTCATGCTGCTGTTTTTCGTTTCGGGGCTGGTTTCGCCCTACATCACGCCGGAGATGATCGCGGATTTCTCCGCCGTGGGCGGTATCGTGACGCTGACGGCGGGTCTGCGGCTCTCCCGCATCAAAACCGACATCAAGGTGCTGAACCTGCTGCCGAGTCTGCCGCTGGCATTTGTGATCTCGGCGCTGTGGACGGCGCTGGTGGGATAAAGGAGGGATCGTCATGGCGGACAAACTCATTATGGAAGTCTATGTGGAGCTGGAGCCGGGGAAGGTTGCGGAGTTGACCGGACCGAACTGCAAGGTCAAGATGCTGCCCTTTGTCGGCACGGTCAAGGGCGAGATCTTCAACGGCGTCGTCGCGCCGGGCGGCGTGGACACACAGGTGACCAACGCGGTCGGCGTGCGCAATATGTCCGCGCGCTATATGCTCGTCGGCAAGGACAGCGCGGGCAAGGACTGCCGCATCTATGTGGACAACGAGGGCTGGTTCACCAACGGCGAGCAGCCGAGGCCCTTTCCCGCGGTGCCAACGTTCCTGACGGACAGCGAGGCGCTGGCGCCATACCTCCATCAGCACAAATTCCGCGCCGAGGGGCACCCCGGCGAAAAAGGCCCGACCATCAAATTCTACGAAATTATGGATTAAGGAGAGACACCATGGAACAGAAGTATCCGCATCTCTGCTCACCCATCACGCTGGGGCGCACGACCTTCCGCAACCGCATGTTCTCCTCGCCCATGGGCGGCACGGACATCACGCCGGACGGCTGCATCGGCGAGCGCAGCGTCAAGTTCTACGAGCTGCGCGCCTACGGCGGCGCGGCGGCGGTCACCGTCTCGGAGTGCATGGTGCATCCCTCGGACGGCAGCCACGCCTATCGTCTCGATTTGAGCGTCCCCGGAAGCCTTCCCAGCTTTACCTACACCGCGGACGCCATCAACCGCCACGGCTCGGTGGCGTCGGTGGAGCTGTCCCACTCCGGCCAGTTCGCCGGTACATATCTCGCGGACAAGAACAAGAAAGCGTCCATGGCGCAGTGGGGCCCGTCCGCGAGCGTCCGCGCCGACGGCGTGGAGATCAAGGCGCTGGACAAGGCGATGATCGACGAGATCGTGGAGGCCTACGGCACGACGGCGGCGCTCGCCAAGCGCGCAGGCTTCGGCATGGTCATGGTGCACGGCGGCCACGGCTGGCTCATCAACCAGTTCCTCTCGCCGCTTTTTAACCACCGCACCGACGAGTACGGCGGCAGCTTTGAAAACCGCGTGCGCTTTGCCAAGGAAGTGCTGACCTCGGTGCGCAAGGCGGTTGGCCCCGGCTTCCCCATCGAGTTTCGCTTGAGCGGCGATGAATTCGTGGACGGCGGCTACCATCTGGACGAGGGCATCCGCATCGCGCAGGCGATCGAGGAATATGTCGACCTCATCCACGTTACCGCGGGAACCTATCAAAAGACCTTTGGCATCACCCATCCGTCGTGGTTCGAGGAGCACGGGCGCAATGTCTACCTCGCGGCGGAGATCAAGAAACACGTCAGCAAGCCTGTCGCCACCATCGGCGGCCTGAGCGATCCCGCCATGATGGAGGAGATCATCGCCTCCGGCAAGGCGGACGTGGTGGAGATGGCGCGCCAGCTCCTCGCGGACAATCAGCTGCCGAACAAGGTCATGGAAAACCGCGACGACGAGATCGTGCGCTGCCTGCGCTGCTTCACCTGCATGGCGGAGCGCGCTTCCACGTTCACGCGCCGCTGCACGGTCAACCCGCTCATCGGGCGCGAGAACGAGGGCTTCGGCGAAATTCCCAAGTCCCCGCATCCGAAGAAGGTGCTGGTGGTCGGCGGAGGCCCCGGCGGACTGTACGCCGCCTACACCGCCGCGCGGCGCGGCCACAGCGTCACGCTCTGCGAGGCGACGGGCGAGATCGGCGGACTTTTGAAGGGTGAAGCCGCGATCCCGTTCAAGTATGAGATGTATCAGCTCGCGGGCACCTACAAGCATTTCTGCGACATGGAGGGCGTGGAGATCCGCCTCAATACCCGCGTCGACCGCGCGTATGTGGAGAGGGAAGCGCCCGACGCGCTGATCGTCGCGGCGGGCAGTGAGCCGCTGATCCCGCCGATCCCCGGCTTGCGCGAAGCGCCGAACATGATTCCCGCGGAGGACTATTACCTCCGCAAGGACGAGATCGGCGACACCGCCATCGTCCTCGGCGGGGGACTCGTAGGCTGCGAGCTGGCGGTGTGCCTTGCCCGCGAGGGCAAGAAGGTGCACCTCGTCGAGATGCGCGACCAGCTTTGCCCCGACGCCAACGTGCGCTACCGTCCGCTGCTGATGGCGGAGCTGGAGAAGAACCATGTGGAGGTTCACACAAGCTGCAAGTGCGAGAGCGCGGGCAAGGATGGCGTGGTCTGCTCCACGGCGGACGGCGACAAGGTGAGCATCCCCGGCGACTCTATTCTCTGCGGCCTCGGCCTCAAGCCCAACACCGCCGTGGTGGAGGAGCTGCGCGGCAGCGCGCCGAAGTTCTTTGCCATCGGCAACTGCGTGAAGCCCGACACCATCACCCACGCGGTGTATCAGGGCTACCACGCCGCGCTGGATATCTGATCAAACCGTGCGGTGATGATGAGCTTCATCAAAAAAGAACCGGTGCTGGTGATCGCGGCGGCCGCGGCGGCGGTGAGCTGCCTGCTCGTGCCGCCGGACGCCGCGTACCTCGGCTATATCGATTTCCGAACGCTTGCGCTGCTCTATGCGCTGATGCTGGTGGTGGCGGGGCTGCGCAACGCGGGCGCGTTCACCTACCTCGCCCACGTGGTGTGCCTGCGCGCGAAAACCGCGCGGGGCATGGGCGCGCTGCTGGTGGCAGTGACGTTCTTTACCTCCATGCTCATCACCAACGACGTTGCGCTGCTGACGTTCGTGCCCTTTGCCGTGGTGCTGCTGGGTATGACGGGGCGGCAGCACGACCTCATTCTGGTCGTGGCGCTGCAGACCGTCGCCGCCAATCTCGGCAGTATGCTGACGCCGGTGGGAAACCCGCAGAATTTGTATCTCTATTCGTACTACAACCTCGGCGCGACGGACTTTTTCCGCATCACGGCGCCGATCTGGACACTGTCGCTGGCGCTGACGCTGCTGCTCTGCCTGCTGTTGCCGCGCTCGGCGCTTCACGCGGAGCTTGGGGAGAAGCCAGATATGGACCGGCGGAAGCTGGCGCTGTATCTCGCGCTGTTCGCCGTGTGCCTGCTTTCAGTATTCCGTGTGCTTCCGTGGCAGGCAATGCTGATCGTTGTCGCGCTGGCACTGGCGATTCTCGACCGGAAGATGCTGCTGGCGGCGGACTTCATGCTGCTGCTCACGTTCGTGGCGTTCTTCGTGTTTGCCGGAAATCTTGCCCGGCTGGACACGGTGGACAGCCTGCTGCGCCGCCTGCTTCACGGGCGGGAGTACCTGACCGCTCTGCTGGCGAGTCAGGTCATCAGCAATGTGCCCGCGGCGCTGCTGCTCTCCGGGTTCACCGACAACGCTCGCGAGCTGCTGCTGGGCGTGGATATCGGCGGCTTGGGCACGCCAATCGCAAGCCTTGCCAGCCTCATCAGCCTCAAGCTCTACTCCGGCAGTCCGGAGGCGCACATGGGCCGGTATCTGCTGGTGTTCTCACTGCTCAATCTGTTGCTGCTGGCGGTGCTGTCCGCCGCGCGGCTGATCCTGTGAAAAAAGCTGTCGCCCGATCGGGCGACAGCTTTTTGCTTTAATCCGGCCAGCAGCTTTCACAGCGCGAACAGTCCAGCGCGACGGCCTCCTGAATCGTGGCCTCCCGCGGCGTGGCGGAGCCGAGCTCCGGGCAGTCGCCGCGGCTGTGGTAGCGGCCGCCCCGCTGCGCGATCCAGACCATGACCGTCCAGTCCTGCCCGTTGGTGATAGGGGCGGGGGTGGTTTCCGTTTCGGGCGCGGGAGCTTCCGGTTCGACGGGCACTTCGGGTGTTTCGATCTCGGGCGTCGGCTCCGGCGCGGGCGCGGCAGGCGTCTCCGTCTGGGGTGTCGGGGGCTCATAGGTCACGGGCGGGGGCGCCACGAAGGGATCGCCGTACTCGTTGACAAAGGTGCCGTCCGGCAGCCCGAACCACATGGAGCTGCTTGTGCCCGTCTGCGCGGAGGGGCGGGAGGAAGCCGCTCGGCGGACGGCGCTCTGTCCGTCGCCCTGCACAGCGGCCTGTATAGCGAGGATCATACACATGAAGCTGAGACCGAGAAACGCGTATGCGACGATGGACACCAGAACGTCCTTTGCGGTGAGCGGCGCCCTCGGCAGCGGAACACGCCTGGGACGCCGGGATCTCTTTTCCTTTTTCTCTTTTTGCTTTTTGGGGGCTTTTGCCATGATGGGGTCTCCTCAGACTGGGATACCACCATCATATTCGCGTTGGGCAAATTTTGCAAGGCGGCGAAGAGAAAAAGCCGTGAAATTTGGCTTGACAGAGAAAAAATATCCCGTACAATCAGAAGAGACTGACAGAAAGCACGGAGGAATACCAATGGACATCTACGAACAGATCGATTTGCAGGACTGCCCCTATTGCGGCGGCGCGGCCCTGCTGGAGGAAGAACGCGGCTGGAGCTGGTACGTTATGTGCATGGACTGCGGCTCGCAGACCGGCTCGTTTGACTACAAAACGCCGGAGGGGCGGCTGGAGGCCGCACAGCGCGCGGCGTACACCTGGAACATCGGCAAGGTGCTGCGCAGCGAGCTCGGGGAGTAAACGGACGCGATGCTGAACATTCAACTGGATGTGGCGCGGGCGGACTACCGCCGTTGCGTGGAGGTGCTGCTGCCGCAGCTTGTGGAGCACTGCGCCGCCAAGACCGCGCCGAATGAGACGGACCGCTTTCTCGCGGGCCTCGGCACGGAGGCGGTTCCCGCCGCCTGCGCGCTGCTGGACGAGATGAGCGCGGACGACAAGGATCGCATGGTGGTCTGGCTGGTGTCCGCCCACGAGGAGCGGATGCGCAATTCCGCCAACCGTCACCTCGCGGAGCTGTTCGGCGCGAGCATCATCCGCATCGGACATTTTGCCGCCGTGGATCGTCCGGGCAGCCGCCTTGCGCTGCTGGCGGAGCAGGTGGACATCGACTACGCCGCGCTGCTGCGCAGCTCCGTGGTCAGCGACGGTATCGAGCGCATCGGCAGCGAGTACGGCATTTTGAAGAGCGCCGCGAAGCTGGCGGTGCAGATGGGCGCGCACCTGTCGGGCGAGAGCCTCGAAAAGCAGGGGCTTCTGCTGTTGAACTCCCAGAAGGTCAAGCAGCGGCTGATGGACGCCTTGCAGGACGCCGTGCGTCAGGCGGGGCTGGACGTGGAGCTGGAGAGCGTGACGGCGGAGCGCGCCGCGGCGATCCTGCTGCCGCAGAGCGGTACGGCGCCGATCCCCGGCTCCTTTGAGGAGCGGATGATGCAGCGGCTCGCGGACAAAGCGGCGGCGCTGCGGAACGGGCGGTGACGCGCAGTGAGCGAAATTCATGAGATCACCGACTTCGCCGCGCCGGAGCTGGACGTTTACGCGCGGCTTTCGGAGCGGGAGCTGCTGCGCTATGACGAGCCGCTTTCCGGCCTGTTCATCGCGGAGAGCCCCAAGGTCATCGAGCGGGCGCTGGACGCGGGTTATGAGCCGCTGTCGCTGCTGCTCGAGCCGAAGCACATCGAGGGCGAGGCGCGGGAGATTGTCACGCGCTGCGATGTGCCGGTCTACACCGCGCCGCTGGAGGTGCTGACGCAGATGGTGGGCTTTCGGCTGACCCGCGGGGTGCTCTGTGCCATGCGGCGCAAAGCGGAGCCGGGCGTCGAAGCCGTCTGCGCGGACGCGCGTCGCGTCGCGGTGCTGGAGGACGTGATGAACCCCACCAACGTGGGCGCGATCTTTCGCAGCGCGGCGGCGCTGGGCATGGACGCGGTGCTGCTGACGCGCGGCTGCGCCGACCCGCTGTACCGCCGCGCGGTGCGCGTGAGCATGGGCAACGTGTTTTTGATCCCATGGACGCACGTCGACGCCGATTGGAGCGCGCGGCTGCATGCGCTGGGCTTCCGAACTGCCGCGATGGCGCTGACGGACGAATCGGTGTCCATCGACGACGCGGTGGTGGCATCGGAGCCGAAGCTCGCCGTTGTGCTCGGCACAGAGGGAGACGGTCTCGCGCCGCGCACCATTGCGGACTGCGACTATACCGTGCGCATCCCGATGTCGCGGGGCGTGGATTCGCTGAACGTCGCCGCGGCGAGTGCGGTGGCGTTCTGGGAACTGGGTAAAAAATAAGAGCTGCTTGGCAGCTCTTATTTTTTCTTATAATAGAGGCAGCGCATGGAGTTGAGCACCGCCAGCACGGTAACGCCCACGTCGCCGAACACGGCGAGCCACATGGTCGCGTATCCCAGCGCGCCGAGGATCAGCACGGCGAACTTGACGAGCAGCGCGAGCGCCACGTTTTCCCGCACGATGCGGGTGGTCTTGCGGGCGATGCCGACGGTGGCGGCGATCTTGTTCAGTCCGTCGTCCATCAGCACGATGTCCGCCGCCTCGATGGCGGCGTCGGAGCCGAGCTTCCCCATGGCGATGCCCACGTCCGCGCGCATCAGCGACGGTGCGTCGTTGATCCCGTCGCCTACATAGGCGACCTTACCGCGGCGGCCGGGACGGTTCAGCAGCTCTTCCAGCTTCGCGACCTTGTCAGCGGGCATCAGCTCGCCGTAGGCGGTGTCGATGCCAAGCAGCGCCGCCGTGCCCTCCACAAGTACCGTCAGGTCGCCGGAGAGCATCACGGTCTCCCGGACGCCGGCTTTTTTGATGCCCTTCATCGCCTCGGCGGCGCCGTCGCGGATCGTGTCGGAGGCAACGAAGCAGCCCAAGTACTCACCGTCGTAGGCGACGTGGACCACGGTGCCAAGCTCGGTGCGCGGCGCGCACTGGATGCCGTACTGCGCCAGCAGCTTGGCGTTGCCTGCCATCAGCTCCTTGCCGTTCCAGTAGCCGTGGGTACCGAGACCCGGCAGCTCACGCATATCGGAAAGCCGCGAGGTGTTGATCGGCTCGCTGTATACCGCGCGGAGCGAGACCGCCACCGGATGGTTGGAAAACGCCTCCGCGTTCACGGCGGCCATCATCAGCTCGTCGGTACGGTGCCCCTCGGCGGGGATGAACTGGGTGACCTTGAAATCGCCCATGGTCAGCGTGCCAGTCTTATCCAGCACCAGCGTGTCGCAGTCCGCGAGGGCTTCGAGGTAGTTGCCGCCCTTGACCAGCACGCCGATGCGCGACGCCGCGCCGATGCCGCCGAAGAAGCCCAGCGGCACCGAGATCACCAGCGCGCAGGGGCAGGAGACGATCAGAAAGATGCACGCGCGGCGCACCCATTCGCCCAGCGGCTGATGGAAGAAAAGCGGCGGAAACAGCGCGAGCAGCAGCGCGCTGACGGTCACCACCGGGGTGTAGATCCGGGCAAAGCGCGTGATGAACTGCTCCAGCCGCGCCTTCTTTTCACTGGCGTTTTCCACCAGCTCCAGCACCTTGGCGACGGTGGAATCCTCGTATGCCTTGGTGGTGCGCACACGAAGCGGACCATCGCCGTTGATGGTGCCGCTGAACACCTCGTCGCCCACCGTGACGCGCCGCGGCACGGATTCGCCGGTCAGCGCGGAGGTGTCCACATAGCTCTCGCCGGTCAGCACCACGCCGTCGAGCGGTACGCGCTCGCCCGCCTTGACCACGATGACGCTGCCGACACGGATATCCTCCGGGTCCATCGTCCGCAGGTTTCCGGTGACGGTTTCGTAGTTCGCGTACTCCGGCGTAATGCTCATCAGCTCCGCGACGGAGGCGCGTGCCTTGCCCACGGCGACGCCCTGAAACAGCTCGCCGATCTGATAGAACAGCATGACCGCCGTGGCCTCGGCGTACTCACCGATGAGGAAGGCGGCGATCGTCGCCACCGCCATGAGAAAGCACTCGTCGAACGCCTGTCCATGCCGGATGTTCGTCCACGCCTTGCGCAGCACGTCCCAGCCGATGAGCAGGTACGGCACGATGTACAGCGGCAGCCGCGCGATCTCCGGCAGCCAATCCGGAAGCAGCAAGCGGTCGAAGGCAAACACCGCGGCGTAGAGGGCAAGCACAATAAGGATGCGGGTGCGCATCTTTTTTTGCTTATCCGTCATGGCCGTTTATGCGGAGATCACGGTGTCCGGCTCGATCTGCTTGGCCTTTTTGACCACGGCGTCGAACACCTCGTCAAACTTCTCGTCCGCGGCAACGAGGGTCAGCTTCTGGGTCATAAAGTTGACGGACACCTCGTCCACGCCGTCGAGCTTGCTCAACGCGTCCTGCAGCTTCTGCGCGCAGTTGGCGCAGTCGACCTCACACTTGAATTTCTTCTTCATGGTTCTGTCCTCCTCATTCCCGAATATGCTCAAATCCCATGTTCAAAATGGCGCGGACATGGTCGTCGGCGAGCGAGTAGTAGACCACCTGCCCGTCGCGCCGCGGCTTGACGAGATTGGCGAGCCGCAGCGTCTTGAGCTGATGCGATACCGCCGACTTCGTGACGCCCAGCAGCGCCGCCAGATCGCAGACGCACAGTTCGTGCATCTCCAGCGCGTGCAGCAGCCGCGCGCGTGTCGGATCGCCGAAAAGCTTCAGCAGATTGGCAAGCCGTGTGTACTCCTCCGCGCCGCTCAGCTTGCCGCGCACGTCCGCCACCACATCCTCGTGGATGACCTCACACTCGCAGCAAAGGTCCCGCTCCATGTCCACACCTCCTTTTTGAATAGTTGAGCAATCATTCAACTATCTGCATTATATGCGAAGTCAATCGATTTGTCAACTGCAAAACGCGGCGGCTATCCATATCGGATAGCCGCCGTGTTTTTGAAAACGATTTGTATATTGCGACAGAAAAATTACGTCTTGAAATTGTTTGCGCACTCTTCGAGCCGCGTGATGATGTCAATGCCCTGCGGACATGCCCGCTCGCACTGGCCGCAGGCGATGCAGGCGTCGGCGACGTTGCCCTCCTTGGCAAGCTCCGCGTAGTCGCTTGCGCCGCGCTCGAGCTGACCCCAGACCAGCTGGCGGTTGCGGGCGGCAAAGATATCGGGGATGGGGATGCCCTGCGGGCAGCCCTCGGTGCAGTAGTGGCAGGCGGTGCAGGGGATGTGCGCGATCTTGCCGATGGCCTCCTGCGCGCGGCGGATGACCGCCTGCTCGTCGTCGCTCAGCGGCTGGAAGTTACGCATGTAGGAGAGGTTATCCTCCATCTGCTCCACATTGGACATACCGGAGAGCACGGTGAGGATGCCGTCCAGCGACGCGGCGTAGCGGATCGCCCAGGACGCAAAGGACGCGTCGGGGTTGGCGTCCTTCAAGATCTTCTGCACCTCGGCCGGCGGCTTTGCCAGCGCGCCGCCCTTGACCGGCTCCATGACGACGATGGACTTGCCGTGCTTGCGCGCGACCGCGTGGCAGCGGCGGGAGGCGACCTTGGGGTCCTCCCAGTCGGCGTAGTTGAGCTGGAGCTGCACGAACTCGGCGTCGGGGTTCTTGGTCAGCAGCTCGTCGAGCAGCTCCGGCGTGCCGTGGAAGGAGAAGCCCCAGTGGCGGATGAGCCCCGCCTTCTTCTGCTCGCGGACGTAGTCCCAGATGCCGTAGTCCTCATACTTTTTGTAGTTGTTGTTTTGCAGCGCGTGGAGGAGATAGTAGTCGAAATACTCCACGCCCGCGCGCTTGAGACTGGTGTGGAGCTGCTCCTTGGCGCCCTTCTCGCTGAACGCGCCGAGCCACGCGTTGAGCTTGCTCGCAAGCGTAAAGCTGTCGCGGGGGTGGCGCTCCACGAGGGCCTTGCGCGTCGCCTCCTCGGAGCCGACGTAGACGTAGGCGGTGTCAAAGTACGTGAGTCCCGCGTCGAGGAAACGATCGACCATCTGCTTGGTCTGCTCAACGTCGATTTTCAGCAGCTTTTTGGGCAGGCGCATCATGCCGAAGCCCAGCTTCGGGGTGCTTTCACCGAAATACCGTTCCATTGTGGTTCCTCCCAAAGAATCAAGATGGAATCAGTATAGCGCGAAAGCGCGTTGCGCGCAATGGAATTTTTACGTGTTTTCCCGGCTGATGGGGTGGCGGATCAGCAGCTCCCGCATGGCTCTTGCGTCGAACGGGATCAGCGGGTAGAGATACCCCTTGCCCGCGATGGGCTTGTTGGTCACGAGCAGCGCGAGGATTGCCGCGACGCCGAGGAGCAGCCCGACCCAGCCCAGCGCGCCGACGAGCAGCAGCAGCATGAGCCGCAGCAGCTTGAACGCGTAGCCCAGCTCGTAGCTGGGCTGGGCGAAGTTGGCGATGGCGACGAACGCCATGTACGCCAGCACCTCCGGCACCAGCCAGTGCGCCTGTACGGCGAAGTCGCCCAGCACCAGCGCGCCGATCATGGAAAACGAGTTGGAGAACACCGGCGGGGTGTTGAGGGAGGTCAGCTTGATGAGGTCGACGATAAATTCCGCGAACAGCAGTTGCAGCAGCAGCGGCACTTCGTAGTCCTCCACAATGGCGAGGAAGTGGAAAAAGCCCTGCGTTGCGCCGCTTTTCACCAGCGCGTACCAGACGGGCGTGATGAACAGCGTCAGCAGGAACACGACGTAACGCAGGATGCGCAGATATGAGCCGATGAGCGGCGGGAAGTAGAAGTCGTTCGCCTCCTGCACGAAGTCAAAAAAGTTGGTGGGCAGGATCATGGCGGCGGGGGAGTTGTCCGTCAGCAAAATGATGCTGCCCTCCATGATGCAGGCGGTGGCGACGTCGGGCCGCTCGGTGTAGCGCACGTTCGGAAACGGGTTCCACCACTGGGGCTTCATCAGCGCCTCGGCGATGCTCTCCTGACTCATGGACACGGAGCGGATGTCGATGGCATCCAGCTTGCGGCGGATCTCCTCCAGCAGATCGCGATCGACCTTGTGCTCCAGATAGCACAGCGCCACGTCCGCGCGGGACTTTTCGCTGATTTGGTGGCCCTCCAGCGTCAGCCGCGGGTCACGGATGCGGCGGCGCAGCAGCGCTGTGTTCACCAACAGTGTTTCGATGAACCCGTCGTGCGCGCCGCGCAGCACCTTGCCGGAGGCGGGCTCGTCCACGCTGCGGGCGGGGTACTGCTTGACGTCGACCAGTACGCATTCGGCAAACCCGTCGATGAGCAGCAGCGTCTTGCCCTGCAAGACCGCGATGACGGCGGTTTCCAGATCCGGCTCCGTCTCCGCCTGGGCAAAAGTGACGTAGCGGTCGATGAACGCCTGCGCGTCCTGCGCCTCGATGGTGGTGTCGAGCGAGAGCAGGTGGTCGAGCATTCGCTCGATCACGGCGCTGTCGCCGTAGCCGTCGATGTGGTAGAGGCGGCAGCGCCGCCGTCCGGCGTAGAAATCGCGGGCGACGACGTCAAAGCTGCGCCCGACGCCCAGCAGGGCGTCCAGCCGCTGCGCGTCGTGGTTAAGATCCGTGGTGAAGCGCATAGAAAACCTCCGGCATACCAGTTTTTCCTAGTATGACCGGAGGTCAGTGCGTCTATTCCCAATAAATGAGCTTCACGCTGCCGCCGCGGATGTGACCGGCGGCGAATTCGTCCCATGTGGCGGTGAAATCCTCCTGCCCGTCGCTGACGTTGAAAAAGCGGAAGCGATCGCCGTCTGCGCGGAAGAACGGAATGAAGTGCGGCACCATCTCCTCGTGGTAGCGCAGCACGCCCATGCGGGCGCTTTTCGCGGCGGAGAGCGCGGCGGATCGGCCGTGTACTTCATGCCAGCCGGGGAGATACTTGCTCAAATAGCGGCGCATGACGCGCATCGTCGTCGGTCCGGGGACATTGCGCGAGTGCATGGCGTTCATCTCGTCGAGCACGTCCGGAAAGCGGACGCTCTGCCCCGCGTGATGCCGCAGGTCGAACGCCGCGACCGGCCCGCAGCCGTTGCCGCTGGCGGGCGATTGGCGGTAGGTGCGGTGGTAGAAGTGATCCTGATCCTTGATATAGCCGTCGGCGGTCCAGCCGTCCGCCTCCTTGAGCGACGCGGTCTTTTCCTGCACCGCGCGGTGGTATTCCTCGAGCATACGCTCCCGCCGCACGCGCAGCGCCATGCCGGTCAGCGCGGCGGTGCAGGCGGCGGAGACGAGCAGGGGAACTTTGAACTTGCTGTGCATGGTTTAAACTTCCTTGTTGAAATAGTAGAACGTGTCGTCCTCACCGGATTTCCGCATGCAGGACGAGAGCATCCGGAACGAGGCTTCGTTCTGCTTATAGCACTTGGCGACGACGTGGGCGAGCTGCAGTTGGTACAGCCCCCAGTCGGCGACGGCGGCGAACGCCTCCGTCCCATAACCATGGTATGCGTACTCCGGCGCGATGCGGCAGCCGAGCTCCGCGCCGCCGCGCCCGTCGAAGCGATAGAGGATCGCCTCGCCGATGCACCTGCCGTCCAGCCGCACGGCAAAGTTGACGGCGGCGTGGCGGGAGAAGTCCTCCCGCGTGACGTTCAGGAAATAGTCCTCCAGCGGCTCGCCCTTCCAGTCGTCGCGGTAGTCGTAGCCCCAATATTGGTTGCGTTCGTCGTCTAGGCACAGGGCGTTGTAGGCGGGCTTGTCCGCCTCGGTGAATGCCGAGAGCGTCAGCCGCTCCGTGGTGAGCGTCGGGATCTCGGAGAGCTCATAAAGCTCGTTTTCCACGTCGAAGCAGTACTTCTCTGCCAGCTCCGAGGGCAGGTATTGCAGCTTCGAGGTGCGCAACCCCTTGTCGTCGGCGTCGTCCTCGCGGTTGAGCCAGCGCACGCCGTCCACGGCGTAATAGCGCGCAAACTCCTGCACCGTCGTCGGGTACACGCCCTCGTAGCCGTAGAGCGCCTTTTCGATGTGGATGTGCAGCGTGTCGCCGCAGCGCTCCGCCATGGCGATGGACAGCAGCTTGCCGTCCAATTCCATGCCGCCGGCGAGGAAGTAGGGGCGATTGATCAGCTTGAGCATCTGCTTGGAAAGCCGCAGGTCGCGCTTGGCCTTCATGGAGTCCTTGGTGAACACCTCGTCGTAGTCGTTCCAGAACTGCTCGATGAGCGCGGTATCGTCCTTGCCCAGCGGGCGGAACGCCGCGTCGGGGTAGAGCTTGCGAAACTTGTTGACGTGGTTGCGCTGTCCGGAATAGTGCCGCCCGGGGAAATCCCGCATGGACTCCGCCGTGTAGAGATAATCCCGCCACGAACGGATGTTGGTGAGCCGGAAGCGGGGATAGCGCGCCAGCAGATGCGGCGCCTCGCTTGCGGGCACCACAGAGATCTCCAGCGGGATGCCCTTTTCCACGCACAGCGCCTCGATCTCGGCGAGCGCCGCGTCCACGTCCCCTTCCGGCCCGGGCACGGGGTAGTCGAAGCAGAGCTTGCCGTCGATGCAGTTGCAGATGACGAGGCACCCCGCCGCCTCCGCCCAGCCGGAGTGCAGATGCTCGCGCCACATCAGCTTGACCAGCGCGGAGTATTCGCACAGGCGGTAGGTGCAGTTTTCATAGTATTTGCGCAGGCGCGTCAGGTCGCGCTGCGTGACCGGCTTGAAGGTTAACATAACATAAAACCTCTTTTCATTCGGACAGTTCCCGCACGATACGCTGCGTGCAGGCGATGAAGCGCTTGAGGATCTCCGGCGCGTCGCCCAGCGAGCGCACCGCGAGTCCCAATTCGCGGGAGGCGGCGGGCTCCACCGGCAAGGTCAGCACCCGCTCGGCGCGGCCCTTGAGCGTCAGCTCCGTCATCATACTGATGCCGAGGCCGTGCTCCACCATGCTCACCACCGTCGCGTCGTCGACCACGGTGGGCTGGATGTTGGCGTGGACGCCCTCGCGGTCGAAGATGCGGAGGATGTCCTTGTCGAAGCCCTGCGCGGGCATGAGGAAGTCCTTGCCGTCAAATTCCCGCAGCGGGAACGCGGTGCGGCCGCCGATGGGGTAATCCTTTGGCAGCACGGCGTACATCACGTCGTCCTTGAGGTGCACCCAGTCGTAGGGCCCCGGTTCCTGCCGGCTGACGAAGATCACGTCCATCTTGCCCTGCGAGAGCAGCTTGTACGGGGCGTCGACGTGATCCGCCATGCGGATGTCCACGTCCACGGTGGGGTTCTCGGCGCGGAACGCCTGAATGATGGCGGGCAGCCAGTGCATCGCGAGGCTCGCGTAGGCGGCGACGTGGATCGTCTCGCTGCGGGAGGCGGAGAGCTGCGCCACCGTGTCGTCCAGCTCCGCGCCCGCGCGCAGGAACTCGCGCATCAGCGGCGCCAGCTTTTCGCCCTCCTCGGTCAGGCGGACGCCATGGCGCCCGCGGTCGAGCAGCGGGAAGCCGATCTCCCGCTCCAGTGAGTTCATCATGTGGGTCAGCCCGGACTGCGTGTAGCCGAGCACCTCCGCCGCCTTGGTGAAGCTGCCGAGGTCTGCCGCCATCAGCAGGGCTTCGAGTTTCTTGCTCTCCATGGACAATTCCTTTTTTATGAGTAAACGTCATGTATGAATGGGAATGTGCGTACTATAGTCTGATTTCCGGACAAAGTCAAGAGCAACGGTGGCAAAAAAATGCGCCGCTCGGTCGGAGCGGCGCATTGGACGGGAAATTTACAGCGCGGCGCAGAAGGCGTCGTAGATCAGCCCCTGCCCCACGCGGGAGGGATGGATGCCGTCGGCGCAAAGCAGCGTGGCGGGGGAGCGGCTGTCCTGCAAAAACGGGCGGCGCAGGTCGATGAGCGGCGTACCCTCCTCGCGGGCGAGCTGCTCGACCATCTGGGAGTAGTTTTCCTGCCAGCGGTAGATGCGCTGTACGTCGCCCAGCCAGCGGACGATGTTCTCGCGGGAGAGCCCGTCGCGGCAGAGGAAGTTCAAGTACAGCTCCGCGTTGATCGGCGGCAGGGTGGAGAGCACCGGCCTGCGCCCACTGCCGCGCAGCAGGCGGATCGCCCGGCGGTAGCAGTCCAGAAAGCGCGCCGGCGGCGTCTTGCACTCGTGTTCGCCTTCCGGCGCGTCGGCGATGGCGGCCCAGTCGTAGTCGCAGTCGTTGCCGCCGAACTCCAGCAGCGCGTATTCGCCGTCGCTATCGGTCTCGGCGTCCTTTTCGATGCGCGCCATCGCCTTGGGCAGCGTGCTGCCGAAGCGGCAGCGGTTGGTGACGCGCAGATCAAAGCGCTCCGCCAGCTTCTGCTCCCACTCGTGGGAGACGGTATATTTGCCGTTTTCAAATAGAACGCCTTTCAGGATGGAGTCCCCGTAGACCGTGACTTGCATCAAAACACCTTCTTTAGATAATCTAGTATCTAAAACTATGTTACAGCGTTTTGAAATCTCTGTCAAGCGGTAAATGAAAAATTTTGCCTTGTTTTTTGACAACAGGTTTGCTATGGTATAGGAAAAGGGAAGGGGCGGGATCGGATGGACGAAGTGAAACAGGCGGATGCGGCGCAGCTCACCGTTCTGCCGCGCTGGGCGGAACTGCCGGATCTGGAGCTTTATATGGATCAGGTGCTTTCGCTCATCGAGCGGTACCTGGGCAGCGATCCGGGCTTTGACCGCAAGGGGCTGACGGCGTCCATGGTCAACAACTACGTCAAGCTGGGCGTCATGCCGCCGCCGGTCAAGAAGCGCTACACCCGCGTGCATCTGGCGCACCTCGTGATGATCTGTCTGCTCAAGGCCAGCCTGCCGATCGAGGTCATCAAGAAGCTGCTCCTGCGCTCCATCGAGCAGCAGGGGGAGAGCGCGGTGTATGACGATTTCTGCGCGGCGTTTGAGGCTTCGGCACGGCAAGCCGCCGCTGCGGAGCGCGGCGCGGGGCTTGCGGACGTCTATGCTGCGGCATTGCGGGCGCAGGCGGAGCAGGCGGTGGCACTGCGGCTGTGCGGAGCGCTGCTGACCGAAGAGGGCAAGGCGAAATAAGGAAAGGACGCGTCAGCGACGCGTCCTTCTTCTTTTATATAGGATGACGAGCCGATCCAGCGCCAGATCGTACATCAGAAACACTGCCGCGCCCAGCGATACCGTCAGCCCCAGCAGAACGGGCGCGGTGGCGGCGAACTCCTCCACCACGGCCTCCAATTGAAACACGAACAGCGCCAGCGCATACATCGCGCCGACGGCGAGCGTGCAGAGCAGCAGCTTCGCGGCGGTGCGTACCGCGCGCGGCCGCAGTGCGTCCAGCTTCGGCTTGAGCAGGGGATAGTAGCCGAGAAACGCGTAGAGCAGCGAGCATTCCGGGTCGGCGGAGAGCAGCACGCCCAGCGCCGCCGATACCAAAAAGCAGCCCCACGCATAGGACGGGCGGCACTCCTCCCGTGCCGCAAGCAGCACGGACGACGCCAGCACCGGCGCGGCGTAGGTCGCCAGCGGAATCAGGCTGCCGAGACTCAACAGCACGACGGAGAGCGCTGCCAGCAATCCTGCCAGCGCCAGTTCATGGGTCGATCGACGCACAGCGCCGCCCCCTTTCTTCGCAGAGTGGGATCATTATAACAGGAAGCGTAGAATTTGAAAAGTTTTTCGATTCTCTCTTGACAAAGCAGCAAAAGAGTATTATTGTGCTAATCACTTAATACAATAATACAAAGGAGGTACCTATGGAGTGGGAATTTCGCGCGGACGCGCCGATCTACATCCAGCTGTGCGAGCAGTTGACGCTGGCGATCGTGTCCGGCGTGTTCGGTCCGGGCGAGCGATTGCCCGCGGTGCGGGAGCTGGCGGTGGACGCGGGCGTGAACCCGAACACGGTGCAGCGCGCGCTGAGCGAGCTGGAGCGCAACGGTCTGGTCTACACGCAGCGTACGGCGGGGCGCTTCGTCACCGAGGACTTTGCACGCATCGAGCAGGAGCGGCAAAGGCTGGCGGAGACGCGGGCGCGGGACTTCCTCGCCGCGATGGAAAAGCTGGGCTATGACCACGCAGGAACGGTGGATCTACTGGAGCAAATGAGAGGAGAGAGAATGCAATGAGCAGCATTTTGGAGTGCAAGGGATTGCACAAGCGCTACGGGACGAAAGAGGCGCTGCGCGGCGTCGATCTGACGCTGGAGCCGGGGCGGATCATCGGCCTGCTGGGGCCGAACGGCAGCGGCAAGACCACGCTCATCAAGCTCGCCTGCGGCCTGCTGACGCCGACCGGCGGCGAAATTCTGATCGACGGCGGCAAGCCGTCGAAGGAGACGAAGGCGGTGGTGTCCTACCTGCCGGAGCGCATGGCGCTGCCGACGTGGATGACCGCGAAGCAGGCGATGGACTACTATCAGGATTTCTACGCGGACTTTCGCCGTTACGCGGCGGAGGACATGCTGGAAAAGCTGGGGCTGGAGCAGACGCAGACCATCCGCGCCATGTCCAAGGGCATGCGGGAGAAATTGCAGCTCATCCTTGTGATGAGCCGCGGCGCGAAGCTCTACCTGCTCGACGAGCCCATCGGCGGCGTGGACCCCGCGACGCGGGACTATATCCTCAAGACCATCATCGGCAATTACAACGAGAACGCGACGGTGCTGATCTCCACGCACCTCATCTCCGACGTGGAGCCGGTGCTCGACGAGGTGGTGTTCCTGAAGGAGGGTAACGTCATGCTGCACCGCAGCGTGGACGACATCCGCGAGGCCGAGGGCAAGAGCGTGGACGAGCTGTTCCGCCAGGTCTTTGCGTATTGAGAGGAGATGGCGATATGTTTGGAAAACTGCTGAAACATGAATTCCGCGCCACCGCGCGCATCGCGGCGCCGCTGTGCGGCATGATGCTGGCACTGGCGGTGTTGGCGGGTATGGTGCTGCGCTTCTGGGGCGATCTGCCCAGCGGAGGCTTCACCACAGCCGGCAACGCGATCATTATCCTCTACGGCATGAGCCTGTTTGCCGTCTCCGTCGGTATCTTCATCATTCTGATGCAGCGCTACAAGCAGAACTTTTTCGGGGACGAGGGTTATCTGACCCGCACGCTGCCGGTGAGCGAGCACGCGCTGCTGCTCTCGAAGCTGCTGACCGCCCTCGCCTGGCTGATGATCGCGGGCATGCTGATGGCGCTGTCCGTGCTCATCGCGGGCGGCCTGACGGGAGAGCTTTCGTGGCGCGCGCTGCGTGAGTTCATGGACGCGCTGCGTTACCATCTGCCGCAGATTAGCGTGGGCGTTTGGGTGCACACGATCCTTGGGACGCTCGGCGGCGCGTTGTTTGTGATGCTCCTGTTCTATGCCATCGCGACGATCTCGCAGAACTTCCGCAAGCACAAATTTCTGTATTACGTTATGATCCTCGTGATCGCGGTTATCCTGCTCCGCCTGATGAGCCTCATCAACGGCGCGGTGAGCGGCGTGTTTGACGGCATCGTGCGCACCAACAGCAGCGTCGGTATCATCGGCGGCGCGGACGGTCCCACGGCGATCTACGTCACCTCCGGCGCGCCGCTTGGACTGATCGAGCTATATCTTTCCAACGTGGTGCTGTATTTCCTGACGTGGGCGTTTTTGAAATATCGCCCGAACCTCGAATGATTGCAAGAGCCGCCGCAGGGCGGCTCTTGCGTTCTTTGCCCGCATAGGCTATACTGTCTTTGCACAACCTAAACAAACCGTTCTCAAAAGGAGTACGCTATGGAATTTAAGTTTGATCCCGCGGCGGGCGGGTTCCAAATCAATCCGGACGCCGCCTCGAAGAAACCCAAAAAGCCGCGCAAGGCCATCGGCAGCAAGGCGGGGCGCGTTACCGTCAACCTCGCGGTCACGCTGGTGTTCGCTCTCGTGTATTTCTACGTCAGCCTGCCCGCGCTCAATCCCCACGCCGAGGAATTCTACGGCTTCGTGTTCCTGCTCTGCCTCGTCTACTGCGGCTGCGCGGTGCTGACCTCCGGCTTCACCGGCGAGGGCGCGAAGGGCTACTTCACCTTTGTCAAGAAGCAGTGCAAGATCCCGTTTTTCATCGTGGTCGCGCTGGTCGTTGTGGGCCTTGTCGGTTCGCTGACCTCGTGGGTCGTCCTGCGGGCGAACGCGTATCAGAAGCTGCTGACCGTCCAGCCCGGCGACTTCGCCTCCGAGGTCGACGAGATCAGCTACGACCAGATCCCCATGCTCGACGGCGCGAGCGCCCAGCGCCTCGGCGACCGCAAGCTGGGCGAGCTGGCGGACATGGTGTCCCAGTTTGAGGTCGCGGGCGACTACACCCAGATCAACTATCAGGGCCGCCCGGTGCGCGTGACGCCGCTGCGCTACGGCGACATCATCAAGTGGTTCAATAACCGCGCCAGCGGCCTGCCCGCCTATCTCGTCATCGACATGGTGACGCAGAACGTCGAGGTCGTGCGCCTGAACGAGGGCATGAAGTACACCACGGCGGAGCACTTCTCCCGCAACCTCTACCGGCACCTGCGCTTCGGCTACCCCACCATGATGTTCGGCGAGCCGATCTTTGAGATCGACGAGTCCGGCACGCCCTACTGGGTCTGCGCGAAGCGGGAAAAGACCATCGGTCTCTTCGGCGGCGTCGACAACCACGGCGCGGTGCTGGTCAACGCTCTTACCGGTGAGAGCGAATACTACGAGGAGGTTCCGTCGTGGGTCGATCACGTCTACTCCGCGAACCTCATCATCGAGCAGTACGACTACTACGGCCAGTACCACAACGGCTTCTTCAACTCCATCTTCGGCCAGCGCGACGTGACCGTGACCACGCAGGGCTACAACTACCTCGCCATCGGCGACGACGTGTGGGTCTACACCGGCGTCACCAGCGTCGGCGGGGACGAGAGCAACATCGGCTTCATCCTCTCCAACCAGCGCACCAAGGAGACGCACTACTACGCCATCGCGGGCGCGGAGGAGTTCTCCGCCATGGGCAGCGCCGAGGGTCAGGTGCAGCAGATGCGCTACAACGCCACCTTCCCGCTGCTGCTGAACATCGCCGAGCAGCCGACGTACTTCATGGCGCTCAAGGACGCCTCGTCGCTCGTCAAGATGTACGCCATGGTCAACGTCAGCCAGTACCAGATCGTCGCCACCGGCTCGAGCGTTATGGAGTGCGAAACCAATTACCGTACCATGCTCGCCAAGAACGGCCTCATCGACGAAGCGGAGACCGAGGTCGCGCCGACGGAGACGGCGGAGCTGCATGAGATCGCCGGCGTGATTCAGGAGATCCGCAGCGCGGTCATCGAGGGCAACACCTACTTCTATTTCTCCCTCCGCGCAGGTGACACGGACGGCAGTATTGTCCGCGCCAGCGCGGCGACAAATCTGATTGCGCCGCTGCTTTCGGTCGGCGACGAGGTGACGGTTCGCTACCGCGACGTGGACGTCGGACAGTATTGGATCGACGCCTACGATATCACGATCGCATAACCCTGATCCGCATGACAGCAATATTGCAAGGCGTCTGCCCGTGTGACAGACGCCTTGCAATATTTTTCATAGATATTATGAAAAAGCGGAAAGTTTGCGAATAAAAATTAGGTGCTATGCACAAAAAACGGATTTGATTTTCTCATGGCACGTCCATTGAGAATTGGAAGGAATCGTGATAATCTTGTCTACAGGATGGGTGAACCATCAATGCCCCGAATCGCGGGGTAAATATAAAGGAGGTTGTTTCCCATGAACAAGTATATTGAGCGCGTTTTGGAAGAGACCCGTGCCAAGAACCCCGACGAAAAGCTGTTCCTGCAGACCGTCGAGGAAGTGCTTCTTTCCGTTGAGCCCCTGATCAATGCGCACCCCGAGTATGAGGCTGCCTGCATCCTCGAGCGTATGGTCGAGCCCGAGCGCGCCATCGAATTCCGCGTCGTCTGGATGGACGATCAGCTGAAGTATCATGTCAACCGCGGCTATCGCGTGCAGTTCAACGCGAGCCTTGGCCCGCACAAGGGCGGCCTCCGCTTCTCCAGCAAGGTCAACCTTGACACCATCAAGTTCCTCGGCTTCGAGCAGGTCTACAAGGACGCTCTCACCTGCCTGCCCATCGGCGGCGCCAAGGGCGGCTCCGACTTCGACCCCATCGGCAAGAGCGACGGCGAAGTCATGCGCTTCTGCCAGGCCTACATGACCGAGCTCTATCGCCACATCGGCCAGGACATCGACTGCCCGGCGGGCGACCTCGGCTGCGGCGGCCGTGAGATCGGCTACCTGTACGGCCAGTATCGCCGCATCGCGGGTAACGCGGAGTTCGGCGCTCTGTCCGGCAAGGACGTCCGCACCGGCGGCTCCATCCTCCGTCCCGAGGCGACCGGCTTCGGCGCTGTCTATTATCTGTGCGAGGTCCTCAAGCACGACGGCGAGGACATCAAGGGCAAGCGCATCGCCATGTCCGGCTACGGCAACGTGGGCTGGGGCATCATGAAGAAGTCCGCCGAGCTCGGCGCGAAGGTCACCTACTTCGCCGGCCCGGACGGCTACATCCACGATCCCGACGGCGTCTGCACCGAAGAGAAGCTCAACTTCATTCTCGAGATGCGCGCCAAGGATCCGATGCACTGCAAGCCCTATGCTGACAAGTTCGGCTGCGAGTTTGTCCCGGGCAAGAAGTGCTGGGGCGTCAAGGACGTCGACATCTATATGCCGGCTGCCACCCAGAACGACGTCAACATGGACAGCGCGAAGCTGATCGCGGAGTCCGGCGTCAAGTACTACATCGAGGTCGCCAACATGCCGACCACCAACGATGCGCTGGAGTTCCTCAAGGGCCAGAAGCAGGTCCTCGTTGCTCCGTCCAAGGCGGTCAACGCCTGCGGCGTGTCCGTCTCCGAGCTGGAGATGGCGCAGAACGCCGAGCGTCTGTACTGGACCGCGGAAGAGGTCGACGCCAAGATGCACGGCATCATGACCAACATCTACAACGCCTCCGTCGAGGCCGCTGAGAAGTATGGTCTGGGCTATGACCTCGTCGCCGGCGCGAACATCGCGGGCTTCGAGAAGGTCGCCGAGGCGATGATGTGCCAGGGCATCTTCTAATCACTTCAAAAAAAGAGAAGCGGCTGTGCCGCTTCTCTTTTTTTGAGCAGGTTTCGCTGCGCTTCCCGCACGCCGCAGGCGCACGGGCGCTCCGCGTAAAGTGTAAATTCTGACGCGCATGTCGTCAGAATTTACGATTAGGTTCATTTCGCCTCTGCGGACGCGAAAAAGCACCGCCCGTCAGCGGGCGGTGCTTTATCATTATGGTGTTAGCCCTTGAGGGATTCGCCCCAGGCGGCGTACTTCGCCACGCGCTCGTCGCGCTCGGCGGGATCCTTGCCCTGTGTCAGGACGTAGACCTTGACCTTCGGCTCCGTGCCGGAGGGACGGACGATGACCGCGGTGCCGTCCTCGGTGTGATAGCGGAGAACGTTGGAGCCCTTGAGCTCCATCTCCGTGGTCTTGCCAGTGAGGGTGTCGGTCTCGATACCGGTCTTGTAGTCGCGGTGCGCGACGACCTTGACGCCCGCGATCTCCTTCGGGGGATTCGCGCGGAGGTCGGCCATCAGCTTCGCCATCTTCTCCACGCCGTCCACGCCGGGCATGACGAGGTTGAGGGTCTTTTCGCCGTACCAGCCGTACTTCTCGAACAGCTCCTGCAGCGCGTCGGCGAGGGTCTTGCCCTGCGTCGCATACCACGCCGCCATCTCGGCGATGAGCATGGAGGCGGTGACGGCGTCCTTGTCGCGGACATAGTGGCCGATCATGTAGCCGTAGCTCTCCTCATAGGAGAAGATGACGGTCTTTTCGTGCGCGCCCTCGAGCTGGCCCATCTTCTCCGCCATGAACTTGAAGCCGGTGAAGGTGTCGTAGCAGGCCACGCCGTTGGACTCCGCAACCTTGCGCGCCATCTCGGTGGTGACGAGGCTCTTGCACACGGCGGCGTCGGCGGGCAGCGTACCCGCGCGCTTCATCGCGCCGATGAGGTAGTCAAGCAGCAGCACGCCCATCTGGTTGCCGGTGACGACCTGGAACTCGCCGTCCGGCTTCTGCACCATGACGCCGACGCGGTCACTGTCGGGGTCGGTGCCGATGATGAAGTTCGCGCCCTCCTTCTTGGCGAGGTCGATGGCGAGATAGAAGCCCTCGGGATTCTCCGGGTTCGGGGACTTGACGGTGGGGAAGTCGCCGTCGATCTTCATCTGCTCCGGCTCGCAGATGATGTGCTTGACGCCGAGACGGCGCAGCGCCTCGGGAACGAGCTTATGGCCGCAGCCGTGGAACGGCGTGTAGACGACCTTGAACGTGTCGGCGACCTTCTTGACGCTGTCATAGTCGTTGACCATCTTCATGACTTCCTCGAGGAAACGCTTGTCGCAGTCCTCGCCGATAATCGTGATCATGCCGGACTTGACCGCCTCGTCGAAGTCCATGGTCTTGGGACCGGTGAAGATGTCGATGCTCTCGAGATTCTTCGCGATCTGGTCGGCGTGCTGCGGGGGCAACTGCGCGCCATCCTCCCAGTAGACCTTATAGCCGTTGTACTCCTTGGGGTTGTGGCTGGCGGTGACGTTGATGCCCGCGATGCAGTGGTACTCGCGTACAGCGAAGGAAAGCTCCGGCGTGGGGCGCAGCTCGTCGAACAAGCGCACCTTGATGCCGTTCGCCGCCATGACGCAGGCCGCGGCCTTGGCGAACTCATAGCCGTGGTTGCGGCAGTCCATGCAGATCGCGACGCCGCGCTCCATGGCCTCCTTGCCCTGCTCGAGAATGACCTCGGCAAAGCCCTGCGTCGCCCAGTTGATGACGAAGCGGTTCATCTGGTGCAGGCCCATCTTCATCGTGCCGCGAAGACCGGCGGTGCCGAACTCCAGCGGCGCGTAAAAGCGCTCCTTGATCTCCTTGTCGTCGTTTTTGATCGCTTCGAGCTCGGCGTGCTCCTCGGCGGTCAGTGCGGGAGAAGCGAGCCACTTCTCATATTCCTTGCGATAGTCCATGATTTGTTTTCCTCCTATATGTGATTATTTTGACAAATATTGCGATCTGTTATCAGCCTTGTCGCTTATTTGTGGTATCGGGTCCCGCTCTGGATCTGGTACGCGCGGTAGATCTGCTCGAGCAGCATGACCCGCGCGAGGTGGTGCGGGAAGGTCATCGGTGACATGGAGAGACGCAGGTCGGCGCGCTCTTTGACGCGGTCTGACAGCCCAAAGCTGCCGCCGATCAAAAACGTTACCTGTGACGCGCCCCGCGCACCATAACGCGAGAGCGTGTCGGAAAGCTGCTCGCTGGACATGGGCTTGCCCTCGACGCACAGCGCGACGATCGCGCCGCCGCGGGACAGCTTCTCCTCGATGGCGTCCGCCTCTTTGCTCAGCGCGGCGGCAATCTCCGCCTCCGACGGGTTTTCCGGCAGCCGCTGCTCGGGCAGCTCGATGAGCTCGAATTTGCAGTGCCGCGTCAGCCGCTTCTGATACTCGGCGCAGGCGTCCAGATAGAATTTCTCCTTGAGCTTGCCTACGCAAAGGAGGGTGATTTTCTGCATACGGTATGTACCTCGCTCATCCGATCGCGCGGCGCGACGCCCAGCCGGATGGAGCAACCGGCGGCTTGCAGCCTGCGGGCGACGGCGTATTCCGCGGCCTCGGGTGTGTTGTTTTCAGCGGACAGGTGCGCAAGCAGAATGTCCGACGTGCCGTTTTTGACGCAGTGCAACGCGAAGTCCGCCGCCGCTTCGTTGGAGAGATGCCCGTGTTCGCCAAGAATCCGCCGTTTGAGATGATAGGGGTACGGGCCGCATTGCAACATGCCCACATCATGATTGGCTTCCAGCAGCAGCAGATCAACGCCCGTCAGCGCTTTGGCAGCGTCATCGGTGACGTAGCCGGTATCGGTCAGCGCGCCGAGAGAGCCGTCCGGTGCGTCGATGCGGTAATCCACGCTGTCCGCCGCGTCGTGGGAGGTGCGGAAGCTCTGGATATCCAATTCCCCGACGGCAAGGGCGTCGCCCGCCTCAAAGATGCGCAGCGCGCTGCCCGCCTGCGGCAGAAAATGCGCGGTGCCGCGGCTGGCGTAGACGGGAACGGCGTATTTTTTTGTCAAGGTCGCGATGCCGTTCACATGGTCGCTGTGTTCATGGGTGATGAGGATCGCGTCCAGGTCTTCGGGCGTCATACCGAGCAGCGCCAACGCCTGCGCGATGCGCCGGGCGGAGATGCCCGCGTCGAGCAGGATCGACGTTTCGCCGCTGCGGACAAGAGCGGCGTTGCCGCTGGAAGAACTTGCGAGTGTATAAAATTCCATGCCAACAGTCTAGCACAGTTGCCACAAATAGTCAAAAAGAAAAAGCCCCTTTTTGGGGCTTTTTCCAAATGCTTTATCCGATTTGCCGAGGAGCGGCCGCTTCCGCGTCGCTGTACTCCACGCTCTCGATGTCAGCGCCGAGGGAGCGGAGCTTGCCGATGATGTCCTCATAGCCGCGCTCGATATACTGCACGTTCAGGATCTCGCTGGTGCCGGGCGCTGCCAATGCAGCGACCACCATCGCCGCACCCGCGCGCAGGTCAAAGGCCTGCACCGTGGCGGCGTTGAAGTGGCGCACGCCCTCGATGATGGCGGTGCGGCCCTCAACGCGGATCTGCGCGCCCATGCGGATCAGCTCGCCCACGTAGCGGTAGCGGTTGTCCCACACGCCCTCGGTCACGATGCTTGTGCCCTCCGCCAGCGCCAGAACCGTGGTGATCTGGGGCTGCATGTCGGTGGGAAAGCCGGGATAGGGCAGCGTCTTAACGTTGGTGCGTGTCAGCGCGCCGGTGCGGCGGATGAGCAGCGTGTCGTCCTCCTCGATGACCTCCACGCCCATTTCCAGCAGCTTTGCCGTGATGCAGTCCATGTGCTTGGGGATAATGCCGCGCACCAGCACCTCGCCGCCGGTCGCGGCGACCGCGGTCATATAGGTGCCCGCCTCGATCTGGTCGGGAATGATGGCGTATGTGCCGCCGTGGAGCGAGTCCACGCCGTAAATGCGGATGGTGTCGGTGCCGGCGCCCTTGATGTTGGCGCCCATCAGGTTCAGAAAGTTCGCCAGATCGACGATGTGCGGCTCCTTCGCCGCGTTTTCGATGATGGTCGTGCCATCAGCCAGCGCCGCCGCCATCATAATGTTCATCGTGGCACCGACGGAGACGATGTCGAGGTAGATGCTCGCACCCTTCATGCGCCCGCCCTCGGCGTTCGCGACGATATAATCGCCCTCACGGACGTTCGCGCCCATGGCGGCAAAGCCCTTGACGTGCTGGTCGATGGGACGCACACCGCCGAAGTTGCAGCCGCCGGGCATGGAGACCTCCGCGCTGCCGAAACGGCCGAGCAGCGCGCCGATCAGATAGTAGGAGGCGCGCAGCTTGTGCGCCAGCTCCTGCGGAACGTGGGTGGTGCGGATATGGGTGCAGTCGATCTCCACGTCGGTGGGATTGAGCATGCGCACGTTTGCGCCGAGTTGAGCCAAAATTTTGAGCAGGACGGTGACGTCCGAGATTTGAGGAACATTTTCGATACGAACCACGCCGTCGACCAAAAGCGCGGCGGGAATGATCGCCACTGCGGCGTTCTTCGCACCGCTGATTCGCACCTCGCCATGAAGCGGGTGTCCGCCGTGAACGATATACTTCTGCATAGATACTCCTTATCGGAAAAAGCAATAACGGCAAAATGCCGGTAAAATCTTTGCTATTATTCACATAATATTGGGCCTATATACGTGAAAAATCAGACATTTTGCCACGAAAGGCCACAGACACCCTTTATGTATACCACATCTGGTGTAAAAAAGCAATGCTTTCTCACAAATATCAGCATGCCAAAAACCGGTTAGTGGTCACGGGAAACGTCACCGTTTGATGAGTTGACATAATATTCGTTTACATCTGTGGCGATCCGCCAGACGGGGATTAAACGCTGGGAGGCGGAAGCGGTGCTTTGCAGCAGATAGCCGCCCCGGATATCGCTGACCTCGGTGCAGACCTCTCCGTTGAGGTTGCTGTAGTCGAGGAAACGAACCAACGCCGTGACGCCGTCAATGCCGTCGAAGAGGGCGGCGGGCTCCACGGGCGGAACAAAGGAGCCGGTAACGGAGATGAGCCGTCCGGCAAAAAAAACCAGCGTCAGGTCGGCGTTGAATACGGTTGCGCCGGGCAGCATCCGCGCCGCGCCGACCTCGCCGGTGCCGCTGCTGACCGTGGAATACAGCGCGCCGTAGCCGTGCGCGGAGAAGAGGGATTCATAGTATTCCTCAGGGTCCGTGACGGGCCGCTCCAACGTGGCTTCCACGGCGCCGCTGGAGCGCATGAGGCATTGGCCGCAGTCGTTGGCATAGCGATAGATACCGCCGCCGACGTCCTCTGGGGTGCAGGGACCGAGAATCGCTTCGGCAAATGCGGCCTCGGCGGCGAGGTCGCGGGAGGGCTCCACGGCGGAGAGCCGCAGCGCACCGCTTGGAATTCGGGCGACGTCCAGTTGAATGTCGCTTGCCTCGTAGAGCTGCACCAGCTCTGCTGTCGCGCGGTCGAAGGACGCGTGCTCCTGTGCGCGGCGGCTGAACAGCAGCACCAGCAAACACGCATTGGTCAGCGCGAGTATGGCAATGATGATATTTTTGAGGCGCGAACTGTTCATACGCGATCCTCCGGTTTATTCTGCGATCCACGCGGGCACAACGTCCTCGCTGCCCGCGTCCACATAGGCGACGATCAGCTCCGCTCCGCGCCATACGCGAGCAATGGCTGCGGCTTGGGCGAAGGGCAGCAGAAGCGGGGAATCGTCGGTATTCATATAGCTGCGCGCCTTGAAGGTAAACGCGGTGACACAGCCGTGTTCTATGGTGACGGCGCCGGCGTGAGAACCGTCCGAATACCGGATCAGCGTACCGTCGGCCATCAGGTCAAAGGTGATTTCATAGCGGCTGCCATTCTGAACAGCATCGCTGAGATAGAGGGCTGCGTCGCCCAGACTGTCGCCCAGCAGCGTGAGCGCCAGATTCTGCGCGGCGGCGGCCGCTTCATAAAGGGTTGGCTCTCCCGGCAGTGCGGAAGCGACGGAGTAGATCGAGCCGGGGGCGGCTTCTGTCCCCTGATACTCGATGACGCCATCCGGGCGCAGATACAGTGTGCTGGAAACCTCGCGCACGATAACGGTGCCCGAGGACTCCGTGAAGCGGTTTTCCGTGTGCGCGTTAAACTCTGCGCGGCGAAGAAACTCGTCCTCGCTGCCAATGAGCGCATTGGCGGCCTTCAGCGTCCCGCGGGGAGATGGGTCGGAGAGGATCAGTGTGCAGGGGGCCAGATCGCCGTAGTCGGGCGCGAGCTGGAAAGCAAAGCTCGCGCCGCTGCCGCTGCGGGTGGCGAGGAAGTCCGTCAGCGACGGACTGCTGACGGCGGTGGAATAGCGGTAGTGTGCGCCGCTGCTGTCCTCCACATACAGCAGCGCATCGTTTTTGCCGGACGGGGAGAGCAGGAATCTGCGGATGCCCTCCGGTGCGTCGCCTGACAGCGAGATGTTCAACAGCCGCGCCAGCAGTTCGGAAGGCAGCGCAGTGGTGAAGTCAAAATATAAGCCCTCGGCGCGCAGCGCGGTGAGGAACACCGCCTGATTGACCGATTCGCCGTTGTAGGCCGAGCCGATGGCCTCGCTCAAATAGGTGCCGGCGCGCTCAAACTCGTCGCTGAGCGTTGTCAGCGAATCTGCACCCTGCCGCGCAAAGCTGTTGGTGTATACCATGCGCACCGGGAACACAAAGCTCGCCGCACCGGAGGGCGCGGCGGATGCCACAACGCTCTCCCGACGGACGCGATCCTGCGCCAGCTCCAGAAGGCTTCGGTCGGAGAGCGGCCCGAACAGGGGAAGATTGGCGAACAGGACGAAGGCGGAGAGCGTCAGAAACACAATGGTAAGATTTTGCGCGCGGGCATGGCGACGCGCTTTCTTTTCGGCGGTAGCTTTCACAGCAGCGCCTCCTGACCCTCTGTCTGCTGAACGGGCAGCTCCAGACGGACCGTGGTGCCGGGACCGGGGCGGTCCACAATGGACAGCGTGCCGTTGTGGCGCTGTACGATTTCAGTGGCAATGGACAATCCGAGACCGGTGCCGCCAGACTCGCGGGAGCGCGCCTTATCCACACGGTAAAAGCGTTCAAAGATGCGCCCGCGATCCTTTTCAGGGATGCCGATGCCGTCGTCCGCGACCTCCATCCAGACCGTGTCGCCCGCGTCGCCGGCAGTGACGCGGATATGGCCGCCGTCCGGCGTGTACTTGACGGCGTTGCTTAAAATATTCAGCATGACCTGCTCGATGCGCCCACGGTCGCCCATGATCATCGGCAGATGCTCGGAGTAATCTCCCGTGAGCTCATGGCCGTGGCGCTGCGCCTCCAACGCAATGGAGCGGAGCACGGCGTCGATGGCGTCGGCAAAGGGGAAGCGCGCCATGACCATCTCCGTGCGTCCGGAGTCGAGACGCGAGAGCGTCAGCAGGTCCTGCACGATGTGCGTCATGCGGTCGGTCTCGCTGATGACGATGTCGAGGAAGCTGTTTTCCGTGTCGCGGTCGATGTCGCCGTTTGCGTCGCGGATGGTTTCCGCGTAGGAACGAATGTTGGTCAGCGGCGTGCGCATCTCGTGGGAGACGTTGGCGACGAATTCCTTGCGTCGCTCCTCGGTCCTGCGGTGCTCTGTGATGTCATGGAGCACCACCAGTACGCCGCCGGTCTCCTCGTCCGCGAAGGCGGCAAAATACAGCTCTACCGAACGCTCGCCGACGGCAAGCTCCGCCTCGGCGTAGTCGCCGCGGCGCATGCCGAGCACGTGGGCAAAGGGACAGACGGATTCAAAAATCTCGGCATAGACGCAGTCTTCCGGCGCGCGGTCGAGCAGCGCGACGGCGGCGGGGTTGCAGTGCATGAGCTGCTGCTCGGCGTCATAGGCCACGACGCCGTCGGTCATGTGCAGGAACAGCGCGTCGAGCTTGCTGCGCTCATTCTCGACCGCGTCCAGCGTATCGTGCAGGACGCTCGCCATGTCGTTGAACGTGGTGGTCAGGATACCGATCTCGTCGTTGGAGTCCACCTCCAGCACGTCGTCGAAGTCGCCGCCCGCGATGCGCTCCGCGCCCTCGGTCAGCTTTTCGATGGGGTCGATCATGGTTTTCGCCAGCAGGAAACTCAACAGCACCGAGACCAGAAGCCCGACCAGCATCGCTTGCAAAATGATGAGCAGCAGCTCGCTGTTGAGCTCGGAGACGGTGGCGCGATCATCGCGGATGTAAATGATGAAGTGGTTGTCGCCGCCGGAGACCGGCACGGCAACGTCCATGTAGCTCGCGGCAATGTCACTCTCGGAGCCGACGGAGCCGTTGCGCGCGGTGAGAATGTTGGCGGTCTGCTCCAGCACCGCGCCGCCGGTTTCGTCGCTGCCGGCGAGAAAAGCGCCGGTGTCGGCGTCAAGAATGTAGTAGTTGCGGCTGCGGGAGTCGATGCCGAGCGTACCGGCATAGAGCTCCATCAGCGATTGCAGCCGCTGCGCGCCGTCCTCCTGCGCGGCCTCGGTTTGCAGCGCGGAGTAAAAGGAAGCGTCAGAGAACGCGTCGTTCATCTGCTCGTAGAAGCTGTCAATATAGAAGCTGGTGACGCTGGTCATCAAAAACGCGCCGACGACCGTCATCAGCGAGGTGATGAGCAGCACCAGGATCATCACGAGCTTCATGTGCAGCGAACGAAACATGCGCTACGCCTCCTTTCCGCAGAATATTCAGCACACGCTAGTGTGCTGAATAATAATATCCTACCCCACGTCGCGTGAGGATCAACGTCGGGTTTGCGGGATCGTCCTCGATCTTTTCACGCAGACGGCGCACCGTCACGTCCACGGTGCGGGCGTCGTCGCCGACGTAGCCGTAGTTCCAGACCTGCTCCATCAGATCCACGCGGGAGTACACCTTGTCCGGGTGGCTGGCAAGGAACGTGAGCAGCTCATATTCCCGCTGGGTGAGCTCCAGCGGCGCGCCGTGCTTGTAGACCTGATTGTTCTCTGTGTTGATGGTCAGCGCGCCGCCGGCGCTCATGCCCTGCTCGGCGGCAGCGGGCGCGGACATGGCCGTGCGGCGGATGTTTGCGCGCACACGGGCAATCAGCTCGCGCATGGAAAAGGGTTTGGTGATATAGTCGTCCGCGCCGATTTCCAGACCGAGGATCTTGTCCTCCTCTTCCTCGCGGGCGGTGAGGATGATGACGGGGACGTTGTCGCCCTCGTCGCGCAGGGCCTTGCAGACGTCAAAGCCCATCATCTTCGGCATCATCACGTCCAACAGAATGAGGTCGGGCTTTTCCGTGCGCGCCAGCGCGAGACCTGCCTCGCCGTCATAGGCCTCCAGCACCTCGAAGTTCTCGCGGGTCAGATTGAAGCGGATGATGTCAACGATGTTCTTCTCGTCCTCGACAATGAGGACGCGCTTTTTCTGTTCCATGGGGAGTTTCCTCCTTTGGCGTGTTAGTTTTTCTGCTGCCGCATGGCATACACCTTGAGCACACCGGCGACCGTTTTGGCGTCGGTCAGCTCGCCAAGGAGCACGCGGCGTACCATTTCGTCGAACGGCGTCTTGACCAGATCGAGGAACTCGTCCTCATCGGGTGAGGTCGCGCCCATGTCCAGCCCCTCGGCGAGATACAGGTGCAGTACTTCGCCGTAGGCGCCGGGCGAGACGACCAGCGGTCCGAGGTCGGCAAAGTGCTTCGGCGTCGCGCCGGTTTCTTCTTTCAACTCGCGCAGCGCCGCGTCGCGGAGATCCTCGCCCCGTTCCAGCTTGCCCGCGGGGATTTCTTCAAATACGCGGGAGAACACATAGCGGTACTGCTTGACCGTCAGCACGTTGCCGTCGTTGTCGATGGCGACAATGGCGACGCCGCCGGGATGGTCGGCTACCTCGCGCAGTCCTTGCTTGCCGTTGGGCAGCTCCACGGTGTCCACATGCAAGCGGAGAATCTTACCTTCATAAATGAGCTTGGATGAAAGCTTTTTTTCCGTCATATCCATGTTGTCAGCCTCCTAAATCGTCCGGATCAAGGCTGTCGGTGTAGACAGCCTTGACATCGTCGCTCAACAGTTTTTTCGCCAGCGCTTCGTCGTTTACGGTATGTACGTAAACATTTGTGGTGTGTTCCTCGGCAATCGGAATATAGCTTGCCTTCCAGATTTCTTCACTGAGCGTCAGGCCCATGATGCCGTTCATTTCGCAGAACTTGACCTTGTTTGTGAACGACTCCTCATTTCTGCCAAAATAATCCTGATAGAGGGTGTATATATAGTGTGGGAAGTGATAGACGCCGTCCACCACGGCAAAGTGATCGGGGGAGTAAATCTGGATGATCATGCGGTCAAACAGATAGCTCATGCCCAGCTTATGTGCCTCGTTGATCATGGACTGGAACTGCTCCGTGACCACTTCGTCGTCCAAGAGCTTGGTGTCAGTGACGATGCAGATGTCAGGGTACTGTGCCATGAGCAGCAGCAGATCACGGAAAGACACCGGCGTGTAGGTGCCCTTAATCGGTGTGGCGAGAAACTTGTCCAGCGTCGGAATGTGCAGCGGGTCGATGCCCTCCTGTACGCCGCCGAGCCAGTCGTGGCGCAGCACCACATAGCCGTCGGAGGTCAGACGCAGATCGACCTCAAAGACCCGGGCACCCTTGCCGTAATGAGCCAGAAAGCCTTCCAGACAGTTCAGTCCCGCGGTGTCGTCCACCGAGCCGAATGCGTGAAGGATAACGTTCGTGTCCGCCAGTATATCCGGCGCGCTGCGCTCGCTGGCAGGCTTCGGACGCTCCGGCGGGATGGCGTTGCGGATGCGCTCGGCCTCTTCCTCGGCACGCTGTACCATCGCGGCCAGCTCGTAGGCGTCGAGCTCGGCGCGTGCGCCGTTCAACTCCCGCCGCGTTCGGCGCCAGTTGACGCCAAACGTGATACTCAGGACGCTCAATGTCAGTATGATAATTGCGAGCGTGAGCGCGATCATGCGTTTATAAAAAAGAACGCTGGGCTCGTTTTTCTTGTTTGCCACGGGGAGGTCCTCCTGCTTGACCATATCATATCTACATTATCATAACACAAATATGCGAAAAATTCTACTGAAACTTGCGCAGGGTGGAAATATTACATTTTAATGACAAAAGCATTCGGCACTTGTGCAGGAAGTAAAATTGTGATATACTGCCATCCTGCCGACAAGGAGGTGTTTGCCGTGGCGGAGAAAAAAGGAATCAAGGTCATGGCGAACAATCGCAAGGCGTTCCATGACTATTTTGTCGAGGATAAGTATGAGGCGGGCATCGAGCTCAAAGGCACGGAGGTCAAATCCGTGCGAGCCGGCACACTCAACTTAAAGGATAGCTACGTGATCGCGAAAAACGGCGAGGCGTACGTCCACAGCATGCACATTTCACCCTACGACAAGGGCAATATCTTCAACCACGATCCCGACCGGCCCAAGCGCCTGCTGCTGCACAAGCGGGAGATCGTCAAGCTCGCGGCGCTCGCGGCGCAGGACGGCTACGCGCTGGTGCCGCTCTCTGTCTACTTTAAGGACGCGAAGGTGAAGGTGGAGCTGGGCGTGTGCAAGGGCAAGAAGAACTACGATAAGCGCGAGGCCGCCGCACAGCGCGACGCCAAGCGCCAGATCGACCGCGCCATGCGGGAGCGTTACTGATTACGAAACGTTACAATACAGGAGGAAATCACCATGAGCAATCCGCTTGTGACCATCGAGATGGAGGACGGCGGCGTGATGAAGGGCGAGCTGTACCCCGAGATCGCGCCCAACACCGTCAACAACTTCATCGCGCTGGCAAATTCCGGCTACTATGACGGCCTGATCTTCCACCGCGTGATCCCCGGCTTTATGATCCAGGGCGGCTGCCCGCAGGGCACCGGAACCGGCGGCCCGGGGTACTGCATCAAGGGCGAGTTTTCGTCCAACGGTTTCCAGAACGATCTCAAGCATACGCTGGGCGTGCTGTCCATGGCGCGCACGATGATCCCAGACAGCGCGGGCAGCCAGTTCTTCATCATGGTCGCCGACGCGCCGCACCTCGACCGCGAGTATGCCGCCTTCGGCAAGATCACCGAGAACGCGGAAAAGGCGATCGAGATCAGCCGCGTGAACCGCGACATGTTCACCGACAAGCCCAAAAAGCCGCAGACCATCAAATCCATCCGCGTCGACACCCTTGGGGAGGAGTATCCGGAACCGGAGAAGCTGGCGGAACGATGAAAACGGCAATCATCACCGGCGCTTCCGCCGGCATGGGACAGGAGTTTGCCCGTCACGCGCTGACGATCTTTCCGGAGATCGAGTGCTTCTGGCTCATCGCCCGCCGCGAAGGACGGCTGGAGGAGCTGGCGGCGAAGCTGGAGGGCAAGAAGGTCGTGTGCATGGCGCTCGACCTCTGCGACGAGAAGAGCTTTGACGTGCTGGAGGAAAAGCTCCGCGACGACAAGCCCGAGATCGAGCTGCTCATCAACAACGCCGGCTGCGGCTACCTCGGCAACGTGGGCGAAACGCCCCTCGACTGGCAGACGCGCATGACGAAGCTGAACGTCACGGCGCTCACCGCGGTGACGAGCCTTTGCGTGCCGTATATGACGCGGGGCTCGCACATCGTCAACGTCAGCTCCATCGCGTCGTTCTGCCCGAATCCGCGCATGACGGTCTACAGCTCCACCAAGGCGTATGTCTCGGCATTCTCCCGCGGCATCCGCGAGGAGCTGCTCGACAAGGGCGTCACCGCGACGGCGGTGTGCCCCGGGCCGATGGACACCGAGTTCATCCACCTCGGCCAGATCAAGGGCCACTCCAAGACCTTCGACATCATGCCCTACTGCGATCCGTCCAGCGTCGCGGAGGGAACGCTGCTCTCCGCCAAGGCGGGTCGCGCGTTCTACACGCCGAAGGCATTCTACAAGCTCTACCGTTTTATCGCTAAAGTGACGCCGCAGGCGTTGATGGTGAAATTCGCGTGGACATAGCAGAAGTTGCTGCCCGCAGGCAGCAAAGAATCGGATCGTTTTTTCTGACGACATGCGCGTCAGAAAAAACACGCTGCGCGGAGCGCCCGTGCGCCGCAGGCGTGCGGGAAGCGCAGCGAAACCTGCTCAAAAAATGCTGCATTTTTTGAATATTTCACATGGGGGCGTACCGGCTTCGACGGGGGTGTGGAGGCAGGATCAGCGGGCGGCGGCGCCTGACCGCCATAAAACGGGCAACTTATAAATTAAAGAACAACGATAATACTGTTCTTGCAGCTGCCTGATTGCGGCTGCCGTCTGAACTAGGAGGGCCACGGCCTAGGGAAGGCGTCATTGAGTGGCGTCCGTGAGGCGGGAAAGAGTTGACCCGCCCACGCATCATGACTCTACCGAAGCGCAAGGTCTGTCCGGTGTCCTTGCGTGGGGGGAATCCTTAAAACCTGACTGCGCCCGGAGAAAGTCCTGTTAAAGCGCTTTCGGACAGGGGTTCAACTCCCCTCGCCTCCACCAAAAATCCGAACTCCGCAAGGGGTTCGGATTTTCTGTTTCCCGCCCCTTGCAAAACCCCTTGCCTGTGGTATAATGACCGCTATGTGTATACATCTGTATTAACTGTATTAACGAGGACGATCCGATGAAACTCAATCAACTAAAGGTCGGCGAGAGCTGCGCGGTCACCGCCGTGGGCGGTGAGGGCGCGCTGCGCCAGCACTTTTTGGATATGGGCGTGATCCCCGGCGCGGAGGTCACGCTGGTCAAGCTCGCGCCCATGGGCGATCCGGCGGAGTACCGGCTCCACGGCTATGAATTGACGCTGCGCCTCGCGGACGCGGCGCAGATCGACGTCGAGCCGGTCGCCGCGGGAGCGCGGAGCGTGGAACGCGGCCAAAGCAAGGCGCACGCCGCGCACCCCGGCCTGGGCGAGGGCGGCAAATTCCATCCCAAGGGCAGCGGCGACCCGCTGCCGGAGGGAACGACGCTGACCTTTGCGCTGGTGGGCAACCAAAACAGCGGCAAGACGACGCTGTTCAACCGATTGACCGGCTCCAACCAGCACGTCGGCAACTTCCCCGGCGTGACCGTGGACCGCAAGGACGGCCCCATCCAGCACCATCCCGACACGCTGGTGACCGATCTTCCGGGCATCTACTCGATGTCGCCCTACAGCAGCGAGGAGATCGTCTCCCGCAACTTCGTATTGCAGGAAAAGCCGCGCGCGATCATCAACATTGTGGACGCGACCAACATCGAGCGCAACCTCTATCTCACGATGCAGCTGCTGGAGATGAACCTGCCGATGGTCGTGGCGCTGAACATGATGGACGAGGTGACCGCCAACGGCGGCTCCATCGACGTCAACGCCATGGAGGCGGCGCTGGGCGTGCCGGTGGTGCCGATCTCGGCGGTGAAAAACTCCGGCGTGGACGAGCTGGTGGATCACGCGATCCACGTCGCCCACTATCAGGAACGCCCGCTGCGGCAGGACTTCTGCGACGAGACGGACGCCGGCGGCGCGGTGCACCGCTGCCTGCACGCGATCTGCCATTTGATCGAGGACCACGCCGCGGCGGCGGGCCTGCCGCTGCGCTTCGCGGCGAGCAAGGTCGTGGAGGGCGACGCGCTGATCCTATCCCAACTGGCGCTGGACCAGAACGAGCGGGAGACCATCGAGCACATCGTGCTGCAAATGGAAAAGGAGCGCGGCCTTGACCGCAGCGCAGCCATCGCGGATATGCGCTTCGCGTTCATCCGCCGCGTCTGCGCCGGTACGGTGAAGAAACCCCATGAGAGCAGGGAGCGCCTGCGCAGCGAGCGGCTCGACCGCGTCCTCACGGGCAAATATACGGCGATCCCGGTGTTTATCGGCATCATGGCGCTGGTGTTTTACCTGACCTTCAACGTCATCGGCGCGTGGTTGCAGGAGCTGCTGGAGAGCGGCGTCGACGCGCTGGGCGCGTGGGCGGACGGCGCGCTTGCCGCGGCGCACGTCAATCCGGCACTCCACAGCCTGATCGTCAACGGCATCTTCGCGGGCGTGGGCAGTGTGTTGAGCTTCCTGCCGATCATCGTGACGCTGTTCTTCTTCCTCTCGATTCTTGAGGACAGCGGGTACATTGCCCGCGTGGCGTTTTTCATGGACAAGCTGCTGCGGCGGATCGGCCTTTCCGGACGGAGCATCGTGCCGATGCTCATCGGCTTCGGCTGCACGGTGCCCGCCGTCATGGCGACGCGCACGCTGCCGAGCGAGCGCGACCGCCGCATGACAATTTTACTGACGCCGTTCATGAGCTGCACGGCGAAGCTGCCGATCTACGGTTTTTTCGTCAACGCGTTCTTCCCCGGCCGGGGCGGCCTCATCATGACGGGACTGTACCTGCTGGGCATCGTTACCGGCATCCTCGCGGCATACCTGTATAAAGGCACGTTTTTCCGCGGCGAACCGGCGCCCTTTGTCATGGAACTGCCGAACTACCGCCTGCCGGGCGCGAAGAATGTTGCACAGCTTCTCTGGGAAAAGGCGAAGGACTTCTTGCAGCGCGCCTTTTCCGTCATACTGATTGCGACGCTGGTGGTCTGGTTTTTACAGAGCTTTGATCTGCATTTCAACATGGTGGCGGACTCGCAGGACAGCATTCTCGCCATGGTGGCGGGCGTGATCGCGCCGGTCATGCGCCCGCTGGGGCTGGGGGACTGGCGCATCTGCACGTCGCTCATCACCGGCTTTATGGCGAAGGAGAGCGTGGTGTCCACGCTGCGGATTTTGTTCGGAGAGAACATCGGCGGTGTGCTCGATACCCTCTCCGCGGCGGCGCTGCTGGTGTTTTCCCTGCTCTATACGCCCTGCGTGGCGGCGATCGCGTCCATCCGGCGTGAGCTGGGCGCGCGCTGGGCGACCGGCGTTGTGATCTGGCAGTGCGTGCTGGCGTGGTTTGCCGCGCTGATCGTGCGCGCGGCGCTGATCCTGCTGGGGGTGGTGTGATGAACGCGGTGGATATCGTTTTACTGGTGCTGATCGCGGCGGCGGTGACCTGGGCGGTGCGGCGCAGTATCAAGAGTGCGAAGCACGGCGGCTGTGGCTGCGGCTGTGACGGCTGCACCGGCTGTGACGCCAAGCAAACGGGCCGCGGGAGCGGCGCTCAACAAAAAGAGTTGTAAAATGCGAAAACATCCGCTATAATATTTATTTAATGGGTTCATTTTGAACCGGACCCGGCATGGGATAAAGAGGTGGACAGCTTATGAATTCCAAGACGCTATTTTACATCCTGAAGAGAATCCTGCTGGCGATCCTGACGGTTTGGGTCGTCATCACGATCACATTTTTCGTGATGCGCGCCGTCCCCGGCGGCCCGTTCATGGGCGAAAAGGCCATCACCGCCGCGGCGCAGGCGGCGCTGGAGGCGAAGTATGGGCTGGACAAGCCGCTGATGGAGCAGTACTTTACCTATTTGAAAGATATCATCACGAAGTTTGACTTCGGCCCGTCGCTCAAGCAGCGCGGCCGCATGGTCATCGACATCATCGGCGACGGCATGAAGACCTCCGCCAAGCTGGGCGTCATTGCGGCGTTTCTGGCGCTGATCGTCGGCGTGGTGCTCGGCGCGATCGCGGCGCTGCGGCGCAACAAGTTCGTGGATAAGGTCATCATGGTCGTGACCACCGCGTTTGTTTCGATGCCGTCGTTTATTATCGGCTCACTGCTGCTGGTGCTGTTTTCCATCAAGCTGGGGCTGCTGCCCGCCAACGGCACGACGGCGAAGGGCCTGATCCTGCCGATCGTCACGCTGGCGCTGTACCCGATGGCGTACATCACGCGCCTCACGCGCTCGTCCATGCTGGACGTGCTGGGGCAGGACTACATCCGCACCGCCAAGGCGAAGGGCGTCTCTCCGGTCAAGATCATCTTCGGCCACGCGCTGAAGAACTCGCTGATCCCGGTCATCACCTACTTCGGGCCGATGCTTGCCTACATCGTCACCGGCTCGCTGGTGGTGGAGCAGATCTTTGCCGTGCCGGGTATCGGCCGCGCCTTTGTCAGCAGCATCACCAACCGCGACTACCCGATGATCATGGGCACGACGATCGTGCTGGCATGTCTCATCGTCATTATGAATCTGGTCAGCGACATTCTCTACAAGGTCGTCGATCCGCGGATCAATCTGGAGTAAAGGAGGCGGATGAAAATGGATACGAAACTGACGATGCACGTCAATATGGACGATTTTCTCCCCGCCACCGAGGAAGAAAAGGAATATATGGTGCAGATGCGCCCGTCCTCGACATTTTTCAAGGACGGCATCAAGCGCCTGCTCAAGAATCATGTGGCGACGGTCAGCTTCATCGTGATCATCGCCATCACGCTGGCTTCGATCATCGTGCCGATGGTCTGGCCCTATTCCTACGACAATATGCTGGGCGTCAACCCCGGCAAGCCCGTGGACGCGTCCTTCAACAACCTGCATCCCTTTGAGTATGGCCGCACCGAGCAGAAGAAGCTCGACGCCGGCGAGACGGTGTTCCCGCATATCTTCGGCACCGACGCGCAGGGGCGCGACTACTTCATCCGCGTGGTGTACGGCACGCGCATCTCTCTGGCGGTGGGCTTTTTCGCGAGTATCATCGTGTTGGTGATCGGCATGACGCTGGGATCGATCGCGGGCTACTGCGGCGGAAAAGTGGACTTGATTATCATGCGCATCGTCGATATCATCTACTCGCTGCCGGATATGCTGATGGTCATTCTGCTCGCGAGCGTGCTGAAGCTCACGCTGACCCCGGTCATCGAGGGTACGGCGCTGGAGAAGATCGGCAGCAACATCATCAGCCTGTTCATCGTTTTCGGCGTGCTGTACTGGGTCAGCATGTCCCGCCTGATCCGCGGTCAGATCCTGTCGCTGCGTGAGCAGGAGTACGTCCTCGCCGCGCAGGCGGCTGGTGCCCGGGGCGGCTGGATCATCCGCAAGCACCTGCTGCCCAACTGCATCAGCGTGGTCATCATCTCCACGGCGCTGCAGATCCCGAACGCGATCTTCACGGAGAGCTTCCTCTCCTTCCTCGGCCTCGGCGTCAACGCGCCGATGCCCTCGCTCGGCTCGCTGGCGTCCGACGCGCTCAACGGCATTTCCTCGTATCCGTACCGTCTGGTCATTCCGGCTGTGGTCATTTCGCTGATCGTGCTGTCGCTGAATCTGTTCGGCGACGGTCTGCGCGACGCCTTTGACCCCAAGTTGAGAACATGAGAAAGGAGCGGATACCATGTCATTACTTGAAGTCAACGACCTCCATACCTCGTTCTTCACCCCGGCGGGCGAGGTTCGCGCCGTCAACGGCGTGTCCTTCAACCTCGACCGCGGCAAGGTGCTGGGCATTGTGGGCGAATCCGGCTCCGGCAAATCGGTCACGGCGTATTCGGTCATGCAGATCCTCGCCGGCACCGGCAAGATCGTCTCCGGTTCCATCAAGCTGGATGGGCAGGAGCTGGTCGGCGCGGGCGAAAAGGTCATGAAGACCGTTCGCGGCAACAAGGTCTCCATCATTTTCCAGGACCCCATGACCTCGCTGAACCCGACCTACACCATCGGCCATCAGCTGATGGAGGCGATCTTGCTCCACACCGACCGCAACCGCCAGGAAGCCTACGACCGTGCGGTGGAGATGCTGCGGCTCGTCAACATCAACGAGCCGGAAAAGCGTATGAAGCAGTATCCCTTCGAGCACTCCGGCGGTATGCGCCAGCGCATCATGATCGCCATGGCGCTTGCCTGTGAGCCGGACATCCTGATCGCGGACGAGCCCACCACGGCGCTGGACGTGACGATTCAGGCGCAGATTCTGGAGCTGATGAAGTCCCTGCAGGAAGAGCTGGGTATGGCGATCATCATGATCACCCACGACCTCGGCGTCGTGGCGCAGATGTGCGATGAGGTCATTGTCATGTATGCCGGTTCCATCTGCGAGCAGGGTACGGCGGACGAGATCTTCTACAATCCCCATCACGAATACACCAAGGGCCTGCTGCGCTCGATCCCCACGGCGGATACCGCGGGCACGCGGCTCAAGCCCATCAGCGGCACGCCCATCGACCTGCTGAACATGCCCAAGGGCTGCCCGTTCGCGCCCCGCTGTGACAACGCGATGAAGATCTGCCTGACGCAGCGCTGCGCGCGCATGCAGATCAACGATGCGCATCAGGCCGCGTGCTGGATGAACGTCAAGGCCGGCGTGGAGAACGGCAGTATTGAGACTGTGAAAGGCGGTGAGGCGAAATGATCGAATCCGGCAATACGCCGCTGGTGGAGGTCAAGCACCTCAAGGAGTATTTTCCCATCAACGTGGGCATGCTCAAGACCAAGCCGCTCAAGGCGGTGGACGACGTGTCCTTCTCGATCCGAAAGGGCGAGACCCTCGGCCTCGTGGGCGAGTCCGGCTGCGGCAAGACCACCGTCGGCCGCACGCTGCTGTACCTCTACAAGCCCACGGACGGCGAGATCCTGTTCAACGGCAAGCCCATCGCCTCCAGGGCGGACATCAACGAGTACCGCAAGAAGGCGACGATGGTTTTTCAGGACCCCTATTCCTCGCTCAATCCCCGCATGACCGTCTCCGATATCATCGGCGAGCCGCTGGACGTGCATAAGATGTACGCGAGCAAGCAGGAGCGCCATGAGCGGATTCTGGAGCTGATGAACCGGGTGGGCCTCAACAGCGAGCACGCCGCCCGCTATGCCCATGAGTTCTCCGGCGGTCAGCGTCAGCGCATCGGTATCGCCCGCGCGCTCGCCCTCGACCCCGAGTTCATCGTCTGCGACGAGCCTGTGTCCGCGCTGGATGTGTCCATTCAGGCGCAGGTCATCAATATGTTCGGCGAGCTGCAGGAGCAGATGGGACTGACCTATCTGTTCATCGCCCACGACATTCTGGTCGTGCGCCACATCAGCAACCGCATCGCGGTCATGTACCTCGGCAAGATGGTGGAGCTGGCGGACGCGGCGGAGATCTACGATCACCCGCTGCACCCCTACACCAAGTCGCTGATGTCCGCGGTGCCGCAGCCCGACCCGAAGATCGCCCGCGCCAATCAGCGCATCGTGCTCTCCGGCGACATTCCGAGCCCCCTCAACGCGCCCTCCGGCTGCCCGTTCCGCACCCGCTGCCCGAACGCGACCGAGGCGTGCGCGGCGTCGATGCCCGAATTCAAGGAGGTCTCCTCCGGGCACTTCGTCGCCTGCCATCGCACGGCGGAGATCAACTGATCCCGCGATCATTTCCGCTTCAAATCTGCGCGAAAGCACAGTTTGAAAATATTACTTGAAAGGAAAACCCAGAAACATGAAGAAGACTCTTGCACTGATCCTCGCTCTGGCAATGATGCTCTCCCTCGCGGCCTGCGGCGGCAAGGACAACGCGTCCTCCGACAACGGCAGCAGCACCGAGAACACCCAGAGCAACACTCCTGCGGAAACGGAAACCGCCGGCCCGTCCAGCATTTCCGTCTGCATCGCCTCCGAGCCCGACACGCTTGACCCGGCGCTCAACTCCGCCGTGGACGGCGCGACGATGCTCGTCCACCTGTTCTCCGGCCTCGCCAAGTGGACGCAGGACGAGAGCGGCGCGTTCCACATCGTTGCCGACGCCGCCACCGAGCTCACCGAGCCGGTCGCCAATGCCGACGGCACCGTGACCTACACCTACACCCTGCGCGACGGCATGGCGTGGTCTGACGGCCAGCCGGTCACCGCCGCGGACTTCGCGTATGCCTGGCAGCGCGCCTCCAACGTCGAGTTCGGCGCGGACTACGGCTATATGTTCGACGTGGTGAAGGGCTACAGCGAGGAAGACCCCGCCGCCCGTCTCGCCGTCGAGGCGAAGGACGAGAAGACCCTCGAGGTCACGCTCAACGGCCCCGTTTCCTACTGGAACGAGCTGCTCGCGTTCCCCGTCTACTTCCCCGTCCGTGAGGACGTCGTCGCCAACGAGGCGTGGGCGACCGATCCCAGCACCTTCGTGTGCAACGGCGCTTACACCATGAGCGACTGGGCGCACAACAGCGTCATCACCCTCCAGAAGAACCCCAATTACGCCGACGCTGACGAGGTCACGATGGACACCATCGAGTTCTACCTCTCCGACGACGCGAACAACATGCTCTCCAACTTCCAGAACGGCAGCTGGCTGCTGATTGACGACGTTCCCACCAACGAGATCGCCAACCTCAAGGCCCAGTATCCCGACGAGTTCGTGGTCGCCGGTCAGATCGGCACCTACTACGTCTGCTGGAACATCAACGAGGACATCCTGCCCGCGGACAGCGGCCTCACCGGTGTTGAGGCGGAGAATGCCAAGGCGGAGATCCGCCAGGCGATCGGCCTCCTGTATGACCGCAACTATATCGTCGAGGAGATCGGCCAGGCCGGTCAGGTGCCCGCTTCCTCCTTCGTGGCGATGGGCATGACCAACCCCGATGGCACCCAGTTCTATCAGACCGCCGGCCACAACGACGGCTTTGAGGGCTACTACGACGTGTCCGCGGACGCCATCGAGAGCAACTACGCTTCCGCCATCGAGACCCTCAAGAAGTATTATAACTTCGACGAGGCCACCCAGCAGTTCACCAACTTCCCGACGCTGACCTACCTCTACAACACCAGCGAGGGCCACAAGGCCATCGGTGAGTACCTGCAGAGCGCCATGGCGGGCGTGGGCCTGAACATGAACCTCGACAACCAGGAGTGGGCGACCTTCCTGAACACCCGTAAGCAGGGCAACTACTCCATCGCCCGCAACGGCTGGCTCGCGGACTACAACGACCCCATCTGCTTCCTTGACATGTGGACCACCGCGTCGGGCAACAACGACGTGCAGTTCGGCAAGGGCGCGCACAAGGACGTTGCCGCCTACAGCATGGATCTGACCCCCTACGGCTATGACGTCAAGGTCGAGAACGGCACCTGGGCGGAGACCTACGATGTGCTGATCGCCACCATCAAGTCCTGCGCCGACGAGAACACCCGCTTCGAGCTGATGCACCTCGCCGAGGACCTGCTGATGAGCACCGGCTGCATTGTGCCGCTGTACTTCTACACCGACATCTATATGCTGTCCAACCGCGTCAGCGGCTTCTTCTCCAACCCGCTCGGCTACAAGTACTTCATGTACACCACCGTCGCGTAACGGAGAATCCAACCAAAGCGATCAAGCGCCCTGCCGGATATTCCGGCGGGGCGCCGCTGCGTCCGGCAAGAAATCGGTACTTGCATTTTTGCGCAAATTCTGCTACCATCTTGAAAAATGAATGACGCGGTTTGAAACGCTCCCGCACACAAAGGCTATTTGTGTGCGGGAGCGTTTTTGCGAGGTGACAGGGAGGACGTTATGCGGAATATCCGAAGAGAATTTGCAAAATATGCGGCGCTCAACATTCTGGGACAGCTTGCTTACGCCTGCTATACCGTGACGGACACCTTTCTGGTGGCGTCGCGGGTGGGCGCGGACGGTCTGGCGGCGCTCAATCTGGCGTTTCCGATCTTTTGCTTCGTCAGCGGCACGGGCCTGATGATCGGCGTCGGCGGCGGCACACGCTACGCCATTGCGCGAGGACGCGGAGAGAACGACGCGGCGAACCGCATCTCCACGAACGCGGCATGGCTGGCGCTGGGATTCTCCGCGCTCTATGTGCTGTTGGGACTACTGTTTTCCGTGCCGCTGTCCCGACTGTTGGGTGCGGACGATTCGCTGCTGGGGCTGACGAACACCTATCTGCGCACGCTGCTGCTGTTCGCTCCAGCGTTTCTGACCAATCACGTATTGCAGAGCTTTTTCCGCAACGACGGCCGGCCGTCGCTCGCCATGGCGGCGCTCATCACCGCGAGCGTCTGCAACATCGTGCTGGCGTACGTGTTCATTTTCCGGCTTGGACTTGGCATCTTCGGCTCGATCCTCGCGGCGGGCCTCGCGCCGGTGATCGGGATTCTGGTGATGACGCCGGCACTGATTCTGAAAAAGAATCAGTTTCGCCTGATCCGGACGCTGCCGGACGCAAACGGTATGCGCGTGATCCTTGCCACGGGCGTCTCGCCGTTTCTGACGGAGGCGACCTCCGGCGTCGTGATGTTCGTGTTCAACTACATCATCCTGCGTCTCGCGGGCAACATCGGCGTGGCGGCGTTCAGCGTGGTCAGCGTGATCTCACTGGCGGTGACGGCGATCTATACGGGCCTGTCGCAGGGCGAGCAGCCCGTCGTCAGCCGCAGCTTCGGCGCGGGAGAGCGGGAGTCGATCAAGGCGGCTTTGCGCGATGCTATGGCGACGATGCTCGCGCTCTCCGCCGTGATCTACGGCATGCTGTACCTCGGCGCGGAGCCCATCGTGACCGCCTTCAACAGCGAGGGAGATGCGACGCTGCAAGCCTACGCCGCGGCGGGCATCCGGCGGTATTTCCTCGCCTGCCCGTTCCTCGGCTTCAACATCGTACTGGCGACGTATTTCATCTCCACGGAGCGCGAGCGCGCGGCGCAGGCGATCTCCCTGCTGCGGGGGCTGATCGTGCTGCTCCCGATGGCGTTTTTCCTCTCTGCACAATTCGGCATGACGGGCGTATGGCTCGCGTACCCGACAACGGAGGTGGTCGTGGCACTGATGGGCGTCGTGCTTTTTCGGTTGCTTAAATCCAAAAAAGGGGATATACTGAACCGGTAATCACATCACCGATAAGGAGCAATTGCCATGAAATTTCCCGAAATGCCCTATACCCGCCCGGACATTGACGCCGTGCGCGGCGAGCTTGTGAAGATCGCGGAAACGCTGGAGAACGCGCCTGACGTCAACGCGCAGATTGCCGCCGTGGAGGAGCTGAACAGCGTCGAGGGCCACGTCGCCACGATGGCGCAGTTGGCGTACATCCGCCACAGCATCGACACGCGGGACGAGTTTTACGACAAGGAAAACGATTTTATCGACGAGCACATGCCGCTGTTGGAGGAGGATATCCAGCGCGTCAACCGGGCGCTGCTGGCGTCCAGGCACCGCGCGGAGCTGGAGAAAAAGTACGGCAAGGTATTCTTCCTCGATCTGGAAATCGCCGCGCGCAGCTTCAAGCCCGAGATGGTGGAGGGCATGCAGCGCGAGAACAAACTCGCGAGCGACTATCAGAAGCTCTACGCCTCCGCCATTGTGGAGTTTGACGGGCAGAAGCTGCCGTTGCCGAAGCTGGGACCGTACAAACAGAATCCCGACCGCAGCGTGCGCCGCCGCGCCTACGAGACCGAGGCGGGCTTTTTCGACGCGCACCGTGACGAGCTGGATCAGCTCTACGACGATTTGGTGAAGTGCCGCACGGAACAGGCGAAGCTGCTGGGCTACGAGAATTATATCCCGCTGGGCTACGACCGCATGGGCCGCAACTGCTACGGCCCCGAGAAGGTCGCGGTATTCCGCGATCAAATTGCGGCGGATCTGGTGCCGCTGGTGGCGAAGGCCAAGGCGGCGCAGGCGAAGCGCCTCGGCGTGGACAAGCTCAAATTCTACGATGACGTGCTGCTCTATCCCGACGGCAACCCGACCCCGCGGGGTACGGCGGACGACATTCTCGCCGCGGGGCTTGCGATGTACCGCGGTATCAGCCCAGAGACGGCGGAGTTCATCGAGTATATGTATGAAAACGAGCTGCTGGACGTGATGAGTCAGGACGGCAAAGCGCCCGGCGGCTACTGCACCGAGATTTACGACTACCGCGCGCCGTTCATTTTCTCCAACTTCAACGGCACCAGCGGCGACGTGGACGTGCTGACCCATGAGGCGGGTCACGCCTTCGCGGCGTTCCGCTCGATGAAAAAGGGCTATCCCCGCCGCCTGATGACGCCCACCATGGACGGCGCGGAGACGCACTCCATGTCCATGGAGTTTCTCACCGCGCCGTATCACCACTTATTCTTTGGCGATGCTACGGCGCGCTACGAGGTGGCGCACGCGGAGGAGTCGCTGACCTTTATCCCCTACGGCTGCATGGTGGACGAGTTCCAGCACATCATGTACGAAAACCCAACGCTGACGCCAGAGCAGCGCAACGCGACGTGGCTCGACCTCGAAAAGAAATACCGCCCGTGGACGGACTTCGACAACCTGCCGTTCTACAGCCGCGGCGCGCTCTGGCAGCGGCAGCTGCACATCTATCTCTATCCGCTCTACTATATCGACTACTGCATGGCGCAGACCATGGCGTTCCAGTTCTGGATGCTGCACCTCAAGGACCCGAAGGAGGCGTGGGCGCGCTACCTCGCGTTCGTGGACAAGGGCGGCACGCAGACCTTTGAGGATCTGGCGCACGGTGCGGGCATGAAGGTGCCCTACGACGCCGGCGCGATCCGCGAGATCGGCGCGGCGGTCGGCAAATGGTTGGAGGAGCACGAATAAAAGCGCGATTTTTTCGTTGCAAGCTTCGGCGCGCTGTGCTATACTATTTGCTGCAAACAAGCGGAGAAAGGCGGCGAGGCCGTGGCGGACAACAAGAAAAAAGATGAAGAACTGGACTTTGACGCGGTTCTGGCTGACCTGAATCGACAGGCGCGGGACAAAGAGCTGGAGGCGCTGGCGAATCTGACGTTGCTGCAAAGCGGCTTCGACCGCAACGAGATGACGCCGGAGGAGCAGAAACGCCGCGATCTGGACGAGCGCCTGAAGAAGATCATCAGCGATTTGGACAGGGACTGAAAACGAGGAGATCATGGATGAGTTCACAATTTGTTCAAGTAGAGAGAGAGAGAGAGAGAGAGAGAGAGAGAGAGAATTGGCGCGCGGTGAACTGCTGAATTACCGGAAATACCTGACCGGCAAGACCATTTTTTGCGACAGCGACGCACCGGAGACAGCGGACTGCGCGACTTTCCTGCGCGAGGTGAGCGCCGCGTGGGGCATCGCCGCCGTGCTGGGCCGCTCGGATGTGGAGCATTTGGACTTTGATGGGCTGGTTGAGTCCGCGGACGTGTTTATCCTGACGCCGGATGACGGACGCTATCAGGACTTTATCCGCAAGGTCGTCGCGGCGGGCAAGGGCTTCGTCATCGTGGGCAAGCTGAATACCGCGATGTATAAAGAGCTGTCTGCCATGCTGCACCAACCGTTGATGGTGGGCGCGAACACGTTCGCGCTGCTGTGATCACAAAAAGAAAGGCTGCGATTTCGCAGCCTTTCTTTTTGCGTTATTCGATGGGAATTTTGATCTTTACGTCGCTGATCGGATACGCGGCGCAGGCGTGGACGTAGCCGAAGTCGCGGTCCGCCGCGCGGCGGCCGTCGCTCTCTGGGCAGATGAACACGCTGCCCGCGAGCACCTTGGTGCGGCAGAAGCCGCACTCCCCACTGCGGCAGCCGGTTTCGATGCGGATGCCCGCGCGCTCCAGCGCCACGACGAGGCTCTCCGTCGCCTTGGCGGGGATGACGTCCTCGTGGATGCCGCGCACGACGGTGAGCTGGAACGTCTTGTCCTTCACGTCCTGCGGGTAGCCATCGAACACCGTGATGTCCTTCGCCTGACCGAACACCTCGAAGCGGATGCGGCGCTGCGGGGGATTGAGCTTCGCCAGCTCGCCGCGCAGGAACTTGTACATGACCTGCGGACCGCAGATGAAGTAGGTGGTGTCCTCGGCGGAATATTTCTGGATCAGCTCTGCGGTGAGGAAGCCGCGCTCGCCCGTCCAGTCGGGCTCGTCGCCGGAGAGGACGTGGACGATGTGCAGCTTGTCGCTCCCCAGCTGATCAAGCTCGTCCTTGAGCGTGATGTCGTCGCTCGACACCGAGCCGTAGAGGATCGTGAGGTCAAAGTCCAGCGTGCCGTGGGCGATCTCGCGCGCCATGGACGCAAACGGCGTGATGCCGACACCGCCGGCGAGGGCGACCACGTGCTTCGCGTCGCGCAGCGGCTCATAGTAGAACTGCCCGCAGCCGATCATGCCGCGGAACGCATCGCCGACTTTCACGGTGTCGTTGATGTAGTCGCAGATAAAGCCGTCGCCCTTGGAGCGGCGCACGGTGATCTCGACAAACGCGTGTTCCGCGAGCCGCGCCTGATACGGGGCGGAGGAGATGGAGTAGGGGCGGGAGATCAGGCTCTCGCCCATGGGGAAGTCGATGACCATGAACTGACCGGCGTAGAACGGCGGCAGCTTTTTGCCGTCTGCGCGCTCGAAGCGCACCGTCGTCGCCGTTTTGCTGGCGGGGCGCACGTCGGTCACCACGAGGTCGAGCTTGCCGGGGTGCCACTCGCGGGCGACGTTGCCGATGGGGTCGTCCCTGACCGCAACGGGGGAGGCGTTTTCAAACGCGGCGAGGCGCGCCTTGGTGACGCGGGAGGCGCCGCCGACATCCTTCAGAAATCCTTTGACCTTCATGCCTTCGCCTCCTTTGCCATCGTGTCAAGCACGTTCTTCGCCGCCTTGCGGCCGTTGGTCACGGCGGGACCCATGCCGTCGCCGCTGATCTGGTGCGCGCCGGAGAATTCGAGGTGGTCGATGAAATGCTCCTCCTCGGCGGTCTGCAATCTCGCGACGATGTGATCCTCCATCGTGTGGGCGTAGCCGTAAATGCAGCCGTTCCACATGCCGGTGTAATGGGCGACGGTCATCGGCGTCTCGATGACGCACTCCAGCATGTGATCGAGCAGGTTGACGCCCAGGTACTCGCTCATGTAGTCGATGAGCTGCTTGGCGACCTCGTGCTTCACGCGGTCGTATTCGTCGGCGGAGACGGTTTTCCAGCCGTCGACGCGCGGCAGAGTCGTGATGGAGTAGGAGCAGGTGCCTTCCGGCGTCGCGTCGGGATTCGCGAGGTTGTGGCAGATGCAGGTGATGTAGCGATACGGCCCGAGGCCCTTGAGCTCGTCGTAGCAGGCGTTGGTGTCCATCGTGTCGCCGTGGAAGACGCTGTAGTCCTTGATGCCAAGCTCCTCGGCGCTCTTGTCGAGGATGAGAATGACCGAAAACGCGGTCAGCGACAGGCGGCGGCCGTTGACCATCTTGATCGCTTTCATAGGAACGGCGTCCGCCGGCTCGATCATGCTGGTGTAGACCTTGTTGGGGTACGCCGAGGAAATGACATAGTCGGCATAGATCTCGTCGCCGCGCGCGGTGCGCACACCGTACGCAGTGCCGTCCTTGACGAGGATCTTATCCACGTGCTGGCGGTACTCGATCTGCACGCCCATCGCCTCGGCGCGCTCCGCCATTTTGAGCGACATCTCGTGAGAGAACTTGCGCGGGATGTAGGAGCCGTAGCCGATGTAGTCCGCCATGAGGACGGAGAAGATCGTGAACGGAAGCTCTTTGAAACCGGTGCCGACGTAGATCCAGTAGGGCGCGAGCAGGTCGAGCGCCTTTTGCGGCAGGTCAAAGGTGTCCAGCACCTCCTGCGTGGAGTAGCCCGCGGTCTTGACGAAGGCCTCATGCTTCAGGAGCATCTGCATCTTCGACATCGGGTGGATGGACAGCTCATTGACGCTGTCGAACACCGTGTGGCAGAGATTCAAAACGGCCAGCACCTTGTCATAGGTGCCGGGCACGGCGGCGTCCACCTCGCGGGCAAAGGTCTCCAGCCCCGGGTGCAGGGTGACCTCGAGGCCGGGGATCGCGGCGTGGTACGCCTCGGGAACCTTGAGCCAGTCGATGTCCACGCCCATGTCGTCAAAGAACTTGCCGACCTTGAGCCGATGGTCCTTGGAGCCGATGGACATCATCTCGTGCAGCGCCGCCTCGATCTCAATGCCGCCGCGCACAAAGCTCGTCGCGATGCCGCCGGGCAGGTTGTGGCGCTCCAGCACCAGCACGTCCTTGCCCTTGTCAGCGAGCATCAGCGCCGCGGACAGTCCCGCCAGCGCGCCGCCGATGACGATGACGTCATAGTGGTCTTTGTAAAATTTCATGTTGATCCTTTCTTTCAAAAACGGGGCGCGAACGCCCCGTTTTTGACAAAAGCCAGTTTTAGAAGAAGCGCTCGACCAGCTCGCGGCTGTACTCGGCGGTCTCGTCCATGTCGCCGAAGCTCATGATCTCGCCGGCATAGAACGTGTCGTACTTGTCCTGCATCGCCTCGACCTTATCGTACCAGCCCGCGGCGTAGTCCTCGGAGAAGACGTGGGGGAAGTAGTAGACAGACCACTCGTTGACGACGTTGCTCGCGGGGTTGTGCATGGTCTTGAGGTCGTCGAGCACCATCTTCTTGCAGTCCTCATAGGGGACCTCACGCATATTTTTGTGCTTGCGCAGGGAGTAGGTGGTGATGACCTGATCGACGCTGTCCTTCCAGCGGCGATAGTAGACCATCAGGTGACCCAGACGCTCCTTGACCATGTTGTCAAAGACGTAGTAGCTGATCTCGGGGTGATCCTCGGGCTTGGTCTCGACCGCGAGCACGTCGTAGCGCTCATAGTCGATCTTGGAGAACAGCTCCTTTTCGTCGTCGCGCACGTCGAAGTACTCGTCCATGCCCTTCTGACCGTCGGCGCGCGTGCCGGGAATGTGCAGCGGCGCGGTGACGATGATCTTGTCGTACTCCTCGACCTTGCCGTTCACCGTGACGAACACCTTGCCGTCCTTGCGCTCGACTTTCTCGATGGTCTGGCTCAGACGCGCGGGGTTCTTGAGGTGATCGTTGAGCTGCTCCCAGATCCACTGGGTGCCTTCTTTCCACGTCCACAGGTTGACCTTGACGAAGTTCATCGTGGTCTGGAAGTCGAGGTACTTCAAAACATAGGCGGCGGGGATCTCGTCGAAGTAACCGTAGCCAAACGAGGTGTACGGCCCGATCCAGATATCCTGCACCAGCTCGACGCCGTTCTTCTTGCAGAACTCGGAGAACGGCAGGCAGAGATCCTTCAGGTTGGGGTTCTCGCCCTTGACCGGCTCGCGGCCCGGCGTGACGGCAAAGCCGTCGTAGCGGCCCTCGGCGACGCCGCGGTGGCCGTTGATGTCATAGCCCTTGTACTTGGTTTCCAGCAGCTCGCCAAAGACCTTGAGCTGCTTTTTCATCTGGAGCAGGCGGGGGATCTTGAGAATGTTTTTTTTGGGCTCAAACGGCTCGATGACCTTGCCCTGCGCGTTTTTATAGTTGCGGTTCAGCTTGGGGCCGTCGTGCGTGATGCCGCAGAATTCCTCCACATCATGCACCGCGTAGTAGCTGGGCACACCCATGATGGCGCCCATCTCGTAGCGGCGGCCGTTGTAGGTCGGGGACCAGCACTTGCCGCCCACGCGGTCGTTGCGCTCAAGAATGGTGTAGTTCTCATAGCCCTTCTTTTCGAGGTACATGCCCGCGCTCAAACCGGCGGGGCCGCCGCCGATGATGCAGATGCGCACGTTCTTGTCCATGCTCGTTTCCTCCTGATTTCGCCGTTCGGCGTTTTCTTGCTGAGTCATTGGTTATATGATACTACAGCGAAGCGAAAATTGCACGACTTTTTCCACAAAAAACACAAATAATTCTTTTCATTGCGGGCGAGATATGCTATACTACAATTTGTAGAAATATGACTTGAGGTGATACTCTTTGCGATTTTCCGGCTTTGCCGATATGATCGGACACTTTGCGCAGCGCACACCTGACGCGCCGGCGCTCAAATTTGAAGAGGACGGCGCGCTCCGCACACTGTCCTACGCGCAGTTGGAAGAGACGATTGCGGCGCGCGCGGAGGAGATTCGCGCACACGGCAAGACCTGCCTCGGCGTCTTTGCCGACGGCAGCCGTGCCTGCGTAACGGAGATCTTCGCCGCGGTGCGCGCGGGCGTGCAGGTGGTGCTGCTGGACGAGAATGTGCCGACGCCGATCCTGCGCGGGCTGCTGCCCTATACGGACGTCGATTTCCTGTGGGGCTCGGACGAGCTGTGCGAGAAGCTCCGATACAACCTCGCCGGCGGCGTCAAGGACGGCGCGGGCAAGGTGCTGTTCTTCACCTCCGGCACGACCGAACGCTCCAAGGCGGTGGTGCTGACGGAGAAGAGCCTTTGCTCAAGCGCCTACAACGGCGGCACACTGCTGCCGCTGACGCCGCAGGACACGCTGCTGTGCATGCTGCCGCTGAACCACGTGTTCGGCTTCGTCTGCGGGTTGCTGTGGGGCCTCTCCTGCGGCGCCTGCGTGGCGCTGGGCCGCGGCGCGCGGCACTACATAGACGACTGCGATTTCTTCAAGCCCACGGTGATCTCCGTGGTGCCGATGCTGCTGGGTTTCCTGATGAAGCGCAACCTCCTCAACGAGGAACTGAAGCTCCTGCTCGTCGGCGCGGGTGACTGTCCGGCGGCGCTGCTGCAAAGCGCGCGCTCCCGCGGCATCCGCGTCAGCTTCGGCTACGGCCTGACGGAGACCAGCTCCGGCGTGGCGCTCTCGCTGGGCGACGATCCCTACGCGATGACCGTCTGCCCCGACGATGAAATCACCATCGCGCCGGACGGCGAAATTCTGGTCAAGGTCCGCTCCTGCATGATGAAGGGCTATTATAAGTGCCACGAGGACACCAATGCCGTACTCAAATGCGGCGTGCTGCACACGGGCGACCTTGGCCGCTTTGACGACCGCGGTCGACTGCACGTGACCGGCCGCAAAAAGGATATGCTGGTGCTCTCTGACGGCACGAAGCTGTTCCTGCCGGAGGCGGAACAGGAGTTGAGCCAATTGCTCGGCGCGGCGGATTTGGCGCTGACGCTGCGCGGCGACAAGGTGGCGCTCGTGATCTGCGACAGCGTGCGCAGCGACGAGATGATCCTTGAGACCATCGAGCCCTATCAGGGCTCGCGCCCCCGCAGCCAGCAGGTGCGGGAGATCCTGCGCCAGAGCGAGCCGCTGCCGCGCACGGCAAACGGCAAGATCAAGCGCTGGGAACTCAATACTCGACTGTAAGGAGATTTGTGCCATGACGAGACAGGAGATTTTGGAGCGCACCAAAAAGATCATCTACGACACCGTGCCTGAATTGGCGGGCGTCGAGCTCAAAGAGGATACCGTCGTCAACACCGACATGGGCATGGATTCCATGAACTTCATTCTTGTCATCTGCAAGCTGGAGGCGGAGTTCGACGTGCGCATTCCCAACCGCCAGTGGAACAAGCTGTCGACGCTGGGCGAAGTGATCGACGCCATCGAGAAATACAGCAAGAAGTGAGCGGGATTTACGAGCGCTCGCTGCTGCTCGGCAGCGAGCATGTGGACTGCTTCCGCAGGCTGCGCACCTCCACGCTCTTTGAGCTGCTGCAAACCGCGTCTATCCGCCATACGGAGGAGCTGGGCATGGGCCGCGACAAGACACTGGACAAGGGCCTTCTGTGGGTCATCGCGCGGCAGTATGTGCTCATCGACCGGATGCCGGTCTACGACGAGCGCATCACGCTGCGCTCGTGGCCGGGGGAGACGATGCGCGTGCTGTTCCCGCGCTACTACGAAATACTGTCCGAGAGCGGCGAAACGCTGGTGCGCGGCAGCGCGGTCTGGTCGCTGATGGACGCGGAGACGCGCACTACGGCGTTCCCCGACGAGTACGGCGTCGAGATTGCCGGCGTCGAGACCGGACGCGAGCTGCCGTACCTCACCAAGCTCCAAACGACGGAGACGCCGAATGGCTTCGACTTCATTGTGCCGTATAGTTATGTCGACCTGAACGGACACATGAACAACACCCGCTATCTTGACCTGATCGAGGATCATCTTCCGGCGGCAAAAGCCGGAAAATTCCTGCGGGAGATCCACACGGAGTATGCGGCGGAGGCAAAGCGGGACGCGAAGCTGCATGTGACGTGGGGACAAGAGAACAATATGTATTATGTCAATGGATCGACCGAGCACACCTGTTTTCGCATGAACCTTCGCTATGAGGAGTAACAAGAATGCATGAGATGGGACTGATGGACGCAATGATGCGCATGGTGAAGCGCATCTGCGAGGAGGAAAACCTCACGCGCGTCGACAAGATCGTGCTGGAGGTCGGTGAGCTCTCCGGCATCGAGATCCCGTACCTGTACGACGGCTACGACGCGGTGGTGCACGGCACAGAGTGGGAAAAGACGAAGCTGGAGGTGGAGACGGTGCCGGGCGTGCTGCACTGCAACGACTGTGACATCGACTTTCCGCTGAAAAATCAAGAGCTGTTCTGCCCCGAGTGCTTCGGCAAGAACCTGTCTATCAAAGAGGGACGGGATATGGTGTTGAAGTCCATCGAGGGCGACTAGGAATCGAGGCATACACCAATGACAAAGAACGCAAAAAGAACGGCGACGACCACGGCTGTCGCGCTGCTGGCGGCGGCGAGCGTTACCACCGGCAGCCTGTTCGAGACGCCGGCGGCGCTGCTGCCAGACGACGGTGCGCCGTCCATTGTATACAACATGAACAACAGCCTCGACGGCGCGGAGGACGACGATGCGGGCGCGGTCGAGGACGAGAGCGAGGAGAAGAGCAGACGCGGCGGCGTCCGCGCGGTGCTGCGGCAGCGCATTTTGCGGCTGCCCATGGTCGTGCGGCTGCTGGTGATCCTGCCGCTCTGGGCGCTGGGTACGGTGATCCTCGCGGCGGCGGGCGCGGCGTGGCCGCTTCTCTCGCCGGTGATGGGGAAGATCGCCGGCTTCGCGCTGATGCTGGCGCTGCTGATCGGCGCGTTCGTGCTGGCGGCGAAGGCGGTGTTCCCCGACCTGCCGCTCAAGAAGCTGCTCTCGCGCCGGAGCCTTGTGGCGCTGTTCCTCGGCGCGGCGGCGATGAGCCTTGCCGACGCGATTCTGGGCGCAGCGTGGGCGGACTATGAGCAGGCGAAGAATATCGTGCTCTCCGCGGGTTTTTTCCTTACGCTTTCCTGCGCGGCGGTGCCCTTTGCCCTGCGGGAGCAGAAGCGCCGCCTGAATGCAAAGCCCACGGAGAAACCGGAACAGCCGAAGCAGCCGGAGACGCTGACCTTCCATGACGGGGTGAGCGCGTTTCAGGTACGCGTGCCGAATATCGGCGGATAAAAATGAACAAAGCACCGTCATATCCGCATGCCGCGGCTGTGCAGAGCCGACAATCGTGAATGAATATTCATAATATCCCTTGACAATTCAATTTTGTATTCCTATAATAGTCCCATACTTCGGTATGGGACTATTTTTATTCACTTTGGAGGCGCGACCATGAATAAGGAAAACATCAAGAAGATCGTACTCGCCTATTCGGGCGGTTTGGATACATCGATCATCATTCCGTGGCTCAAGGAGCACTACAACAACGCGGAGGTCATCGCGGTGGCGGCGGACGTCGGCCAGGGCGACGGCGAGCTGGACGGCCTGGAGGAAAAGGCGCTCAAGACCGGCGCGAGCAAGCTGATCATCGCCGACCTCACTGACGAGATGGTGGACGAGGTCATCGTCCCCGCGCTGAAGATGGACGCGAACTACGAGACCTATCTGCTGGGCACCGCGTTTGCCCGTCCGGTCATCGGCAAGAAGATTGCCGAGATCGCGCTCGCCGAGGGCGCGGACGCCATTGCCCACGGCTGCACCGGCAAGGGCAACGATCAGGTGCGCTTTGAGCTGGCGATTGCGCGCTATGCGCCGAATATGCCTGTCATTGCGCCGTGGCGCGAGTGGGAGATCAAGAGCCGCGACGAGGAGATCGACTACGCCGAGGCGCATCATGTGCCGCTGAAGATCTCCCGCGAAACCAACTATTCCAAGGACAAGAACCTCTGGCACCTGAGCCATGAGGGCCTCGACCTCGAAGACCCCGCCAACGAGGCGCAGCTGGAGAAGCCCGGTTTCCTTGAGATGGGCGTCTCCCCCCTGCAGGCGCCGGACGAGCCGGAGTACGTCAGCGTAGAGTTTGAGGCCGGCGCGCCCGTGGGCGTTAACGGCGTCAAGATGAAGGCGAGCGACGTGATCCGCAAGCTCAATGAGCTCGGCGGAAAGCATGGCATCGGTATCATCGACATCGTGGAAAACCGACTCATCGGCATGAAGGACCGCGGCGTCTACGAGACCCCGGGCGGCGCGATCCTCTACTACGCGCATGAGCACCTGGAGATGATCACGGTGGACAAGGAGACGCTGCACGTCAAGAAGAAGCTCGCCATCGACTATGCCGACCTCATCTACAACGGCAAGTGGTACACGCCCTTGCAGGAGGCACTGACCGCCTTTGCCAACGAGAGCAACAAGTACGTCACCGGCACGGTGAAGCTTAAGCTCTACAAGGGCAACATCATCCCCGCGGGCATGAGCTCCCCGTACTCCCTCTACTCCGAGAACCTTGTCACCTTCGGCGACAGCGACTACGATCAGGCGCAGGCAGCGGGCTTCATCGACTGCTGGGGCCTCCCCACCAAGGTGCAGGCTTTGAGAGAACAGGGCAAGCTGTAAGAAAGGCTGAATTATGGCAAAACTATGGGCCGGACGGACGTCCGGCGTGACGAACAGCGTGGCGGATGACTTCAACTCGTCCATCCGCTTCGACTGCCGTTTGTACCGCGCGGACATCGCGGGCAGCATGGCCCATGCGGCGATGCTGGGCGAGAAGGGCATCATCACAGACGCGGAAACGGACGCGCTGATTGACGGCTTGCAGGGGATCCTGAACGACCTCGACGATGGCACGCTTGCCTTCGACTGGAAGGCGGAGGATGTGCATATGTTCATCGAGCAGGTGCTCACCGAGCGCCTCGGTGAGGTGGGCAAGAAGCTGCACACCGCCCGCAGCCGCAACGATCAGGTCGCGCTGGATATGCGCCTCCACCTGCGGCACGAGTCGGACGCCATCGCCGAGCAGGTCAGAGACCTGATCGCGGCGATCGTCCGTGTGGCGGAGCAGAACAAGACCGCCATCATGCCGGGCTACACGCATCTGCAGCGGGCACAGCCGATCCTGTTCAGCCACCACATCCTCGCCTACGCCATGATGCTGCTGCGGGACCTGGGGCGCCTGACCGACTGCCGCAAGCGCATCGACGTGTCGCCCATCGGCGCCTGTGCGCTGGCGGGTACGACCTACGATACCGACCGGCAGTTTGAGGCGAAGCTGCTGGGCTTTGCCGCCGTGGCGCAAAACAGCATCGACGCGGTGTCCGACCGCGACTTCTGCGTGGAGCTGCTCTCGGCGCTGTCGCTGCTGATGATGCATCTTTCCCGCTTTTCGGAGGAGCTGATCCTCTGGACGAGCTGGGAGTTTCGCTTTGTGACCATCAGCGACGCGTTCACCACAGGCTCATCCATCATGCCGCAGAAGAAAAATTCCGACATGGCGGAGCTGGTGCGCGGCAAGACCGGACGGGTCTACGGCGACCTGATGGCGCTGCTGACGATGCTCAAGGGCCTGCCCCTTGCCTACGACAAGGACATGCAGGAGGACAAGGAGGCAGTCTTTGACGCGCTGGACACGGTGAAGATGTGCCTGAACGTCTTTGCGCCGATGCTCCGCGGCATGACCGTCCACGCTGACGTCATGCACAAGGCGGCGCAGACCGGCTTCATCAACGCCACCGATCTCGCGGACTATCTGGTGCGCAAGGGACTGCCGTTTCGCTCGGCGTACAAGATCTCCGGCAAGCTGGTGAGCGAGTGCATCCAGAGCGGCTGCGTGCTGGAAACGCTGCCGCTGGAGACCTATCGCCAGTACAGCACGCTCATCGAGGACGACGTGTATGCCGCCATTGATTTGCGGCACTGCGTGGAAACCCGTATTTCCGAGGGCGGCACCTCGCCGGCCTCGGTGGACAAGCAGATCGCGTATATCCAACAACAATTAAAGTGAGGACAAACCGATGACTTCTCTCAAGGGCAGGAACTTCTTAAAGCTTCTGGATTTTACCCCGGAGGAGATCCAGTATCTGATCGACCTTGCCGCCGATTTGAAGGCAAAGAAAAAGGCGGGCATCCCCCACAGAAGCTGCAAGGGCAAGAGCGTGGCGCTGATCTTTGAAAAGACCTCCACCCGCACCCGCTGCTCGTTCGAGGTCGGCGCCTACGACCTCGGCATGCACGCGGTGTACCTCGACCCCTCGGCGAGCCAGATCGGGCACAAGGAGTCCATCGCCGACACCGCGCGGGTGCTGGGCAGGATGTTTGACGGCATCGAGTACCGCGGCTTCGGGCAGGAGCGCGTGGAAGCGCTGGCGCAGTATGCGGGCGTACCGGTGTGGAATGGATTGACCAACGAGTTCCACCCAACGCAAATCCTCGCGGACTTCCTCACCATGCAGGAGCACTTCGGACCCTTGAAGGGTCAGAAGCTCGTCTACATGGGCGACGCGCGCTACAACATGGGCAATTCCCTGATGGTGGGCTGTGCGAAGATGGGCATGCACTTTGTCGCCTGCGCGCCGGAGAAGTACTTCCCGAACGCGGCGCTGGTGGCGGAGTGTCAGGCGATCGCCAGGGAGACCGGCGCGACGCTGGAGTTCATCACCGATCCGATGAAAGCCGTCCCCGGCGCGAATGTGATCTACACCGATATCTGGGTGTCCATGGGCGAGCCGAAGGAGGCGTGGGAGGAGCGCATCGCGGACTTGAAGCCCTATCGCGTGACGATGGAGCTGATGAACGCCGCGGGGCCGCAGTGCAAGTTTGAGCACTGCCTGCCGTCGTTCCACGATCTGGAAACCAGCATCGGGCGGGATATCTACAACAAGTTCGGCGAGGAGTGCCTCGAGGTCACGAACGAGGTGTTCGAGAGCGAGCGCAGCATCGTCTTTGACGAGGCGGAAAACCGCCTGCACACGATCAAGGCGGTCATGGCGGCGACATTGTAAAAACTGCGTTTTACAATGCGTCAGCCGCAAAGCGGCTGACAAATCAATCGCCGTTTTTCTCGCCGCTGACGCGGCAACCGAAAAAACATGGCTGTAAACCCACAAAACCTTGCGTTTTGTGGGTTTATATTATACAATATATGCAAGCAAGCAAAAGAAGAGGGGGCGAGCGCATGGACATGCGCATTGAGCATGACAGCATGGGCGAGGTCGAGGTGCCAGCCGAGCGCTATTGGGGCGCGCAGACCGAACGCTCGCGCCGCAACTTTCCCATCGGCGTCGGGATCGAGACCGTGCCGACGGAGATCATCCGCGCCTTCGGCATCCTCAAAAAAGCGGCGGCGCGGGTCAATTTCACGCTGTTGCCGGACAAGATGACCGAGGAGAAGTGCGCCGCCATCTTTGCCGCGGCGGACGAGGTCATCGTCGGCCGCCTCGATGAGGAATTTCCGCTGGTGGTCTGGCAGACCGGCTCCGGCACCCAGACCAACATGAACGTCAATGAGGTCATCGCCCGCCGGGGCAGCGAGATGGCGGACGTTCCCGATCTGTTGCACCCGAACGACGACGTGAATATGTCCCAGTCGTCCAACGACACGTTCCCCACGGCGCTGCACATCGCGGCGGCGCTGGCGGTGGAGGACAAGCTGCTGCCCGCGGTGAACACGCTGATCGGTACGCTCAAATGGCTGGAGGACGAGTATGCGGACGCGGTGAAGTCCGGCAGGACGCATTTGCAGGACGCGGTGCCCATCACCTTTGGGCAGGAGGTCTCCGGCTGGCGGACGAGCCTCGAGCGCGACTGTGTGCAGCTCAAGGCGGCGCTGTCGGGACTGTATGAATTGGCGCTCGGCGGCACGGCGGTCGGCACGGGACTCAACGCACCGGAGGGCTTCGACACCGCCGTGGCGGCGGAGATCGCGCGGCTGACCGGCAAGCCCTTTGTGAGCGCACCCAACAAGTTCCACGCGCTGACCAGCCTTGACGAGATCGTGTTTGCCCACGGCGCGATGAAGGCGCTCGCGGCGGACTTGATGAAGATCGCCAACGATGTGCGCTGGCTGGCGAGCGGTCCGCGCTGCGGGCTCGGTGAGCTGACGATTCCCGCCAACGAGCCCGGATCATCTATCATGCCGGGCAAGGTCAATCCCACCCAGTGCGAGCAGGTGACGATGGTGGCGGTGCAGGTCATGGGCAACGACGCGGCGATCGGCTTTGCCGCCTCGCAGGGCAATTTTGAGCTGAATGTGTTCCTGCCGGTGACGGCATACAACTTTTTGCAGTCCGCGCGGCTGCTGGCGGAGTCCGTTTCGTCCTTTGACGAGCGCTGCATGAGCGGGCTGCGCGCGAACCGCGACAAGATGCGGGAGAATCTGCACCGCTCGCTGATGCTGGTGACGGCGCTCAACCCGCACATCGGCTATGAGAATGCCGCCAAGGTAGCAAAGAAGGCGTATGACGAGGAGCTGTCGCTCCGCGACGCCTGCGTTGCGCTTGGCTTTTTGAGCGCGGCGGAGTTTGATGAAGTATTCCACCCGGAGGACATGGTGTGAACAAACGCTTCCACAACCGAATGATTGCTCTGCTGCTCACGCTTCTCTTTTGCGTGAGCCTTGCCCCGCGCGCGTTGGCGGTGGGGGAACGCATCGGCGATTACCGGGACCTCAACCCCAACGCGTGGTACGCCAAGGGGGTGCGCTACTGTGTGGAAAAGGGCGTCATGTCGGGCTTTGGCAACGTCAACCATTTGTTTGCGCCGGACAGCGCGATGAACCGCGCGGAGCTGGCGGCGATCATGTGGCGGATGGAGGGCTCGCCGACCTCTGGGGTTTCCCTCCGTTTTGACGACGTGGAGGAGGGCATCTGGTACGAGGAGGCGGTGCGCTGGGTGCTGCTCCACGGCATCATGGACGCGGAGGCCCCCTCGGTGTTCGGAACGGAGCAGCCGGTGATTCGGGAACAACTCGCCATGACGCTGTGGCGCTACGCCGACTATCGCAACGGCTTTGTGCCGGCGATTAGCGATCCGGAGTTTGAGACCTACCGTGACCACGACAAGGCAAGTCCCGAGACGGTGGAGGCGCTGCGCTGGGCGAACGCGCTGGGCATCATGACCGGCACGAAGGACATCGACGGCAAATACGTGTTGACGCCATGGGCGCAGGTGAGCCGCGCCGCCGCGGCGACGATATTGATGCGGTTCAGCCTGGACATGGGAATTTACGATTAAGAAAAAGGAGCGGGAAACCGCTCCTTTTCGTGGTTAATAGAGACACAGCAGCGACAGCGTAATCGCGCCGAAGCACATCCAGATGCGAAACGTCTTTTTGCTTTGCACAAGTGCCCACGCGACGCAGATGCAGCCGAACGCCAGCACGCACACCAGCCACGTCGATTGCAGGCGCTTGGGCGTGAAGCCGTAAATGTCGATATACAGAAACCTCCTATACGCGCGATGGATCGTTTACCCTTTCCCAGATCAAAGCGATGGAGACGGTGCAGGTCACGGACCCGGTAGACCCGGACGACCCGTTTGCCGAACCGACGACGCACACAGAGGTGCAGGAGGTTGACCACTGGTACGTCTCCGACGGCATGGGGCGCCTTGTCCTGGGGACAGACGGCGCCCGCATCGAGGTGGACGATGAAACCGCCGCCTCGACGGATATCCCCCTGCTCCCGATCGGCGTCTATGACTTCATCAACCACGACGGTATGCGGAGCCTCGGTGACAATCGCCTGGTGCCGGTGGAAAAGAACGGTAACGTGGGCTTCGGCAGCGGCGAGCTGGTGCAGGGCTATCTGGAGTTGAGCAACGCCGATCTTGCCACCGAGTTGAGCAAGGTCATTGAGTCGCAGCGCTCGTTCCAGTACATGCTGCGGATGATCACCACATCAGACGAGATCGAGACAACCGTGAACAACTTGAGATAATCAAAGGATAGAAAACCAATCAAGAATATGGAGGGATGCACGTGGAAATCAAGAATTATGATGAGCTGACCACGCTGGAGATCGATACGCTGCGCGAGATCGGCAGCATCGGCACCGGCAATGCAGCCAGCGCACTTTCGACCATGCTCGATCGTGAGATTCGCATCACGCTGCCGGAGGTCCGCATCATGGGTTATAACGAGGCCATCGACTGGATCGGCGGCCCGGAGGCGATCACCGCGGGCGTGCTGGTGCACATCGGCGGTCAGATGAGCGGCGTTATGCTGGCGACGCAGTCGCTGGAGTTCATCAACCTGGTGCTGGACAGCATGCTCTCCGAGCATATTGAGGACTACAGCCAGTTGGGCGAGATCGAGCTCAGCGCACTGGTAGAGATCGGCAACATTATGATCTCCACGTTCATCAATGCTTTGGCGGGGCTCGCCGATATCAAGCTGGAGCTGACGGTGCCGAGCATTACCGTGGATATGCAGGGCGCGATCCTTGCGGTGCCCATGGTGGCCTATGGCGGTCAGAGCGACTACCTGATGACCATTGGCGGCAACTTCGTCTGCGACGGAAAGGAAGTTCCCTGCCGTCTGCTTCTTTCACCGGATATCCGGTCTCTCAATTTCCTGTTAAGAAAGCTGGGCGTGATGGAATGATCAATTCAGGGCAAGGACAGCGTCCCCCCATCGGCGGGACACAGAGGCCGCCCATTGGCACTGCGGCGAGACCCGCAACAGGCGTGGGCGCCGCGGCAAGACCCGCGGTGGGCACTGCGGCAAGACCCGCAGCCGGCGCGGGCGGCCCGCGGCCGATGGCCGGAGGCACTTCGGCGGCGAACGGACAGAAGGTCACCGTCGGCATTGCCGACATGAAGATTTTACAGTGGGACGGTGAGCTGATCACCTACGCGTTGGGCTCCTGCATCGGCATCTGCCTGTGGGACCCCAACATCAAGCTGGGCGCGCTGATCCATATCATGCTGCCGATCAACATGGAGGCGGGCCGCAAGAACACCATGAAGTACGCCGATACCGGCATCAAGGAGACCATCAATTTGCTGGTCGGCCGCGGCGCGCGCAAGGACCGGCTGGTCGCCAAGATCGCCGGCGGCGCGAAGATGTTCGAGGTGGTCGGCCCCAGCAATCTCGGCAACATCGGCGAGCGCAACATCGAGAGCGTCAAGATGAACCTTCGCAAGGAGGGCATCCGCATCATCTCCGAGAACGTCGGCGGCTCGGTGGCGCGTACGCTGTCGTTTTATCCGGCGACCGGCATCGGTGAGATCCGCGCCTACGGTCAGCCTGTGATTACGTTATAACTACCGATTTCTGAAGAGGGAGAGTGTTACAAATGGCAGATAAGAACAGCGAGATCCTGCTCGAATCCGGTACCAATGAGATCGAAATCATGGAGTTCACCGTGGCGGGCAATCTCTACGGCATCAACGTGGCGAAGGTGGATGAGATCATGCTCAGCCAGCCGGTCAAGGCCATGCCGCATACCCATCCGGCGGTGGAGGGTATTTTCAAGCCCCGCGAGACCGTCATTACGGTGCTGAACCTCCCGACCTACCTCGGCTATGAGTCCGACTTGCAGGAGAAGGATCTGTTCATCATCACGAACTTCAACAAGATGCACATTGCGTTCCGCGTCCATACGGTCATCGGCATCAGCCGTATTTCCTGGACGGCGATCCAGAAGCCCGACAAGACCATCAGCGGCGCGGGCGACAGCGTCGCCACCGGTATCGCGCAGTGCAACGGCCAGCTCGTGACGATCCTTGACTTTGAGAAGATCGTCGCCGAGATCGCGCCGGAGACCACGATCCAGACGTCGGAGATCGACAAGATGGGCCCGCGCACGCGCAACGATTCCCCGATCCTGCTGGCAGAGGACTCGGTGCTGCTCTCGAAGATGATCCAGGAGTCGCTGCATAAGGCGGGTTACAACAATCTTAACTGCTTCTCCAACGGCCTCGAGCTGTGGGAGTATCTGAGCATGGCGAAGAAGCTCGGCGACGTCAACGAAAAGGCGGCGCTGATCATCACCGATATCGAAATGCCGCAGATGGACGGCCACCGTCTGACGAAGCTCGTCAAGGACGATCCGGAGCTGCGCCATATCCCGCTGATCATCTTCTCTTCCCTCATCACCGAGGAAATGCGCATCAAGGGCAAGGAACTCGGCGCCAACGAGCAGATGAGCAAGCCCGAGATCGGGCATCTGGTCTCGGTTATGGATCACCTGCTGGAGCAGGCCGCCGCCGGCTGAGACCGCTGATTCTTTCGTGCCTTAAGGAGGCAGGAAATGGCAAACAAGTACATTGTCAGAAGACCCATCAAGGACACGGCAAGCCGCGTCATCGGCTACGAGATCCTCTACCACGGCGAGAACGCCCTGTACGGCAAGGAAGAACCGGCCAAGGAAGCCAAGGTCAACGAGTTTGCCGTGGCGGATACAATCTACAGCTTTCTGACGCAGAACTCCGAGCGTGTGCGCGGTTCGCTGAACTTTATGACGTTCACCACGACGCTTTTGATGAAGAAGGTGCCGCATCTGTTTGACAAGGAGGATCTTGTCATCCAGATCGACGACAGCGTCATCATTCATCCGCTCGCAATGCACTTCGTCCAGATGTTCAAGAAGGAAGGTTACCGCATCGCGGTCAATGACTTCCAGTTCGCGCCGCGCTATGTGGCGCTGATCGATCAGATCGACTATATCAAGCTGGACTTCGCGAGCATGAGCGACACGTCGCTGGCGAATCTCATTGAGATCGCCAACGGCATGGGCAAGCATTGCATTGCTTGCAATGTGGACACGGAGGAGTTGTATCAAAAGGCGCTGTCCTACGGCGTCAGCGAGCTGGAAGGCGAAGCGGTGGCGGCGAAATTGGCGTCGCAGGCGCACGACAGCAGCTACCTGCAAAGCAGCTTTTTCCGGCTGCTGATTGCGGTCTCAAAGGACGAGCCGGACATCGACGAGATCGAGCAGATCATCTCCATGGACGCGACGCTGACCTATGCGCTGCTGCGGCTTGCCAACACGGTGCAGTTTGCGACCCGCAACCGCACGACGACCGTGCATCAGGCGGTTATGAACATCGGTATCACGCAGCTCCAGCGGTGGATCTATCTGCTGTGCGCGAGCAACGAGCAGGGCGAGGTGGACGAGTTCTTTGAGGAATTCCTCAAGTTGTCGTTCATGCGCGCGAACTTCTGCTCGGCGCTGCTGAATCACACCAATCGGGTGCCGATCTCCAAAAACGACGCGTATTTGATGGGTATGTTCTCAACGCTGGACTATCTCATCGACGCGCCAATCGAGGTGACGCTCGAGCAGGTTGCCATTTCCGACGATATCAAAAACGCGCTGCTTCACCGGGAGGGCCCTGCGGGTGCGCTTTACGCGCTGGTGCAGTGCTACGAGGACGCCGATTGGGAGTCCGTTACGCGCCTTTGCGACGCCCTCGGCATCGCGCCGAATCTGCTGACCAGCCTGTACTTTGAGTGTATGGAGCAGGCGGAGGAGATTTGGAAGAGCGTGAACCAGATGGGCGGAAATTGACCCTTGCAACAAGACAGCTTCTGTGATATACTACTCATAATCCAGTGAAGGAGGTGCGGACAGATGGGTATGATGGATGCGGCGCTGAGCAGCCTCAGCCTTGCCTCTGCCAATGAAATGACGCAATACAGCATGGCTATGGCGAAGAAGTCCATGGACGATGAGATGCAGAGCGCGCAGGCTATGCTGGAAATGCTGCCGCAGCAGCAGTCGTTCCAGGTGCGCGGTCCGCAGCCTGGCGATATCCCGACGATGATGAAGGGAAGCTTTTTCGACACTTATGCGTAAATTACAGGGATACCACGTCTGCTGATGGGGTATCCCTGTCGTTTTTTGCCAAAATACATAACAGGAGGAATTTGACATGGCACATCAGGCTGAAACGCTTGCGAAGCTGAAGAAGGGCAACGAGCTGTTCCTTTCCGCCAAGAGCAACCCCGGCGACGTATCTCCCGCGGTACGCAAGGACACCACTGTGAACGGCCAGCATCCTGCGACCATCGTCGTTTGCTGCTCCGACTCCCGCGTGGTTCCCGAGGCGATCTTCTCCGCCGGCATCGGTGAGATTTTCGTCATTCGCGTTGCGGGCAACGTCATGCTCGACACCCAGATGGCAAGCGTCCAGTACGCGGCGGGCCACCTGCACAGCAAGACGATCATCGTCCTCGGTCGTACCCACTGCGGCGCGGTGGGCGCGACCCTCGAAGGCGGTGCGCACGGCTTTGTCAAGATTCTGACTGATGAGATCAAGGCCGCCATTGGCGACGAGAAGGACGAGTACCAGGCGGTTGTGAAGAACACGCTCGCCGGCGTCAACGCCATCAAGACCAAGCTCGCCGACGATCACGAGGCGCTCACCCCAGAGACCGACGTGCTCGGCGCGGTGTACGACATTGAGACTGGCAAGGTCGAGTGGCTGTAAGATCTGTTTGATTATTTTGAAACGGCTTCCTCATAGAGGAAGCCGTTTTGCTTTTTGCCCAAAAGACAACGTGAGAATTCGTTGAAAAGGGCGAATTTCACCAAAACGTTTGACAAGTACCGTCTATCTTTGGTAAAATACATACATTCTCCGGAAACGTTACCGGTAACCTTTCCGGAATCAGCGACAGGCATGCACCTGCTGAACATGGGAGGTGGGGAGCTTGCTGACCATCAAGGATATCGCCAAGCTGGCGAACGTGAGCGTGAGCACGGTTTCCCGCGTTCTGAATGACCGGCCCGACGTCAGCGAGGAGAGCCGCCGCCGCGTGCGCGCGGTGATCGAGGAGAATCACTTTATTCCGAGCAACACCGCGCGGGATCTGGTTCGCGTGAATCCCGACACCATCGGGCTGATTGTGCGCGGCATGCAGAATCCGTTTTACACGGACATTATCCTTGCCATTGAGAGCGCGCTGGAGACGGCGGGTTATACGATGGTCATGCGGCAGATCGGCTTTTCGGACAACGAGATCGAGGCCGGCGCCGTCATGCAACGGGAAAAGAAGCTGCGGGGCATCATCTTTTTAGGCGGGCGCTCCGATTACTCTCCGGCGGAGCTGGCGCGGGTGAGCGTGCCCTACGTGCTGTGCTCCTACACCAATGCCTGCGGAACGCTGGACAAGAACGCGTATTCGTCCGTATCCATCTGCGATGAGGACGCGGCGCGCGCCGCGGTGGAGAAGCTGATCGAAAGCGGACACCGCCGCATTGCCGCGCTGGTTGCCGACACGGACGACAGCACCATCAGTCAGCTGCGCTATCAGGGCTATTGCCACGCGCTGCGCGAGCACGATATTCCGCTGCGCGAGGAACTCGTGTTCACCACGGGGGACAGCTTCGCCATCGAAGACGCCTACCGCGCGATGGACGCGGCGCTCCGGCGGACGACGGATTTTACGGCGCTGTTTGCCATCGCGGACGACATGGCGATCGGCGCCATGCGTGCCCTGCGGGAGCATGGCCGGGTGATCCCGGATGACTGTTCCGTGATCGCCATTGACGGCATCGCCGTTTCCGAGTATATCCATCCGATGCTGTCCACGCTGTGTCAGCCGAAAACGGAGCTGGGCACAAAGAGCGTGGAGCTGCTGCTGGATATGATCGAGGGCCGCGGCGGGCATCAGCAGTTGACGCTGCCCACGACCTTCCGCGCCGGCGCGTCGATTCGCAGCATTTGATCGTTATAAGTGGCGTACCGCCATTTATATAAATTATGAAGAAGGAGATATTGTCATGAAGAAGTTCCTTGCAATCATCCTGGCTATGACCATGGTCATGGCACTTGTCGCCTGCGGCGGCAACAACAGCAGCTCCAACGACAGCGCCTCTGCGCCCGCTGAAAGCACCGACACCAACGCCGCTCCCGCGGAAGAGTCCGGCAGCGCTGCCTCTGGCTCCGTCTACTGGCTCAACTTCAAGCCCGAGCTCGACGAGACTGCACAGAAGCTCGCCGGTATGTACACCGAGAAGACCGGTGTGCCCGTCAAGGTCGTCACCGCCGCTTCCGGTACCTATCAGCAGACGCTGACCGCCGAGATCGACAAGTCCAATCCCCCGACCCTGTTCGTCATCGGCAACTCCGCCGGCGTGAAGGACTGGGGCGAGTACGCCATGGACCTCACCGGCACTGCCATTGCCAACGAGCTGAACACCGACGCCTACAACCTCTATGACGAGGACGGCCGTCTGGTCTCCATCGGCTACTGCTATGAGTGCTACGGCATCATCGTCAACCCCGACCTCATCGAGAAGGCCGGTCACAGCATGGACGAGCTCAAGAACTTTGAGGGTCTGAAGGCCGTCGCCGAGGACATCCACGCCCGCGCCGCGGAGCTGGGCTTCGACGCGTTCAGCGCCTCCGATATGGACGACAGCTCCAGCTGGCGTTTCACCGGCCACATGGCGAACCTTGAGTACGTCTATGAGGAGCGCGAGGCTGGCGCGGTCTGGACTGAGTGCCCCGCGACCATCACCGGCAACTACATGGACAACTACAAGAACCTGTTTGACCTGTGCATCAACAACTCCACTGTCGAGCCCAGCACCCTCGCCACCGGCGGCCACGACGCCGAGAACGAGTTCAAGACCGGCAAGGCCGCGTTCTTTGTCAACGGTTCCTGGGAGTATGCCGCCGTCTCCGGCGACGTGCCCAACGCCACGATGATCCCCTATTACTGCGGTGTTGCCGGCGAGGAGAAGGCCGGTCTCAACTGCGGTACCGAGAACTGCTGGGCGGTCAACGCCGACGTCTCCGCCGAGGATCAGCAGGCGACCATTGACTTCATGGTCTGGCTGGTCAGCGATCCCGAGGCTGCCGCGCTCATGGTCGAGCAGCTGGGTATCCTGCCCTACAAGAATGCTCCCGCCTCCACCAACGGCTTCCTGAACGACGCCGCGCGCTACACGGCGGACGGTTGCTATGTCATGGATTGGGCGACCAACTATCAGCCCAACGTTGACACCTATCGTGCCGGCCTCGTCGCCGCCCTCAACCAGTACTGCGCCGACCAGAGCGACGCGAACTGGGATGCGGTCAAGACCGCGTTCGTGGACGGCTGGGCTGCCCAGTACAAGGCTGCCAACGGCTAAAAAGCACACCCTTCGCGAATCACAAAGAGGGCGGGCTTCGCCCGCCCTCTTTTCATATCTTTAAGGGGGAGTTGATCGAATGAGTAAAAAGCTCAGGCGCGACAATTCGATGATCCGCCAGACGCGCATGTGGTCGCCGCTGTTTATGGGGCCCGTGGTCGCGGCGTTCATCATCGGCTTTGTCTGGCCGTTTGTCCAAGGCATCTATCTGTCTTTCTGCAAATTCAAAACGATTTCCAAGGCGGAGTTCATCGGCTTCGGCAACTACATCAAGGCGTTTCAGGACGCCAGCTTCACCCATGCCTTCTGGTACACGGCGCTGTTCGCCGTGACCTCGCTGGTATTCATCAACGTGCTCGCCTTCGCGGTGGCGTACGCGCTGACGCAGGGCATCAAGGGCAGCAACCTCTACCGTACCGTGTTTTTCATGCCGAACCTGATCGGCGGCATCGTGCTGGGCTACATCTGGTCGATGATCTTCGACGGTGTGCTCTCCCGTTACGGCACGTCGATCCTGCTCGAGAGCAAGTATGGCTTCTGGGGTCTCATCATCCTGATGTGCTGGCAGCAGATCGGCTATATGATGATCATTTACATCGCTGGTTTGCAGGCGGTGCCCGAGGATATGCTCGAGGCGGCGAAGATCGACGGCGCGACCAAGTGGCAGACGCTGTTCAAGGTGACGATCCCCAACGTCATGCCGTCTATCACCATCTGCATGTTCCTGAGCCTGACCAACGGCTTCAAGCTGTTTGACCAGAACCTGGCGCTGACCGCCGGCCAGCCGTACATCATTCAGCCGGACGGCTCGACGATCAACACCACCGAAATGCTGGCGCTGAACATCTATAATACGTTCTACGGCTCCAATGCCGCGGCACGCGGCACGGCGCAGGCCAAGGCGGTCATCTTCTTTATCCTGGTCGCCGCGATTGGACTCATTCAGCTGAATTACACCCGCAAGAGGGAGGTGCAGCAGTAATGAACAAGCAGCAGACCCTTGCGGCGGAGCGCCGCAGCAAGACGGTCCTTTCCGTCGTGCTGGGCGTGATCTGCGTCATCTATGTGCTGCCGGTGCTGACGGTGGTCATCAACTCCTTCAAGGTCAATACCTTCGTCAAGACCCATACCTTTGAGCTTCCCACCGGGGAGAGCTTCGCGGGCTGGAGCAACTTCGTCAAGGGCATGACCTTCGGCAACTACCCGTTCTACAAGTCCGCGCTCTACAGCGTGATCATCACGGTGCTCTCCACCTTCCTGATCCTGCTGTTCACCTCCATGGCGGCGTGGTACATCACCCGCGTCAACTCCCGCTTCTGCCGCGCGGTCTACTACCTCTGCGTGTTCTCCATGGTCGTTCCGTTCCAGATGGTCATGTTCACGCTGTCCAAGACCGCCGATACGCTCAAGCTCAATACGCCGTGGACGATCCCCGTCGTCTACCTCGGCTTCGGCGCGGGGCTTGCGATCTTCATGTTCGCGGGCTTCGTCAAGAGCATCCCGCTCGAGATCGAGGAGGCTGCCGCCATCGACGGCTGCGGCCCGCTGCGCACCTATTTTTCCGTGGTGCTGCCGATGCTCAAGCCGACGATGATCTCCGTGGGTATTCTGGAGATCATGTGGGTGTGGAACGACTATCTGCTCCCGGTGCTGGTGCTGGACATCAACGAGTACCGCACGATTCCCATTCACATCCAGTACCTCAAGGGCAGCTACGGCACCGTGGATCTCGGCGCGACGATGGCGCTGATCCTCATGAGCATTATCCCGGTCATCATTTTCTATCTGCTCTGCCAGAAGCACATCATCAAAGGTGTTGCAGCCGGCGCGGTGAAGGGGTAAAATAAAGACATCCTATCAGAAAGGAACGAAAAACAATGGAACGTTCCAGCGGCATTTTGATGCCCATTTCCTCGCTGCCCTCGCCCTACGGCATCGGCACCTTCGGCAAGGCGGCGTATGAGTTTGCGGATTTCCTCAAGGCGGCGGGTCAGAAGTACTGGCAGCTGCTGCCCCTCGGCCCCACCAGCTACGGCGATTCGCCGTACCAGAGCTTTTCGAGCTTCGCGGGCAACCCGTATTTCATCGACCTTGACCTGCTCATCAAGGATAAGCTCCTGACCAAGCAGGAGGTCGAGGCGTGCGATTGGGGTACCAATCCGCGCTATGTGGACTACGGCAAGGTCTACGCCAGCCGCTACAAGCTGCTGCGTAAGGCGAAGGAGCGCGGCTGGCAGCGCGACGCCGAAAAGGTGAAGGCGTTCGAGAAGCAGAACGAGGGCTGGCTGCCTGACTACGCGCTGTTCATGGCGCTGAAGTACCACTTCGATATGGCGGCGTGGATCGAGTGGCCGGAGGAGGACGTCCGCCTGCACCGGCGCGAGGCGCTCGACAAGTGGCGCGGCGAGCTGCGCGAGGACGTGGAGCTGTTCGTCTACATCCAGTTCCTGTTCTTCGAGCAGTGGACGGTGCTCAAGAAATACATCAACGACCTCGGCATCCGCATCATCGGCGACCTGCCGATCTACGTCGCGATGGACTCCGCCGACGTCTGGTCGGAGCCGGAGATGTTCAAGCTGGACAGCCACGGCAAGCCCACCGAGGTCTCCGGCGTCCCGCCGGACTACTTCAGCGAGGACGGTCAGCTCTGGGGCAATCCGCTTTACAACTACGACGCGATGGAGAAGAACGGCTTTGGCTGGTGGATCCGCCGCATCGGCGGCGCGGAAAAGCTCTACGACGTGATCCGCATCGACCACTTCCGCGGCTTTGAGAGCTACTGGGCGGTGCCCTACGGCGAAAAGACCGCGAAGAACGGCAAGTGGATCAAGGGCCCGGGCATGAAGCTGGTTGGTGCGCTGACCGGCTGGTTCCACTATCTGGAGTTCATCGCGGAGGATCTCGGCTTCGCGACCCCCGAGGTGGCGCAGCTGCTGGCGGATTCCAAGCTGCCCGGCATGAAGGTGCTGGAGTTTGCGTTCAATCCGCACGAGCCGAGCGACTACCTGCCCCACTTCTACAAGGAGAACTGCGTCTGCTACACCGGCACGCACGACAACGCGCCGCTGGCGGAGTGGTTCGAGACCGGCGACAAAAAGGAGATCGCCCACGCGAAGAAGTACCTCGGCCTCAACGAGGAGGAGGGCTACAACTTCGGCGTGATCCGCGGCGGCATGAGCTCGGTGGCGAAGCTGTTTGTCGCCCAGATGCAGGACTATCTGGAGCTGGGGAAGTACAACCGCATGAACACCCCCGGCGTTGCCAGCGGCAACTGGGAGTGGCGCATGCTCCCCGGCGAGGACAGCAAGAAGCTGGCCGCGCGCATTGCCGAGATGGTCAAAATGTACAGCAGATAACAAGAGAAAGGCGTCGCCTGTGGGCGGCGCCTTTTTGCGCTTGCTTTACTTCAAATAGACAAGAAAAAAGAGGGGCAGCGCCCCTCTTTTTCGATGTAAGCTGAATTACAGCAGGTTGAGCTCGGTCTCCTTGTCGAACAGGTGCAGGAGCTTGGCAGAGAAGGTGAACTTCACGGCGCTGCCGTTGGAGACGTTCTTGCCCTCGAGCTCGGTGGTGGGAACGACCGCGACGACGTCCTGGCCGCCCGCGTTCATGTGCAGGTGCAGCTCGGAACCCATCATTTCGCTGACGTCGATCTTGCCGTCGATGCCGCTGTCGCCGAGGGTGACATGGACCGGACGAACGCCGACGACAACGTCCTTGTTGCCGATGCCCTTGGCGGCGAGCGCCGCGCTCTGCTCGGCGGTGAGGGCGATCTTCTGACCGAGGACCTCAACGGCATAGCCGTCGCCGTCCTTGACGAGCTTGGAGTTGTTGAAGAAGTTCATCTGCGGCGTGCCGATGAAGCCCGCGACGAACAGGTTGGTCGGGTGGTTAAAGACTTCCTGCGGGGTGCCGATCTGCTGGATGTAGCCGTCCTTCATGATGACGATGCGATCGCCCAGCGTCATGGCCTCGACCTGGTCGTGGGTGACGTAGATGAACGTGGTGTTGATCTGCTGGCGCAGCTTGATGATCTCAGCGCGCATCTGGTTGCGGAGCTTCGCGTCCAGGTTGGACAGAGGCTCGTCCATGAGCAGCACCTTCGGCTCACGCACGATGGCACGGCCGATGGCGACACGCTGACGCTGGCCGCCGGAGAGCGCCTTGGGCTTACGATCGAGATACTGGGTGATGCCCAGGGTCTCCGCCGCGTGGTCGACGCGCTTTTTGATCTCGTCAGCAGGCATCTTGCGCAGCTTGAGCGGGAACTCCATGTTCTCGCGGTTGGTCATATGGGGATACAGGGCGTAGCTCTGGAAAACCATCGCGATATCGCGATCCTTCGGAGCGACGTCGTTCATCAGCTTGCCGTCGATGTACAGCTCGCCGCTGGAGATCTCTTCGAGACCCGCGACCATACGCAGCGTGGTGGACTTACCGCAGCCGGAGGGGCCAACCAGAACGATGAATTCCTTGTCCTTGATGTCGAGGTTGAATTCCTGCACCGCGACAACGCCTTCGTCGGTGACCTGAAGATTGATCTTCTTCTCTTCCTCTACCGCCTTCTTGGCCTTCTTCTTGCTTTCGCCGGGAGCATGGGGATAGATCTTCTTGATGTTTTTCAGCTGAACCTCTGCCATGTTGTTTGGACCGTAACTCCGCAGCCTCCGCGTTGGAGCCTCGCGGCCATCCGCACGGGATGCGCCGCCTTGCGACAGGTCTCCACACTGCCGCACCGCCGGTCGGGCGGAATTTCCTCCTTTTTTGTTTTCCCGCGGACGCTACGGAAGGTGGAGTACCGAACGCGGGTTGGAATGGAAATATGGCCTCATACGACCAAATGCATTATATCGTAAAGCGGCGGGCGACACAAGCAGAAAGTGTGCAAATGCACGAAATTAGGCGCTTTCGCCAAGGTGTGAAACGTTTTCTTGGACGCTTTGACCACAGCCGTTGGACGACGGAGCGCATACTGTGCAGAGGAAGATCATATTTTACTTTTCATGGCGGATATGATAAACTATATGACTGCGAAAGGCGGTGACTCCGTGCTCGACACGCTGTATGCACAACTGAATGAAACAGCGCCGGTGGCGGTGGTCATCATCGCGCTTTCTCTGATGCTGATGCTGGGCTTTCTGATGACGCGGCTGACCAAGCTGGCACGGCTGCCGAACGTCACGGCGTACATCGTGACGGGCATTCTGATCGGTCCGCATATCCTGAACCTGATTCCGCGGCGCGTCATCGACGGTACGGCGTTCCTGCCGGACATCGCGCTGGCGTTCATCGCGTTCTCCACCGGCGAGTTTTTTCGCATCGACGCGCTCAAAAAGAGCGGCTGGGGCGTGATTTTGCTCACGCTCTCCGAATCGCTGCTGGCGTCGGCGCTGGTGTTCCTCGCGGTGTTCTATCTGCTGGGGCTGCCGCTGGCGTTCTCCATCGTTCTCGCGGCGCTCGCCGCGGCGACCGCGCCCGCGTCCACGATGATGACCATTCGCCAGACCGGCGCCAAGGGGCCGTTTGTGGATACGCTCTTGCAGGTCGTGGCGCTGGACGATATCGTGGGGCTGGTTGCCTACAGTGTGGCGATCTCGATCGCGCTCTCCGCCGCCTCGGGGGAGGCGTTTGCCCTCGGCGCGGTGATCGTGCCGCTCATCAAAAATCTTGCCGCCGTGGCGCTGGGTGCGGTGTTCGGATTCGTGATGAAGGGCATCCTGACCAACCGCAACACGGACAACCGCCTGATCGTCTCCATCGCGCTGCTGTTTGCGTTCTGCGGCGCCTGCGCGGCGTTCGGCATCTCGCCGCTGCTGGGCTGCATGGCGATGGGAACGGTTTACATCAATACAACAGACGACACGCGGCTGTTCCGCCAGCTGGGCTATTTCAGTCCGCCGATCCTGCTGCTGTTTTTCGTGCGCTCGGGGTTGAGCTTTGACCTCGGCGCGCTGCTCTCCGCCACAGGCAGCATCGGGCGCTATCCGCTGCTGGTGGTCGGCATCGTCTACTTCGTGGTGCGCATCGCGGGCAAGTACGGCGGCGCGTTCCTCGGCGCGGCGGCGACGCACAAGGAGGAGAGCATCCGCAACTATCTGGGCCTCGCTCTGATCCCGCAGGCGGGGGTCGCTATCGGCCTCGCGGCATTGGGCGCGCGGACGCTGGGCGGAGAGACGGGCAAGGCGCTGGAGACGATCATCCTCGCCTCCAGCGTGCTCTACGAGCTGATCGGCCCCGCCTGCGGCAAGCTGTCGCTGTATCTCTCCCACTCCTACTCCGACAAGCTGGAGGAGGTGACGGCGGTTTCGGAGACCGACGAAAACGGCAGGGAGCTTGCGCCGGTCGAGCTGCTGATCCGCCGCATTCAGGCGATCCAGGCGGAGCTGCCGGAGCGGGAGATCAACGAGAACGAGCAGGCGTTCACCGAGGCGGCGGAGGAGCATTACAACAATCTGTTCCGCAACCGGCGGAATCTATTCAGGAGGTAAGAGACGATGTACATCGATCCGATCATCAAAATGCTTGGCCCCTGGGCGCAGGAGCTGTCCCTTGCCACCATTGCGCTGCGGGTGTGCCTTTCGGTGGTGCTCGGCACCATCATCGGCTGCGAGCGCGCGACCAACCGCCATGCCGCGGGCGTGCGCACCTTTGTCGTGACCTCACTGACCTGCACGGTGGCAATGCTCGCGGACTGCTGCATCGCCATGGAGTCGCCGGCGCACCTGTATCTGCTCTCGGCGGCGTCCATCGTCGCCATTGCGATCATCAGCGTCAACAGCGTGCTCTACACCTCCCGCAACCAAATCAAGGGCCTCACGACCTCGGTGGCGCTGTGGGCGGCGGGCATCATCGGCCTCACCGCGGGCGCGGGGCAGGTGACCATCACGCTGGTGTCGTTCATTCTGCTGATGATCTCGCTCTCGTGGATGCCGGGCTTTGAGGCGGACCTCAAAAACCGCTCCAATCACTTCGAGATCCATCTGGAGCTCACCAGCAGCCAGTATTTGCGGGAGTTTATGACCACCTCCCGCCGACTGGGACTCTCCGTCGACGATATCGAGCTGAACCCCGCCTATGCCAGCTCCGGACTCAGCGTTTATTCGATCTCGCTGTCCATTCACAGCGCCGAGCTCAAGCAGTACAAGACTCACAAGGAGATCATCGAGGCGCTCTCCACGCTGGAGTATGTGTACCACATCGAGGAGATGCAGAACTAACCGATCGGCGGCACAAACGGGCCGTGCACGTCATCATAGGGCATCGTGTACGTCACGATGCCCTCTTTTGCGCCCGCAACGGCGCAGAGCGGATAGTAGAAGCACAGGCCGTCCTTCGTCAGATAGAAATTCCGCGTGTTCAGCGCCCGCCGCAGCGCAGCGCGCCAGTTCTCACGGTACGCCGCGCCGGACTCGACGCGACTTTGCGTCTGCTCCCGCGCGAAGCGCAGCAGCGTCTTTTTGCATCGCACGTGCGCGGGAAAGAACTCCGCGAGCGGCATCGGCAGTCCTGCGGAGAGATCCCAGACCTCGCTGCGCCGGATGCAAAACGGCGCCATGCCGCTGATCGTCTCGTGCGCGTCGCAGACGATGCTTACGATCTCGCCCGCTTGATAACTGACGCGCCAGGAAAGCTCTGCCCGCGCGACGCTCCACGGCGCGGAGACCGCCTGCGCGTCCCGGCAGGACGCCGCAGCCTCGGGCAGCAGCACCTGCTTGCAATATGTAAAATAGGCGCGACAAAAGCGCCGGTAATAGCGGTTGAAGCGTTTGACGCGCGGACTCTTGCCCGCGAGCTGCGGCAGCGCGACGGACGCGGTCAGCACCGTGATCCCGTCCGCCTCCCACGCCTGCTCTTCCGTGAGCGCCTCCGCAAGGCGCAGTTCCTCTCTTTCCATGATACCCCTCCAATATGCTCTTTCAACCCAGTCTATGGCGGGGACAGGACGGCGGTGCGGGGGGGTTATTTTGCCCTTTACTTTCTGACTTTGTTCTGTTAAACTAGAAACAATACAAAAGGGAGGGGAGCGCCATGGCGGCACCGGGAAGCCGATTCGGCAAGAAGGAAAAGAACGACGACTTTTATAAGGCGATCTTGCTGCTCAAGGACGAGGAGGAGTGCTACAGCTTCTTCCGCGACGTGTGCACGCAGAACGAGCTGCGCGCGATGGAGCAGCGCTTTGAGGTCGCGCGGCTGCTGACCAAGGGCATGGTGTACAACGAGATCCTTGAGCGCACCGGCGCGTCCAGCGCGACGATCTCCCGCGTGGCGCGTTCGCTGAACGATTCCACCGGCGGCTATGACCGCGTGTTTGAGCGTTTGAACGATGGCAAGCTATGAGTTCCTCGCGGCTTCCTATGACGAATTGATGCGCGACGCGGATTATGCGCGTCGCGCGGATTTTGTCGAGAAGCTGTTTCTGCGCGCGGCGAAGCGCAATGTACGCACCGTCCTCGATCTCGCCTGCGGCACGGGGACCATGACGTGCCTCCTGACAGAGCGAGGCTATGAGCTGATCTCCGTGGACGGCTCCGAGGACATGCTGATGGAGGCGCGGGAGAAGGCGCAGGGTATCCGCGGCGTCGAGCCGCTGTTCCTGCACCAGTCCATGCCGCGGCTTGACCTCAATGATACCGTCGACGCCGCGATCTGCTGCCTCGACAGCCTCAACTATCTGACCAATCCCAAGGACGTGCGCCGCACGTTCGAGCGGCTGCGGCTGTTTGTCTCGCCCGGCGGCGCGCTGGTGTTCGACGTCCACGCGCTGCCGAAATTACAGGCGATGGATGGTCAGGTGTATCTGGACGAGGGCGAGGACGTGTACTGCGTCTGGCGCACCGAGTTCCGGCGGGACATTCTGGATTACTGCGTCGACCTCTTTACGCTCTGCCCCGACGGCGCGTGGGAGCGCGAGACGGAGTATCACCGCCAGCGCTACTACAGCGTCGAGGGCCTGACGCTGTGGCTGCGGGAGGCGGGCTTCGTCGATATCCGCACCTATGGCGACTGCCGCCTGCGCCGCCCGAATGAGAGCGACGGACGAATTTATTTTTCAGCAAGAAGAAAGTGATTTTATTATGAACGATTGCATTGTACGCGCCATGTCCAAGGACGGCATGGTGAAGGCGGCGGCGGTCTACACCCGCGGCATCACCGAGCGCGCGAGAACCATTCACCATCTGACGCCGGTCGCGACGGCGGCGCTGGGTCGTGCCCTCGCGGGCGTCTCCATGATCGGCAACGCCCTCAAGGGCCAGGGCGAGAGCGTCACGCTCCAGATCAAGGGCGGCGGCCCGCTGGGCACGGTGCTTGCCATCTCCGACGCCGAGGGCAACGTCCGCGGCTATGTGGGCGATCCTACCGTCGATTTGCCGCTGCGCGAGGACGGCAAGCTGAACGTCGGCGGCGCGGTGGGACACGACGGCACGCTGACCGTCATCAAGGACCTCGGCCTCAAAGAGCCCTACGTCGGCACCATCGACCTCCTCGGCGGTGAGATCGCGGAGGACCTCGCGGCGTATTTCGTCGAGTCCGAGCAGATCCCCTCCGCCTGCGGCCTCGGCGTGCTGGTGGATCGCGACCGCAGCGTGCTGACCTCCGGTGGCTACCTCATCCAGCTTCTGCCCGGCGCGGGGGAGGACGTGATCGCCAAGGTCGAGGGCGGCATCTATGCCGCGCCCAGCGTGACGAACATTTTGAAGGACGATCCCGACCCGGCGCACCTGCTGCAAACGGTGCTCTCGGACTTTGAGCTGGAGATTCTGGAGACCTCGCCCATCGAGTACCGCTGCTACTGCTCCCGCGAGCGCACGGAGCGCGCGCTGATCTCGCTCGGCAGCAACGAACTGGAGGAGATCCTCAACGAGCAGGGCGGTGTGGAGCTGACCTGCCAGTTCTGCGATAAAGTTCACGTCTTTTCCGCTGATGAGCTGCGTAAAATGATCACAGAGCTGCGCGCAAGGGGCAAGTGAGGAGAAAAAATCGCCAATTTCCGAAAATTTTTGTTGACAGGACGGCGGGGGTTGAGTATAATAACCCTTGCCGTTCGCGGGTGCGAGTGGACTCGGGAGCATAGCTCAGCTGGTTAGAGCACCTGCCTTACAAGCAGGGGGTCACTGGTTCGAGTCCAGTTGTTCCCACCACATACGGCCAAGTAGCTCAGTTGGTTAGAGCGCCGGCCTGTCACGCCGGAGGTCGAGGGTTCGAGCCCCTTCTTGGTCGCCATTTGCCTCTGTAGCTCAGTTGGTAGAGCAGCGGACTGAAAATCCGCGTGTCGTTGGTTCGACTCCGACCGGAGGCACCATTTTGCGGGCATAGCTCATCTGGTAGAGCGCCACCTTGCCAAGGTGGAGGTAGCGAGTTCGAGCCTCGTTGCCCGCTCCAAACAAAAGGAAAAGGAGCACGCAGCTTGCTCCTTTTCCCATATCCGGTGACATAGCCAAGTGGTAAGGCAAGGGTCTGCAAAACCCTCATTCCCCAGTTCAAATCTGGGTGTCACCTCCAGAGACAAGAGCACGTGCAATACGTGCTCTTGTTTTTGGAATTCTTGAAATGATCCGGAGAGATGCACCTGATGACGGAAAGGCTGGTGGACGCAAATGACACGCATCTTATTTGTTTGCCACGGCAATATCTGTCGCAGCCCGATGGCGGAGTTTGTGATGAAGCGCTTGGTGGAGCAGGCGGGGCTGTCGGGAGAGATTGCGGTCGCCTCGGCGGCGACAACCGCGGAGGAGATTGGGAATCCGGTCTATCCTCCGGCGCGCCGCAAGCTGGCGGAGCACGGGATCGGCTGCGATGGCAAGACCGCGCGGATGATGCGCGATGCGGACTATGAGACCTATGACCTGCTCATTGGCATGGATCGGGAGAATCTCTACGATATGCGCCGCATCTGCCGCAACGATCCGGCGGGAAAGATCCATCTTTTGATGGACTACACCGAACGCTCCGGCGATGTTGCTGACCCGTGGTACACGCGGGATTTTGAGGCGACGTGGCGCGATGTGGAGGAGGGCTGTCGGGGATTGCTGGCGCACCTCATGGAAACGAATTAGGCAAATAGGAGGAATCGGCGGGACTCCGCCGATTCCTCTTGCATTCCCGGGGCATTGCGCTTATAATCACAGCAGAATCGAGAAAGGGTGGTGTTCCCCATGGAAAATAAGAAGATTAAGCGAATCGGCGTTCTCACCAGCGGCGGCGACGCGCCGGGTATGAACGCGGCGGTGCGCGCGGTGGTGCGCACGGCCATCTCCTACGGCATGGAGTGCGTCGGCATCCGGCGCGGCTGGCAGGGCCTCATCAACAGCGATTTCGTCAATATGAAGGGCGACAGCGTCAATCACATTCTCTCCCGCGGCGGCACGATCCTCTACACGGCGCGCAGCGACGACTTTTTGACTGAGGAGGGCCGCAAGAAGGCGGTCTCCACCTGCAAGATGCTGGGCATCGACGCCATCGTCGCCATCGGCGGCGACGGCACGTTCCGCGGCGCGCTGGAGCTCTCCCGCCTCGGCGTTCCCGTGGTGGGCATCCCCGCAACCATCGACAACGACCTTGGCTGCTCCAACTACACCATCGGCTTTGACACCGCCTGCAACACCGCCATCGAGTGCATCGACCGTCTGCGCGACACGATGCAGTCCCACGAGCGCTGCTCCGTGGTGGAGGTCATGGGCCGCAACGCGGGCTTCCTCGCCCTCTATGTCGCCATCGCCGCCGGCGCGACCGCGGTGCTGGTGCCGGAACGCGAGCTGGACTTCCAGAAGGACGTGGTGGAGCGCATCCAGAACGCGCGCCTTGCGGGCAACACCCACTTCATGATCGTCGTCGCCGAGGGCGTCGGCAGCGCGTTTGAGATCGGCGCGCGCATCAAGGAGGAGCTGGGCATGGACCCGCGCGTCACGGTGCTGGGTCATATCCAGCGCGGCGGCTCGCCCAACGCCCGCGACCGTGAGACCGCGACCCGCATGGGCTACTTTGCCGTCAAGACGCTTGCCGAGGGCCGCAGCAACTGCATCGTCGGCACCCAGCACGGCGGCATCGTCGACATCCCCATCGAGGAGGCGCTGACGATGAAGAAGAAGCTGCAAATGGAGCGCTACAACGTGCTGGAGGCCATGGGCAACTTCAGCCGGTGAGAATCAAGAAAAGAGGCGAAGCCGTTTGGCTTCGCCTCTTTTCTTATTCATGCATGATACGCGCCAGGACAATGGTCTTGCCGTCGGACAGCGCCGCGCGGAGGGACAGTTCATTGCCGTTCTCACGCTTCTGCCAGATGAGCGTGTCGCCCTCGTAGCAGGGGGAGCGGAACGCGATCTCCAACTCGCGGATGTTCATGCCCTGCCAGTCCTTGACCGAGAACAGTCCCGCCAGCGCGCGGAGATAGGCGGCGTTGTTCATGTGCCCGCCAAGGTCGATGTCCGTGGAGCGCACGGTGTAGCGCGCGAACTCCTCCATGGGCTCATCCTTCATGCGGGTGAATGGATCATCCCAGACGGTGTCAGGGTAGAACGTAAAGTCCGGTGCAAACATACCCGCCATCGGGTGCAGCCGGCCGCTGTCCATCTCGAGGATCGTCCACTCGGTCTTGCCGGCGACGAGCAGCTCGCCGTTTTGCGTGATGGTGTAGTCGCGGTCGGTGCGCAGCTTGCTCGGCGGCTCCGGCCACGTCGCAAGCGTCACGCGCTCCGCCATCTTCGGGCGGCGGAAAAAGCGCACGCGGGTGCGCACGGTCAGCCAGAAGAGCCCCTGCTTCATCAGCCGCGGCGTGTCGAACTCCAGCTGCTCGGCGTGGATCGCGGCAAGGTCCATGAACAGCGCGAAGGTATCGGGGATGCCGAGCCGCGCGCTGCTGTCGCAGACGCTGGGCAGCACGGCAAACTCCTGTGTGTACCGGTTTTCCATATCAGTAGTTGGTGATGTACCGCTCGATCTCCCAGGAGCTGACGCGCGTGCAGTAGGCGTTCCACTCGTCCTCCTTGCCCGTAATGTACTGGAGCAGGGCGTGCGTGCCGAGGACGCTGCAAATCAGCTCGTCATCGCGCAGCGCGTCGATGGCGGCAGAGAGCGAACCGGGCAGGGAGCCGACGCCCTTTGCCTTGCGCTCGGCGGGGGAGAGCTCGTAGATGTTGTCCGTGACCTCGTCGGGCGGCGTGAGGCTGCGCTTGATGCCGTCCAGACCCGCGGCGAGGCAGACCGCCAGCGCCAGATACGGATTGCAGGAGGGATCGGGGTTGCGCAGCTCGATGCGGGTGGAGGAGCCGCGGGGCGCGGGAACGCGGATGAGTGCGCTGCGGTTGCCGGTCGACCAGGAGATGTAGCACGGTGCCTCATAGCCGGGCACCAGACGCTTGTAGGAGTTGACCAGCGGGTTGGTCAGCGCGCAGATGGCGGGTACGTGGGCAAGCACGCCCGCGATGAAGTGGTACGCGACCTTGGAGAGGCGGCGCTCGCCGCTTTCATCATAAAACGCGTTCTTGCCGTCCTTGAAAAGCGACATATTGATGTGCATGCCGTTGCCCGCGACGCCGAACTGCGGCTTCGGCATGAACGTGGCGTGCAGGCCGTCCTTCTGCGCCAGCGTTTTGACCGCCAGCTTGAAGGTCATAATGTCGTCGGCGGCGGTCAGCGCGTCGGCGTATTTGAAGTCGATCTCGTGCTGACCGGCGGCGCACTCGTGGTGGGACGCCTCGATCTCAAAGCCCATCTCCTCCAGCGCCATGCAGATCTTCTGGCGGGTGAGGTTGGCGGTGTCCAGCGGACCGGCGTCGAAGTAACCGACCTCGTCATTGGTCTTGGTGGTGGGCTTGCCGTGTTCGTCGGTCTTGAAAAGGAAAAACTCGCACTCCGGGCCGACGTTGAAGGAGTAGCCCATGTCGGCGGCCTCCTGCAGCACACGGTGCAACACGCCGCGGGGATCGCCGCCGAAGGGCGTTCCGTCGGGATTGTACACGTCGCAGATCATGCGGGCGCTGATGCCGAACTCCTGATCCCAGGGCAGCACCACAAAGGTGTCCAGATCGGGGTGCAGGTACTGGTCGGACTCCTCAATGCGGGTGTAGCCCTCGATGGAGCTGCCGTCGAACATGATCTGGTTGTCCACGGCCTTCTCGATCTGGGAGGCGGGCAGCGTCACATTCTTGAGCTGGCCGAAAATATCGGTGAACTGCATGCGGATAAAGTGCACGTTCTTCTCGCGCACGATGCGGATCACATCTTCACGGGTGTACTTAGCCATATAGAAAGACCCCCTTTAGCAAATCTGCCCATAGTATACAGGATAACTTGTGCAAGTGCAACAAAAATTTGCGCGAAGCAACCGCTTCGCGCAAATTTTTCTCTGTTCAGTTGATGCGCAGCAGCATCGACGCCATCTCGCCGCGGGTCAGCGGGCGGAGCGGGTCGAAGGTATCCGTGACAAATTCCTCGAATACGCCCGCCGTGCCGAGAATGGAGACATGCTCCGCCGCCCAGTCGCTGACAGCGGCAGCATCGGCATAGGGGAGTTCGCCCACGGCGTAGCCCTTGTCCAGCAACCGGCCCAGCATGGTGACCGCCTCCTGCCGCGTGATGTTGGACTGCGGATTATAATTCAGCGCGCCGGAGGCCTCCTTGCTGCCATTGACGATGCCGACAGCATACATCGCGCGGGCCGCGTCGAGCGCCCAATCGCCGATCTTCTCCACGTCGTCAAACGGCAGCTTGACATCGCTGAAATCCTGCGTGGGCGCGAGGTAACGATAGAGCATGGTGGCAAATTCCTGTCGCGTGATGTTGGCGTCCGGGCGGTAAAGCCCCATATCGTCGCCGATGGAGAGACCGGTTCGCTTGAGATATTCGGCGCTGGGATTGCTCCAGTGCCCCTCCAAATCAGGGAACGCGGGCGCGAGGGACTCGCCGGCGGGAATGTAGATGCTCTTGCGGGTGAGGTTGCCCGCCGTGTCGCCGGCGGTCAGCGTCACATAGTGCGCCTTGCCGTCATAAGCGGGCAGGGTTGCACGAATTGCACCGGTGCGCGCGTCGAAGCTGTGCGCGAGCGCCTTACCATCATAGGTGAGGCGCAGTGTCGGCAGCGTCGCGCCGTTGACGGTGTCAAAAGCGCGGCCGGTGAGGGTGTTTGTTTCGGCGTCCAGGGCCAGTGTTAACTCCGGCGCTGCCTCGTCGAGCTTGGGACTGTCGGAGAGCACCAGCTGGTCGAGCCAAATGGTGCCGCTGACCGCCTGGCCGCCGGCCATGGCGAGGCCGGTGATCGTCTTGGCGCCGTCAGGCAGCGGGAAGGACAATTGCTTCCATCCGGTAAATGCAAGGGAGACCGCCGGGGCAAGACCGGCGTCCGTGATCGCGGTGATCGCCGCGTTGCTGCCGTCGCCGAAAACCCAGAGGGTCAGCACGCTGTACTCCGGCGCGATGGAATCAATGAGAGGCAGGCGGACAGCCTTCTGACCGTCCAGTGTGTAGTCCAGTCGCCCGGACGCCTTGCCGTTGTGCACATGGGCGGCGTCCGTGGCGCGGGATAGGATCAACAGCGGTTCCGCGTGTTCCGCGGCGGGCTCGCCCTCGATGGGTGCAGCGATGTCGGTGATCGGCTCAAAGGCAGCCTCAAAGCCGTTGAGCAGTTGGGGCGGCACAACGCCAACCGTGACGGGGATCGAAACGCTTGCCTTGCCGCAGGAAACAGTCAGCGTGCCCGCTCCGGCGTCGCTGCCGGCGCGGAGGGTATAGCTGTCGGTGAGAAGCGTAACGCCGTCGCCCTCAAAATGCCAAGTGAAGCAGCTGTTGTCGCCCGCCAGCGGGAGGTGGTTGGCGATGCCCTCCGCTGTGAGCGCGACCTCGCTGTTGGGCGCGACGGTCAGCGACGTGATGACGCTGCCGCTGCGCTTGAGCACGATGCGCTCCGGCTCTGCGATCTCGATTTCCGCTGTGGCGGATTTGCCGTTATAGCTTGCCGTGATCTTGGCAGTGCCGGCCTTGTCGGGAGCGGTGAACACGCCGTCGGTGCTGACGCTGCCCTTGTCCGCGCGGTATGTGATGCGGGGGGAGGGCATGGGCAGGTCGTTGGTGTCAATAGCGGCGGCGGTCAGCGGGATCTGCGCGCCGGGCAGCGCTTTCAGCGCGCCGGAGGCGAGATAGATATGATCCAGCCGGTTGCTGGCCGTGTTCGGCTCGACCAAAAGAATGTGGTTGGAGACTGCGCGGCTGCTGCCCTCGGAGGGCGTGTTTACGACGCGGGCGGCGGTTTCGTTCGGCATGGTGGCGACCAGCGTGGTGGAGCCGCCGCCATCCAGCGCTACCGCTGTGACGCAGCCCAGCTCCGTAAGACGCATGGCGACGGCGGTGAGCGTCGCGCCGATGCTGTAACCGGCCTGACGGCCGTCGATGGTGTAGAAGATGAGGGAGCCGTTGGGCCTCTGACCGATGGCGGTACGCGGCGCGCTGCCGGTGGGGAGACCGGACTGCACTTCGCCGTCCTTGACCAGCAGCTCCGGCGCGCCGATCAGGTTGACGCACTCGTTCCACGCGCTGCCGGCGTTGGCGGTAACCAGCACATCGATCTGATCGCCGCTTTGCAGCGCCAGAATCGGCGCGGTGTAAGCCGGCGACGCCTTGTGATTCACGGACAGGACGTACATGCCCTCCGGCACCTCGGTATCCACCGCGTCGGGCAGCACTTCGACGACGCGCAGCGTCAGCGTACCGCCGATGGTCAGCGCGCCGTTCTCGGCGGCGCAGAGCACGTCGATGCCGCTCTCGCTGGTGCCGGTGGTGTGGCGGGCGTTGAAGTTGTGGTCGTAGAGGAACACGCCGTAGTCGCTCTGGCGGACATGGTTGAAGGAGTACAGGCCAAAGATGTCGCCGCCGTTGACGGTGGCGTGGATCGAGAGCTGCGGATCGCCGATCAGCGCAGAGCCGTCGGTGCGGAAGCCCACCGCGTAGTAGGGGTCGCAGCTGATGTTGCGCAGCACGCCGTCGGACATGGTGGTGCCGAGGGGGATGCCATGCTGCACGCCGTAGTAGTCGCCGTTGATGCCGGCCACCACGCGCATGCCCTGCGCCTCTTGATCCTTGGCGGCGTTGAGCACCGTGGTCAGGGAGCGCGAGGTCTCACCGTAGGTGACGAGCGGCGTCACACGGCCGCCCGGGGTATAGACGACGTAGTTTTCCTGCCGCAGGTCGGAGTGAGAATCGCTCCAGAATGTACCGTCCGCCAGCTGGACGCTCTGCGCTAGCGAGGTATCCCGCGCGGCGAGGTCGTGTCCCAATGCGTCGGACGCGCGCACGGGCAGTGGCGTGATGAGAAGTGCGGCGGCAAGTGCCGACGCGAGCAGCTTTTTCAAAGTGGGTCTCACGGTGTATCCTCCTCAGTTTTGATCACTAAATGTCATATTATACACGATTTGTACGAAATGTAAAGAATTATAGCCCCATAGCCGCCTGCACCCGCAAGATGACGGCGTTGGAAACGAGGAAACCTCTTGGGGTAAGACGCCAGTTGCCGCTGAATTGTTCCGCAAGGCCGTGGGCGGCGCACTCCTCCAGCGCAGCCTCCGCGCCCGCAAGCTCCGCGGCGGGCAATCCGCGCGTGAGCCGAAGCCCCAGCATGACGCGCTCCGCCGCACGTTCCCGCGGCGTGATGGGAGCGTCCTCGCTGTATGTGATTTCGCCGCGCAGAAACGCATCCAAATCCCGCGCGACGGCAAAGCGCCGTCCGCCAAAATCTGAGTGTGCGCCCGGCCCGAAGCCGAGGTATTCGCCCAGCGTCCAGTATTTCAGGTTGTGGCGGGATTCACGTCCAGAGCGTGCAAAGTTGGAGATCTCATACTGCGCGTACCCACGTTCCGCGAGATACGCCACCGCATCGAGATACATGTCCGCTTGCGCGTCGTCGTCCGGCAGCGGGACGCTGTCGCGGCGCGCGTACAGCGGCGTGCCGGGCTCCACCTTGAGCCCGTAGCAGGAGAGATGCTCCGGCGCGAGCGCGACCGCAGCGGCGAGGTTTTCCCGCCAGCGCTCCCGCATCTGCCCGGGCAGACCGTAGATGAGGTCGAGGCTCAGGTTATCAAATCCCGCCCGCCGCGCGGCATCCACCGCGGCGGCGGTGTCGGCGGCGGTGTGGATGCGCCCCACGGCGCGCAGCTCCGCATCGTCGGCGGACTGCATGCCCAGTGAAACGCGGTTGAAGCCCGCGCGGCGCAGCGTCCGCAACGCGTCCGCGTCGCGGGCGCTTTCGGGGTTCGCCTCGGTCGTGATCTCCGCGTCCGGCGCAACATGATAGCATGCGGCGATCGTTTCCAGCAGGGCGGCGAGCCGCGGCGCGCCGAAGAAGCTGGGCGTGCCGCCGCCGAAATACACCGTGTCGACAGTATATCCCGCCGCCTTGGACGCGGCGGCGCGGAGCGACGCCTCCAGCGCGGCGGCATAGGCGTCCATGCGATCCTCACTTCGGGCGAGGGAGTAAAAGTCACAGTAGGCGCACTTCGCCTTGCAGAATGGTATGTGGATGTATAGTCCCAAAGTCGGTTTCATGGCTGCCATTTTACGCGTTTTTTCTCCGCTGTGCAAGGCGGATTCATAAATTGTGAGGATTTGGCAAAACTAGCGGCAAAAAGGAGGAATGAATATGGATATGACGCCGAAAGAATATCAGGCGTATGTGAAGCAAAAGGCACCCAAGTCGCCCATCGTGAAGAATACGCTGCTGGCGTTTCTGGTCGGCGGCGCGATCTGCGCGGTGGGGCAGCTCATCTTAAACGGCTACACCGGCCTTGGCCTCGAAAAGACCGACGCGGGGACGGCGACCTCGGTCACGCTGGTGTTTCTCTCCGCCGTCGCGACGGGCTTGGGACTCTACACACGCCTTGCCCGCTTCGCGGGCGCGGGAACGCTGGTGCCGATCACGGGCTTTGCCAACGCGGTGGTCTCCCCGGCGGTGGACTTCAAAAGCGAGGGCCTCATCACCGGCACAGCGGTGAAAATGTTCACCATCGCGGGGCCGGTCATCGTGTTCGGCGTAGCGGCGAGCATCGTCTATGGCGCGGTGCTGATGCTGCTCGGCGGCTGAAAAACGCTTGACAAATTCCGCCGCCGGTTTTATGCTCCACATCAGTAAAGTGTGGGAGGAAACAGTAATATGAGCATTTTCTTCTATGCCCTGCGGGATTTTGACGAGCTGCCCTGCGCCGAGAAAGCGAGCCGGGAGATGAACGTCCGCTTCGGCTGGTCGGGGGCGTATCCCGAGCCCGCCAACTATGAGCTGGCGCGAGGCTTCGAGGGCGTCAGCTGCACGCCCTGTGACATGTCCGCGCCGGTGCTGGAGGCGTTCCGCGACCTCGGCGTGAAGTATATCCTCTGCCGCTCCATCGGCTACGACCATGTGGATCGGGAGGCGGCGAAGCGGCTCGGGATGCGCGTGGGCTATGTGAGCTATCCGCCCTCCGGCGTCGCCAACTACGCCATCATGCTGATGCTGATGGCCTGCCGCAAGTGGCCGGTGATCCAGAAGAAGGCGGAGGCGCAGAACTATACGTTGAATGGCAAGCTGGGTCTTGATCTTTCCATGCGCACGGTGGGCGTCATCGGTACGGGCAAGATCGGCGCGACGGTGATCCGCGCGCTCCACGGCTTCGGCTGCAGGATCCTCGCCTACGATCCGTACCCCAATCCCGCGGTGGCGGAGATGGCGGAGTATGTGAGCCTCGACCGGCTCTATGCCGAGGCGGAGGTCATCACGCTCCACGCCAACGTGACCGAGGAGAACTATCACCTGCTCGACGACAAGGCGTTCGCCGCCATGCGGCAGAATGTGGTCATCGTCAACACCTCCCGCGGCAAGCTCATCGACCACGCGGCGCTCATCCGCGCGCTGGAGAGCGGCAAGGTCTGGGGCGCGGGACTGGACGTGCTGGAAAACGAAAACGGCCTCTACTACTACGACCGCACGGGCGACGACATCGCAAACCCCGAGATGGCGCTGCTGCGTTCGTTCCCAAACGTCATCATGAGCCCCCACACGGCGTTTTACACCACTGACGCCGTGGAGTACATGGTGCGCGGCTGCTTTGAAAACTACGCCGCGTTTGCAAACGGCGCCGAGCCGCCCCACGAAGTCAAGCTGTAACGAAGAACGCCGCCCGCGGGGCGGCGTTCTTGCGTGGAGAGCGCAATTTCTTGACCCTGTCAAGTTGGCAAAGTGACGAAATTGGGAAAACCGCACAAGGGGTGCCTCGCCGCGTGGGCGTGGCAAAATTCGACATTTTTTGAGAAAAAACAGCGTTGACATAAACGTGTGGAAAAACCTGTGGAAATTGTGGATAACCTTGAATTCAGCGCCTTTTGGGAGGTTACCGTTCGAGTTATCCACAGGCGTCTGCGGGAACTTTTGCGCCGAAAGCTGACGCCTTTTGCCAAAAGGTGGGATTTGTGCACCTTTCCGGCGAAAACACTTGCCATTGTGGAGGAACCGCGGTATAATCTACCAAGTATTGTATTGTGAGAATTTATGCCATTTTGCATGAACGGCGCTCGGCACAAAAATTTTGGCAAGTATGACCCATGAAACGGAGATACCTATGGCGGAACATAAGAAAACCGATTACGGCAACGAAAGCATTTCCTCGCTGCAGGGCGCGGACCGTGTCCGCAAGCGTCCGGCAGTTATTTTCGGCTCGGACGGACTGGAGGGCTGCGAGCACGCCGTCTTTGAGATTTTATCGAACTCCATCGACGAGGCCCGCGAGGGCCACGGCAAGCTCATCACCGTAACGCGCTATCTCGATCACAGCGTCGAGGTGGAGGATCAGGGCCGCGGCTGCCCGGTGGCGTACAACGAAAAAGAGCAGCGCTGGAACTGGGAGCTGGTGTACTGCGAGCTCTACGCCGGCGGCAAGTATGAGAACAACACGGGCGACAACTACGAATACTCCCTCGGCCTCAACGGACTCGGCGCCTGCGCGACGCAGTACTCCTCCCGCTACATGGACGTGACCGTCTGGCGCGACGGCAACAAGTATTCGCTGCACTTCGAGCGCGGCGAGGCAACGGGCAAGAAGGGCGAGGAACTCAAATCCGAGCCCACCGACCGCGGCCGCAAGACCGGCACGCTGACGCGCTGGCTGCCCGATCTGGACGTGTTCACGGACATCGACATTCCCGCGGAGTATTTCACCGAGACGATGAAGCGTCAGGCGGTGGTGAACGCGGGCGTTACCTTCCGGTTCCGCAACGAAACCGCGCCGGGAAAGTTCGAGACGGAGGATTTCGTCTACGAAAACGGCATCGTGGACTATGTCGCGGAGCTGGCGGGAGAGGACACGCTCACCACGCCGGTTTATTGGGAGACGGAGCGCCGCGGCCGCGACCGTGACGACAAGGACGAGTATAAGGTCAAGCTGTCCGTCGCCTGCTGCTTCTCCAACAAGGTGCAGCGCATCGAGCACTACCACAACTCCAGCTGGCTGGAGCACGGCGGCAGTCCGGAGAAGGCGACCAAGAGTGCCTTTGTCTCCGCCATCGACGCGTATCTGAAGCAGAACAACAAGTACCAGAAGAGCGAGGCGAAGATCACCTGGCAGGACATTGAGGACTGCTTGGTGCTGGTTTCCAACAACTTCTCCACGCTCACAAGCTACGAGAACCAGACCAAAAAGGCCATCACCAACAAATTCGTGCAGGAGGCCATGACGGAGTTCTTAAAGAGCCGTCTGGAGGTCTACTTTATTGAGAACCGCACCGACGCGGAGAAGATCGCCGCGCAGGTGCTGGTGAACAAGCGCAGCCGTGAGAGCGCCGAGCGTCAACGTATTGGCATGAAGAAGAAGCTCTCCGGCAGCATCGACATCGCCAACCGCGTCCAGAAGTTTGTGGACTGCCGCACCAAGGACGTTTCCCGCCGCGAGATCTATATCGTGGAGGGCGACAGCGCACTCGGCAGCGTCAAGCTCTCCCGCGACGCGGAATTTCAGGGCATCATGCCCGTGCGCGGCAAAATTTTGAACTGCCTCAAGGCGGACTATCCGCGCATCTTCAAGAGCGAGATCATCACCGACCTTTTGAAGGTGCTCGGCTGCGGCGTGGAGGTGCCGGGCAAGTATGCCAAGGAGCTGAACGCCTTCGACCTGAACAACCTGCGCTGGAATAAGGTGGTCATCTGCACCGATGCCGACGTGGACGGCTACCAGATCCGCACGCTGATTCTGACGATGATCTACCGCCTGTGCCCGACGCTGATCCGCGAGGGCTACGTCTACATCGCGGAGACGCCGCTGTTTGAGATCAACTGCGGCGACAAAACGTGGTTTGCCTACACGGACAAGGAGAAGAACGACATCGTCAAGGATTTGGAGGGCAAGAAGGTCAAGGTCGACCGCTCCAAGGGCCTTGGTGAGAACGATCCGGAGATGATGTGGCTCACCACCATGAATCCGGAGACCCGCCGATTGATCCGCGTGACGCCGGAGGATATGGAGCTGACCGGGCAGGTCTTTGACCTGCTGCTGGGCGACAACCTGCAAGGCAGAAAAGACCACATTGCCGAGAATGGCTATAAATATCTCGAAATGATCGACGTTTCGTAAGCGAGGAAGCTATGCCGAAGAAGAAACAACCGGAAGAAGTCAAGCACAAGAATAACCCCAACGTCCTCGGACTGCACGCGGACGTGGTGGATCAGCGCATCACCGAGACGCTGGAGCTCAACTATATGCCCTACGCGATGTCGGTCATCGTGTCCCGCGCGATCCCGGAGATCGACGGCTTCAAGCCGTCGCACCGCAAGCTCCTCTATACCATGTATAAGATGGGGCTGCTGAATGGCGCGCGCACGAAGTCCGCGAACATCGTGGGCCAGACCATGCGCTTAAACCCCCATGGCGACGCCGCCATCTACGACACGATGGTGCGTCTCTCGAAGGGCTACGGCGCGCTGCTGCACCCCTTCGTGGACTCCAAGGGCAACTTCGGCAAGGTCTACTCCCGCGACATGGCGTGGGCGGCGAGCCGCTATACGGAGGCAAAGCTCGCGCCCATCTGCGCGGAGCTGTTCCGCGACATCGACAGCGACACCGTGGACTTTGTCGACAACTACGACAACACGATGAAGGAGCCGG